>Ga0074045_10003393_pt1 | contig 14346 bp, 13 predicted proteins | sample BogForMeECP23OM2_FD_94442 | JGI IMG/M metagenome (GOLD analysis project Ga0074045, IMG submission 94442) | Bog forest soil microbial communities from Calvert Island, British Columbia, Canada - Bog Forest MetaG ECP23OM2 | ecosystem: Environmental > Terrestrial > Soil > Wetlands ... | reverse complement strand
GCAGGTGGCGGATCATTTCAACTCGGCCAGCTATCTCGGCTCGATCCAGCCTCGCCGCCTTCTTTCTCGGCGGTTCCTCCGCGCATATCCGGCGCAGCGCATTGGGGAACGCCCTATGCAGGTATGGAACCCATAGGCGCTTTTCATAACGGCGGCCGACCAACGTCGTCCAGAAACCGAACGAAAGCTCCGCGACCACCCGGCCGCACGTGAGTAACTTGCCCTCACGAAGAATCTGGTCCTTCGCCTCTGTTAGCTTCTCCGGCAAAGGGTAACTGAGCATGGTCATGTGCTCATACCACTTCTCGCCATACGCCCCGCAGAGAATGCGATGTACGGCATTTCGGAGGCAGATCTCGAAGCTCTGTATCACACCGTACAGAGATTCGGACAGGTGCATGTTTCTCTCGTACAACCGGACCGCGAGCGCCCGATCCTCATGCGCCAACTGGAGATATCTACGGAACCGCTCCCTGGAGAAGCTTCTCTCCAAGGCGTCGATCTCTTCGGGCCGATAACCGAATGGGGTTGACACACGACCCTTCCAGACTCACAATAAAGCTGTAAGCCCCGGTGTCACCGCTGTCGAAAGGCATGTGCCCGGGGCATCGTTTTGTAGAGCCACCCGCCATATAGCGAGGATCATCCTGACCTCGAGCGCACCACCCGGCCCTGCTATCCACCGCTCGACCAGATTCTTGATCCTGGCGAACTCCTCACGTTTCACTCTGTCCCCGTGCACGTTGATATCGACACGCAAGCTGCATCATCTGGGCACTGCCCCTCTCAGAAATGTAGTCGCCAGGATCAACCGCGATTCTCTAAACACCGATAGAATGGCAGCGGCCACAGGAGCGGCCCGGGTTGAGAATGGCCCGCACTTGCGCCACGAGGAAGGGATTGAGCATGAGCAACACAAACGGGATGGGCCGGCGCTCGCTGCTGGGAGCAATCGCGGGAGCCATGGCTCTGCTGCCGGAAGAGCGCGCCGAACAGATCGCCAAGGACGCGCCGGTCCGGCAGCGGGAGGCGCTCAGAGTCACCAGGTTGGAGACCTTCCTGGTCAAGCCGCGCTGGCTGTTTCTGAAGGTCCACACCAACGTTCCGGAGATCGTCGGGCTGGGCGAGCCGATCACCGAGGGCCGGGCCCTGACCTGCGCCACGGCGGTGAAGGAGATCGAGCCGTACCTGGTGGGCAAGGATCCGCGCGCAGTGGTCCACCATTGGCAGGCCATCTACAGGCACGCGTTCTACCGCGGCGGGCCGATCCTGACCTCGGCGCTGAGCGGCATCGACCAGGCGCTGTGGGACATCAAGGGCAAGGCGCTGGGCGTGCCGGTGTACGAGCTGCTGGGCGGGCCGACGCGCAACAAGGTCCGCGTGTACGCCCATGCCGACGTCGACAATCCCGAGCGCGTGAAGCAGGCCATGGCGCAGGGCTTTACGGCATTCAAGACCGGCCCGGCCAAACACCGTCCGTCGCGCTACATCGAGACGGCGGGCGAGGTGCAATACGCCGGTGAAAAGCTGGGCGAATTCCGCAAACTGGTCGGTCCGGAGATCGATATCGCCGTGGACTTTCACGGCGCCATCTCGCCGGCGCTGGCCAAGGTGCTGATCAAGGCGATGGAGCCTTACAACCCGATGTTCATCGAGGAGCCGTGCCAGGCGCAGAACCACGACATGATGGCCGATATCGCGCGCTCCACATTCCTGCCCATCGCCACGGGTGAGCGCGTGTTCACCAAGTGGGGTTTCCGCGAGGTCCTCGAAAAGCACGCGGCGGCGGTGCTGCAGCCCGACCTGTGCCATGCCGGCGGGATCACCGAAGTGCGCCTGATCGCCGGGATGGCCGAGGCCTACTACGCCACGATCGCGCCGCACAATCCGCTGGGGCCGATCTCGCTGGCGGCGGGCGTGCAGATGGCGGCGTCGATCCCCAATTTCCTGATCCAGGAGCAGGTGTCGCTGGGCGAGGGCTACATCCGCCAGCCGTTCACGGTGACCAAGGGTTTTCTGAATCTGCCCACGGCACCGGGATTGGGCATCGAACTCGACGAGAACGCGATGGCCGACAAGATCGGCCACGACTGGCGCAATCCCGAGTTGTACGACGCCGACGACGGCAGTGTCGTGGATTGGTAGAGACGGGCCCCGGCCCGCCCGAAGTTATCGGAGTTTCCGGTCTCAAAAGATGCCGGGAGGCTCATTCTGACTCGTGTTGAGGCGAATTAGTACTACAAAATGCCAGAAATCTGGTTTTCAGTGTTTCCATTTGTGACAATTCGATGTACAAAGAAGACGGGACAAGGCGAGCGGTATCCAGGAACCGGGCCGTACGTCGTGCCGTCTATTGAAGTGCGAATGAAGGATCTTGCGGCTTATTGTTCATTGCAGGCGCCGGGCATCGGTACCGATAAGCCAGGAAGGGAGCTGAGGACGCCATGTCAATCTTCGTCGGACTGGTCATCATCACCACTGTCGCGCTCAGCTCCGTGGTCTTTCTCGTGGTCTGCCTGCTGATGGCCGAAAACATGCTCTGTGGATCACGCACCCCCCGGGTCACCGAGTGGTTCCTGCGCAAGCTGCATGAGGCCCAGCCCCACGCCGCCCGGGTCCACAGCTCCCGCTGGACGCACTGATTCGCGGCAAAGGGCCGGGCGGCTCTAAATCGGACATCAACACACGGGTTGGGGCGTTGTCACGGGATCCCCACGACCGCCCGGGCAGGCGGCCATCCCGCGTCCCGATCCACAGTCAAGAGAAGGGCCGGAGCCGTCCCTGAGCCAGCCGGCGAATGAAATCCAGATCGCCGTCGAGGAAATCGTATTCGGGGAGCTTGACGGGCAGTTCCCAGCGAATCTGTTCGAACGTGACGCCGCGCGGTTCGCCGACAAAGCTGTCGACGGCGTGGAACAACAGCAGCAGCGGGCTGCGGCGGCGCGTGGCCTGCTCGTAACGCGCGATTTCGCGGCCGACCACGGCCTCGATGCCGAGCTCTTCGCGCAACTCGCGCGCCAGGGCCTGTTTGGGGGTCTCGCCGGCCTCGACCTTGCCGCCGGGAAACTCCCACTTCAGCGCATGGCGGTCGCCGGACATGCGCTGGCCAATCAGCAACAACCCGTCCCGATGGAGGACTCCGGCGACCACAATGAGCGTGCGATTCATAAGCAGGCGGATCGGGGATGGGACATGGCCGCGCGGCCGTCCCTCCCATTCCATTCAAACATAGAGGCGCCAGTTGGCACGCGACCGGAGGCTCGGTTTTCTCAATCAATGGCAGCGTCCCGCCCGGCGCCGGGGTCCGATCGCAGGCCGCTAGTCGAGCGGAATGGAATCACCGCGCGCCGGGATGGTGACCGGGAGCTTATAGCGCTCCTGGATGGCGTGGGACAGGGCGGTCTGGGCCTCCAGTTCGCCGTGAACCAGGAAGACGCGCTTGAGACCGTGCGTGACGGGCTCCATCCATTCGAGCAGCTCGCGCTGGTCGGCGTGGCCGCTGAGCTCATCCAGCTTGACGACCTCGGCGCGGAGCGGAACGAGCTCGCCGAAGATGGGGACTTCCGGCAGCTTGTCGAGCAGCTTGCGGCCGAGGGTGTTTTCGGCCATGAAGCCGGTGATCAGAACCGTGTTCTTGGGGTTCGAGATGTTGTTGCGCAGGTGGTGCAGGATGCGCCCGGCTTCACACATGCCGGAGGCGGAGATGATCATGGACGGCATGCGCGAGTCGTTCAGTGCCTTGGATTCGGAGACATCCTTGATATAGCGCAGCATCCTCATGCCGAAGGGATCTGCGTACCGGGCGGCGACGGCCTTGGTTTCCTCGTCGTACAACTCGGTGTGCTTGCGGAACACCTCAGTCGTAGCCACAGCCAGCGGGCTGTCGACGAAGATGGGGAAATCCGGGATTTTGTTGGCGTCGTTCAGCTCGTGCAGCAGCAGCACGAGCTCCTGCGTGCGGCCGACGGCGAAGGCCGGGACAATCAGTTTGCCGCCGCGCGCGATGGTGCGATTGACGGTCGCGGCGAGCTTGTCGCCGACTGCGCCGATGGGGTCGTGGAAGCGGTTGCCATAGGTGGACTCCATGATGAGGTAGTCGCACGGCGGCAACGGCTCGGGATCCCGCGTGATGGGCAGATGGCAGCGGCCGACGTCGCCGGAAAAGCCCAGCGTGCGCTTGCGGCCCTGCTCCTCGAGCGTGAGCACCATGGCCGTCGAGCCGAGCATGTGACCGGCATCATAGGAGAAATAGGTAAGCCCCGGGGCGATCTGCCGCAGCTGGCGCTGCGGGGCGCACTGGAACAGCGGCAGCGTGCGCTGCGCGTCCTCGACGGAATAGAGCGGGGGGACGATTGCGGGCGTGTCGTGGTCGCCGAGCGAGTGCCGGCGCGAGTTCCGTTTGGCCATGAATTCGGCGTCTTTTTCCTGGAGATGGGCCGAGTCAGCCAGCATCAGATTGCTGAGATCGATCGTCGCCGGTGAGGCGACGATGGGGCCGCTGAAGCCGCTCTTGACCAAGCTCGGCAGGTTGCCGGTGTGGTCGATGTGGGCGTGCGAAACAATCACCGAATTGATCGACTTCGCGGGGAATGGCAGCTTCGCGTTGCGCTCGCGGGCCTCCTCGCGGCGGCCCTGATACAGGCCGCAATCGAGCAGGAAGCGGCTGCCGTTCAGAGTCAGCAGATGCATCGAGCCGGTCACGGTCTGGGCGGCGCCCCAAAACGTCAGTTGCATAAGTAGATCATTTCACAACCCGGCGGAGGTTCCGGGCCGGAGCTTTGCGGAGCTCCGCGGAAGCGCGCCTGGCGGAGCGACAAGGCTGGCCGGAATCGGGCATTCACGCGCGCTGTGGCTTTTTTTCTCGCGCGATTTCAACTATTTCCGAAGAACAGAAGGTGCGGGGACCGGCATGTGCCGCCTGCTGAACCTGGGGCGCGAGGAATGAATTAACCGGGGAGACCGGGAGCGCCGACGGAGGCTGACAGATGCTATTGAGCGGTGCGGTGGGACGAACATGCGAGAACCGAAGCGGCGACGTGAAAGTGGTTCAACTGCTGATTAACATGAACCTGGCGCGAATTGCGAGAGCGGCGGCGCTCACGGTGGACGGACAATTCGGGATGGCCTCGCTGAATGCGATCCTCGCGTTCCAGACTCAGGCAATGGGACAGACGGCCCCGGACGGCGTCGTGGCACCGGGCGGCGACATGCTGGCGGAGTTGCGGCGTGGGTTGCCCGGAGGCATGGCGCCAGAGAAGTTCCATTTCGTGATGCTGAACGCAAAATCGTCCCAGCTCGAGTTGTTTTACAAGCCGATGCTGGAGCGAATGCAGGCGGCTCAGATCAACACGCCGCTGCGCATGGCGCATTTCCTGGCGCAGACGGGCCACGAGAGCGGCGATTTGCAGTACCGGGAGGAGCTGGCGAGCGGCGAGGCCTACGAGGGGCGAAAAGACCTGGGCAATGCGCAGCCCGGCGACGGGCCGAGGTTCAAGGGGCGCGGCCTGATCCAACTCACCGGGCGCGTGAACTACGCGGCCTATGGGCGCTCGATCGGCGTGGGCCTGACGGCGGACGGGAATTGGAAGAAAGTGGCGACCGACCCGGCGCTGGCGGTGGATGCGGCGTGCTGGTTCTGGACCGAGCATGGCCTGAACGAACTGGCGGACCAGGACGATTTGCAGGCGATCACGCGGCGGGTGAACGGCGGGCTGATCGGGCTGGAAGACCGGGCCGATCACCTGGAGCGGGCGAAGTTCGTGCTGCTACCGGCGTAAGAGGCACAATGTCCACGAATCGGCGTCGGGCGACGGGCAACTCAGATCAGGGCCTTGACGACGAGGAAAGCGTAGGCCCAGAGGAAGCCGAGCAGGGCCTTGTATTCCTTGTTGCGCTGGTAGAGGGGGTAGGAGAAATGCTGGGCGGGGCGCTCGCGTGGCGGGCGAGGAATGAACTGCGACACGCGCCTGGCGTAGGCTTCATAGTCCGGGAAGAGCGCGCGGAGATGCTGCTCTTCCTGCTCCACGACGGGCGTGTAAATGAGCAGAAAGGCCGCTAGAGTCACTAGCGCCAGGACCGGGCGGGCGGCCGCGACGAGGCAGCCGGCGACGGCGATCAGCGTGCCGAGATACAGCGGATTGCGCACCCAGGCGTAAGGTCCGGAAGTAGTCAGGGCCTGATTCTTGCGCAAGTGGCCGGCGGCCCAGGCACGCAGCGCGAGTCCGGCGGCGGCGAAGGGCAGTCCGGCGAGCAGCGAGAGGGCAGTTGGGCGCGCGAACCAGCCAAAGCCGGCGACGACCACAATGCCGATGGGCACGCGCAGGCGCTGGACGAGGTCGGCGTAGGGTTTGGGGAAGAGCGGCATCAGGGAAGCGGCTCTCCTGCCGAGGCGCTGGCGCACGGCCCTCGCAGTCCGAGGTCCGCGGCGGACGGCGCGTCGCGTAAAGCCGCGCTCAGGGCGGCAAAGACGAGGTCGGGCGTGAGGGCGCGGAGCGAGGGATCCACAACCGGGCGGCGGGCGTAAGTGGTGGTTGCCGAGGCGTGGCGGAGCACGGTCAACGAGTTCCCGTAAGGCCCGTTGCGAGCCGGATCCGTGGGGCCGAAAAGGGCCACTCCCGGCTTGCGCAAGGCGGCCGCGAGATGCATCGGACCGGAGTCAAGACCGAGCACGGCCGTAGCCCGGCGGGTCGCATCGATCAGTCCGGAGAGGCTGGAGATATGGACCTGCGCGTCCTCGACGCTGCGCAGGAGAGACGCGGATGAGGGAGCGCCATTGAGAACCAGCAACAGGCCGAACTCTTCCCGAAGCCAGCGCGCCAGCGGCGTATAATGCTCCAGCGGCCATTGCTTGGCGGTCCATCCGGCCAGGGGCGAAGCGAGGACAAAGCGCTCGGGCAACTCACCCTCCGGCCGGCCAGGCGGCAGTGCAAACTCGGCGGGGCCGGGCTGGGCTCCGGCGGCAGCGGCAAGCGCCAGATTACGGTCGACGACGTGCGGCGCCGCGGCTCGCAGCGCATGCGTATAGAAGAGCGCGGCCGGCCATTCCCGAACCAGCGAGCGATGAAAGCCGTAAACCGCAGCGCGGCGCGCCAAGCGAGTGAGGATGGCGCTCTGAATGAGTCCCTGGAAATCGATGGCGAAGTCGTAGCGGGCGGCGCGCAGCCTGCGAATGGCCGGGCGCACAGAAGCGGGGCTCGTCCGGTCGACGTAAATGGGTTCGAGAGCGAGGGGATTGCCGGCGAGCAGTTCGCGCCACTTGAGATGGACGGCCCAGTCGATGCCGGCGCCGGGCCAGGTGCGCCGCAGCGACGCGACGGCCGGGAGGGCATGGAGGATGTCCCCCATCGAGCCGAGGCGGACGATGAGGATGCGGGGCGGGGCCATTCAATCCGAGCGACGAGGCTCAGGTCTGGCGGTCGAGGACGTGCTGCAGGAACCCCGCGCGTAGCACCGTCTCCTCCTCCTCAAGCTCGAGCCGCGCGCCCGGCAAAGCCGAGCCGTCGCCAACCAGGACGGCTTCCACGCAGGCCAGGCCCGCCACCACGGCGGCGCGGGACGAGGCGGGCAGGATCGGATCCGGCGGATCCAGCACTAGCACGGTCAGCGGGCCCAATTCGCCCGACAAGGCCTCCAGCCGTTCCACATGAAATTCAAGCAGAGGATCGAAGTAGCCCGAGACGAGAGGTTTCAGGGTGGCGGGGTTCCACGCCGACAATTTTCCTATTTTGGTTCGCGTGTCCACTCAATAGACATTTGTATCAGATCGAGAGCCGCTTTGGAAACGAATTCATGTTCCACCCCGGTCATGCAGCGGTGGTCGATGGGGCACTCCCGCAACAGGCAGGGGGCGCATTCGACCGGGTGACGGACAATGCGGGCCAGCGGGCCTGCCGGGCCGGTGGTGTCGGGATTGGTGGGGCCGAATACGGCGACGGTGGGCACGCCCAGGGCTGAGGCGACGTGCATGGCCCCGCTGTCATTGGTCAGGAACAGCCGGCTGGCAGCCGCGCGTTCAATGAACTCCTCCAGCGTGGTCCGGCCGGCGTAGTTGACTGCCCGGAAGCCGCGGCCCTCGATCAGCGCGCGGACGGATTCGCAGAGTTCGCGCTCGGAGGCGGAGCCATGGAGGGCCACCGTAGCGCCCAGGCGTTGGGCGAGCGTGCAGGCCGAGGCGGCAAACGCTTCCGGGAGCCAGCGCTTGGCGGTGCCGAAGGCGGCGCCGGGGCTGATTCCGATGACCGGCGTGCCGATCCCTTCCGCGGCGAAGCGCGCCAGGCCCGCGGCGCGGGCCCGCCTGGCGGAGCGCAATTCGATTGTCAGCGTCGCCGGAAGACGCTCCAGCCAGCCGGCGCGGCGCAGGAGCTCGAGATAGTAGAACGACTCGTGCGGCGGGATGGCGCCCGGGCGCGGAAGCGGGATGGGCCGCGTGAGCAGGGGCGAGCGCAAGTCGCGCGCGTAGCCGATGCGCTCGGGAATGCCGGCCAGCGCCGTGATCAGCGCCGCGTCGAAGGCGTTCTGCAGCAGCAGGGCACAGTCGAATCCGCGCTCGCGCAGGGCGCCGGCCAGCGTGATGCGGTCGCGCCAGGCCGTGCGCAGCGAGCCGCGGCGGAAACGGGCGGGGGCATACGGGATGATCTCGTCGGCGAAGGGCTCGTGACGATACAGCCCGGCGACCCAGGGACGCGCCAGCACGGCGATGTAAGCGTCAGGGAACCGGTCGCGGATGGCGCCTAGAGCGGGCAGCGACAGCACCGCGTCGCCGACCCAGTTGGTCGCGCGGACGAGGATGCGCGGGTGTTGCGAGTCCACAGTTGCCGCCCAATACCAGCGTAGAATACGGTGCACGGCGGCGGCCCGCGGCTTGGGCTAGCGTGGCTGGGCACGCCAGAGCAGTTAGCATGGAAGATTGGCGCGCTGGTCGCGCCGTGCGGCAGTGATCCATCCCGGCATTCGCGAGCAATTCCATTCCCTGACGCGCCACCCGGCGTTTCAGGAACTCGTGCGCCGCCTGAGCGTCGAGCCCAGCGGACGTTCGCAACTGGCCGGACTGACGCCGACGGCCAAGGCGCTGCACCTGAGCCTGCTGTGGCAAGCGCTGGAGCAGCCACTGCTGGTGGTGACTGAATCGCCGCGGACGGCGGAGAACCTGCACGCGCTGCTGGAGACGTTTCATCAACTGCTGCACGCGGGACGGGGTGCGCCGCCGCCGCTGCTGGTTCCGGCGCTGGACACGCTGCCCGGGCAAAACCTGTCGCCGCACTCCGAATTGAAGGCCGGCCGGGCGGTGGCGTTGTATCGCATGGCGGGCGGTAAATTCTCGATCGCCGTCGCCCCGGTGGCTTCCGCGCTGCTGCGCACGGGCGACGCCGCGGCGTGCCGGCGGCTGGCGCTGACGGTACGCGTCAACGACGAAATCCCGATGGAGGACCTGGCCGCGCACCTGGAGAGCATCGGCTACGAGCGCCGGGAGCCGGTTGAGATGGAGGGGGAATACTCGATCCGGGGCGGGATTCTCGACGTCTTTCCGGCCGAGGCGCACAAGCCGGCGCGGATCGAGTTTTTTGGCGACACGGTCGAGAGCCTGCGGCGATTCGACGTCGAAACGCAGCGCAGCGTGCTGCGGGTTGAAGACGTCACACTCCTGCCGCTGGAGGAGGCGCCGCGGACGCGGGCACTGCTGAGCCGGTTGGCGGAGCGGCTGGGCCGGGACGACATCGTCCCCGGGGAAGTATTCGGCGGATGGGAGTTCGCGTTGCCTCTGGTCGAGCCGCGGCAGGGCTCCCTGGAGGACCTGGCGCGCGACACGGTGGTGATCTGGGACGAGCCTGAATCTCTTCAGACGGCGGCCGAGAGATTGTGGAAGAGGCTGGAGCAACTGGCGCCGCAGGCCGCCTGTCCACCCGAGCAGGTGTTCTTTCACTGGGGCGAGTTCGCGGCACGGCATCCGCAACGCCGGGAGGTCGAGCTGCGCGAATTGTCTCTGGAAGGCGCGGCGCTGCACGAGGCGAAGCCGCCGCTGGAGATCCGGTCGCGTCCGCCGATGGTGTTCCGCAACAACATGAAGGCCGCGGCGGAGGAGGCGCGTGCGCTGGTCGCTGGAGGGTGGCGCGCGGCGTTTTTCGCTCCCGCGCAAGGCGAGGTCGAGCGGCTGGCGGACATTTTCGGGGAATACTCGCTGCCGTACCAGCTGGGCATCGACGTGAAAGGCACGACGCCGGATTACCTGAGCGAGCGCGCGTACATGGCGTCGCACCTGGCGAGCGTGTACCTGGTGCAGGGCAGCGTGCCGCACGGGACATTGCTGAGCGAGTCGCAACTCGCGCTGTTCGGCTATCGCGACCTGTTCGAGGTCTCCGAGGAGGCGCAGGCGGCGCGGCAGCGCGCGCGCGTTGCGCTGTTCACGCCGGAAACGCTCGACCTGAAGCCCGGCGACTACGTCGTCCACGCGCAGCACGGCATCGGCAAATACCTGGGGGTGCGGCAGATCAAGGCCGGCCAGACGGCCGAGGATTTCATGCTGGTGGAGTACGCCGGCGAGTCCAAGCTCTACGTGCCGCTCACGCGGCTGGACCTGATCCAGAAATATCGTGGAGCGGGCGAGGCGCCGCCGCAAATCGACAGGTTGGGCGGGGTCACGTGGGCCAGGACGAAGTCGCGCGTCAAGGCGAAGATGCGCGACATGGCCGAGGAGCTGCTGAAGCTCTACGCCGAGCGCAAAATGGCCGAGGGTTTTGCGTTCTCCACCGAATCGAACTGGCAGCGCGAGTTCGAGGACTCGTTTGAATACGCCCCGACACGCGACCAATTGCAGGCCACGGTCGAAATCAAGCGCGACATGGAAAGTACGAGCCCGATGGACCGGCTGCTGTGCGGCGACGTCGGCTTCGGCAAGACGGAAGTGGCCATGCGCACCGCCTTCAAGGCGCTGGGCGACGGCAAGCAGGTGGCCGTGCTGGCGCCAACGACCGTGCTGGCGCTGCAGCACTGCGAGACGTTTCAAAGGCGCTTTGCGGCCTTTCCGGTGCGCATCGAGATGCTCAGCCGCTTCCGTTCGAACAAGCAGATCAAGGCCACCCTCGCCGACCTGGCGGCGGGCCAAGTGGACATCCTCATCGGGACGCACCGGCTGTTGTCCAAGGACGTCGTTTTCTCGGATCTCGGGCTCCTGGTGGTGGACGAGGAGCAACGCTTCGGCGTGCGTCACAAGGAACGGCTAAAACAGCTCCGGCGGAACATCGACGTGCTGACGATGTCGGCCACGCCGATCCCCCGGACGCTGCACATGTCGCTGCTCGGACTGCGCGACATGTCGGTGATCGAAACCGCGCCCAAGGACCGGCTGGCGGTGCAGACCGTCGTCGCGAAGTTTAATGCCGAACTGGTGAAGACGGCCATTGAACAGGAACTGAGCCGCGGGGGGCAGGTGTACTTCGTGCACAACCGCGTGGAGAGCATCTGGAGCCGCGCGGCGTGGATTCAGGAGCAGGCGCCGGGAGCGCGCGTCGCGGTGGGCCATGGCCAGATGGGGGAGCAGGAACTGGAGCGGGTCCTGCTGAGTTTTATGCACTGCCAGGCTGACGTTCTGGTGTGCACGACCATTGTCGAGAACGGCCTCGACATTCCGCTGGCGAACACGATCATCATCGAGGACTCGCAGAATTACGGTCTGAGCGACCTGTATCAGCTGCGCGGTCGGGTGGGACGATCGAACCGCCGCGCGTACGCCTACCTGCTGGTGCCGGAGGACGGTGAACTGAGCGAAGTGGCGCGCAAGCGGCTGGCGGCGTTGAAGGAGTTCTCCGACCTTGGCGCGGGATTCAAGATCGCCGCGCTGGACCTGGAATTGCGAGGCGCCGGTAACCTGCTGGGCGGTGAGCAGAGCGGGCACATCGTGTCGGTCGGTTATGAGACCTACCTGAAACTGCTCGACGAAACCGCGCGCGAACTGCGCGGCGAGCAGGTCGCGCCCGAGGTTCATTCCGCGCTCAACCTGGGCCTCGACATCCGAATTCCGCCGGGCTACATCGCGGACGAACAGCAGCGGCTGAAGGCCTACAAGCGGATCGCCGATTCGGGCGATCCGGAAAAGGCGCGGATCCTGTTGGAAGAGTTGTCGGACCGCTACGGAGAGCCTCCCGAGCCGGTGCGGCACCTGGTGGCATTCTCAGAGCTGAAGACCCTGGCCCAAAGAATCGGCGTCGAGGCGGTGGACCGGCGTGGAGGGGGCGTGAACGTCAAGTTCCATCCCGGCGCGCAGGTGGATCCGCAGAGGCTGATGCGGCTGGTGGCCGGCACCGAGGGCGCCTCGTTCACTCCGGCCGGCGTGCTGCGTCTGCCACAGCCGCAGGAAGAGGCCGGCGCGATGCTCCAGCGCTTGCGTGGGGCGCTGGAGGGCCTGCAGGCGTAGGCCGCCCGGCACAATTTACCTACTGTTAACGCAACCAGGGGGAACTTCGGGCGGCGGCGCGCGTACGGATTGGTTGCAGCATCTGCCTGGGCAGGCGGAATTCGTCGGTCAAGCCGCTGGACGCGCCGGAGGCGGGAAAACGAGAGGAGAGACGCGATGGAGCAATTCAAGGTCATCACCGAGGAGATCCGGGTCCTGGGCAAGGATGCCGTAGAACTGGTCGGCAGGCTGCTGCACGAGGGCAACGTGCGGCGGGTGATCGTGCGCGACGCCCAGGGGCACACGTTCATGGAAGTGCCGGTCGTGGTCGCCGCGGCGGGCGTGATCGTCGCTCCGGTGCTGGCAGCCGTCGGCGCACTGGCAGCTCTGGTCGCCGATTTTCAGATCGTGGTCGAACGGGTCGAACGCGAGGCGCCGCCCGCGAACCGGGCTCCTCCAGAAGAGACGGCCGCGAAGCCGCCTGCCGAAGGTTGAGACTCCATCACCGCGCAACGCCCGTCGCCGCCGGCGCTGAGGCGGTGCGCCAAACCGTCGTCCGCCAGTTCAGTAGCCGCTTCTCGCGCCAGCAAGAAAGAGTTGCAGCGAGAGGAGCATCCCGTCCTTGCCGGCCTGGTCGGTGAAGCCCGTGAGGTTGATCGTCTCCCCGGAGCGGAGGCGCAGGCCGACGGCCGTCGAGCGGCGGGCGCGGAGCTGAACAACCCCATCGACCTCGTCCAGCGGCAGGACGCGCGCGTCGGTCCCGAACATGCCGAGGCGGCGGATGGTCAGCGTGCGGTCCGGGACCGAGACCTGGACGAACATCTGCTGCAGCGCGGCCTTCACGCTGAAGAAAAGAAATGGCAGCGCCAGGATCATCCCGGCGAAGCGGAACGGCAGGCGCACGGAGAGCAGGGTCAGGAAGCAGAAGACGAACAGGGCGATGACCACGGCGGCGATCAGAAAGCCGATGGCGAATGGCCAGTACGGCGGCTGGTAGATGACCAGCCGGTCGCGGGCCTGTTCGATGACGCGGATTGCCGAGGATTGTGCCATGTCATTTCACCGGGATCAGCCAGCCGCCCGGGCTGTCCGGGTCGGGATTCGCGCCGAGCTGCTCCAGTGCCGGACGCAGGCCTTCGAGCGACAGGACGAGCACTCCGCCGTCGTCGATGCTCTCGCAAAGATAGGCGCCGGCGCCGCACAGCCAGGTCTGTAACTGCGCGAATGACGCCGACGCAAGAGCGCCGCCGTCGATCAATGGGAAGTAGTAAGGGTATGACTTGAACGCCGCGTCCTGGATGGTGGGCAGCAGCAGCTGCGTGCCGCGGCGGGCGTAGGTTTCACTATCGTCGCGGGTCTGGACTTCGATCACCGCGCCGGCGCCGAACATGGTCGTGCGCGCATGTTCTTTAGCGGCATCGTCGGTGGTGACGCGGAAGACCAGCTCAGCCAGCGGTCGCAGGCGCTCGCCCGGTTCCACGTTTTCGAAGTCCGCGCGCGTCCATAGCGACGGCGGCTCGCGCCCGAGCCAGACCCCGAAGCCGAGCTCGGGCATCCACCTTTTCGCATGCGGCGAGAACAGCGCTCCCGCCTCGGGGTTCTTGCCCGAAGAGACGTGCAGGAAGGTGTGGGACAGCGCCTTCGAGCGCGCGGCGAGCGTGCGGGACAGCGCCGCGAAGAGGCGCAGCAGGCTGGCGCGCTCCTGCGCTGGGATCGGAAACGCAGCGCAGGGCAGCAGGATCGCTTCGGCCGGGGCCGGGCAGTTCAGCTTGCGCGCCCGGATGCGATTGGTCGGAGTGTGGACCGGCATGGAGGCTTCTCTCAGGCCCGCGCACCGGGCTCAGGTTCGGACATCCTCATTTGCTCGAGCACTTCGATGAGCGGCTCCTCGAGGTCGTGCTTCGATGCCACGATCATGCCCCCATCGGGCGGGCTTTCGCGCAAGTAGACGTCGAAGAGCT
>Ga0074045_10003392_pt1 | contig 14350 bp, 12 predicted proteins | sample BogForMeECP23OM2_FD_94442 | JGI IMG/M metagenome (GOLD analysis project Ga0074045, IMG submission 94442) | Bog forest soil microbial communities from Calvert Island, British Columbia, Canada - Bog Forest MetaG ECP23OM2 | ecosystem: Environmental > Terrestrial > Soil > Wetlands ... | reverse complement strand
GATCTCTCAAAATGGGCCAAGCACTCTCTGCAGCGCGAAGTGGCCTACGGCTTCAACACCAATGACATTTTCTATTCTGATTACATGCTTCCAGTCGCGACCTCAAACAATGGTCAAGGAGCATCAATAAAAGTTCCCTTCCTGCTCCATTTCAGTACGATGAATGACGCCAGTTATGACCCAACCTTGCTAGGACTGCCTGAGCCGGTTAAAGATATGTGCATTGGACAGGACAGCAACGGATTTAATAATTATTGCCTCTACACGCTGGATATCATGGATCCGAATTGGACGGTGGCAAACAGCGCAGAGCTTGGAGTTCAAATCAGCGACTTCGTTGGTGGATTCAACACCATTCCATGGGTCCCGGCAATTTCCCTGGGCGATTCTGACCAAGTGTTCATGTTCAAGGGTAACGGCGTTCGATTCCCCAACTATCCCCATCCCGCAATGGTCGTTGCGACCAGCGCCTTCAACTACAATCTCCCGCCCGTGAACGGCACTTGGCAGAGACCAATCCTCTTTGGCAAGGCGGGTTGGACGTGTAATGCTGTCGCGAACGATCCGACAAACTTCCCGCCCGGCCAGTCCTACCTGGAGAAGAAGTACGGTACCATTGCCGCCCTTAACCAGGCATGGGGAACGGGCAACTTCTACACTTCCTTCTGCGATGCCGGCGGTTTCGGAACTGGGACCGGAGTACTGGACGAAGATGGGCGGCATACCGCATGGTTCGGCAATCCCCTTGACTATTACAACCAGGTGGGTATGAACTCCAACCTGCTAGCCGACCTCAACACGTATCTCTACACCATGGCCTACCAGGTGTATTCTCCGCAGGTCAGTGTAGTTCGGGGGTATGACACCAATCACCTTCTGATGTGCGGTGTTCATGGCGGCGTCGGCGAAGGTGGAATGCGGCCTGTGGTGGCCCAAGCGTTTCACGACGCCGGATGCCAGATCCTGGTGCTCGGCTGGAACTCCGAATACAACAATTTGGCGCTACAAGCCAACCAGGCCATTTATGATCAGATTGGGTTGCCTGTGACTCTCTTCTACGACAGCTCTGCTCAAGCTGACTCGGACTACAGCAACTATCCCAGCGATGGAGTGTACGACGCAGATTACCCGACCCAGCAGATCCGGGGTCAGCACTACGACAGCGACAACCTGGCCATTTATGGCTCGCAGGGGTCAAATGGCGATTACTATGTTATGGGTATCGACTTCTGGGGCTTGACCGATAACACCCCCGAGCTGAGGAACCTGGGCTTCATGTCTCTCAGCGACAATGTCTATGACGGGAATTGTGCAGTGTGGGCCATTAGTATCGACCAGTGGGGGTACCCCTGCGGGGGAGAGGCGGGTAACTACGGTGACTTCACCGACGGCGCTACCCAAACGAATTCGGTGATTCTGCAGCAGCTTATCCAGGAACTACTGAAGTAATCAGTGCTAAGCGCGACGCGACGGTATCACTCGGGGGAGCTGCTATTTCCGAGTTCAAGCTAAATGTCTCGCTCTGCTGAAGCGTGCCCGGCGAACCAAGAAGCCCCTTCGGATTACACGCTTGGGGAAGCCCGGGGCAGGATTCGCCTCCTCCCCGTCAATCTAGCAGAGTGGCTGGCGCAAGCCACCGCGCCGCTGCGGGAGGCGCCTTTCACCCACGAGATCGTGCTTACGTGAAAGGAATACACGGTCATGGCTGCTGCGGCACGCAAGTTGATGTGAATGACGAAAGCGGCACCGCCCTCCGCCGGGTTAGACATTGGTCTTAAGAACGCTGATCTGGGTGCAGATACGCGGCGGTTGCACCATTCGCGGCAGGTGCCTGTAGTCCACACGACAGCCTAACGATTGCAAACACGACAGGTAATAGTATTGCTGCGCCGAAAGTTCTTTCGTAGCAAATGTCGTTCTTTCTTTTCTTCTCCGCAGTTTGCGTCGTCCGTTTGTGCACGTTGTGCAGGTCATGCACTTTTTGTTTGTCCTCTGCGTCAATGCCGTCATCGGTCTTACTGATGTCGACTCGGTCCTGCATTGGAACCGGTGAGCAAGGCAGTGATCGTGCAATCACCGCCTGATTCCGTCGCGGGCAGCGAGCAATCCCGGTTTGACCCCACTCAGCCTCTCATTTACCTTGACCATTGGGCCTCAGCCGCGACTCGGCTTATACTTCCATGAGCAAGAAACGCATCTTCATCTTCGGCATTGTGCTGGTTGTGCTCTGTCTGCTCATTTACCTGCAGGCGCGCACCTGGAAGAACTTCGACTGGGGAGTTTTCTGGAGCCGAACCGACCATGTAAGCCCGCTCGGTCTCGTCGCGGGAATCGCCCTCACCTACCTCGTGTATGTTCTACGTGCTGTTCGCTGGCGCATCTTCCTGAAGCCGGTTTGCAAGACCACCACGGCGCGCCTGCTGGAACCGCAATTCATTGGATTCTCAGCGCTGGCGCTGCTGGGCCGGGCCGGGGAGATGATTCGTCCTTATATCATCGCCCAGAAAGAGCGTCTCACCTTTACCTCGCAGATCGCGGTCTGGAGCGTGGAGCGCATTTTCGACATGGGCGCCTTCGCTGTGCTGCTTGCCGTCAGCCTGCTGTCTCCTGACGTGCGCGCGCTGCCTTTCTACCACAACGTGTTAACCATACATGGGATTCAGATTGATCTTGGCTTGCGCGCCGCGGCCTTTGTGCTGATGGCTTTCGTCGCCGCACTGGTCATCGCATGCGTCGTGGTGCGGCGCTCCGGGGAACGTTTGGGGCAATTTCTGCATAACCTCTTCGCCGGCTTCGCTCCCAAGGTCGCTCATCACTTGCGCGATAAGGTGCGCTCCTTTAGTGGAGGGTTGAAGACGATCCATGACTTTAGCTCGGCCATGCAGTTGGTGGTTGTGTCCCTCGTGATGTGGGTGTTGTCCGCCTTCTGCTATTACTACATCACCCACGCTTATCCGGGCGAGCTTCGTAACCTGACAATGGCGGACCAGGTGGTGCTGATGGGCTCGAGCATGGTGGGTTCTATGCTGCAGTTGCCGGCCGTTGGCGGCGGCACGCAGCTGGCGACCATCAGCATGCTGCATTCGGGCTTCGGCATCGAGCAGGAGCTTGCCGTGAGCTGCGGAATCCTGATCTGGGCGATCACCTTCATGTCGGTGATTCCAACCGGCCTTGCGCTGGCGCGGCGCGAGCATCTTTCCCTGCGTGCGGTCGCCGAAGCAGAGGAGAAGGCCGCGGCTCTGGTGGAGTAGGTGGACGCTTCAGAGCAAGGATAACCGCGGTTGTGTAGTCGCTGAGACCACTTTCCGCAGCATAGGCGGAGGTGGCTACATCAGATTCAGTACTTCTTTTGACGGCCGGGGGAGCGTGGTCGTGCAAACCGTCGCCACGGTGGACTCAAGCGGCAAGACAACGTATCAGATGGCTTTGGTGGAAAAATCGTCCCCTGAGAGGATACCGACCTTCATGGGTCGGCATCGAGGGTTGATGCTCAGTCGGGGCCTATTAGCGGTCGCTTGCGATGCAGAGACAGTTGGATTGAGATTGACACAATCGTGCAATCGAGTTGCAGCGGTGGCAGTTAACGTTTGAGACACGGCTGGGGCTGCGATGAGAAAGGCCTTCGGTAATTTCCTCGCTTCAGCCGCCGGGTGCGCACACCGAGCATGTCTGGAAAACTTCACAGCGGTCCCGAATCTGATCCACTTGTGTCTGCTTCCCGTACTGGCTGGCTATATGCACCACCTGCTCCATTTCTTATAGAGAAGGCTGGTAATTTAGAATGAAACGGCTTACGACGACAACCGGTGATTGCTCGCCCAGCTAAGGCTTGTGATCCGGTGGACCGGTTTGAAGCGATCCAATCCATGCAGTACGATAGGAAGAATTGACCAGTAAGAACGCATTGATTGTTGGCAAGTAACGGAATCTCCCAAAAGTACCCCGATAGCCACCATCAGGGTCTTGGGGATAGTCCGCTCCCTTGACCGGGCTGGATTTTGTGTTTAGACGTACGTCGAGGCACTGGTGCGATGGAATCGAGCCCCACGGCGTTACCTTCGTGGCGCCTCCTGTATTAAGTAGCTCAAGATCATTCCCACCGCCTGGATATATCACCATTAACCCAAGGGCTGAATCCCAATCTATTCCTCCATTCCTGTAGACCAAATCACACGTGCTTGCGTTCCAGGAAGTCGCATCTCTGCCCGGACTTCCAAGATTGTAAACGTTTATTGTTTGCCCGGCATTTGAGCAGGGAAATACGCAATAACTTGAAGCTGCTACCAGCAAGTTATTCACAGGGTCAACCGCTGCCGTATATCCGTCTACAATCTTGTGCGTGTTAGTAACCAGCTTAGTCCAACAAGGTCCGGGAGTTGAAGAGCGCCCACAACGGGCACTTAATGAAGGGTCAAAATCATATAAGGTAGAACTACCGTCGTGTACCAAGATATGGCCGTTGATTGGATTATACGCTGTGACTGGAGGCGCCGAAGCTATACCTACACCTGGGACCAATCCATATCGCAGACAATTGCCGCCGCTGCAGGTCGCCAGCTGGGTTTTCCTGATCGCATACGTATGGGAGACGGGGTCCAGCGTCCACAGATCCGAGCTCAGTCCCCCATTATTATTTACAGCCCCTCCAAACATATAGATCAAACCGGGGGTGCCGGGAACGTATTGAAGAGTATTATAGGTATGACGCGATGAGGGGGCGGGAGGCACTCCACTGGTTGGACATACAGTAACCGGAATCCCTCCGGCAGTAAATACCAAGAAACTGCTATGCTGATCTGGAGGAGCACATTCACCTTCCCAGTTAAGCCCACCGTAGCCTTTGCAACCCGATATAGAGCCGTGACATGGAACTGGAACCGTTGGCTGAAGGGGCTGCGTCCATGTGGGAGTTCCACCAGCCAGGCCACAAAGTACGTTCACTTCGTTGCCGTGGTAATCTGTGTGACCGCCACCGAGTACAGCAAAGCACGGGTTCCCTGAACGATCCAAGAACTGTGCCCCACCACTCCACGGAATAATCTGATTGCAACTGAAGGTTTCGTCCGCCGTAGTGATCATTGCGTCGTCTACGTAGCGACCATTCGGGTCCTCCCCGCGACACAATGACGAGAATCCTGTTGACTGTCCAACCTTGGTCCAGCCAAAGGGATAACCCTGACCATAGGCACAGCGAGCCAGAAGCAGCAATATTAATGCGATAAATAATCGTTTCATATCCGTAACGTCCGTCAATGATACGAACCGGAAATCTGCTTCTTGGCTTCCAGAACAGCGGCCATTCTACACCAATTGCGCCTCTTCGCAACCTTTACCTCGGTTTCAAACAACTGTAGGGGAAAGCAACGCTGCCTTCAGATCTTCTCGGAGCGGATCAAGCTGAATATCGGGTCTTGTGACAGCCGTCCGCATCATTGGCATCTTCGTATCGTACCAAACGACTAAAGATGGTCGAGCAGCCTCCAGCGGTCAACGCCCGAATGGATTTGATTCCTTGGTCAGTCTGGAGACAGAAAGCAGAATCGCCTGAAATGGCAACGCACTTGCAAGACCCCGGGTGTATCCTTGTACCTTGGCTACAACCAGCGCTCAAACCGCGGGACATAAGTTTTGGCTCACTATGCGAGATGATCACAGGCCTCTGAAGTTGGCAATCGTCGGCTGTGGACTGGTTACCGAGTCTGCCCACCTTCCCGCTGCACTGGCATCCACCTTAGTCGAGGTGGTGGCCCTGGTTGACCCTGTTGTCAGCCGCGCTCACCAGCTCGCAACAAGCTACGGCATTCGGCCTCAAGTCTCGCCTTGTATAGATGACGTACTTCCCGCAGCAGATGCCGTTCTCATAGCGACGCCCAATCACACCCACTTTCCGCTTGCGAAGCAAGCACTATCAGAACGCAAAGCGGTACTCGTTGAGAAGCCCTTGGCGAACACATATAGGGAGGCGCTCGAACTCTGTGAGCTGGCCGAAGACAATGAAACAGTACTGGCGACCGGGTTCGTGACGAGGTATCGCGAAAACGTCGTGCTCTTGAAGGAGCTGCTGGATGCAGGTGTCTTAGGGAAAGTGGACCGTTTCAATTATCAATTCGGAACTGCTGGGGGGTGGGCACCTGTTTCCGGATACAACTTGCAGCGCAAACAGAGCGGTGGCGGAGTGCTGGTAATCAGTGGGACTCACTTTCTCGATCGCATGCTGCATTTCTTTGGATGGCCAGATCAGTTCGCATATGAAGACGACAGTCGCGGAGGCATCGAAGCAAATTGCCGCGCCACGGTTTGTTTTTCAAACTCGCTGGGACAATTTGTGGGGACCATCGCCCTCTCTAAAACCACCAGTTTGGCCAATCGTCTTGTAATTACTACAGAGCGATATGAATGTTATCTCCCGGAAGCTGATGATATGCCGCTGACCCTCTATCGACGAGACCTGCCGCATGTTGCGCAAAGGCTTTCGTACGGAAAGCAGAATTGGGGAGACACGTTTCTTTTGCAACTGGAGGATTTCGCATACGCCCAGCAACATGGTGGTCGGACGAGAGCGGACGGGCGAGCGGGTGCGTTATGTGTCAGGCTAGTGGAACAATTTTATGCCCGCAGGGCTTTAATGCCGGAGCCGTGGTCATTCGCGACGAGCGGAGTTGACTTATGAAATCCCACCGCATCGTTGTCTTTGGCGCTTCCGGTTTTGTGGGCGCAGCTTTATGCGAGCGGCTTATCTATGAGGGTAGCCGGGATTTTCGCGCTTACATCCACAGTACGGGCAATTGCTGGAGACTCACCCGGTTTGCTCGTCCCGTGGAGGTCATCGATATTTGCGATGCCGACTCGGTGGCGGCCGCTGTACGAGATTGTTCCGTCGTAGTGAACTGCACTCGCGGCGACCCGAGAGTTATGTTGGAAGGACTGCGAACGATGCTTAGGGTGGCACGAGATAGTCATGTGCGCAGGTTCATCCACCTGAGTAGCTTGGCTATCTATGGAGATAATCCGGCACCGGACACTGTAACGGAAGAGGGAAGGGTCGGCGGCCCCTGGCTCAATCCGTATGGCAGGCTGAAACTCGCGCAGGATGATCTAGTATTCAAGGCCCACGAGGCAGGCTTACCTTGCTACATACTCTGCCCAGGTAATATTGGGGGACCGTATTCCGAATATCTCCTTGGGCTCGCGAAGAGGCTATCAAGTGGCCCGTTTGGGTTGGTGGATCAAGGTCGCAATCCGACGAATATCGTGCACATCGACAATCTGGTGCAAGCAATTATTTGCATGATTGACAGCGACACCGGTGCCGGCCAGAGATACTTTGTTAACGATTCTGAACCGGTAAGTTGGTACGAGTTTTGTACCGGGTTGGCCAGGCAGATTGATTGCGAGCCGAGTTTCTTTGAAGTGCCCTACGAGGATTTACTGGCGGAAGTACAACCCAAGAACAGCCCTTGGGGTATTCATGAGCACATCAGGATCGCTCTCTCCGGAGAATTTCGTAATGCAGTCAGCGTCTTACCGGTACTCAGATGGGCGAACACGCTCGCGCGGAACAGCTTCGACCGACTTCCCAAGTTACTGCAGACATCGATACGCGCGAGAGTACAAAGCACCGTTCGCATTAGAAAGCACAATGAAGTGAGTTTGGGGGATCCTTATCTCAAGGTTCAGCTTCGCAGGTACTATCATTCACCCGCGAAGCTGATAAACGACCTCCATTATCATCATGCCGTCGACTGCGGACGCGCCTTGAATTCTTCCGGAAAGTTTCTCCGGTTCTCACTTTGCAAGCCGGAGACATTTCCAACTTTGTGCGGCTCTGTGAGCAGCAGTGCATCCCGCTAACGAACGGGCACAAACAAGTGGGCACATATCGGCCATGAGCAGAAATGGCGCTGATTCCGGCGAGGTCTCCGATGAAGCGCCGGGAAACCGTGGTCTGAAACGGTAAGGCAATTGATGCTCTGGAGGTTTAGAGGAGCAGCGCTACGAGTTCCGCATGTTGCGTATGAAGAGGCATTACGTTTGTTCGTGTTGAGAACGAGCAACTGCCAAACCTGTAGGTCGCAGGCGGGTGGGGCCAAAGACCGCTTCGTGGTCACCCAGTTCCTGCGGGGCGTGGACTTTCAAGGCATCGGGGCTTTCGATCCGATGGGGATTAGAAAAAGCAGCGCAAGAAACTGCCGCTCGCGCTGTCGAACGGCAACCAAGTCCTCTTTGTCGAGCCCGTCGGTCCCGACTCCAAGGTCGCCCAGTTGATCAACGAGGCCAACAAGCAGCAGTAAGCGGCGCGGAGGTCGTCGGCCGCTGCTGAAACCGGGAGACTGGTTCCTTCAGCGATGGCAAGAGCTGTCCGAATGGCAACGCGAACTGCCTGCGACTGGCACTCAAATCCAAGCTGGGCTTCGTGGTTCCCCGACTGACTTGATCTGGTGAGAGTAATAGAACGATTCACCCGGCGAGCTCCTACTCTCCGACGCCGCATCCACAATACATAGGTTGGCTTTGTCGGGTATGCGATCAGTCAAGCCCAATGCGCCCTTTGCCTTAGTTCGGGGACATGTAGCGAGCCAGTTTCGCGTCGCGAGCAGAAATCCGTCGCTTCGACGAGTCTTGGCTGGATCCAGCATTCGGTGCGGTCCCCGCTCAGGTGCACGCTTAGCGTATGCCTTCGATTCAAAAAACTCATTTCAAGAGCTTGCTGTTAACCAAATATTCAAGCAGCGCCTCGGCCACGACCTGGTGGCCGTACTCGTTGAAATGAATATCGTGCTCGAAGTAGGCTGGCCTTGCGGCGTTCGCGCGCCGCATAGTGTCCATCAGGTCGAGGGTTTTAATACCCTCGGTCGCTGCCAGTTCGTCCATGACCTGCTGGATAATCCACTTGGTGTTTTGACCGGGGAGGGGAAAATAGACGAGCAGAAGCTCTGAACCCTGCTGCCGACACAAATCTCCCGAAGACGCATAAAGCTGTTTGAAAACCTGCAATCTTGTCGGTGGATCCAGCACCGCGTGCCACTGCCGCCTTGCCTTCCGATACACTCCGGAAATCTTAGTCAGGGCAAAGTCAGCCAAACCGAGAACGTAGCTGTATTGCGCGAGCTGGTAAAAACCGGAGAATGTCGGTGGATGAAAGACAAGCTGGCCGGCGCTGAGGGAAAAATATCCTTTTGGACGGCCAATCCCTGGATTGATGATGGAAAAACTCTCACCGTAATCGTTGGAAAAGGCACAGATGATAACAAGATCGGGGTGATATTTTAGGCCTTCGTTTTGCAGATACAAATACTCCTGATCTGTGCCAAAGGCCGGAATTCCCATATTGATTACTTCAAGATTCTTCGTGGATCTTTCCAGGATGTCGGTAAATCGTTCAGAGGCTTCCACACCGCCAGCTCCGAAGACCATCGAATCTCCTATGACCACGATTCGGTATACATCTGCGCGTTTGTCGTAGGAGTGTTCTCTATCCCGGAGCCCTTTGGAGTTGATGGCGACGAAATAAGGCTTTACCTCCCTTCGGTACAGGCGTTTGGCATTAGGCACCAGTTTCCATCCTAGGATGCTGTCAGCGATGAGAAGCCGCTCTTGAGAAGCCAATGAAGCATAGGTTCGCAAGCCCAACTCCAAAACAGATAAAGACAACAGCAATCCACAGAGGATCAGGGCTACCTTGCCCAATAGGTTTTTCGCCAAAGGCAGCGGGGTGATCGTCGGCCACACGCTTACATTAGTACTTAAACTCCCATTTTCGCCCTGGCTCGGCATAAACGCACCCCTTAGCTGGAACTTCCGTTTTAGCTCCCAAATGACGACCTACTATATACCCGTCAAAGGGTTCCGCGCGCTATTTTTTCGTTGATTTCATGAAAGCGTCGGATTCCCTCGACCTGAGTAACCTGTTAGCGCCAACGATCAAGGCTCGGGAGGAAAAGGAGCCGAATCTGGCTCATTATAGGAGTCGATTATCACCCAACTTTCAGCAGATCGCGTTTTCATTTGTTGAGAATCGGGACCAGCTCCGCCCCCAATACCGGCATCAGACTGTCAGCAAAAGTCCCGGTGAGGTGGTTATCGTCCCGATACATGATCGCACCTCTCTGTACAGTCCAACAAACTTTCTGCCGGCAAAGCCGATCGGTCAGATCGATGAAGTGAACGTTCGGCAGACCCTGCGCGCCGGCTTTCTCGGCTTCGAATACGGCGGGGTTTAGAACTTTCGATTTGTCCATCTCACAAGAACCACCGGGATACCAGGAGTGACGGACGGATCTAGCAAGGCACGTTGGAATATCAAATGTTGAAAGAGGGTTGTCACGCATGACGACAACCCGAAGCCCCGCTGCCGTCAGAGTTCCCAACGTCCGCTTCGTCCCGTCCCGCCAGTCGTCGAGGGAGAGACTGGGTTTGCTTCCAGACTCGTCCTTGCGCTCGAGGTAGCTAGAAGCATTTCCGATGAACACGAGCGAAGGACGCAGCGCAACGATCCGGCGAATAGCTTCTGCACGCCAACTGCCGCAAATTGTTGCAGAAGTGGTGCCGGACTCCGAAATCCTGACATCGGTCGCGGGACACCCTGATTTCACCATCGTTGTCAACTTCCAGCCATGCGACTCGGCCATGCTTTGCAGAGGGTCAAACCACTGGATCGCATGAGAGTCGCCAAACAACACGATATTGGTCGCAGAGGACGTATCGCCGAAAACGCACGTTTTAACTTCCGGCGATTCCCCTAGGCTGACGCATTGTTGTCTTGGCATTTTGGCGACGTCGTTGACCGCAGCTATGATTGTCTTCATCTCAGGCGCATTCCCAAGCCGGACCGCGTACCGCATGGATAGGAAAGCGGCGCACAAGGAACAAAGCGTCACCACTGCGGCGAGATTTAGCGATAATACGGCACGCTTGACCAGGTAGGGGTGAAATCGAATCGGGTTTTCGACGAAGTGGTGGGTGACTCCTGCAACCGCCAGGGATGCAGCGGCAACGGCGGTCTTGCCAGCGACGGAGATGTCCGGGAGTAAAGCTCTTGAGAAAACCAGGAAGGGCCAATGCCAGAGATACCAAGAGTACGAAAGTATGCCGAGCATCTGCAGCGGAGCAGAGTCCAGCACGATGCCGGCTCCACGATGTGGCTGTTCAGCCCCCGCGATCAAGGCGACGATGGTTCCCATTACCGGGAATAGGGCGATCCAGCCAGGGAAATTATTGTCTCCGATGAAGTGTGCAGATCCCAGAATCGCGAGGATGCCGAGCCATCCCAGAGCGGACCACCATCCGGAGGACAGTTTCAGCGTGCCGCGCGGAAGCAGAACAGCCAGCCCACCAATACCAAACTCCCAAGCCCTGGCGGGCAACTCATAGAACGCAAAGGTACCCCCATGGGCCGTGAACCACACGGATACGCCCAGCGAAATTGCGGTCAATCCAGATAGCACGGCCAGAAGAGCCTTCCTTGATCGCCACAACTGCAACCCCAGCAAGATCAGCAGCGGCCAGAACAAGTAGAACTGCTCCTCAACGGCCAAGGACCAGGTGTGCAGCAGCGGGTTCGACTTCACATCCGGGGCAAAGTAATCCGCAGCATTGATAGAAAAGAAAATATTACTCATGTAGAGGGCTGTCGCCCGGGCGGCGCGGCCGGCGAACATCAACTCATGCGGAGCCAGTATGAGCGCGCCCATCAAGAGGGTAACAATCAGGGTCAGCGCCGAAGCTGGTAGCAGGCGACGGACACGGCGGGCATAGAACTTCACCAGACTAAGCCGGGAAGTCTTCTGTACCTCAGCAACCAGAAGTCCGGTAATGAGGTATCCGGATAGGACAAAGAAGACGTCGACTCCAGCGAACCCTCCAGAGAATCCAGGGATGCCACAATGGAATAAGACCACAATAAGAACTGCGATTCCGCGCAGCCCTTCGATGTCTGGCCGGAAGGCCGATCGGCTGTTCTGTGTCATTCGACCACCGAATTTTGGTCCCCGTCCTGCAATGAAGGATGCGCCGCACATGCCATGAGTGTCGGTTCTCTGAGGTGGAAACGTCATTGTAGCAAGCGGGGCGCGCGAGGTCTGCGGCGCTGTTGATAATCACGTCCAATCAGGCTCAAGAAAGTGCCATGTCGGTTGGATCGAGCCGTCATCACCGGGCTAGAACCACATGCACCCACACCAAGAACTGCGCGGGGGCTGCTATCGCCCATCACATCGTCACGACTCCATGAGCTGGAAGTCTCTGGATTTCAATGCGGTCGAGCAGGGGGCCGCGTTCGACAGAATCTATTCCCGACCAGCCTGCACTATAACTAGAACCCGAAATGACCCACAAATTAAGGAAAACGCGTTGAACTTGGATCAGTGACCGTGGACGCTGGCAGAGCTGCTCAGGCCTGCGTGCCACGCACTAAACGGTAAAGGGCGCGCATTCGCTGCCGTTCGGCGAATAGCAATACAGCCGAATAGGAGAGTACCCCCGTAAGCAGAGAAATGGCGAACCGCACGACAGGCGACCAGGTGGCCGGTGTAGCTGCCCGGACGCCGAGAACCAGTATTATCATGCCAAGAGACGCCCGCATCGCGGGCACCATCGATCGGAGGTAGGTCCACCTAGATAAATGGATCGCCGCCAGCGTCCGCCAGACATATGGAGCGGTGATGACCGGGTACAGTAAGATCCAGGTCATTCCGATACCGGTTGTCCCCCAGCGGCTGCTATAGTAAAACGCGGTCGGAAAGACGACAGCAGCCATGATGGTATTCCACATCACGAATCGCGATTGGCGCATCGCAATAAGCATATTGGGAAAGACCGCAGTGACGGAGCGTAGCGCAGCGTAAACCGCAAGGAGCCGTAAGGGCATGATCGCGGCTCCCCACTTGGGACCTAGCACGACAAGCACAAACTGATCTGCAACCAGAGCCATACCAACGCTCGCCGGGAAGGTGAGCAGCGACAGTCCCTCGGTGATTCGGAGGAGATAACGACGTAACTCCGGCTTGTCTTCTTGTACAGCGGAGAAGAAAGCCGGAGTTACACGCATTATCATATTAGTAATTTTCTCAACCGGTGTAGAAGCAATGGTCCAAGCAATCGTGTAGGCTCCCAAAGGAGCCTCCCCCAACATGCGGCCGGCCACCAGGAAGTCCGAGTTGGAATAGGTGTACCACGCCACCCGCGCCCCAAGAACATGAGCGCTAAAACCCAAAGCCCGCTTGATTTCCACTATTCGGGGCCACGCAAAAGAGTGATGTCGTGCACCTACAGATAGCGCGACGTATCCAATCACTCCCGCCAGACTACCGATCGCGAGACTCCAATAGCTGAAGCCGAGCCATGCCAGTACGACCGTGGTTAGCGCCTGCGTTAGGGCCCGGAGCGCATCGAACGAAGCGAGCAGCTTGAAGCGGAGATCGCGCTGCAACAATGCATCTGGCACCACTTGCGCCCCGGAGATGAGGAAACTAAGGCTCATTACCACTATGACCGGCGCCAGCTTCGGAGTGTGGAAAAACTTCCCAAGCGGTGTTGCTGCCGCACAAGAAATCCCAAACAGAAGGGCCCCCGATGCGATTGACAACGAGTTGAACTGGGCGACGTGCTCCGAAGACATCTCACGCAGGGTAATGACCGCTTGGCCGAGTCCGAATTCACTGATCAAAGCCATCAGTCCGAGATAGAGGGTTGCCATTCCAAAAAGGCCGTAATCAGATGGCGCAAGGATGCGGGCGACCACAATGGTGGAGGTCCAAGTCAAAAGCTGGGTTGCCCACCTACCCGCGCCCGTCCACGCCATCGCCCGGATCATGGTCCGATCCATGGGCTTTGAACCCGGCTCCCCAACCGCTGCGGCGATCTCGGTTTGGTTCCTTAGCTCCTGGTACAAAGGTAGAGTTGACCTCTTTTGGGAGATTCCTACCCGAAAATACCACGATCCTGGATCAAGACAAGACAATTGAGCACTTTTTCCTGGTCAGTGGTGGTTTCTCACCTGAGTTTTCTACCCGATTCGGAGGTTACCTATGGGTTACTAAAGTGCTGAAATCAAATCATAAAGACTTGACGCCAGTTCATGGGCCCCACTAAAGTTCATTCGATGATACCCTTAAATGGTGCCTCCTCTGCCCACGCCATACGGAATCAAACCCTTTTCTTACTTCGAGTTATGGTTGCAGCTATCATCTGGCTCATACCAATCTGCAGCTTTGCTCAATATGACGTGGGTATCGATTTTCGCGGCACGCAAAACTATGTGACCGACCCCGCTTATGCTGTCTTCGATAACTGCGTGAATGACGGGACAACCCAGCAGACTCGAACCAACTCGAATGGCCAGTCAGTGACCTGG
>Ga0074045_10003391_pt1 | contig 14364 bp, 11 predicted proteins | sample BogForMeECP23OM2_FD_94442 | JGI IMG/M metagenome (GOLD analysis project Ga0074045, IMG submission 94442) | Bog forest soil microbial communities from Calvert Island, British Columbia, Canada - Bog Forest MetaG ECP23OM2 | ecosystem: Environmental > Terrestrial > Soil > Wetlands ... | reverse complement strand
TGTTGGCAATCAGCAGCCGTTGTAAGCTGCATGCACCGCACACAAAGAGCGAAGACCTGCCTCGTCCTGCGATTCGGCCCTATCCGGTGCAGTACGTTTCACCTTGGCGCATGAAAAATGGCCGGACCGTTACGATGCGGCCCATCCGGCCAGAAGACGAGCCGCTGATGGTCAAGTTTCATGAAGGGCTTTCCGACCATAGCGTTTATATGCGCTACTTCCAGCGGGTGAAGCTCAGCACCCGTACGGCGCACCAGCGGCTCTCGCGCGTTTGTTTCCTGGACTATGATCGCGAGTTTGCTCTCCTTGCCGAAGTTCGGGATCCACACACCGACGATCGGCGCATTGTCGCTGTCGCTACTCTGATCAAATCGCCTCAGAAGAGTGAAGGTGAAGTCGCCGTGCTTATCAGCGACGATTGCCAGCGGCAGGGACTTGGAAAGGAACTTATTCGTCGCCTCATTGGCTTCGCTCAGGACGAATGCTTGCGCCGCGTGGTCGCCTCGACAATGCTCGGGAACCTTGGCATGTCTGCCGTCTTTGAAAAGTTGGGTTTCCAGTTGTCCACCGACTTCGAAGAACAGTTGGTGAACGCAACCCTGTCGTTAGATTCTTAAGTCTGGACTCGAAGCCGCGGCGATACCTCCGTCCCGAGCAGTTAGTCGACGACTCGGAAATAATCCAGTTTGACGGGTTGTCGGCAAACCGTTGAACTGCCACTCGCGTGCAAACTCCCGAGATACCGGCTTCGAGGAAGTGCCGGATAGGGTTCTGTCGGCTTGGTCGGCAACACGGAAACTGCCTCGTTGCCTGCTAACTAATCCTCGGATGCTGGTGAAAATCTCCTTCTCGCCGCGAGCCAACGCCCCTGCCGGCACCGGCTTCGGTCACGCCACCTGCCCGCTCTCGGCATCCGCTGCTTCGTACTGAAACGCCTCCTCCAGCGGCACCCCGAAGACACGGGCGATGCGAAAGGCCACCTCCAGCGACGGCGAATACTTGTCCTGTTCGATGGCGATAACCGTCTGCCGCGTGACCCCGATCTTTTCTGCCAGTTCCTGCTGGGTCATCTCCGAGCCGAGGAACCGCAACTTGCGGACGTTGTTACGAATCCGTCCTTTGGTCATCGCAAGCCTCGCCGGTAGTAAAACAACTGGGTGAGAAACTTCATCACGTCGGCCACTACCATGAAAAACAGCACGAGGTTGACCGTGATGAAATTCGTCACCGCGATTCTGGCGGGAGCGGCGTCGCGCATGATCACCCAGGCAATCACCAGAAAGGCGCCGCTGGCCAACAGGAAGTAGGCGTTTCGATATGCCTTGCATTCGATCAGAATGTCGCGCTCATCTTTGGGCTCCGGTTTCGACTCCAGGGCCAGCACAATGTGGTACACGATTTCGATCACCACGATGGCGATCACCGCTACCACAAGCCGGCCCACCACTCCACCAACGAACTCGTACCTGCCGAGGTCGCGAAGAACGCTTACGAAGTAATATCCGTAGACCGCCGCTACGGCCAGCAGCGATCCCAAAATGCTTTTCTCCTGATAAGACACGTCCATATCCTTGGCTCCTGGAAGTAATGTTTGGCAGACATAATGTAAGTTATTTATTACTATATGTCAAATATATTTTACATTCATACTGATCGATCATCCAGCTCGCGCTCGGCCGCCTCCTCCCGCGTAAGATAAGTCTTTGATTTCACAGAGGATGCTTTGACGACAGCCATCCCAGTCATAACCGCTAATCACCGTGGCGCATCCCGGCTGCGGGGCGGACATCTGTGGGTTTACCGCTCCGATCTCGTGCCGCCGGTAGATGTTCCACGTGGAACAATTGTCCATGTGCGCGACCAGCGCGGGCGCAGTCTGGGTTCGGCTCTCTACAGCAGCGCATCGCAGATCGCCGTCCGTCTGCTGAGCGGCGAAGAAATCTCCGCAGCGCAGCTCCCATCGCTGCTGCGCGAGCGCATCGCCAGCGCAGTCCAGTTTCGCCGGCAGATCGCGCGTGACACGGATGCCTACCGTGTGATCTTCAGCGAGGGCGATCTGCTGCCCGGGCTCATCCTCGACAAGTACAACGACGTGCTCGCGATGCAGGCGCTCACGCAGGCCTTCGACCGCGAGGACCTGCGGCCGATTGTTCTCGATTCGATGGCCGAGCATTTTCCGCAGGCCAGCGTGTTCGAGCGGGTTGATCCGCACATCCGCGAACTGGAGCAGTTGCCGCCGCGCGAATCGCAACTGGTACGCGGCGATCGGTCGAGCACCATCTTCACCATGAACGGCGTGCGTTTTCACTTCGACGGACTCACCGGACAGAAGACTGGCGCTTTCCTCGATCAGCGCGAAAACTACGCTGCCGCTGCCCGGTATGGACACGGTGAGGCGCTCGATTGCTTCACTTATCAGGGAGGCTTCGCCCTGCATCTCGCACGAGTGTGCGCGCGCGTGACCGCGGTTGACTCGTCGCGTCCGGCGCTGGAAGTCGCCGAGCGGAACGAGCAGCTCAACCGTGCCGAGCACCGCATTGGCGAGATCGAATGGATCGAGGCGAACGCCTTTGACCTGCTCAAGGACTACGCCACCGCCGGACGCCAGTACGACACCATCGTCCTCGACCCGCCCGCCTTCGCCAAAACCAAGCGCACAGTGCCGCCCGCTTTGCGCGGCTACAAGGAACTCAACCTCCGCGCCCTGAAGATGCTGCGGCCCGGAGGCGTCCTCGTCACCTGCTCCTGCTCGTTCCACGTTAGCGAAGCCGAATTCCTGGGGATGCTGGGCTCCGCCGCATCCGATGCAGGCCGCCACATGCGTATTCTCGAGAAACGTGGTCAGGCGCAGGACCACCCGATCCTGCTCAATGTGCCGGAAACGGCTTACCTGAAGTGCATCATAGCCAGTGTAATAGAATGAAACTAAACAGCTTATATACAATCAAAGTATTTTCCACCAAATATTGACAGGAAAGCGCTCATATTTTATGATTCCTTTGCGCTAATTGGCGCATCTGAATTAGTGAAGGTCTTGAAGACCAAAACCATTTCAGTTGGAGGAATTTGAATCATGGCGATACTGACCCGTTGGGACCCAATTCGTGAACTGTATTCACTGCAGAACCGCATGAACCGTTTGTTTGAAGAGCAGTACGGCGGCGGGAAGGAAGACTCGTTGGCCGCTGGCGCGTTTGTGCCTCCGGTGGACGTTTATGAGGACGAGCACAGTGTCCAGTTGAAGCTGGAAGTGCCCGGCATCGATGAGAAAGACCTCGACGTGAAGGTCGAGAACAACACTCTGACCGTCAGCGGCGAGCGCAAGTTCGAGAAGGAAGAGAAGGAAGAGAACTTCCGCCGCGTCGAGCGCCGTTATGGCAGCTTCACCCGCTCGTTCACCTTGCCGAGCACCGTGAGCACCGAGGACATCAACGCCAGCTATGACAATGGCGTGTTGACCATCCGGCTGGCAAAGCGTGCTGAAGCCAAGCCCAAGCAGATCAAGGTCAGCGTAGGCAGCCAGAAGAGCATCGAGGGCAAGAAGCCCGAGAGCCAGACCCATGCCGCGAGCAAAGGGCAGGTTGCCTAATCCAAGTTTCGCCCTTCCGGTGAGATTCCTGGAGGGAGACGAACTGGGGAGTTCAAGGGAGGCGTAACTTTGCCTCCCTTTTGTTTACCGAACGGAACTCACCGGGGGCGAAAGCAAGAAAAAGTGGATAGTGGTTAGTGGATAGTGGCTAGTGGGCCGCAAGTACTGTCGGCTCACGGCGAGGGGGCAGCCCCACGCCGCCAAAACCAGGCGGCTCCCCCTGACAAGAGGAGTTTCAAAACGCTTCGCTGATCCCCCTTGTAATCCCCCAACAGCAAGCCGCGCCTTACAAAACGCCGAAGGTCTGCTGAATGAGGGAAGGAGCTCTTCAACTAAAGAGGAGCGAAGCCCACGTCGGCTGGGCAGGGAAGGGCCATTGCACTTCCTTTCGTGACAGAGGGCCTCCATATCCAGTACTGTAGAAGAAGGAGCCGGAGCCATGAATCTGACCATACAAATTCCTGATGATCTCGCCAGCCGGCTGAACGCGGCGGGCGCCGACCTGTCGCGTCGCGCGCTAGAGGCGTTCGCGTTGGAGGAATACAAGAGTGGTCATCTCACGCAGGCCGAACTGCGGCGCCTCCTGGGTTTTGGAACCCGGTATCAGCTCGATGGGTTCCTGAAGGCCCATGATGTATGGATCGATTACACTTTGGAAGACGCCGAACGCGAACGTGAAGGCCTCGAACGCTTGGGGTTCTGACAGGTGCGGCTCGTCATCGCCGATACTGGGCCATCCGGTCCGGAGCATTCGAGCCCTTTCCCAACAACTCAAGCGCGACTACCGCCGGGTCCACGACGATGTCGATGCTTTGGCGACGGCGGGCCTGCTGGAACGGAATGGCCGAGTCGTGCGGGCAGATTATGATGGGATCAATTCCTCATTCCGGTTTGACCACTCCCAACCGTGATCTTTGCCGGAGCCAATCTCGATCTGGGGCAATTCAAGGTGCGAGGACTCCGTTCAACCGTTATTTCCCTTCTGGGGCTGTTCTTTTGAAGGTCTCTGAAATGCTCATCTCAAACCGTTTCGTTCGGACCTATTTGTTCGGAAGTAAGGTGGCGAGAATTCATAATAAATCATTCGAATGTTGCGTGAGTACGGCAAAGGAAGGTTTGTTTCAGAAACTGTCAACCATAATCTCAGAACCCAAGATTGGCAATACTGTCGGAGCAGGAGCCGCAGGATTACGTCTTTGCGGCAAGGTAATCTACTCTCCTACCCTGCGAAAGAGTGAACGTCTCCAGTTTCACGATGTCCTTGCCAAAACGCTGGACGCGGCTGGAGAGGAAGGCTGCACTTTAGAAGAGGCACTTGAACAGATATTTACGGAGTGGAAGCGCAGAGGAATAGCGGCTGAGACGGTGAACCTCGCAGCGGATCAAGGCCAAGCCGATGCGCAGGTCAATCTTGGGGAGCTGTTCGTAAACGACGAAGGCACTCCGCAGGACTATGCACAAGCGGCAGCCTGTGCTCGCGAGGTGGCTGAGCAAGGCTACGCCAAGGCGCAATTCGTCCTTGGGGATTCGTACCACGACGGCGTGGGTGTTCCCCAGGACGACACACAAGCGGCCTTTTGGTGGCGCAAGGCGGCTGAGCAGGGCTTCGCCCCGGCACAATACAGCCTCGGGCGTTTGTACGACAATGGCCGGGGTGTGCCACAGGACTACGTGCAAGCGGCGTTTTGGTATCGCAAGGCCGCTGAACAAGGCAACGCCGACGCGCAATATGGCCTCGGGCGTTTGTGCTACGAGGGCCGGGGTGCTCTCCAGGACTACGCGCAAGCCGCAGCGTGGCATCGCAAGGCGGCAGATCAAGGCGACGCTGTGGCGCAAGGCAGCCTTGGGCTAATGTACATAGAGGGTCAAGGCGTGCCCCAGGACTACGCACAAGCGGCGTTTTGGGTTCGCAAGGCTGCTGAGCAGGGTGTCGTCCCGTCGCAATCCCTCCTCGGGTATTTGTATGAGAAGGGCTGGGGTGTGCCCCAAGACCACACGCAAGCCGCAGCGTGGTATCGCAAGTCGGCTGAGCAGGGCAACGCTGGGGCACAGCTTATGCTTGGCACCGCGTACGGAGCGGGCCGGGGTGTGCCCCAAGACCACACGCAAGCCGCAGGGTGGTATCGCAAGGCGGCTGAACAGGGCGACGCCGACGCACAATACAACCTCGGGCTTTTGTACGACAAGGGCCAGGGCCTGCCCCGAGACTACACGCAAGCCGCAGCGTGCCATCGCAAGGCGGCTGAACAGGGCCACGCTGGTGCACAAACTCAAATCGGCAAGCTGTACATGTGCGGCCAGGGCGTTCCGCTGGACGACACGCAAGCGGCAGCGTGGTGTCGCAAAGCCGCCGAGCAGGGCGAGCCCAGAGCGCAATACCTCCTCGGCGATTTCTACAACAAGGGGTGGGGCGTGCCCCAAAACCACGCAGAAGCCTATTTCTGGTTCGAAGTCGCGGCTGCTGGTAAGGTTAACGCCACGCTGGCGAAAGCCGTTACGAAGAATCGGGACTTAGCCCTCTCCCACCTGACACCTGCTGATCTATCCCGCGAGCAGGAAAGGGCGCGGAAGTGGATTGAGGCGCATCATGCGAAGCCAGAATGACGCGATACGACTGATTGGAGCGTGGAATCGAGAGGGATATGGCGGCAAGCGATAACGGGGCTGTACGTTCTCTGATCCTGCCAGGCGAAGGTGTAACAGCCGCAGAACGATACCTGGCAAGATTGTGCAAGCGTTCGTTTCTGTCGCTTTGGAGTTACCCCGCCGTGTTCCGAGATCAAGGCCGCCCCGACGGCAAGGGGGATGGTAAGGAGGTTTGCGATCTCCTGGTGGTCTTTGAGAACAACGTCATTATCTTCAGTGATAAGGATTGCGAATTTCGTGGCACCGGCGATCTAGAAATAGAATGGTACCGCTGGTACAAAAGAGCCATTCTCGAATCTGCCAAACAGGTGTTCGGAGCAGAACGTTGGATCAAGCGTTTCCCGAACCGCCTTTTCTTGGATAGGCAATGTAGAGTTCCCTTTCCAATTGCTTTGCCAAATCCGGACCGTACCAAATTTCACCGCGTAGTCGTTGCGCACAATGGGGCGCGTCGATGCCGCGAGGCGCTAGGCGGCAGTGGCAGCCTAATGATGGATACAAGTGTTGTCGGAAATGTTCATTCAAGGTTCCCGTTTACAATCGGCCAAATCGACCCTGACAAGGGCTACGTCCATGTGTTCGATGACACCACGCTTGATCTTGTGATGAACACGCTGGACACAATAACGGACTTCACCGCATATCTTACAAAAAAAGAACAATTCCTGACCGGTGACAAGGTAGTGTGGGCTGCCGGGGAAGAGGAATTGCTCGCCATCTACTTAACCAAGCTGAATCAGGCAGGTGAGCACGATTTTGTCATTAAAGGCAATTATGATCGTTTGAGCTTTTACGAGGGAATCTGGGACAAGTTCATAGGCAGTCCAGAGCGCCGAGCGCAAGTGGAACGGAACCAAATTAGCTATTTTTGGGACAAGCTGATTGAAACCTTTGCGTTTCACGCCATGACTGGCACTCAGTATTTCAGCAGTGGCCAACCCTTCAAAGAACAGGAACCCGTGTTTAGGCTGATGGCCCGCGAACCCAGGACTCGGCGGCGAATGCTCGCGGTAAGCATTCACGAGGTGCTGAAACGAAGCGTGACATCTGGGAGCGCGTGGGACACTCGCGTGATAGCACCTTCTCGCCCAGGCAACCCGCATTACGTGTTCTTAGCTGCGAGGCAAGCGCCGTGTGTTTCGTATGATGAATACCGTGAAGTACGCCTTCAGTTGTTGTCGGATTATTGCTACATTACAAAATTCAGATGGCCAGAGGCGACTGACATAATCGGCTTTGCAACAGAGTCCGGTGTTAGCCAAAAGCGTTCTGAGGATTTGATCTATCTGAATGCGGAAAACTGGGATGCAGACGCCGAAACGCATGCGAAGGAGACTCAACAGAGATTAGGTCTATTGAACCAGGCGAAGCCCAGTTTTGGCCGAGAACATGAATACCCGGTTGACTACACTGGACGCGAGCGCGAAACGACTATCTCCCGCAATTCAAAGTCACAAGTGAGTGCGCGGGCCAGCGACGGGGTGGAGTCCGAACCCGCCGAACGGATCGCCGAGAAAGACGTTATAGCTTAGAGGGGGCCGGGTGCCCCACCCAACCTGCTTTTGCTTGGTTGGGAGAGGCAATCCCGTACGTATTTAGTCTGTGAGCGGACGCCAGCTTCGAGCATTTTCTGACAACCGATAACTGGCCACTGACAACTGGAGTAAAACCATGGCAATTCGTTGGGACAAATTAACTGTCAAGGCGCAGGAGGCGATGCAGCGGGCGAACGATCTCGCTAGCGAGCACGGCAATCCGGAGCTGCAGCCGGTCCACATTCTGGCCGCGCTGCTCGAAGACCGCGAGGGCATCGTTCCGCCCCTGCTGGAGCGCGTAGGGCTGCATGTGTCCACGGTGCAGGCCGACGCCATGCGTGAGATCGAGAAGCTGCCCAAGGTTTCCGGCAGCGGCGCCACCCAAGCGCACCTTTCCGACGCCGCATCGCAGATGCTGGAGAACGCCTTCAAAGAGGCGGCCAACTTCAAGGATGACTACGTCTCCACCGAGCACATGCTGCTTGGCGTGACCAAGCTGAAGCGCGATCCAGCTAAGGAGATCCTGGCAAAGGCGGGCGCGACCTACGACAACATTTTGCGCGGCCTGACCGCAGTGCGCGGCAACCAGAAAGTCACTGACCAGAATCCCGAGGCGAAGTATCAGGCGCTGGAGCGCTACGCTCGCGACCTGACGGAACTCGCTCGCCAAGGGAAGCTCGATCCGGTGATTGGCCGCGACGAAGAAGTGCGTCGCGTGGTGCAAGTGCTTTCGCGCCGGACCAAGAACAACCCTGTGCTCATCGGCGAGCCGGGCGTGGGCAAGACCGCCATCGTGGAAGGCCTGGCGCAGCGCATCGTCTCCGGGGATGTTCCCGAGCAGCTCAAGAACAAGCGCGTGGTCTCGCTCGATCTGGGCGCGATGCTGGCGGGCGCGAAGTATCGCGGCGAGTTTGAAGACCGGCTCAAGGCTGTTCTGAAAGAGATTGAGCAGTCGCAGGGGCAGATCGTCCTGTTTATTGACGAGCTGCACACGCTGGTTGGCGCCGGCGCTGCCGAAGGCGCGATTGACGCTTCCAACATGTTGAAGCCGGCCCTTGCTCGCGGCGAACTGCGCGCGATCGGCGCGACCACGCTGAACGAGTATCGCAAGTACATCGAGAAAGACGCCGCGCTGGAGCGCCGCTTCCAGATCGTCTTCGTTGGCGAACCCAACGTGGAAGACACCATCGCGATTCTGCGCGGGCTGCGCGAGAAGTACGAAGTGCATCACGGCGTGCGCATCAAGGACTCGGCGATCGTCGCAGCAGCGACGCTTTCGCATCGTTACATCTCCGACCGCTTTCTGCCGGACAAGGCCATCGACCTGATCGACGAGGCCGCGGCTTCGCTGCGCATCCAGATTGATTCCATGCCGACCGAGATTGACCAGCTCGAGCGCCGCGCGACCCAGCTCGAGATCGAGCGCCAGGCGCTGAAGCGCGAGGACGATCCCAACTCGCGTGAACGGCTGGCTGCTCTCGAGAAGGAGCTGGCGCACATCAAGGAAGAGGCGAACGCGCTGAAGGCGCGCTGGAAGCAGGAGAAGGAAGCCATCGCCAAAGTGCGCGAGCTGAAGGAGCGCATCGAGCGCGTGAAGCTCGAGGAGCAGGAAGCTACGCGCAAGGGCGATTACAACCGCGCCGCGCAAATCAAGTACGGCGAGCTGCCGCAGCTCGAAGCTGAGGTCAAGAAGCTCAGCGCGGCGATGGACGGCAAGCAGTCGCGCATGTTGAAAGAAGAGGTGGATGAGGAAGACGTCGCCAAGATCGTTAGCAAGTGGACCGGTATTCCAGTTTCTAAAATGCTGGAAGGCGAAGTGAAAAAGCTGGTGACGATGGAAGAGCGGCTCCGCCAGCGCGTCATCGGCCAGGATGAAGCGTTGGAGCGCGTCGCCAATGCGATTCGGCGTTCACGCGCAGGTTTGAGCGATCCGCGGAAGCCGATCGGCTCGTTCATCTTCCTCGGACCGACCGGCGTTGGCAAGACTGAGCTGGCACGAGCGCTGGCGGAATTCTTGTTCGACGACGAGCACGCCATGATTCGCATTGATATGTCCGAGTACATGGAGAAGCACTCGGTGTCGCGGCTGATCGGCGCGCCTCCGGGATACGTCGGATACGACGAGGGCGGGCAGTTGACCGAGGCCGTGCGCCGGCGTCCGTACGCGGTGGTGCTGTTCGACGAGATCGAGAAAGCGCATCCTGACGTGTTCAACGTCTTCCTGCAAATCATGGACGACGGCCGCCTGACCGACGGCAAAGGGCGCAATGTCGATTTCAAGAACACCACCATCATCATGACCTCGAACATCGGGTCGAGTTACCTGCAGGATCTTGGCCGCCGCTCGCCGGAGCGGCTCTCCGAAGCGCACCAGCAGGTGATGGAAGCGCTGCGGGCGAACTTCAAGCCGGAGTTCCTCAACCGCGTGGATGACATCATTATCTTCAATCCGCTCGGCAAGGAGCAGTTGACCAAGATCGTGGACCTGCGGCTGGAAGACCTGGGCAAGCTGTTGGCCGATCGCAAGATCAGCCTGGAGCTCACGGCGGCGGCGAAGGAACTGGTCTTCACCGAAGGCTACGATCCCAACTACGGCGCGCGTCCGCTGAAGCGGGCCATCCAGCGGCTGATACAGGACCCGCTGGCGATGAAGATCCTCGACGGCGAAGTGCTGCACGGCGACCACGTTGTTGCGGATGTAGCCAAGAAGGAGAGCAAGCTGACATTCAAGGTCGCGAAGCGCGTCGGAGAACCGGCAGCAGTGGCGACGAAGTAAGTAGGTCTCCGTGTTGTCATCCCGACCGAGGGCTTCAGCCCGAGTGGAGGGACCTGCTTTTTCTGACGGGCGGCACCTGCTGTTAACTATCCCCTAACCCTATCCCCTAATCGCTCTTTTCCGACTTCGGCACTGCCTATTATCTAACTGGTTACCCACCCCCCTCCCCCCTCTTTCTTTATAATCATGCGATTACGAACTTTTTCCCGGCAACTTATTGAACCCCAGAGGTTTATAAGTAACTGCTTTATTTGCAACACTTACGGACCAATAATTTGTCCCTTCTCCGCACATTGGCTGAGCATAGGGAGGAACGACGGTTATTGCGTAGCAATCTGAGACGCTCGGCCTGACCACTGGCAGCTGTTTTTCAAAGAGCTTTCCTAGGCCTGCTCACTGGGTGCCGCCTCCGAACACACAACAACCCGTCCTCGCAATTCGGTGATACCGCGCCGAGCTTCGCTTCCGCAAGTGCGCAGGTCACGTCTGTATGTGACGGAAGGCTTCAAACGGTGTTGTACCCTGGAATTGATCCCCGAGCACCTGTACAATCGCGCTTTCAAGAGGTTTTCCCATGAGCACACCAGCGCCATCCGTAGTGCCGTCCATAGACGGCTTCGATCCCCTTGCTGCTGACGAGAGTCCCGCCGGTTCGATAGCCGAGGTATTGGAGGACGCGAGCAAGCGCATAGTTCACAACATACTCAAGAGTTACACAGGGTATTTCGATGTTTTCTCAGAGTTGTTGCAGAACTCACTTGATGCGGTTGAACAGCGGAAGATACGTGAGGGAGGTAACTATCAGCCAAGAATCTGGGTAGCCATCGATGTCCCAGACAGTCGAGTGAGGGTCGTTGACAATGGGATCGGAATGGGAGAACGCGAATTCAACTATTGTCTACGTCCGAGTGTCAGTTTCAAGCAGCAAGCTGACTTACGAGGCCACAAGGGAGTGGGTGCTACATTCGTTGCCTATGGATTCGGCTTTCTCAAACTCCAAAGCAAACAAGGAACATGCAGGCTCGCCGCCATATTGAGGCAGGGCCGACAGTGGGCCGAGGACAACAGCAAAACGGTACCACGCCCTAAGTTCGAAGCTGTCGAATTCAACATACCAGAACTTGATTCCGACACCTCTGGAACGTGCGCGGAATTGATAGTAGGGCGGTCCGCCGGTGAGCGACCCAAGAATCTTGGCTGGCTGGGCGCGCAGAGCGCGGAACAATGGTGCAGCCTGCTTAGGTTGAAAACACCCCTGGGAGGCGTCTATTTGAGAACGCCTCCGTTCAAGCCGAAGGTGTGCATCAGAGTACGATCTTCAGACAAGGTGGAGACCACATTCGAAACTGACAGAGCCGAGTATTATTACCCGCATGAAGTACCCAACCTAAAAACAGAATCGGTGCGTGACGTGACCAAAGCGCTCGACAGCATCGCGGGTGATTCTGCCACGAAATATGCAAAGCTCCCGAATGAATACAAACGCTTGGACTGTATATGGGATATCTGGGACAAAGATGAGATTCTTGACGGAGATTCTTATTTCTTTTCTGCTCTGGACGATGAGCAGAAGTTCCTGATCGAAAAGCATAATGTGATCGTTTATGCGTGCTTCCCGAGGTCCGCAAAGATTTGGGGTGAATTGAATGACGAGGTCTTCGCACTTAGGAAGGGTCAACGCATTGTGCATGGTGGGCTGCAGTTGGCCTCCGATTTTATGGTGCAAGGTGATTTGTCAATAATTCCACTCACGAGCACGATTGGATATCAGGCTAATTCACACGTAATCGTCCATTTCACGGATGGCAATCCCGACATGGGACGGAAGGTGTTTCAGCCCGAACTGAAAGAATTGGGCGAAGTTCTCGCGGTACGTTCTGTCACGACCTTCAAGCGGTTCTTACAACACCTAAGACCTGATACAGGCGCCCAGACCATAACACCCGACAAAGAGCTTTATGACTGGACGAAGGCGCAGGAAAGCCATCGCAACAGCAGCCCCCTTGCATTTGCCTACGACGGCAGCCGCATGGGTTTGATATCACGTCCGCAACAGGAGCAGGATGTCGTCGCCCTATTTCATGAGCTGATCGGGGCGCGGGTGCTGCGAGGTTTTCGATTCTTCGCGACTTCACAAAGCGACCGGTATGACTCGCTGTTCCTGATGGAATATCTCAAGGAGGAAGACATTTTGTTTGAGGTCGAGGGACAGCGCCTTGGCGTGAATAGAAATTACACCTTGCCATATTCAACGGAACCGAAAGTGCTGGAGTACAAGTACACCTTTGATAGCTTGATGGACGATTTCGACAAAGAAGAAAAATTCGAGAAGCAAATCAGCCTCGTTGTTTGTTGGTCTACCGGCAAGCGATACAAGTCGCGATATTATTTCCAGCCTTTGCTGGTTGGCGACGAAGGTTCGTCGCGTCAGATTTTCGGAGCCACTCATCAGGTGTTCGCAACGGGAGGCTCGAGTAGCCCGATTTTTGAGGCAATCATTCTCGAAGACTTGTTAGCTTGGCTTCAAGATCCTGTATCGGAAGAAGCGCGCCAGAAGAGTGCGTATCGCGACATGTAGACGGACGTCGTCGCCGCGTCACTGAAGGCACGGGTGAGAGGTATCCAATGATGAAGGCCAAGCATTCCAGGATGGGTAAGCGTCTGATTACCGCGATGAGAGAGGTTGTCGATCACGTCGAGGGGAGAGTTGCGCTCCCCATGCGCTACGTGGATGTGCCTGAGGATGTGGATGTGAAGGCGATCCGGTCGCGGCTGGGGCTGTCGCAAGCCGAATTCTCACGGCGCTACGCAGTCAGCCAACGGTCGCTGCAAGAGTGGGAACAGGGGCGCCGGCGGCCAGAAGCTGCGGTGCGCGCCTACTTGACGGTAATCGAGCGGAATCCCAAAGCGGTGGAAGAGGCGCTTACGAGCAAGTCGTGAGAACAGAACCGCCCGGCCCCGCGTATGATACAAGCATGGATTTTCAGTTCACGGCCGTTTTCCGCCGCGTCCCCGAAGGCTACATCGGGTTCGTCGAGGAGCTGCCGGGCGCCAATACCCAAGGTGTGACACTCGAAGAAGCCCGCGCGAACCTGCACGAAGCCGTTGCCCTTGTCCTTGAAGCCAACAGAATACTGGCCGAGTAGACACACACCCTACAACTCCAGCGTCTTCAGATACTCCCGGAAGTCGGCGCCCAAGTCGTCGCGCTTGAGGGCGAACTCAACCGTGGCCTTCAGGAAGCCCAGCTTGTCGCCGGTGTCGTGACGCTTGCCTTCGAAGGTGTAGCCGTAGATTTTTTCTTTCTTGAGTAGCTGCCGCAGGCCGTCGGTGAGTTGCAATTCCCCGCCCGCGCCCAGCTCAGTCGAGGCCAGCATCTCGAAGATCGCCGGCGTCAGAATGTAGCGTCCGATGATGGCCAGGTTCGAGGGTGCATCCTCCGGCTTCGGCTTCTCCACCATGTTCTGCACCTCGAACAACCGTCCATTCCACTTTCCCGGCACCGGCTTGGCATCGAGCACGCCGTAGGACGAGATTGCCTTGCCTTCCACTACCTGCGCCGCCAGTATCGAGCATCCGGTCTCGTTGTACACCTCAATCATTTGCTTGAGGCAGGGGACCTGAGCGTCGATAATGTCGTCGGCAAGAATGACCGCGAAAGGTTCATCGCTGCCAATGAGTTCGCGCGCCATCAGCACCGCATGGCCGAGTCCCATGGCCTCCTTCTGCCGGACGTAGGCGATGTGGATCATGTCCGAGATCTGGCGGACGGTGGCCAGCAAGTCGGTCTTGCCGCGGTCCTCCAGCATCTTCTCCAG
>Ga0074045_10003390_pt1 | contig 14364 bp, 12 predicted proteins | sample BogForMeECP23OM2_FD_94442 | JGI IMG/M metagenome (GOLD analysis project Ga0074045, IMG submission 94442) | Bog forest soil microbial communities from Calvert Island, British Columbia, Canada - Bog Forest MetaG ECP23OM2 | ecosystem: Environmental > Terrestrial > Soil > Wetlands ... | reverse complement strand
GTCATGTTCTCCTGCTGGCTACGTTTCCAGGCCGGCCTGGGTTTCGTAGATGATGTAATCGACGACTTTGGTGAGGTCGCCCGTCTCCTGGAAGATGCGCAACTGGCGGTCGGCGCCCGTTCCGTGTTCCAGAATATGGTGCACGTAGTTGATTTCGTGGCGCGAGCCCAACTCGTCCACCACGTCATCCACAAAATGCAGGTATTCGTAGATAAGGTCTTTGACGGGGACCTCTATCTTCTTGCCGAAGTCAATAATTTTACCTTGGATGCCGTAGCGCGCCGCCCGCCACTTATTCTCCATGATCAGCGCCCGCCGGTAGAGGCGGAAGCCCTGGTTGTCGGCATGCAGTTTATAGAGCTTGGCCACCGTAGCCTGAATCAAGGCGGCTAGAGCAATGGTTTCGTCCGCCCTCATCGGCACGTCGCAGACTCGGAACTCGAGCGTGGGGAAATTCGGGTGGAGACGAATATCCCACCAGATCTTCTTAGCGTTGTCGATGCAGTTGGTCTTGATCAACAGATTGACAAAGCTTTCGTATTCGCCGTAGCTGGGAAAGTAATCCGGAATATTGGTGCGCGGAAACTTATCGAAGACTTTGCAGCGATACGACTTGAGGCCCGTATCCATACCGAGCCAGAACGGCGAGTTGGTGGAGAGCGCGAGGATGTGCGGAAGGAAGTAACGGGCGGCGTTCATCAGATGAATGGCCGTCTCCCGGTCCTCGACGCCGACATGCACGTGCAGGCCGAAGATGAGGTTGGCCCGCGCCACCATCTTCATGTCCTCAACGATGGTGTGATAGCGCTCATCGGGATAGATATCCTGCTTGCGCCAGTCGGCAAATGGATGAGTACCCGAAGCCGCGAGACGCAGATTGTTGGCTTTCGCAAGCTCGATGATCTGGCTGCGAAGCTGTTTGACCTCGACGGTGGCTTCTTTAATGTCCTTACAAATGCCCGTGCCGACTTCAACGACGGATTGATGCATCTCGGCCTTGACCGCTTCTTTGAGCAGCAATTTGCCTTTGGAGATGATCTCGGCATCGATGTGCGATCGAAGATCGCGTGTTACGGGGTCGACGGTCTGATACTCCTCTTCGATCCCAATTGTGAAACTTGGCTTCATCAATGCACCTTTTGCTACCTGACTAACTATCTACCCACACGCGCGCTAGGACGCGGCCCCGGCCGCTGCAGGGTTCAGGAACGAAGCCCAGCGGTACTCGGCGCGCGGATCTTCTTTGCTGAGCGCCTTCTTGATGGCGAGCTCAGCCACATTCTCAATCACCCATTCGAAATTCCCTTCGCCGACGGAGTGGATGTCGGCATCGGGGGCCGGATTGAGGAAGTCGATGGCGTACGGGATGCCGTTTTCAACGGCGAACTCGACGGTATTAAAGTCGTAGCCCAGGGCGCGGCAAAGCGTGAGGCAGTCGCGGGTAACACGCTCCTCCATCGCCGGGGAACTCACCTTGCCGTCCTTGACGTAACGCAGGTGGTGGGGCTGGCGCGGATCGTAGGGCATGATATGAACTTTTTCCTGCCCGACCACGTAGCAGCGGTAATACTCCTCGAAGTTAACGCCGGTTTGCAGCGTCATGCACAGCGTCCCGGTCTGATCGTAAGCGGCATAGAGTTCTTCGGGGTTATGGACTTTGTAGACATGCTTCCAGCCACCGCCGCTAAAGGGTTTCAGAAAGGCCGGGAAGCCAATGTACTCGAACACCTCATCCCAATTCAGCGGGAACTTCAGGTTGCGCATGGATTGAACGGAAGTTCCTGGCGGGTGAGACTTGTGGGGAAGCACCACCGTATTCGGAACAGCCACTCCGAGTTTGCTGGCCAAGGCGTAGTTGAAGAACTTGTCGTCGGCGCTCCACCAGAAGGGATTGTTGATGACGATGGCGCCTCCCAATACGGCGTTCTTGAGGAATGTGCGGTAGAACTCGATGTCCTGCGAGATCCGGTCGATGATGACGCGATACCCAGTGGGTTCGGCCATTTTGACGGCGCCGGTTTTGAGATGTTCTGCCACAACACCAGGGACCTTTTTGGCATTAATGCGGTCGACCAGCGCTGAAGGGAAGGTGTTCTCCATCCCGTAGAGGATTCCAATTTTTGGCATCTTGTTTTGGCCTTTCGCCCGCTCTCCGCGGCACGACCTCTCAAATCAAAAGAATTTTACCGCCATCTGTTGCCAGAGCGGCCAATCATGAAGACGGCCACCCGTCCAGACATCCAGGTTGTGCGGGATGCCTTTGGTTCCCATCAACTGAGCCATGCGATAGTTCTCGCCCAGACAAATGTCCCAGTCGCCGGCCGCCAGCACGAAGTTCACGCGCCGGTAGTGTTCCAGGAACCAAGAGTCCGATAGGTTCTGCAAGTAATCGATGGGGTTGTTGAAGTAGCACTCGTTGTCGTAATAGCCATTCAGGAAGGAGCGCACGTCGAATGCGCCGGACATCGCCACGCAGTAACTAACGACGTCCGGATGTTTGAGTGAGAAATTCAGGGCGTGATAGGCGCCAAAGCTGCAGCCCGTGGCGCAGATGGTTGGCGAACCATTCGTATTGCGGATAAGAGGCAGAACCTCGAAAAGCACGTAGTTTTCGTATTGGATGTGCCTGGCTACGCGGTCGTGCGGGTGAAGACCTTTGTTGTACCAGCTCTCCTTGTCCACGCTGTCGACACAGAAGAGCTGCAGATGGCCATGTTCGATCTTCTGCCAGGTGGCGTTGATCATGCCACGATCTTCATACTCGAAGAACTTACCCATGGAACTAGGAAACACCAGGATGGGCATACCGGCGTGGCCGTACGAGAGCAGTTCCATGTGACGATTGAGCCGATGGCTGTACCAGTTGTGATAATCGCGACGCATGCGGGAAGTTGGGGTTCGACCTCGTTTTCGATGAAATAACCGGCGATTGGTGTTATGACCAGTTTACAGGTGTGCGCAGTGGAGCCTTTCGCGGCGCGGCAACCGGGAAGCCGGGGGAGGGTATAGTATTGAGGCGTAAGGGGGAAGAGTCGCGTGCGTCATATAGGCTGGATGTTGGCGGGCCGGATGCCGGCGGTTCTCCTGTGTCTCTGCGGGTTTGGGTTTGGGCAAACGAACCCGAACGATCCCACTCAGTATCCCGGTCAGTATCCGCCGGGCCAATATCCACCGGGTCAGTATCCGCCCGGACAGTATCCCCCCGGCCAGTATCCGAATAACTACCCGGTTCGTCTGCCGGGCGGCATTCCCATCAATGTTCCTGTGCCTCAAATCAATCTGCCCCAGCGTCATCCGAAGGGGGACAAATCGCCCGACGAGACGTCGAGCACGGGTGTAAAGACCACCCTGGCCAGTGCAGATGGCTCGCTGCGGAAGCTCGGAGAGAAGGATTTACTGCTGGAGACGACCAAGAGCCGCGTACTGCGCTTCCGTCTGCTGGCCAAAACGCAGTTCCAGAACAAAGAGGGAGAGCCGATTCGGGATTCGCTGCTGCACCCCGGCGATCGGCTGACGGTTCAGGCGAATCCGGACGATCCGGAGACGGCGCTCAGAGTCGTGCTGGTTCGGGCCGGTTCGGAGGAAGAACGCAACGCCGCATCGAAACCGGTGGAGGAAGCGGCCATCGCGACACCGGCGGCGACCGATTTGAAGAACCAACGCACAACAGTGGCGCACGAGAAGACCAGTGGCAGCCAGCCCTCTTCTTCCAGCGATGATACCGGGGCCGACGCCACGCGCCCGTCGCTCCGGCGGAACATTCCCGACGGTGAGACGGCCGAGGCGAAGGACATCCCAGAAGGCAGACAGCTTGATCCGGTGATTGCCGATGCGCGCGATGCAGCAGCGTCATTCACTGCTGAATTGCCGAACTTTCTGGTTAAGCAGGTGACAACGCGTTATCGCAGCAACTATGGCCCGCGGAATTGGAGCCCCATCGATGTGGTCACCGCAGAGGTCGCGTGCGTCGACGGCAAAGAGGACTACCGCAACATCCTCGTAAACGGACGGCCTCCGCAAGGGCCGGTCGAGAACACGGGTTCCTGGTCAACCGGCGAGTTTGTTATTACGCTGGAAGACGTTCTGTCGCCGGCCACGGCCGCCGTTTTCGTGAAGCGCGGTGAGGACACGATTGCCGGGCGGCCGGCGGTGGTCTACAACCTGTCGGTGGAGCAGCCTAACTCACACTGGGTGATCGTCTCCGCCGATGGGCGCAAGTATAAGCCTTCCTACAGCGGCAGCATCTGGATTGATAAGGAGAGCCGGCGAGTGCTCCGAATTGAGCAGCGAGCCAATTACCTGCCACGCGATTTCACTTACGATAAGGCCGAGACGATGGTGGAATACGGCTTTGTCGATATCGAAGGCAAACGGTATCTGCTGCCCACTTCAAGCGAGAACATGGCTTGCATGAACGGTACTGGGAACTGCGTTAAGAACGAGCTTGCGTTCCGGAATTATCGTAAGTTTACGGCGGAATCGGACATTAAGTTCGAGAAATTCCGCGCGGCGAATTGAAGGGGCTAGGTCCGCTTGCCGACGCGCGCGGCTCAGTGCTGGCTGATCTGTGTCGGCATCCAACTCTTCGCTACAGCTTCAACATCGCGCGCAAGCGCTTGGTTTGAATTCTGCTCACCGGAATCTCGGTTTGTTTCTTATCGTCCATGCGTAGCTGAAAGCTCGACTTGAACCAGGGAATGACTTCGCGGATCCGGTTGATGTTGACCAGAAACGAGCGATGCACCCGCCAGAAGGTGTTCGGATCGAGGTTGGACTGCAATTCCTCAATGGTCCGGTAGTTCGAATGGCCTTCGACGTTGCTGGCGACGATGGTAATGAGGCCGTCGTCAATGGTCGCGTAGATCATGTCGTGGGCATCCAGAATCAGATTGCGGTTGTTGCTGCGCACCAGCAACTTGGTACGTTGGAGGCTTGGTTTCGGAGGCGGCGCGGACTCGGCTGCCTTAGCTTCGTTGGCCTGCCGGGTTTCGATAATGCGCCGCGCCCGATCGATGGAGACGGCCAAGCGCTCTTTGTCCACGGGCTTTAGAACATAGTCCATGGCTTCGAGGCGGAAGGCTTCGACGGCGTATTGGTCGTACGCCGTTGACACGACGAAGTAGGGCAGCGCGACGCCTTTCTCCTGGAGTTTGCGAATGACCCCGAGCCCGTCGAGGCCGGGCATTTGGACATCCAGGAATACCAGGTCAGGCTCGAGGTTTTCGATCATCTGGACCGCCTCCAGACCGTTGGTTGCGGTGTCGATGACCTCGATCTCGGGGAAGTCCTTCAGCAAGAAGGCCAGTTCTTCGCGCGCGAGAGGCTCGTCATCGACCAATAAGGTTGAGATGGTCGTTGTGCTGCGCTGGGACATCAGAGTGTTAGTATATCGTAGGATTGCTCAGTAGCAGCTGAAGATCGTGAGCCTTGCGCGCGAGCGCGACAGACGAGCCTAACCTGTTCTTACTCAAGGAGTTCCAAACAAAAGTGTCAAAGCAGCCTAACGTCAAAATCGCGCCCGCAACAGGCAAACTCGGAATCCTCATTCCGGGCATGGGTGCGGTGGCGACTACCTTCATCGCCGGGGTTGAGGCGGTTAAGCGCGGTCTCGGCCACCCGGTGGGTTCGCTCACTCAGCTGAGCACCATCCGTCTGGGCAAGCGCACGGACAACAATACACCGAAGATCAAGGATTTCGTTCCCTTAGCGCCTTTGGAGTGCCTGACCTTTGGCACCTGGGACATTTTTGAGGACAACGCGTACGAAGCGGCCGTGAACGCCAAGGTCCTTGAGCCAGCCCTACTAGAACAACTGAAAGAGCCGCTCTCCGCCATTAAGCCCATGAAGGCGGTCTTCGACAAGACCTATATCAAGCGAATCGACGGACCCAACGTGAAGTCCGCGCCGACCAAATTCGAGCTGGCTGAGCAGCTGATGGAGGATATCCGCGAGTTCAAGCGCAACAACAACTGCGCGCGGCTCGTGATGATCTGGTGCGGATCGACCGAGGTCTACCACAAATCGGCGGCGGTTCATGCCACGGTTGAGTCGTTCGAGGAAGGACTGCGGAAGAACGATCCGGACATCGCGCCGAGCCAAATCTACGCCTACGCCGCACTGAGGCTGGGTGTTCCCTACGCGAATGGCGCTCCCAACCTGACCACGGACACGCCGGCGCTGCTTGAACTGGCGCGGCTGAATGAGGTGCCGGTGTGCGGCAAGGACTTCAAGACCGGTCAGACCTTCATGAAGACCCTGCTGGCGCCGGGATTCAAAGCTCGAATGCTGGGCATGAGCGGCTGGTTTTCGACGAATATTCTCGGCAACCGCGATGGCGAAGTCCTGGAAGACCCCGGTTCCTTCAAGAGCAAGGAAGAGACCAAGCTCTCAGTCCTCGAGCAGATCCTGCAGCCCGACCTTTACCCTGAGCTTTACAAAGATCTGTATCACGCGGTACGGATCAACTACTACCCGCCACGTGGTGACTCCAAAGAAGGCTGGGACAACATCGACATCTTCGGTTGGCTAGGCTACCCGATGCAGATCAAGATCGATTTTCTCTGCCGGGACTCGATTTTGGCAGCTCCGCTGGTCCTGGACCTGGTACTTTTCCTAGACCTCGCACAGCGCTCGGGCATGAAAGGCATCCAGGAATGGCTATCTTTTTACTTTAAAGGGCCAATGACCGCTCCAGGATTGTATCCAGAACACGATATTTTCATCCAACTAATGAAGCTCAAGAACACGCTTCGTTGGATGCAAGGTGAAGACCTCATCACTCATCTCGGGCTCGAATATTACGACTAAGGATGACCGGACAGGCGATGGGCAACCATCGCTGCGCGTGTTGGTGATCGGCGGGACTGGATTTATCGGTCGGCTGCTGGTGGCCGAACTGTTGCGTAAGGGCCACCATGTGACCCTGATGCACCGCCGCAGCAAGCATACCTTCAGCAGGCGGGTGGGAAACCTGGTTGCCGACCGCAACGATGCCGCCACCGTCAAAAAGGCCGTTGGGAGCAACCGGTTTGATGCAGTGTATGACAATGCGTACGACTGGGAGCGAGGCACCACCGGCGCCCAAATTGAAGCCACCGCCCAAATCTTCGAAGGCCACATCGGGCGCTACATCTTTATGTCAAGCGTGGCGGCTTACGGCGACGGCTTGAACCATCATGAAGGCGACGCCCTCGCCCCGGATGACCACAACAGCTCCTACATCCGGAACAAAGCGATGAGCGAACGGGCCCTGTTCCGCATGCATCAGCGCAGCGGCTTCCCGGTTGTAACCCTAAGGCCACCTTACATTTACGGCCCGGAGAATCCCTTCTACCGGGAGGCTTTTTTCTGGGACCGCTATCGTGCCGGCCGGCCGGTTATCCTGCCGAGCGATGGTCATCGCCTGATGCAGTTCATCTTCGTGAAGGACCTGGTTTCGGTGGCAGTAAAGGTTTTGGAACAACGAAATGCGATTGGGCACGCCTTCAACGTGGCCAATGCCAAAGCCGTTACGCAGAATGAGCTGGTTCACGAGCTGGCAAGAGCGGCCAACGTGAAGGAGCCGCTGGTTGTTTCCGTTCCCCGCGACAAGATTGTTGGTCTCGGTGGCCGGGCTATCGGCGAGCGGATGTACTTTGGCTACTGGCTCGACATGCCTGCCATCACCGAGGTCATCACGAAGGCGCAGCGCATGCTGACGTTTCGCCCCACGGACTTTCCGACGGGGCTGAAGCTGACCTACAAACACTATTTGAAGAAACGCGGCTTCCCGAAGCCCGACTACACCTTCGAAGATGAGGTGTTGGCGCGAGCTTCGGCGAAGACGATGGTGAAGACGGGGTAAGCGGCCTCCTAGACCTTGCTTGTAGGGTAGTCCCAATAGCGTCCGCTTGCTTTACGCGCGCGGTTCTGTGCTGGAGTTCGCCTTATTTATAGGGATCGTGAACGCTGTTTATTCGCTTAGAAATATACAGAAACTGACACGGGCTTTCGGCTAGTGTTTACAATGGTTTACGGCCAAATCAGGTCCGTCCCATTTCGGGAGGAGAGAGACGTATCTCGTTGGGGGACACGGCTGTTCTATGCACGGCGAGCTTGCGCTCCACCTGCGCTCGTTGAACGCTGGAAGTGAGCAGGATGCCGGTCCGCGGCACCCCCGGTGGGCCTTCGTGCGCGTTCCCGAGGTTCCGAAGTTCTGGCGATTGCGGCAGGTCCGGTAGCGGAAGAGGCTGTGCGCTCACAGTCCTCCTGTCAGTACTTCCATGTCATCGGGTTGGAAACCGGTGATCGTCTGAATGGGGATGGTTCGGTCGAAAGTGATCAGGCATCCTCGGTTCGAGATAGCCAGGCTCAGCAAATAAAGATCGGTAAGATACTTCGGACCGGTTTGGGTGAGGTCGAAGCGCTTCGGTTCGAGAAAGCTGAGCGAGTCGGGCCAGAAGCGGTGGCCTTCGACGCGGACGAGTTCGGCCAGGATGCCGCGCACGTGTTCGACGGTGAGACCGGGGAATGGATAACCGGGATTGCTCATGATACGGAGACAGCCGTTTTCCGTGATAGGGCAGGTGGCCCAGCCGTGGCTTCGATGGGATTTGAACCAGGTATGCGCGGAGGCGTGAAACTGGTGAGCGGGATCAATCAGCGCGATCAGGACGTTGATATCGAGCAGACCGGGCTTCGCTGTCATTCGTCTTCATTCAGAAGCCGGCTGACGAGTTCCGTGGTGACGACGGGAGCGTTCGGCCGGCGGGGGAGCACGGGAACGCCGTCGCGGTACTCGATGGCGAAGGATTTCGGCTGGAGTGACTCACGGAGAAGGCCAGACACGACAATGCCAGCCGTGGTTTTCCGCTGCTGGGCAATCTGCTTCACGGTGAGGAGGATCTCGTCGTCGATGTCGAGAGTGGTTCTCATAAACTAAGCATATCGCACCTGATGCGTGATGTTCCCCGAAGTTCCATAAGCTCCGTAGGCCCAGACGAAGCTGAGGGCCCTCAGACTTTATATGCGGCTGACTTCATTTCTTTCCATTTCTTTAATGGTTTACGGCCAAATCAAGTCCGTCCCTATTCTCAGCGCAAAGCGCAAATGACGAACCCCGCGACGGCCGCTTGGCCGAGCCGACGCAGGGTTGCCAGGTTGTTATCAGAACGCTCGCGGAACCCGGCTACGGCTCCACATTGGGCGGAGATGGCAAGGCTTCGTTCAGCGTGGTATACAGAACATTGAAATAGGTCCCAGAAGTGACCGTATCGGGCAGCACATAATACACACCGACCGCGGTGTCGCTGATGGTGTTATCCGAAATCTCGTTTCCCGAGAACGTGCCAGTGCCGTAGTATTCAATGATCCCGGATGCATTCGCGTTGGGGTCGCTGATGCCGCCCACGTTGAAAATGCGGTTGCCTCTGATAACACTGTTGGTAAAGTGCCCCGCCGCCGTTCCCTGAATGTCGATCCCATCCAGGACATAGATATTTGAGATCCGGTTGTTGATCACCTTCAGGTCATTGGCGCCATTGATAAAGATGCCACTTTGCGCATTGCTAATAATGTTGTCGCTTATCACGGTTCCATCGCCAACGTTACGGACGGTCACACCCTCGCTCCGTGCAGCTCTGCAGGCCACGGTCGTCAATGAGCCGCACAGCCCTTCTGTGAGCACGTTATGGCGCACGTGTCCGACAGCTCCATTGAGGAGATATACCGCAAACTGAAATGTGCCGCTTACCGGCCCGATACCGGAGATGTCGTTGCCATCGATGTCCGCCTTGACCCCGCCCGCCGAGCCGTTCGCAAAGACGCCGTTCGATGTGTAGTCGTGAATGCTGTTGTGCTCGACCGAGACCGTAAATGGTCCGGGCTGGGTAGCATCCACCAGGACACCGAAGCCATTAAGAACGGGCAGTTTCGAGCAGCCCGTCGGGTTCGTCAGTTGCGCACCGAAAATCGCGCTGTCCTTCACCTTCCCGGAAGCGTTGAAGAAGTGCACGCCGGCCAGTCCGGGACTGCAGGTTGCAACAGTGTTGTGGCTGGCATCGATCGCCAAGTTCTCAATGACGACACCCTGTGTATTCATTACCGTGATGACGGCCTCGGTAGCCAAGCCCATCAGATCCGTCAATGCGGGCTGGATCAGAATCCTGTTGACGCCATTTACCTCGATTCCGACCAATTTCAGCGGCTTCGTAATGATCAACTGTTCCGGATAAAGGGCCGGACAGATGTCAATCTCATCGCCGGGACCGGCCGCTGTAACGGCATCGCCGATCGTCGTGTACATAGCACCCGGACAGGGCGTACTGGGCTGTCCGACTATCAGTTTCTTCCCGGAACCTCCCCAATCGTCCCAGTGTCCATCATCGGCCATCGCGCAGACTGGGCCCGCGATGAAGAGGGCCAGCCAGAAGTAAGTGATGCGTTTTGCAAACATAGTTTTCTCCTTGTCAGAATCCCGCCACTCGCGGTTCGAGTTGCGATTATGGAGTCCAATCGCGGGATGGATAAATGGACAGCGGATGATCTGTGGGTGATCTCCGGGTAAGCACGCAACTACCTGGGAATACGGGGTTCCCGGCTGTGTGCTTAAAGTGCTATCCTCGCTAGGATTCAACCATCGTGCCGGACTTAACTCTTAGGCGTGGCCGCCGATTTCGTTTCGGGCCTTTCGAGCTGGATGTGCGTGCCGGCGAATTGCGTAAGCACGGCATCCGGTTGCGTCTGCGCGAGCAGCCGCTCCAGATTCTGCTCCTGCTGTTGGAACACCCGGGCGAGGTTGTGACTCGGGGCGAGATTCGGCTGAAGCTTTGGCCGAACGAAACCGTGGTCGAATTTGACCATGGCATCAATGCGGCCATAAAAAAGCTCCGGGATGCGCTGAGCGAATCGGCCGAGGAACCCCGGTACATCGAAACCGTGGCGCGCCGCGGCTACCGGTTCCTCGGGCAAGCCGAGGTTATCGAAGCGTCCTCCTCGGAACCGTCTTCCCCCTCCGAACCTACTGTGGATGTCCCTACGGACGACCTCGAAGGGAAAATCATCTCCCACTACCTGGTGCTGGACAAACTGGGCAGCGGTGGAATGGGCGTGGTTTTCCGGGCTAAAGACCTCAAGCTCAATCGAAGCGTGGCTTTGAAGTTCTTACCCAAGGAATACAGCGAGCATCCGGAGCCGCTCGAGCGTTTCCGTCAGGAAGCCCGCACGGCCGCCGCGTTGAACCATCCCAACATTTGCACCATCTTCGAAATCGGCGAGCATCAAGGCCGTCCCTTCATCGCGATGGAACTGCTGGAGGGGCAGACGCTAAGAGACGTGTTGGCCGAGGGGCCACTGCCACTCGATGAACTATTGGAGTTGGCGATTCAGATTGCCGGTGGACTGGGAGCCGCCCATAGCAGAGGTATCGTCCATCGTGACATCAAGCCGGCCAACATCTTTGTGACCCAGCGAAGACGGGCCAAGATCCTGGATTTCGGCCTGGCAAAGCTGTTGCCCGACCGGTCGCTAAGTACAGTCCACGAGACCGCATCTCCGAATCCGGCGCCAGCTTCGGATGCCGGAGAGCCGCAGGCCAGTCCCAGCTCTCCGCTCGGGACAGTGGCGTACATGTCACCGGACCAGGTACGGGGAGAGGACGTCGATCCACGCTCCGACATCTTCAGCCTAGGCGTGGTCCTGTATGAAATGGCGAGCGGCAAACGCGCCTTCGAGAGCGGCTCGCCGGTAGAGACGATGAACGCGATTCTTAGCGAAGACCCACCCGAATTGCCGCAGTCGGTACTGCCTGGTTTAGACCGGATTGTGCGCCGTTGCCTCGAAAAGCAACCGGCGCAAAGATTCCAGTCGGCGGTGGACCTGGGATTCGCTCTGCAGTCTGTTTCAATCGCTCCTGCGAATGCGGAACCGCCCCAACGCGGAGCACGGCTTAAACTGGAGGCCCCGGTGGGCCGCGGAACCCTCTACCTTGGGATCGCGGCAATCGCCATAATCCTGGCCGCGATTCTGGGACTAGCGATGCTTGGGCCGCGCCATCAAAAGACGGAACTGCCAAGGCTAACAGCGCAGATCTTCTCCGCAGCGGCAACGCGCAATCCAATGGCACTGTCGCCAGACGGGCGGCAGGCCGCGATTCTAACTGATAAGGAAATCGAGGTGAGGGAACTCGATTCCCTGGCGTCCCGGCGTCTGCCGGGAACCGAAGCCGCGTGGGACCCTTTTTGGTCACCTGACGGACGTTCGCTCGCCTTTTTCGATCTCGGTGACGGTCAGCTCAAGCGGATTGAGGTTTCGAGCGGCGCCATTCGAACCCTCTGCCGGACCGATCTCCCCCCGCGCGGAGGGGACTGGGGCCGGAACGGCACTATCCTATTCAGCGCCGGCGCGGACGTCATGCGCGTCTCAGAAAATGGCGGGACACCCGTTGCGGTGACCGCCCTCGATCACCCCGGCCGTCACGCAGGTTATCTGTACCCGAGGTTTTTGCCCGACGGCCGGCATTTCCTGTGCCTTAAAGCCGGGCCACATGAACACGGAATGGACATTCTCGCTTTATCGCTGGATTCGAAAGGTGAGAAACGGATCGCGGCGGCCAATAGTGCTGCGATCTACGTCTCGTCCGGCCATCTCCTACTATTCCTTCGCGGCACCACCCTGATGGCGCAGCCGTTTGACCTCGACCGGCTGAGTATTACGGGAGATGCTGTTCCCGTGGTCGAAGATGTCGGGTACTTTATCTCTAACCGGGGTGCGTCCTTTTCGGCTTCCGATAACGGATTGATCATCTATTCGGGTGGCGGCGTAGGTCAGAGTGACTTGGCCTGGTACGACCGCTCCGGTCACCGGTTGAGCACACTGGATGAGGAGAATCTGTATTTCGATTTGGCGCTGGCGCCCGATGGCAATCGGCTTGCCGCTAGCCGGGCCGATCAGAAGACGACGCAAACCGACATTTGGGTTTTCGAACTCGCCGAAGCACGAGCATCGCGGCTGACGTACACGGATAGCGACGCCAGGCATCCTTTATGGTCGCGCGACGGAAAAAAGATTGCCTACGAGTCGGCGGGAGAGATCCGGCTCATGGACGCGTCGGGCGCCGGCAAAGAGGAAGTAATAAACACTTCCACACAACGATTCGCATCGCCGGGAGATTGGTCGCCAGATGGACACAGCCTGGCCTACGAGGATCAGGAGGGCCGCCTTGTGCTGTTGGCGCCGGGCGAGGGGCAAACCGCCGTTTACCTGGGCCCGCAAGGCGTTCTCTGGCAGCCCACCTATTCCCCGGATGGCCATTGGTTGGCTTACGTCTCCGAGGCGTCCGGCCGTCTCGAGGTGTTCGTTGAGTCCGTTCCACCGGGGCGCGGCAAATATCAGATCTCGACGCAAGGCGGCGCTCAGCCTTTATGGCGCCATGACGGCAAGGAACTGTTTTACCAGTCGCTGGACCGCACACTGATGGCCACGCCGGTAAGAACCGACGACCATTTCGAAGCCGGCGCGCCGCAGCCGCTCTTCAAGGTCAAAACCTTTGGAGTACTGCGCTCTCGCCGGACTTACGCCGTGAGTCAGGACGGCCAGCGAATCCTCGTAAACACGAGGCCGGAGCGCGAAGCGTCGGAGCCCGTTATCCTAATGCAGAACTGGCTGCCAGCGCCGAAATAGACACCAAGCCGGCGTGGCGCAGGCTGTCAGACCTTGCTGAAGAACGCTGGAAAGCGCTTGCCGACGCGCGCGCCTCGGAGGCGCCTGTGTTTGGCTGCAATGAGGTATGAACCGGGAACTGTGCCGTCACCGCGCAAACAGCGCGCGGATCTGGCGCAGCAGTTCCACAAACCCAACCCACAAGTTCAGCACGCCCAATCCGCTCAGCGCGCCACGGAAATAGTTATTCATCCAGAAGTCTCGCCACTCCGGGCCTTGCAATGGAACCCAGTTGAGGTCCCAGTATTCGAGCCAGGGGAAGACCAGCAGGAACACGCCCAACTCCAGCGTGAACACCACAAAGCAGAAGCTCAAGATGCGGCGCTGCCAGATCAGGAAGCGCGCCACCTTGGGCGGTTGCGGCGGCGGGTCAGCGACTTGGGGTGGGCCGCTCATGCCTTGCCGCCAACACCTGTCGAGGCCAGCACAGCCGACTCATCGGGTATCTCTTCATCGGTTGCGAAGAGATCCAACTGCGCGGGCGAGTTCACGTACCCGGTCCACAATACGATGCTGCTCGCCAAGCGTACCGGCTCAAAACTAAAGCGGTGCAGACTCGTCGGGCCGTGCTCGACTAACGCGCGCCGATGATCGGGTGTCGAATAGCCTTTATTCGATTTCAAGTTGTATTGGGGGAACGCCTCGTGCCACTGATCGAGGCAGGCATCG
>Ga0074045_10003389_pt1 | contig 14365 bp, 15 predicted proteins | sample BogForMeECP23OM2_FD_94442 | JGI IMG/M metagenome (GOLD analysis project Ga0074045, IMG submission 94442) | Bog forest soil microbial communities from Calvert Island, British Columbia, Canada - Bog Forest MetaG ECP23OM2 | ecosystem: Environmental > Terrestrial > Soil > Wetlands ... | reverse complement strand
CGCTGGCCGACGCCGCGTTTTTGGCGAACACCGCGGCCGGCGTCGTGGTCGGCAAACTCGGCACCGCAAGCGTCAGCCCCAAGGAACTTGCTGCCGCCCTCGGAGAGTTTCAAGTCTAGTTTGCGGTTTTCGAGTTGCCTGCCGAAGCGTTAATAAGGCACAGGAAAGCTGAAGGACTTATCCGCGGGAGTCACCCAAATGGTGACCACCTTCGTCTTCACGCTTTTTTCGGCGTCGCCGGCCACGGGCATCGTTGCATACGGACTGATGGCCACGTTCACCTCGATGGAACCGCTGTTTCTCACCGACTTCGCGTCCATGATCTTGTAACTGTGCACCGGCCCGTAATACCCGTCGGTTCCCCAGTCGGCCAGAAAATCCTTCATGGAGTAGCTGCCGGAAGGCTTCCAAAGCGCATAAGCCTTGGCGGTATCGCCGGCGGCCAGCGCGGCGAAGAATTGGCCGGCCGCTTTCTTCTCGGGGTAGTAGCGGAAGCTAAACCAAAGCGCGATGACCGCGACCAGCGCAACAGCGGCGATCGTAATCTTCAACGCATAGTGTTTCTTCGGTGTTTCTGCAGGTGGTTCGAGTAGTGACATCTGGAGGTCTCCCGCCTGCGAGCGTCAGACTGGCCGGGCCGCTGCACACAAGTCCCAGCAAGAGAACTTTAGCAAGAGAGGCGCCTCGCCGCAAATCTCTTCTTTCTCAAATCTCTTCTCTCTGTAAGATGCGTTTCGCTGCCGCGGGGTTTTTCACAAAATGTCGACGGCATCATTTTCATGCCAGAAGAAAATCGCTGCTTCGCCAGGTTCAACTCAAGCTGTCAGCGCGCCGCCGGAGCCTTGCGGAACTTCGATGGCGTATTTGGTGCGGGCTTTCTCGCGGTGCATTTCCAGCGCCAGCTCGATCAGCTTATCGATCAGCTCGCGGAAACCGATGCCGCTGGCTTCCCACAGTTTGGGATACATGCTGATCGAGGTGAAACCCGGAATCGTGTTGGCTTCGTTCAACAGGATCTTCCCGCCCGTTTTTTCCAGGAAGAAATCCACGCGGGCCATGCCGCAAAGCTCCAGCACCAGGAACGCCTCCACCGCCAGGCTCTGGACTTTCTTCGCCTGCGCGGGCTTCAAGTCCGCGGGAATCAGCAGCCGCGTGCCGTCCTCCAGGTACTTCGCGGTGTAATCGTAGAACTCGCGATGCGGCACGATTTCGCCCGGCACGGATGCCTGCGGATAATGATTGCCGAGCACCGAGACCTCGATCTCCCGCGCCGTGACGGCCTTTCCACCAGAATCTTCATGCCATATTCGGCGGCAAAATTCAGCGCCGGTCCCAGCTCTTCGCTGGAGTGTACCTTGCTCATGCCCACCGATGAGCCCAGCGTGGCGGGCTTCACGAATACTGGGTACGCGAACTTCCCCTCAATCACCGCTTTCACCGCTTCCGGCTCTTTTTCCCACTGCCAGCGCTGCACCGCCACCCACGGCACCACGGCGATTCCGGCGTCCTGGCAAAGGCGCTTGGCCACGTCCTTATCCATGGCGATCGCGGAGCCCAGAACGCCCGCGCCCACATAAGGCAGCCCGGCGAGTTCCAACATGCCCTGAATCGTGCCGTCTTCGCCAAACGTGCCGTGCATCACAGGGAAAATCACGTCGAAGCGCTGTGCTCCCGCGCCGCGGTCCAGCGGCACCAGCGCAGCTTCCGTGGGATCCGCGGTCAGCATCACGCGCCGCCCGCCTTTCAGGATGTCCGGCAGCAGTTTGGCGGCGCCTTCGCCCACCAGCCAGTGGCCGTCCTTGGTAATGCCGATCGGCACGGGCTCGTATTTGTCCGGGTCGAGTCCGCGGATCACGCTGGCGGCGGAGGCCAGGGAAACCTCGTGTTCGCCGGAGCGCCCTCCAAAGAGCACGCCAACGCGCAGTCGTTTTTTTTCGGGGCTCACAGGTCGTTCCTATCCCGCTGGGCTGGAGAAGCGGTTGATTGGGCTCGCTATCATTTATAAATGCAAACGCCCCAAAAGGGCAAACGACTCGCGCCCGCGTTGCGGAAACGCCAACCTGTTCCTTCGCCTTGTGGCACAGTCGCTCCTGACTGTGCTCCTGGCTTGCTCTTCTCTGCGAGTCTCTGTGCACTCTGCGTCTCTGCGTTAGCCACTCTCTTGGGTTTCTCTTCTCCTCGCTTCCTGCTCCATCCCGGGAACGCCAATCTCCCGATTGGCGTTGTCTCTTGGGCTGCTCTTCTCTGCGAACTCTGTGCTCCTATCTCTGTGACCTCTGTGTGAAACGCCCCGGTGAGTCTTGGGTTTCTCTTCTCTGCGAACTCTGTGCTCCTACCTCTGTGACCTCTGCGTGAAACGCCCCGGTGGGTCCTGGTTTTCTCTTCTCCTGTTTTCCTAGTCGCTGGCCACCGGTCTTTTCTCTTGGGTTACCCCTTCCGCCACGCGCTTCTCCGCCTCTTTCCGCAGCGCTGGCCCATACTTCATCTTCAACAGCATCCGCAGGTCCCTGGAGCCCTGCAATTCCACCAGCCGCGCTTCCGCCTTCAACCCCGAATACGCTTGCAGCAGCAGGTACGCGATATACGCCAGCGTGGCCGCCCGCCGCGTGGAGATGCGATTCGCCGCCAGCGCTTCAAAGAGCCTCGTCAGCGCCTGGTTAATCTCCTCCTGCGTCAGGAGTCCGTTGGCAGGGCTGACCAGCAGGTTGTAGAGATCGTCTTCCCGCGCGTTGGCGCGGCTGTGTATCGTGCCGTGATTCAGGCACAAACCGTTGTATTTCGGGTGCGCGGGCATCCCGCAGCATTTCCCGTTCGCAAACTGGAACTGGCATAGGTCGTAAGGGGTCTCGGCTCGTGTGATCGTCATGGCGAAATCGTATCGCAAAGTAAAAGTACCTACAAGTAACTATTATGCCAATTCCAGGTACCGGAACTGTGGAAAGGTGTTCGAACACAGGTCACTTTTCTTCTCATCGTCATCCCGAGCTTCGTGGGATCTCTCTGCCTCTTTAGGGGGTCGGACCTTCAGGTCCGACAAACTGCGGATTGGAAGAACGGGGCTTCAGCCCCGCTCTTGGGTTCTCTTTCTCATGTAGTGGCCGATCTTTCGCGGTGTGTGCGTCCCGGTTCCTCACCGGGAAGATCGGTTCTTGGACTCCGCCTCCTTGACCCGCCGGTCACCCCGCCTCCCGCCCGGCGAAAAGGGCTTGGCGTGGTGCACATTACGAGGTACAATGCACCATATAAGGTGCAGGATGGCCGAAGGCCAAGAGCCTCGAAAAATCCCGCTGATTTTTTATCGCGTGCGGCCGGGAAGCGAGCCCGTGCGGGCGTGGCTGAAGGGACTGCCGGAAGCTGAGCGTCACGCCATAGGGAAAGACCTGTTGCGCGCGCAATGGCGATGGCCCGCAGGGATGCCGCTGTGCCGGCCGTTGGGGAACGGCCTGTGGGAAATCCGGACGGACCTGCCGACGAAGCGGACCGCCCGCGTACTGCTTTGCATTTACGAGGGGCACCTCGTGGCGTTGCACGGGTTTATCAAGAAAACGCGCACGACGCCCGATGAAGATATGGCATTGGTGCGCAAGCGCCAAAAGGAGTTGCAGCGATGAGCGGGAAGCGCAAGAAGCATATGGGTTCGAGCATTGACGATTTTCTGAAGGAAGAGGGCATTTTTGAAGAGGCGCAAGCACAGGCGGTGAAGGAAGTCGTCGCGTGGCAGCTCGACGAGGCCATGAAGAAGCGGAAAATATCGAAGAACAGAATGGCCCGGCTGCTCAAGACCAGCCGTACACAGGTTGACCGGCTCCTCGATCCGAAAAACGACATCACCCTTTCCAGCCTGCAGCGAGCGGCGGCGATCGTGGGACGGCGCGTGATGATCGAGTTGGTTTGACAAAACGATGGGCACGTGTGGCGCAAATGGCGCCTACTTAGAAAGCTGAGAGAAGAAGATGGCGCGTACCCAGGAACTACGAGTGCATCAAAGGCCGCCACAGCAGGTGAATTAAGGAGAAGTCAAAATCCCCAGGTGAAAAGCCGTCACCTGGGGCACCCTAATCTTCAGTGCATTGCGCCGGGGCCACCCGCCGACCCACTCTTCCCCTAGCTGTCATCCCGACCCGGCGGAGGGATCGCCCCCGTCTTCAGGCGCCGGCACGCTTCGCCCCTTGATTCCGCGACCCACCCAGTGCATTACCTGCACTACAATTCGCCAGCTTTTGGATATATGATGATGGTACTTCTGAGAAGGCCTAACAACTAGAGAAGAGTGATGACGATATGAGTACTATTTTCCTTCTTACCCCTACGTTGACATTGGGCCCCTCCAGAGACGCACAGAGGTTTTTCGCGGCGTGTAAGGAACAGTTGGCTACGTATGTTCCGGTATCCGAAATAAACAACGCAGCTGTGCTTCGAGCAGCCCGCCCGGGCAACTGCGACGCAGTCGTTGTCTTCAACCGCGGCGATGGTCAGTATGATCCACTGGTATTGGGTTTTCTGACTGACAGCCTCCGTGACAAAGCTGTTGTCGTTTCAGTTGCCATAAACCCGGACAGTCGGTGTCCACCCCCACCATTCCAAAAGGAACAAAGCTTCGATGTCACGGAGCACCTTCGCCGCCGTTCGCTGACTTCGGGGCAGTTGGGAACAATCGCGACGGTGTTCTCGCGCCAGCTTCTTGCCAAGCTAGAACCTACGCTGACAAATGAGCCGATGCACCTCTTCCTCAGTTATCGCCGCATCGACGGAGAGGAAATTGCCGGATGGTTCCACGACGACCTTCTTGTGCGTGCGCAGACAGCATTCCGAGACTTGATAAGTGTTCGCATCGGCCAGGATGCCCAACAGGTCATAGAAGAGAATCTCTCTCAATGTGACGCTGTAGTTTTCCTCGACACGCCCAAGGCGGCGACCTCACCCTGGATCGAAAAAGAACTTCAAATCGCGCTGTCTTGGAATCTGCCGATTGTCTGGGTTCGCCTGGGACCGGAAGAAAGCCGCTTTGACCTACCCGTAAAACCGGCTCAGCGCCCCCATTTTTCTTTCCCTGAATTGCAGTCAACCCACGAACGCATCCCGATTGCCGCAATCGACCAAATAGTGCATAAAGCCTTTGAGATCTGCCGCGAGACTTTCGCAAGCCGCGTCTTCGATCAAATTCGTTACTTGCGGCGTCTCACTGCCGCGCGGGGTGCCACCTTTGACGAGATGGACAAGTCGCGACTCCTTTATGTGATCACACTTCCGCAGAAAGAATTCCGCTACCCCCTCCGCCCCATAACTCAGGTTCTGCAGTTTTTTGGGCGTTGGCCGACAGAGAATGATCGTGGTCAAATGGACCCATCCTTGAAACAACATGGCTACGAGCCCCACCCCAAGCATGGCCCCTATTATGATACGGCTCTACTTTTGGCGCCTGTTCCTACGAGGCCGGATACCTCTAACCCAGGCTCCGCATACTTGCGCGTCGAATCTTCAGACGACTATGTCCGTTTCATCGAGTCTTATCTCGCTCCGAAGAGAATCTCCCAGGTCCGTAAAGGCCTTATCATCTCAGGCGCGTTCCCCGATTGCGAGCCTGAGTTTCAACAATATCTGACGGACGCGGTTCATGCTTTCACGCAAGGATGTCTTGACCGCGACGGAACCGTTACCTTCGGCGCTCACCCAACTTTTCAGCACCTAATTTTTGACATGGCAAGGCGCCGACGCCCTAATGATTTCAAAAATGCTCTCCACATGTACGTCTCCCGTTTTTTTGCGACTGACGCGGCGCTCCAAGAATACGCAAAATACGCCTCGGTATTCCCCACGGATGCTATTGTGGGGAACCGTGGTGACAGCCTGACCGTGATGCGGCGCGCAATGATCAGCGATGCTCAGGCCGTGGCGCTCGTTGCAATCGGCGGAAAGACCGCGGCGGGTGGCCACGCTCCCGGAGTTAATGAAGAGGTAGCGCTTGCGCATGAAGCTGGAATCCCGGTATTTCTTGTCGGGTCAGTCGGGGGACGTTCGGGACAGTTGGCAGCCGAGTGGAACTTGGACAACGTCAAACGGGGCAAACTTAATTCACTCTCGCCTGAACAGAATGAGCAACTTCTGACGAGTTTGGATTATGTCAGCCTTACATCGATGGTGCTTGACTCACTGGGTTTGTGATTGCGGCATAAATGTAGTGAAAATTCTTAGGAACGAACGCATTTCGACGTCTTTTTGACCGGAGGGCACAATGGCGAAGAAAAAAGTATTTGTAAGCTTCGATTTCGACAACGATAAGACCTTGAAAGAATTCATGATCGGTCAAGCAAAACTTCAGGACTCCCCATTCGAAGTAATTGACTTCTCCTTGAAGGAGGCTGCCCCCGAGAAAGACTGGCTTGACAAAGCTCGAGCGGCCATCAGCAGGTCCGAGGTATTCGTTGTGATGCTCGGATCGAAGACCAAGAACGCCCCTGGTGTTCTCAAGGAGGTTAAATTCGCAAATGAGCTAAAGAAATCGAAGTTTCAGATCATCGGTTACAAAGAGGGTTCCGAAGACTGGGCCGTTCCCGATGGGGGCCGAGTTTACCGATGGAACTGGGAAAATCTTAAGCAGTTGCTGTCCTAGTTGTTTGTTGGCGGCTCATGTGGGAAGGAGATGTAACAATGGCCAGAAGAGTGTTTTTCAGTTTTCACTACAGCAATGATATTTGGCGAGCAAACCAGGTGAGGAATTCAAATGTAGTTGCAGGGGTAGATACTGCAGGGTTCTTTGACCATTCCGAATACGAAGAAGCAAAGAAAACTGGGAACGATGGAATCAAGCGGATGATCTTGAAAAACCTCAAGAAAACGTCCGTGACCGTCGTCCTGATCGGGGCCGAAACCGCCTCAAGGCCTTGGGTTAAGTACGAAATTGCGCAGTCAATTGCTCAAGAAAATGGTCTGCTCGGGATCTACATACATCACCTCAGAGACCAGGACAGAAACAGTTCGCTGTTCCGGGGACCAAAACCGGCAGTGCCCGCAGGCATTGAATTCCCAGCTTATGATTGGGACAGGGACCTGGAAAAACTCAGAAAAGCAATCGAGGCGGCGGGGAAAAGGTCCGACGCACTTCGCAAAGCGTATTAGGAAGTCGGAGGGGTGAACGGCGCAACTGTGGTTGTGTCCCGTCTATTTCGGAATGACATTTTTTTGATCGCGGCTTCGACGAAGGAGAATACATGGCAATTACGAAGGCGGTCCGGGACGAACTTTACTCTCGCGCGGGAGGGCGTTGTGAATGCCGGATGACGATCTGCGATCACGGCGACCGGAGATGTTCTCGCGGACTTTCACCTGGCTACTGGGACGCGCACCACAGGTGGGCGGATGGACCGGATACTCCAAGCAATTTGATCGCGATGTGCGCTACATGCCATAAGAACACTCGGACTTACGGAAGGCCTTAAGGGGCTGGTGGGTGGCGCCGTTTGAAGCCTTGAGGCGACTTCGGGTGGCCTACGCTTCCGGATTTGGAAAGCGTGAGTTCACTCCTCTTCCTTCCACAGCTTTTTCCCTCGTACCAGTTTCGAAACTAGTACCCTATAAATAATAATTGACAAGTGGTAAATAAAGTGCTATGCTCCATTTGTTATGCTGCGGGGACGCTGCTCTTGTGCCATTTCGGGCCGTCCCACCCCCTCACCCGCACCGAAAACTCCCCTAAGTCCAATCATTCCCGTACATCCAAGAAATTCTCCCGTAAGTTCAATTATTCCCGTACATACGCAAAAACAGGGGGGTGGGGCTCTAAAAATGTTATCAGCAACCGGCGACCAGCGATCAGGAAGCAAGAAGAATGTAGCTCTCTCTCCCGTCTTCTCTGGCTCGCCACTCGCCACTCGTTACTCAGCACTGATTCCAATCATTCCCGCACTTTTGGCAACTGCTACCCTACGAGTCGTACCAGCTCCAATATTTACCACTACATCAAGTATCCATTGTCGGCGCGCCGACAATTTTGCAGCGGCCCGTCCCGCAACACCTTCCGGGACGCAAACAGCGCGCCTCCCCGACCGGGTCGGGGTAAACGCCAGGACGGGCCCTAAACAAGAAGGAGGAACCCAAGAGCACAGGCCCTTCAAGTTTCAGGGTAAACAATAATGGCTGTGCAATCAGCGGCAGGGCGGCACAGCGCTATTTGGTGGGCGCGACGGCGCTGGGAGAGGCTTCGGCGCGGCGGGCGATGTTGAGAAGCTGCTTGCGCTGCATGATGAAGTGCGCCACGGAACCCAAGGGCATGGCGAGCCACTGCGGCAGGCCGTAGGGACGGTAGCCAGCAGCCACGCGGCCACGGACGATCAAGCGAGTTTGGCCAGGCTGCGGCTGTTCGAGGACAAAGGCCCACGTGGTCTGATACTTACCGTTGGGCAAGCGCCAGGAAAGAACCAAGCTGTGCTCGGGCTCGCACTGCGCAACGACAAAGACATCCTTCACACCCGGGAGTGCGGGGAACACGCTGCCAACACTGATGCTTTGCAGGTCGGGGAGGATGCGTTCGGAGCTGTGGTGGCCGCCGTTATCAATGAAGTCGTAGGAATACCATCCGGCGCGGCCGGAGCCCATCTGCGCCAGCCAGGGCCAGACGTCGCTAGGAGGGCGCCGAATGGTGATGGCGTGATGGACCGAGCCGATGGGTTGCGGAATCAGATTGTCTCCGGCAAGCGTGCGGGCGCGCTCGGCGGAAGTGGCGCAGACCTGGAGGCTGGCGTACGCCGCAAGCGCCGCGAAGAGGAGAATCACGGCGAGAAGGGCGAGGAGTAAATTTCTTTTCGTCATGGAGTGACCTAGCTGAGGTTAGCGCAGTGGGAACGGATGTTCGGTGATGGAGGTCACTCGAAGCATTGTATGGTGGCACGAGCGGATATACATTGGTGGCAAAGCCGGAAGTCAGAACGGAGAATCGGGCTTTGTTGAGACGGAGGACACAATGTTGCCACGTACGATATTTTTGAGCAGGTTGCTGGGGCTCTACTCCTTTGTCATCGGGCTGGCGATGGTTGCGCACAGACAGGCGACGCTGGAGACGATCAAAGCGATGCTGCAAAACGGGCCAGCGATGTACCTCTCTGGTGTGATCGCGCTGGCCGCTGGGCTGGCGATGGTGCTGGGCCACAATGTGTGGCGCGGCGGCGTGCTGCCGGTGGTGGTCACTCTGATCGGTTGGCTATCGTTGATCAAAGGCGTGTCCATTCTGTTCCTGTCGGCACAGTTTGAAGGAGGAACGTTCCTCGGGGGGTACATTGAACATCGTTTCTACCTGAACGCCGCGATCGCCGTTATCGTCGGCGCATACCTAACCTATGCGGGGTTCCGGGCAAAAGCGGCCACCTGAAGAGGGCCGGGCCGTTTCACACAGAGATCACAGAGATAGGAGCACGGAGTTCGCAGAGAAGAGAAACCCAAGACCTACACTCACAAGACGAGGACAGGGCACCCGGGCCAAGACACAGATAGGAGGCAGAGAGATCCCTCGACTGCGCGGAAGAGAAAATCGGGCCGCTCCGCTCGGGATGACAGGGACTGGGGAGCGCTATTTGGTTGGCGCGCTGGCGGCGGAACGCACCGCGGGCCAATTGTAAACCGGATATTTCGGGCGCTTGATGGGCGGCGTGGGATGATCCTTCAGATCCTGCAGCGCGACGGCGACAGCCTTTTCCAGTTGCGGATCGTGGCCTTGACGCCAAGCGGCGGGGCTGAACTCGACTTCGATGTCCGGCGAGATGCCGCGATTCTCCACGTCGAACTCACCGGTATCGGGATTGTAGAGGCCCCAGCGCGGCGCCGTGATGCGGCCGCCATCGATCAGCGAGGGATAACCACCAATGCCGATCAGGCCACCCCAGGTGCGCGTGCCGATAAGAGGGCCGGTGCCGAGTCGCTTGAACATCCAGGGCAAAGCATCGCCGCCGGAGCCCGCGTACTCATTGATGAGCATGACCTTGGGGCCATAAACGGTTTGCGGAATGAGGCTGTCCTTGCCCTCGCGAGTCATGGCCGCCGCGAGCAGCGGGCGCTTCAGCCAATCCACTATGTAATCGGCAATCCAGCCGCCGCCGTTGAAGCGCTCGTCAATCACCGCGCCTTGCTTGTCCCATTGCGCGAAGTAGTAGCGATTGAAATTGGTGTAGCCTGCCACTGCGGTGTTCGGCAGATAGACATAAGCGAGGCGGCCGTTGCTGAGTTGGTCCACTTTGCGGCGGTTGTCGTCCATCCAGGCGCGTTGACGCAGCGCGCGTTCGTCAGGAATGGGCACAACGGTTACCGCGCGGGCATCCTTGCCGTTGGGATCGGGGCCGACTTTCAATTGCACGGCCTTGCCCGCGGTTTCCTGGAAGAAGCTGTAGACTTCGTCGGAGCCGAGGATTTCGCGGCCATTCACCGCCAGCAGATACTCGCCCTCGTGGACGTTCACGCCGGGCTCTGTGAGCGGAGCGCGCAGGCCGGGATTCCAGTTTTCGCCGTGATAGATGTGCGCGAAACGATAGCGGCCGTTTTCGATCTTGTAGTCGGCGCCAAGCAGGCCGCCGCTGACATGTTTCACTTCCGGGCGGTCGCCGCCGGAAATGTAGATGTGCTGCGCGGTGATTTCGCCGAGCATGTCGCCGAAGATGTAGTTGAGATCGGCGCGGCTCATGACGTTGTCAACGTAAGGCTGATACGCGGCGGCCAGGGCCTTCAGGTTGGCGCCGTGCATGTTGGGGTCGTAGAAGAAGTCGCGTTCGATGCGCAGGACTTCGCGATACATCTGCTGCCACTCGGCGCGGGGATCGACTTCGATTTCCATGGAGCCGAGATTCAGCGCGCCGGGCTTGCCTGGTTCGCCGGGTTTGCCGAGCGCATCCACAGCCTTGATGAACCACGGGCCGTGAGGACGGCCTCCGCCGCCACCTGAACCGGAAGGATTCGGCTCGGGTAATTGTTCGTAGAGGGCTTTTTCGGCGTTCGCGGAAATGAAGAAGCCGCCGATGTTGTCCAGCAGCTTGTCGGTCTTGCGCGTGCACACATCGAATTTGTGCACGATCTGGCCACGATTGCCGGAGCCATCCGCGACTTGCGGCCCCTCGAGCAAATAGAGGACGTGCGTCTTTCCGGCGAGCATGCGGCCATAATTCCGGGCCGGGAAGGGGAGGGCAAGGATGCGCTGATCGATGTTGTCGAAGTCGATCTTTACAGGAGGAGGTTCCTTGGACTTGTCCTCGTCTTTCTTGGCCTTGGCGTCCTTGTCTTTCTCCTTGTCTTTATCGCCGTCCTTTGCAGCGGCTTCCTTGGACTGCTCCGCGGCGCCTGACTCACTTCCAGGCTTGCAATCCTCCAGATCGGGGATGGGTTTTTCCTTGTTGGCGGCGTCGGTTCCACCGGAAGAAGCCGCCGGCGCGGTGATTTTCTCCTCGTCGCTTTGCGGAGCGAGAGGCGATTTCAAATCCTTGCGAAGCACAATGGCGTAGCCCGCGGAGGTCACGGGGACCTTGAATGAGCCCATGCTGCTGGCCATTGCGGGGCCGTCGTCGGTGCTGGCGAGGAAGTAGAGATACCTGCCGTTTCTATCGAAGGCGACGAAGCCCGCGTCGCTCATGCCGTCGGTCACCTGGTGAGGCGTCTTGTCCTCCAGGCCGTAAATGAAGGCGGCGCTCATGCCGCTGTTCAGTTGGCGCGTGTAAGCCACCCAGCGGCTGTCCGGGGACCACACGGGATTGAAGCCCGAGCCGGGGCCACTTTCGTAGGCGTTGGTGTCAATCAGGACGGGCGCGCCGCCATCAACATTGAGATACCAGAGGTTCAGGCGCTTGTCGGTGTAGACAATTTTCTTGCTGTCCGGGGACCATACCGGTGAATAGTAAAAGGTCGTTGGCGTGCCGAGACTGATTTTGCGGACGTCGCTCAAACCATCCTGCGAGCGCAAGTGCAAAGCGTATTCGCCTGATTCATCGGAAAAGTAGGCAATCCACTTCCCGTCGGGCGACCATGCGGGATCGCGGTCCGCGACCCCGGGGGAATTGGTGAGATTGCGGATGTCGCCGTGCTCAACGGGAACGGTAAGGATTTCGCCGTGGGCTTCAAAGACGGCGCGCGCGCCGGTGGGAGAGATGTTGGCGTTCTCAATCTGTTCGGCGGCCTTGACGAAATGACGGCGGACGGCAGGGAAATCTCCGGTCACCTGGATTTCCACGGGGTGCTGTTTGCCGCTGGTCGGGTCGAAGAGATGGAGCGAGCCGAATTGTTCGTAAACGATGGCGTCCGGGCCATCCGAGGCGGACTTGATGTCCACGCCGTTACTGGGGACGGCCTCGCTGACCTGCTTCGAAGCGGTGTCGTAAACATAGAGATTTACCGGGCCGTTGCGGTCAGAGAGAAAGTAGATACGGTTGCCGATCCACATCGGGGTGGAGTCGTTGGAATCCTTGCGCGGAACTTTCTCGACGGTGGAATCGGCGAGATTGGCGATCCAGATGGGCGAAGCGGTGCCGCCGCGATAGTGCTTCAAGCCGCGCTGGAAATCCCAGTTCTCCCTGAAATTGGTGAAGGGCACATAAGCGGCATGGGAACTGTCGGGAGAGAAGGACAATTCCTCCGCCATGGGCAGAGGCAGTTGATCGGGCAAGCCACCCTCGATGCCAACGGAGAAGATGCGGTTGAAACCGGAATAACTATTGCGCGCGGAGCGGAAGAGCACGCGCTTGCCGTCGCGGGTCCAGCCGACAACTTGATCGGAGTAGGGATGCGAGGTCAGGCGCTTGGGGATGCCACCCGCGGCGGGAATCAAGTACACATCCACGTTGCCGTCGTATTCGGCGGAGAAGGCGATCCATGCGCCGTCGGGCGAAAAGTACGGATCGGACTCGATGCCGACGTCGCTGGTCAGGCGGCGCGCTTCGCCACCATTGCGATCCACAATCCACAGATCGCCGCCGTAGCTGAAGGAGATCTGCGTGCGGCTGACGGTGGGCTTGCGCAGCAGCAAAGCGGTGTTGCTGGATTGTGCCTTCGCGAGCGGAACGCTGAGCAGGAACGCCAAGAGCAACAGGGTGAAGGCGAGGCAGCGAACAAACAGGAGATTTCTGCGGACGGACATATTGCCTCCAGGTATCGAATGGATTTCGCGCATCGGGTGGCCGTCAACTCAGAACTCAAGAATAGAAGCGTGCGATTGGCAGCGGAGAGTGTACCACAGGAAAAGGAGGAGAGAAGCAGGGAGGCAGTGATGAGGGGAGTGATTCAATGCTGGATAGCAAAAGGGTCAAAAGTCCCAGGTGAAAAATCGTCACCTGGGGCACCCGACCGCTCTGGGGCGTCGCGCCCGGGGTGTGCGCCAAGGCAAAGAGTGCGGACTCAGAGCCACCCTTTGCCGACACCGCAAAGGGCCACCCGAAGTTGCACCGGCTCGTTAATCATGTGCGACCCGCCTTGCACCATTGCGAAAAGCAGATCCCTCGCTGCGCTCGGGATGACAAAAGGAGGGAGGCGAGAGAAAGCGGCTGAGCGTGCTGCGCCCCTACAGCGCCAAGAAGGACCAAAGGGCGGCCCGCCTCCCTCCTACGGCGGGCAAGCAGAAGGACGTGCCCTACATAAGTAAGACTAAAGACAAGAACCAGCCTAAAGGCTGGCTACTACAAAGGCAGGAGAAAGCAAGAGCCGGGGCGGGACTAGAGGATTTTTTTGCCGAGGGCGGAGAGGACGAGTTCGACGCCGAGTAGCGCAGTGCGGTTGTGCTCGTCGATGATGGGATTGATCTCCACGATTTCCATGGAGACCATGGCATCGCTGTCCGCGATCATTTCCATGGCGAGATGCGCTTCGCGGTAGGTGACGCCGCCGCGCACGGGCGTGCCCACACCGGGCGCATCGCTGGGATCGAGGAAGTCCATGTCCAGGCTGACGCTGACGCCTTCGGTATCATCCATGGCGTATTTGAGGGCGTCGGCCATCACCTCGCGCATGCCGCGCTCGTCAATGTCGCGCATGGTGAAGGTTCGCACGCCCAGCTTCTTGATGAACTTTTTTTCGTGAGAATCCAGATCGCGCACGCCCACCAGCACGACATTCTGCGGCTCAATCTTCGGCTTGTAGCCGAATAGGTCGTGGAGTTCGGGAACGCCGTAGCCAAGGATACCGGCGAGAGGCATGCCGTGGACGTTACCGGATGGCGAAGATTCCGGCGTGTTCATGTCGCTGTGGGCATCCAGCCAGATGCAGCCGATCTGCTTTTTTTCCTTGCGGAAATGCGCGGCGACACCGCTGGTGGAACCCGCGGCGATGGAGTGATCTCCGCCGAGGACGAGCGGCAAGTATCCTTCTTCGAGGGATTTCTGCACGGCGTGGCCCAGGGTTTTGCAGGCAT
>Ga0074045_10003388_pt1 | contig 14368 bp, 19 predicted proteins | sample BogForMeECP23OM2_FD_94442 | JGI IMG/M metagenome (GOLD analysis project Ga0074045, IMG submission 94442) | Bog forest soil microbial communities from Calvert Island, British Columbia, Canada - Bog Forest MetaG ECP23OM2 | ecosystem: Environmental > Terrestrial > Soil > Wetlands ... | reverse complement strand
TATAGTAGTTCTCGAAAGTAATCGCGAAAAGAATGCGACTTTTTGATGGGGATGTGATTTTCTCTGGGTATGTCTCGTCAACGAAACATGCTTAATCGGGAGAACTGCACGTTGGAGGAGTTGAAGACCGCAGCGAAGGCGGCGCCGATCCAACGGACGAACCTTCGCCTCATGGCTATCAAGGCGTTGGCTATGGGCATTGTTCATGAGCAAGTTGCAGTTTTGTTCGCTGTGAATGAGGATTCGGTCTCCCGCTGGGTGAGGCGCTTTAATGAACGGGGTATTGACGGGCTTACAGAAGGTCAGCGATCCGGACGTCCTCCCAAAATCAGGGGAGACCGAACTCATGAATATCGCGAGCTGATTTTACATCCGGAACAGGTCAATGAAACGCACTGGACAGGACGGAAGTTTCACGGATACCTCTCCACGTATTGTCAGCTGGAGGCAGGCTACAGCACGTTAATGCGGTGGCTTCATGATGAAGGATTTCGGCTAAAAGTTCCTCGTCCTTAGCCAGACGGCCAGGACGAGGAAAAGAGAAAAGCCTTCATTGAACTGATCAGGGAATGGCTGCGTGGTCAGGGTATTGACCTTTGGTTTCTTGACGAATGCGGTGTCCAAGGCGACCCTCGTCCGAGAAGGCGCTTCGCAACAAAAGGGGACAAGATCCGTAAGCCTTACTCGGGAGCCCATCTCAGAATGAATCTCACAGGTGTTGTCTTGCCAAGAACGGGTGAATTCTATGCACTGGAATTTAGCCATTCGGATACGGAGATCTTCCAGATCTTCCTGGACCACGCCAACCGAGATATCTCGTTGGAGCGCCCCCGCAACCTACTCATCTTGGATAACGCATCTTGGCATAAGAGCAAATCGTTGAATTGGGGCAAATTTGAGCCGGTCTTTTTGCCCCCCTACTCACCGGATCTTAACCCGATTGAACGGCTCTGGCTCATCATGAAGGCCGAATGGTTTTCCGGTTTTTATGCAAAAACTAAAGATCAACTCATTGACAGCCTGACCCAACCCCTCAGATGGCTCATCGTAAGGAAAGATGAAAACACAAAAACCTGCGCCATTCCAACAGAACTTTAGAGAATGACTATAACATGCGGACGCGTGAAGTTGGGCTGGAGAATTGCGACCAAAGACTTCCACACCAGTTGCCGCTGCATCGTGTCAGCACGCGGACTGACCTTGAAATCGGTGATTTTGTGATTAAGAGAAGGTAAGGCTTGTAAACCGATCAAGCTTCGTCGTTCGTTCGACGTAGAAGATAAAAGGTTTCAGAGAATACGCGAGGAGGCCGCCATGATGGACTGCAGGTTCCTGACTCAAGACATGCTGAGTCATCCAGTAATGGTACGGGTAGATGATAACCCTCTAGACCTAATGGGTGCCAAGACGATAGCCGACCACAAGGCCAGAGAGCTTTCGTCCGACCCCATGCTTTTGGCATGGTTCGACAGGAAAAGGGGGAAATTCTCTCCTGACGTAATCTGCTGCGGGAGCGAAAAACCGACCTGGCTGGTGTACGCGGAATCACGGGGGGCCGATATTTCTGTGGATATCAACAACGAAGATTACGTGTTTGTGTACAAGGCGATTGGAGAGTAGAGGCCCTGGAACCCCAGAGGATTGCAGGAGGGTTGCCGAAAGGTTTGATCTTCCGGTGCAAAGCCAGGTGTATTTTCCGGCAATTGGTAAATTTTGTGCACCCTATGAACTTTTCCTGCATCATTGTGAGTGAAAGAGATTTTTTGAAAAGGAGAAAGGACAATGGCCGTCGAAGGAGAAATCCAACAAGAGTTTGTTGAACCCGCGGAGTGTTTTGGCGTCGAATTGGACGAGGCGCTATGCATGAACTACTATCCGGGGAAGTTGGCTGAAATAGAAGACGCGCTGAACGAGGAGCGTGATAGAGCTATTTCCGACGAATTCTTCTGTAGCGGGTGCGGAACATGAGTTAAGGGGCTGAATGAATCCTGTTTGCCTCGACTTTTCCGCATCCGAGAAAGTCATTCATTCCGTCGTTAGTTTTAAGCTAGACGTGCGGGATAATAACCGTTTGTTAGACGCATAGGATTTAAGGCAAGCATCAAGAACCTGAGCTGATAATCACTTCTTCCCCCGCATTCAGCCCTGACAGAATTTCCACCTTGCCATCGGCCATCTTGCGGCCGGTTTTGACATGCCGAACGTTTACAGTCCCGTCTTGGGCGACTCTCACTGTCTCCAACTGACCGACTATCTTGACGGCTTCAGACGGAATCACAATAACTTGTGAGGGACGGGTGTGGAACGTGAGCGTTCCGTAAAGGCCGGGAGCCAGCCCCGGCTCCTCCGCTAGAGGCGCCTTGACCGTAATCGTCCGGGTCTTCTCCTCGCGCTGAGGCACCACTTCCCGTATTGATGAGGCCTGTTTCACTTCGGCTGATGGAACCGCCACCGTCACGGACGTGCCCCCCTTAAGATAAGAGGCATATTGCTCCCCCACCGAGGCTACAAGTTCGACCGAGCGCGGTATGTATATGGTCAAGAGTTGACGTCCCGGCGTGGCCAAGTCGCCCAGGTTGACGTTTCTCTCCCCAACAACCCCGTCAAAGGGGGCGGTTACAATCGCGTACGCCAGTTGCGTCTTCGCCTCATCAAGGCCCGCTTGTGCTCTCGCTTCGGCTGCCTGAGCCACCTCGTACCGAGCCAGAGCATCGTCGTAGTCCTTTTTTGCTACAGATTCCTTTTCAAAGAGAGCTTTGTAGCGCTCAAAGTCGTTCCGCGACTTTACCAGGTCAGCCTTGGCACTTTCCAAAGCCGCTTTGGCCTGGGCTTCTCGTTCCGCCATCTCCTTGGAGTCAATGCGCAGGAGCACCTGGTCCTTTTTCACGCGATCTCCTGCATCCACCTTGAATTCAACCACGTAGCCCAGGACACGGGAAGCCACGCGAGCAATCTCCCGCGCAACCACCGTGCCCGAGACCGTGACGTCACCTTCAGCAAGGCTGATTGCCGCCTTAACAGTTTTTACCCGCGGCGTCTTTTCGCCGGGGAATCCGGTTGTACCTCCGGGTACCTTTGAGTGGAAGCCACCTTGCATCCATACGAGGATAAGAACCAGCACAGCCAAGGCAATTGCCGCGGTCACTATCGTCTTTCTGTGCATTGCCGCCCCGATCACCTGCCGCGGTAACCGCCCTTAGTTCTCGGTCATGACAAAATCGTCATACTCGATTTCAAAGCGTAGTTTGTGCTTTGCTTCTTCTTGCGCGAGGGACATGAATACAGTCTGAAGGTTGGCGTCGTCGGTGGCTCCAGCAAGGTCGATATACATTTTGAACGCCTTCTTCTCCTTCTTCATCGCCACGACCAGGGCTTCCTGATAGTCCATGTGGTCTGTAGGCTCCACGTCAACAAGATAATCGCCGATTTTGAGGTCCAGGACCTTCTGCTCCGCGGCCATCAGGCGCTTGCCTGATTTGACCTCCAACAACTTGCTTTTGTGCCACATCTCTTCCTTGGCGAAATCTTTGAATATTTGACTCATCCACGGCCTGTCCATCCGGCCAGCCAGGCCAGTGTAGAATTGGGCTGCCTGTTCTTCCTGCCCGATTGCAAAGTCCAGGATCTCATCTACCGACTTCCATTGCTGCATGATCAACCTCCGTTAATATTACTTTTGCGACACCAATTTCGTCACCGTTTCCAACGCGGCATCGAAATCGGGTTCATTCGCGATCTCTTTCACCAGTTCGGCGTGGCGCACTATCCCTTCTCGATCAACGACAAAAACCGCCCGAGCCAATAGACGCAAATCCTTGATCAACACGCCATAGGATGCCCCAAAGGAGCCATCCCTGTGGTCGGAGAAGGTTTTCACGTCCCTTACCCCCGTTGCACTGCACCAGCGCCCCTGTGCAAAAGGCAGATCCATGCTGATAATAAGGATTTCCACTCCCGGGTCAAGACGGCTCGCTTCCTGGTTGAATCTCACGGTGGTAGCATGGCACACGGGCGTATCCAGGGATGGCACAGCCGAAATTACACATATTTTGCCGCGAAAAGACGAGAATTGTACAGGCTTGAGATCATTTGCCAGAACAACGAAATCTGGCGCAACATCGCCCACTTTAAGCTCTTCCCCGAGGAGAGTCACAGGATTGCCTCTCATGGTCACTTGGTCGGTACGTTCTCCCATTGTAGTTTTCCTTTCGGCAGAATGGAACTGTTCGCAACGAATGTCCAGTTGTGGCTTTTGTTTCTATGTATGCGCTTGTGTTGATCCTCATACCCGATCAGTAAGCATCGTCTGATTCAAGGTGTTCGAGGGTAACCTTGTCTTTGAAGAGGTAGTAAACCCACCCCTGATATAGAATTACGATCGGCACAAATATCAGGGCCACGACCAGCATAATCTTCAGCGTCAAAGGACTGGATGCCGAGTTGAACGCGGTGAGGCTAAAAGCCGGATTCAGGCTCGATGGGTACAGGTTTGGATAGAGCCCCACAACTCCGAACAGCGTAGCGCCCACTATGGTCAGACAAGACGCAAACCAGGCAGTCCACCACGCTTTTTTGGCAATAAATAATCTCGTGATCAGCAGAGCTACAACCATGGCCAGTGGAATGACAAAAAGGAGAGGCCGACTGAGGTAATTCTTGTATAGAGGTGTCGCAAACCAGGTGTGCACAAGGAAGACCACCGCCACGACCAGGAGCACGGCCCAAAGCTTCGACGAAAGCGCTGCGGCCCTGTCACAAAGCCGCCCCTCGGATTTTACCGCCAGCCACAAGGAGCCATGCAACAGGAAGAGGAGCACAAACAGCACGCCTCCGAGAATCCCGTAAGGGTTCAAAAGAGTGAACAGAGTTCCGTGAAAGACCCCTTTGTCATCAAAAGGGATGCCTTGGAATATGTTTGCAAAGGCGACACCGAAAAGAAGCGCGGGCACAAAGCTCCCTACGAACAGGCATGAATCCCAGATCTTTCTCCACCCAGGGCTGTCGAGCTGGCCTCTGAATTCGAAGGAGACCGCGCGAATGATCAAGCCAAACAGAATGAGGAGGAGGGGCGCATACAGCGTGCTGAACATCACTGCATACGTGGTGGGAAAGGCAGCGAATGTGACGCCGCCCGCGGTGATCAGCCAGACCTCGTTGCCGTCCCAAAACGGGCCCATCACGTTGTAGATGATTCTGCTCTCCGTATCGTTGCGGGCTATAAACGGCCGTAGAGTTCCCAGACCGAGATCAAAGCCGTCCAACATGAAGTATATGGCCCACAACAGGCCCCATAGCAAAACCCATATAGTTTCCAGCACGGTTCAGCCTCCTCTCCTGGCCGGCAACCCGGCAGGAAGGTCGGGGGGGCCCTGACGAGCTACTCTCACTATTAGAGCAAATGCAATAAATCCGAGCAGTGAATAAAGCATTACAAAAGCGGCCAACGAGACGGCGACATGCGAAGCTGGTATCGGTGAAACCGCATCCGCGGTTCTCATCACGTTGTAGACTATCCAGGGCTGGCGCCCCACCTCTGTCACCATCCATCCCAACTCCGCAGCAAGATACGGGAGTGGGATCGCGTACACCATAATCCTCAAATACCAGCGGACTGTCTCCAGTTTGTTTCTCTTGAACCAGCCGATGACCGTGAGAAGAGCGAACAAAAAGCCCAGCCCCACCATGAGTCTGAATGACCAGAATGTCAACGTAACCGGTGGTCTATCCTCTTTGGGCCATTCTTTCAGGCCCATGATCTCGGCATCCCAGTGCTCGTACACCAGCCAACTCATGAACTTCGGTATCTGGAACATCTCCAAGCTGTTTCGCTCGTTTGCCTCATCCGGAATCAGCAGCATGGAAAAGGGCACCCCCTTGGCGGTTTCCCACTGGGATTCTACCGCGGCAAGCTTCACGGGCTGGGTCTTGCCCATTACCTTACCGTGAAAATCTCCCACGATAACTTCCCCGATGGAAAAAATCAGGGCAAAAATCAGCGCTATCCTGAAAGATTTGGAGAAAAATGACACGTTGCTCTTGCGCAGTATATGATAAGCGCTCACTCCCATGACAAAGAAACCGGCGACAATGTAACCAGCGAACGTCACATGAAGATAGGTCAAAATGGCAAAAGGCTGAGTTATCACTGCCAGAAAATCCACCAACTCGGCTCTTCCATTGCGGATCGCGTAACCTACAGGGTGCTGCATCCAGGAATTTGCTACCAGAATCCAGTAGGCTGACATAGTTGCCGCGATAGCGACTAACCATATGCACGCTACATGAAGTTTGGGGGAAACCTTGTTCCAACCGAAAACCCATATCGCTATAAAAGTTGATTCGAGAAAGAAGGCTACAGTGGCTTCAATTGCCAACAGCGATCCGAAGACATCTCCGACGTACTTTGAATAGCCCGCCCAGTTTGTGCCGAACTGAAACTCAAGGGTGATCCCGGTTACGATTCCCACAGCAAAATTGATGAGAAAAATTTTACCCCAAAATTTGGCCATCCGTTTGTATTCTTCATCGTCGGTCTTAACATATATCGACTCCATGATAGCCACCAGGATCGAAAGGCCCAGGGTCAAAGGGACAAACAGAAAGTGGAACATGGTGGCAACCGCGAATTGAAGCCTTGAAAGAAAAACAACATCCATGACAACAATCTCCATTCAGAGGCAAATCATCCCCGGCCTTGGGTATAATGCTCCACGGGCTTAGTCTGCCTGCTCCACAATGTTATTGACCTAAGCCATCCAGCCCTTATACGGAATTTCTTTCCGTCATTCTGGCAAAAGCCTGAATCCAGGGTTTTCAATTTCGCGTTCCGCGCGGGGCTTCTGGACCCCGGCTTTCGCCGGGGTGACGATCACGCCTGCGGCATGACCCACGGGATTCCCCTTAAGTCAGCAGCATTGACGCCGCTCCAACAGGGTCAAAGCTTTTGCTGCCAGGTCTTGTACCCGCACTTGAGTGAATTCGTTGTCAATGCACAATCGTAGCAAAGAATCGTCTTTCACGAGCAACTGTAGCCTTGGCCGAGTCTCCTGGACTCCCAGTAGTCCCGAGGCCCATGCTGCAAGGCCCCTTATTGTGGCGTCACTGGATTCCAAATACTTCTGAAGATTGACACCGGCCTCCGCTACCATCTGCGGCCTGACGCGGGCCAAGCGTACCAAACCCCAGAGCACACCGCGCTGCAGACCTTCATATTCCAGGAAATTCCCCTCGTAATCCATATATGAAATCAGCATGTGTGAATACTCGCGGGCCAAACCCTCGTGCCGCGCCATGATTTCGGCCATGGCTTCCGGTGCACCCCATCCTATGCCGCCCGACTCTTCGTTGAGGCTCCACATGAGCCTGCGCATAATGACGCGAGCGCCTTCCATGTCCTCCCGCGCGAGGTTTTCAACTATCGCGCCCATTGCCGTGATCGCCCGCCACCGGAGCTTCTCGTCACTATGCACGAGAAAGGAAAACAGCGGATTAATCGCCTGGCGTGCCGGCAGCACGCAGAACTCGCGGAGGCTCGCTTCAAAAGCATCCGCGTTGAGCAGATTCCGAACCGTTTGCTTCAGGCCGCGGCCCCTCATGGCTTCACGGCGCGAGGGCTTTTGCTATTTCACGACCCAGATCTACGCATTGCCTCAGACCATCATGGGCGGGTACATATTGGAGGCTCACTCCGGGATTAACCACTTTGATCTTCATTTCCTCCAGTGCCTTGGTTATCAATCTGACTGCCTCGCCGCTCCAGCCATAAGATCCGAACGCTGCCCCGATTTTGTTGAGGGGTCTCAATCCCTTCATGTAGCAGAGCATGTCCGCCATCCTGGGGAGCATGCCGTTATTGAGCGTCGATGACCCGACAATAACGGCGCCCGCGTCGAGCAACTCTGTTATGACATCGCTCCGGTGACTGACGCCTAAGTCCATCAACTTGGTGCTAATCCCGCTCTCAACCAATCCGTCGGCAACGGCCTTCGCCATGGTTTCGGTGCTGCGCCACATTGTGTCGTAGATAATGACGGCTTTTCGCTTGGGGACCTGTCGGCTCCACTCAGCATAGGCCGCCACGATCTGCAGAGGATTGTGACGCCAGATGAGGCCGTGATCCGGGGCTATCATGTTGATCTTCAGATCCATTTTCTGGACGTCGCTGACCAATTTCTGAATCAGACCCGAATATGGCAGCAATATATTGGCATAGTATTTGCCTGCATGCTTCATAAGTTCTGAAGGATCGACCTCGTCGTTGAACCGCTCGCTGGTCGCCCAATGCTGGCCGAAACCGTCGCTCGAAATCAGCAGAGCATCTTCCTTGATATAAGAAAACATGCTGTCCGGCCAATGGATCATCCTGGTCTCGAGGAACTGCACCGTCCGCTTTCCAAGACTGATCTCCTGCCCCGATGCCATGATTTCGTAGGGCCAGTCTTCCCTGTGATAGTGTTCCAGCAGGGCTTTCTTGCCTCTTGGGGAACAGATCAGCTTCTCCGGCTTGATTACGTCCATCATCTCCGCGACCGACCCTGAGTGGTCAGGTTCAACGTGATTTACGACCAGATAGTCAATCTTGGATGGATCGATCACCTTGTAGATGCAGTGGAGCAAATCGTTCTTAAAAGGCTTCTTGACCGTATCAAAAAGAGTTACTTTGTCGTCAATGATCAGATAAGCGTTGTAGGTAGTCCCTTTTTCAGTTGAGTACCCGTGGAAATCCCGGATGTTCCAGTCCACGGCGCCGACCCAATGAATATCCTTTTTCATTTCAATATTGATTCGCAATGGTGTCCTCCGGAGAAACTTCGAGTATGAGAGCAGCGTCCCCGCCTGCTGTTTGTTCGGACGATAGAATACAGTTACCCGCGGTCATGGCAAACCGTCGGCTGAATAGCTGAGATCACAACCGCCTCAATCGGGCGACTGGACGCCCCTTTATTCTGCTTCAAAACTGTCTTTGTCAGCTCCACACACCGGGCATACCCACTCATCAGGCAGATTCTCAAATGGAGTGCCTGGATTCACGCCGTTATCGGGATCTCCGATGGCCGGATCGTAAACATAACCGCAAACTTGGCATACATACTTTTGCATTTCTTCCTCCGATTATAGTTTTGCAGCGGCCTCTCAACGAGACCCAAGTCATTGACGTCTTCGTATAGCCAGGGAGGCGGGACATTATTCCGCAGCTCATTTCCCGCCGATCTTGTTGCCTATGGCCCGACCATAATCCTGGGCCATCTGGAGCGCCCCTTGCAATGCAGCGGATTTTAACCTCAAAGGTGTGCCCACCATATCCATCTTGAACACGTTCTGCATCGTGTCATAAATTCTATCGGCAGCCTCTCCGCTCCACCCGTAGGACCCGAATGATCCGCCTACTTTGCCTTCCAGATTAACCTGGGCAGCTAAAAACAGCAGCGTCTTCATAGCCTGTATCATCTCGCCGTGATAGGTGGCCGAACCAAACACATACGCGTCGTAACCGGCAAGATCTTCCGGATTGGGCAGGGCTTTAGCGTCCAGGACTTTGGCCTCCACGCCTGTGAATCTAACCCCTTCAGCTATAAGTTCGGCAATATTCTGTGTTTGACCTGTTCGGGTGGCGTAGGCAATGAGCACTTTTGGCATTGTCGGTTTTTACCCTCCGTGATTGGTGTTTCATTGAATATTGATTACCAGGCATTAACTACGCACGAAGACAGCCGCCAAATCTCCAGACCGAGGCCCTTGGGCCGGAAATTTAGCTCTATGTCCAGTGGACGGTCCTTGACAGAAACTTCAGCCCTGACCCGCTAGCCCACGGCATTTAGCTACAGCATCCCCGCCCAGTTCAAATGCCTCTTTAAGTGCGTCAGGATGTTTGGCAATTTCTCCTTTATCGTCCACCGACTTTATGAACATGCTCCCCTCGTAGCTCATGTCCAATGCATCAAAGAAGTATTTCGCCACCAGTTGGGCCCCCTCGAAAAGGTTGGCCCCTTTCGTAGCCCCAACAGCGATCAGATATCCTTGGCCTCCGTCATAGGTTCGTCGTGCCTCGGGAGTTTTATTCAACATCCGCCGACACCACATGGCCTGGCAACGATCGATTACGGCCTTCGCCTGGGACGTGATGCCGTAGAAAAACATCGGCGAGGCCAGGAATATGATTTTTGACTCCAAAAGCCGGGGATAGACAAGCTGCATGTCATCGCCAACAACACACTCGCCTGTGTCGTTGCACCCGCCGCATTCTATGCAGCCAGCCATGCTCAGGTCGCAGCAGCGCATAGAAGAGGCGTCCGCGCCGGCGGATTGGGCGCCTCGGAGAACCTCATCCAACAGCAGGTCTGTATTCCCCCCTTTTCGCGGGCTTCCGTAGATCCCCAGAACTTTCATTCCACTACCCCAGACGGGTATCCTGATTGGTCTTGCCACAGTCCGGGATGTAGCACGACACATTCAGAAACTCGCACTTGTCTTTGCACCCCGGGCAAGTTTCAGGCGGGGTCACCTCTGTCTCAGCCTCAAATGTGTATCCACATTTCTGGCACTTCCACGTATTCTTTTCCATGAGATCTCCTTGGTTTTGTTAAGCGGTTATCGCCGTTTAGAGGGCGCTTGGGCCCCTTTGTTCCTGGCTCCCATTAGGAACTTCAGATGATCCAGCATTTCCTGAATATTCTTGGCCATATACCATCGGCCATTCTCAAATACGCCCAAGTCTGCACCCATCATAGCAGATGCAAAACGGGTTGAGTTCGCGAAGAAGAGCCACTGTTCGGCCCATTTTTTCTCTATGGCCTCATCAAACATGTTACTCTTGTCGGCCACTTTCTCGTCCCATGCTTTCAGCATTATCTGCGTTGCCGTCAGTGTCATCTCGTTACTCGTCTTTATGGTGTTCTCGAAACGCTCCCAGTGTCCGTCCACCCATCCAGCGGTGTGACAAGAACGGCAAACTTTCTGAATTGTCTCCCGCCTCTGGGTCTGCTCCTCGGGACTGATCAGATAGTCTTTGGCCGGCTGCCCGTCCAGGCTGGTCGGCAAAGGTAGTCCGTCCTTGTTCTTTATTATCGAGGTGTCCGGAGATTTAGGGTGAGGGTGCGCGTAATACAAGCCCAGGATACGCCAGGGCAGACGGTCACTCATTTGATGTGTCCGCTTGGCTACGACTGTGCCGTCTTCGGTAACTACCTGGCTGACGTGACAAGTGGCGCACGTAGGGGCCACAAAATCCTTCCCGACCGTCCAGGGGACCTCTTTGAAGTTCCATTCTGACCAGAGCGACGAGAACATGCCGCCGTGCATGCTGACCGAATAGGCCTTGTAAGCCGGCACATCAGGTCCTTTGTGACATTTTGAGCACGCGTAAGGCTTGCGGGCCATCGTTATAGAGAACTCATGCCGGGGATGGCATGGAGAGCAAGAGCCTTTGCTTCCATCCGGATTGAACCGCCCCACCCCATCATTGGGCCAACCTGAGAGCACTGGGAACTCCATATCCCCTTGGTCCGTGTCTCTGGTCTGCTTGCCTGTGACCTCCAGAGCGGTGCCGTGACATTGGTAACATGAATCCGAGTTGGTTTTTTCATCGGGATCCGCTAAGGAGGTCTTCATGTCTCGAAACGACTGAACACCGTCAATTGCCTTTTCCAGGGTCTGATAAGCGGGATTGTTTGCGAGATTCACGCGCGCGTGTGACATCAGGTTCTTTTCATATTGCGAAACCTCGGACGAATGGCACGTTGTGCAGTCTTTGGGCGTAACAGTAAGGTGCACCTTGTGCTCGTTGTGGTCAAAGGCGTCTTTGTGTGCTGCAGGATTGAGCATGTGGCATTCGGCACAACCGACCGCAACCCCCGCGAGCTTGTCGGGGATCTTGTCGGCGGAAACGAGCCTTTGAGGCTCAGGCTTCTTCAAAGCGTCAGCAGTCGTGATCCGCGCATGCCGACTCCTTTTCCAGTCCGCGACCATGGCCGGCGTCGCGGAAGCATGGCAGTCGATGCACTCCTGAGTTACATCACTTACAGGAACTTCTGCGGATTTTGCCACCCGCCATGGAATGGCGACCGCAGCAGCAGTGAGAAATATCACACACAGCAACCGGAAAATCCTTGATGCTCTCATCAGCCCTACCCTCCTCCCCCTGGTGGATCAGAAAGCATTACTTCTGAAGCTTGTCCAATTCCTTTGATAGATCTTCAAGCCTCGGCATCGTGTTTATATCATGCACGTCAATGTATCGAATGATGCCTTGCTTGTCGATGATGACGACGGCCCTCTCTGCTGTGCCGTCGTCCCTGAGTACTCCGTAAGCTTTGGCTACTGCTCCGTGGGGCCAAAAGTCCGAAACTACCGGAAACCATAGTTCACCCATTTGCTTGGTCCATGCGTAGAGCGTGGGAATGTTGTCCACGCTAACTCCTATCAGAACCGCATCGCTTTTGTCGAAGATCTCTTTTGCTATGTTGTACCCCGGCCACTGCTGCGAACAAACAGGGGTCCAAGCTGCCGGCACAAACGACAAGATGACATTCTTCTTGCCACGGTACTCACTGAGCGTGACTTTATTCCCAGAAATGGACGGCAGTATGAAATCAGGCGCTTTATCACCGTTCTTTACAGTCGTTCCGCTATCAGTGGGCTTAAGTTGTCCAGGATCATAGATTCCGCCCCCAAATCCTTCCGACTTGCCGTATGCCGCGGAAAAGTACCCAAACACTGCAAATGCTCCAATTGCAGCTAATATCGACCACCGTCTGCCGGTTAGGCCCATAAGAGTTTCCTCGCTATTTCCCACCCGATGTCGCCATGGCTTTCTTAAGGAATTGTTCGGCGGTTATCCTGCCGATATGTACGTGCTGTACCTTGAGTCCATTGCCGCCATAACCCCTGACTGCAATAAAAGTCGGGGTTCGGATCGGTCCGGAAAGTGCTTTTTGAATGGCAAACTTCTCGTCCGGAAACAGAGGGAACAATATGTTGTATTTTTTCCTGAATACCTCAACTTCGAAAGCGGAATTGCCCGCGCCTATGCCTATTAGTTTGACCTTTCCCTTCAGGGAAGGTGTTTTCTCGATCAACTGATGCAGCTCATTCACCACCGGTGCTTCGGCTTGGCATACCGGGCAGTACATGCTGAAAATCTCGATTATGACTGCGTCCGCCTTTATCTGAGGCATGGTAAAGGTGTCTGTGCCTTTGAGGCCCAGGTAGTCCTTTGCCGCAGCGTTGTCAGACACGGACAACCTGTGGCCGGCCAGCGCTCCGGCATCCACTGTAAGAGAATCGGATGCCGTAGCAAGTCCGGGAATAGCGACGAAAGAAACTGCCGCCAGCGCCAAGCAGCAGTTTAATATGCTCATATTCTTCTCCTCAATGGCGGCACACCTGGACATCTATCAAGCCCGGCCTGCAGTTCGTACTCACTGTGTGCCTGTAGCCACAGACGGTGTCGTCATGGGGCGAAACATCTTCTTGCTTGCACCGCATACCGGGCACTTCCAGTCCGCCGGCAACTCATCGAAAGGTGTCCCTTTCGGGATCTTACCCTTCCGGTCGCCCTTTTCCGGATTATACATGTACCCGCAGTTTGAGGTCTGGCACTGCCAAATCTCAGTAGTTCCCCGCATCATCTTGCTCCCACTCTGACCGGTCGCTGCTTCAAGGCAATGTGGCCCGGCAGCGCCGGTCCCTACTATTGTGTACGTGCCGACAGGCGTCCCTGCCCGTCTTGGTTCTGGCTACACGTTTTCATACCCAAGGGCTTCCAAACGCGTAATACTTTATCACAGCAGTTGACGCCGTTCCCCGTTGTCTCCTTTTCCCCCGGTTCTTCATCTTTGAGCTATCAGGACGTCCACAGACCATGAAGATTGCAGTACTCCCGGGCGGTCCATTCTCCCTGCACCGGGAAAAAAGCCTCGGGAGCTTGCCCCGGTTTGAGAAATTGGCGATAAGCCTTGCCATCGGCCACTATTTCAACCCACTCGATGTAGTGCTTCTCCTCCATAGGATGAGGAACGCTCCCAACTTTAACGGTGAGTCCGGCCGCTGCGGCTTCTTTGACCGGCACATGCTTTTCTTTGGCTGCGTCCACCGTGTTCTCGACAAAGAGCTTCATAGGCTGACCGCAACAGATCAGCTCCCCTTGGCCTTCATGCAGCATCTCTACGATGTTTCCACAAATCTCGCACTTATAGATCTGTAATTGCGCCGTCATTTGAAATACCTCCTTCAATGTTGACCGAAATTAATTCACCGGTGTGAACGCCTGCGCTTCATGGCCTCTTGCACCTCGAAGACTACCAGTTCTCACCGAGCAACTCATAGTACGACTGCGGATGTGAGCACGCGGGACAGACTTTTGGGGCAACCT
>Ga0074045_10003387_pt1 | contig 14369 bp, 13 predicted proteins | sample BogForMeECP23OM2_FD_94442 | JGI IMG/M metagenome (GOLD analysis project Ga0074045, IMG submission 94442) | Bog forest soil microbial communities from Calvert Island, British Columbia, Canada - Bog Forest MetaG ECP23OM2 | ecosystem: Environmental > Terrestrial > Soil > Wetlands ... | reverse complement strand
GCCCCGATTTCGAGCACCGTATCGCCCACGTGCGGCCGCAATTTGCGCGCCAGCCAGGCGAGATACTGCGGCGTGCCGGTCAGATTGTTGAGCACGCCGCGCCCGTACGGTGCCGCATACAGGTCGTCGATCAACCAGAAGTGCAAGATCACGCCCAGCGCTTTGAGGCCGTCCTTCCAACCGATCTTCTTGCCTTCCTCGTAAGTCCGGCCGTGATAGCTGATCGGGACCTCGTAAATGCGCAGCTTCCGTTTGGCGCACTTCATGACGATTTCTGGCTCGAAACCGAAACGATCCGAGCGGATCGGAATGCTCTTCAGCAGATCGGTGCGAAAGACTTTGTAGCAGGTCTCCATGTCCGTCAGATTCAAATTGCAGAACATGTTGGAAATCAGCGTGAGACCCTTATTGATCATCGAGTGCCAGAACGGTAGGACGCGGCTCTGCTCGCCCGCCATGTAGCGCGAGCCAAAAACCGCGTCGGCGCGGCCGTCCAGCAGCGGACGCAGGAGGTGCGGATATTCGCTCGGGTCGTACTCCAGATCGGCATCCTGAACGATGGCAAAGTCGCCGCCGGCTTTACCGATCGCCGTCCGCACGGCCGCACCTTTGCCGGCGTTGGACTCGTGCCGGTAGAGCTGAATTTGGGGAAACTCGCCGGCGAGCCGCTGCAGGATGGCGTAGGTCCCGTCGGTGGAGCAGTCGTCCACGATCACCAGCTCGCGCTCCATGTTTTCCGGGATCGGCGCGGCGAGCACCTGGGAGATGCAACGCTCCACCATGGTGCGCTCGTTGTATACCGGCATCAGAACCGACAATTTCATCGAGAATACCGAGTCTAGCAAAGGTTGCGGCGCGCTACCTGCGATAATCGGGATTGGCGATGGTTCCCTTGCGATTCGCGCTGCTCCAGATCGACACAACCCCGGGCGATTTGTCCGGCAACGCCGGGCGGATTATCGAAGGCACAGCACGGGCTCGAAAGTTGAACGCCGACCTGGTGGTCACTACCGAGCTGGCGCTGATGGGCTACCTGCCGCGCGACTTGCTGTTAAGCGCCGATTTCGTGCGCCATAGCCGCGAGGCGCTGGCCCGTATCGCCGGTGCCACGGCCGGCGGTCCGGCCCTGCTGGTGGGAGTTGCCACGCCCAACGACGCCGACACCGGGCGCCCGCTGTTCAATAGTGCGGTGTTGCTGGAGGATGGCCGCGTAGGACCGGCCTTCCACAAGACGTTGCTGCCCACCTACGACGTCTTCGACGAAGACCGTTATTTCGAGCCGGCCGCCCGCCCGCAGATTCTCGACTGGCATGGCCTCCGCCTCGGCATCAGCATTTGCGAAGACGTTTGGAACGATCGCAATTTCTGGCAGCGCCGCCGTTACCAGCGAGACCCCATCGAGGCGCTGGTGGCCGGGGGCGCCCAAGCGATCCTCAACCTCTCGGCCTCGCCGTTCTGGGCCGGCAAGCAATTGCTCCGCCAGGACATGCTCAGCCACATGACGCGGCGGCACGGACTGCCGCTGGTGGTGGTGAACCAGGTGGGCGGTAACGACGACCTTCTTTTCGACGGCCGCAGTTGCGCTTTCGATTCGACCGGACGCCTGTTCGCCCGTGCCAAAGGTTTCGACGAAGATCTGATCGTCGTGGATCTGGACGCCGGCGTGGGCTCCATTGCCGAAGACGATTTCACCGCGGAAGCCGAGATCTGGAACGCGCTGGTGATGGGCGTGCGGGATTATGCCCGCAAGACACATTTCCCGCGGGCGCTTCTCGGGCTGTCGGGCGGCATCGATTCCGCCCTTACGGCGGCGATTGCGAGCGAAGCGCTGGGGCCGGAGAACGTACTCGGCGTGTTGATGCCGTCGGCTTACTCAAGTGCGGGCAGCGTAGACGATTCGCTCGCCCTCGCCCGCAACTTGGGCATTCGCACCATGACGTTGCCAATATCCGGCATCATGCAGACTTACGATGCCGTGCTCGCCGAACCGTTTCGCGATCTACCCCGCGACGTTACCGAGGAGAATATTCAATCGCGCATTCGCGGCAATCTTCTGATGGCGCTGTCCAATAAGTTCGGTTCCCTGCTGCTCACCACCGGCAATAAGTCGGAACTGGCGGTGGGCTACTGCACCCTGTACGGCGACATGAACGGCGGTCTGGCCGTGATTGCGGATCTGCCCAAACTGATGGTCTACCGTGTGGCGCGGTGGCATAATCAGCGCCGCCGCGACATTCCGGACAATATTCTCACCAAGCCCCCGTCGGCGGAGTTGCGGCCCGATCAGACCGACCAGGACTCGCTGCCGCCCTACGAACTGCTGGATCAGATCCTGGAATTTCACGTGGAACAATCGCAGTCCGCCGAGGAGATTATCGCCAGAGGTTTCGCCGAAGCCGATGTGCGCCGCGTGCTGAAGCTGGTGCGCGGCGCCGAATTCAAGCGGAAGCAAGCCGCGCCGGTGCTGAAAGTGACCTCGCGGGCGTTCGGCACCGGCTGGCGCATGCCCATCGCGCGCGGCGACGGATGAAGTGGCGCAGGCCCCAGGCCTGCGACTGGCTGGAACGGGAGTTGGATCGGAGAAAACCGTGCATGCAGCAATTGCAGGAGCCGCGCTTCTGACGTTGATCCTTGGCTGGAACGCCCGCAGCGCCGAGATCGAGTCTTCGACGGCAATCGTTCCGGATGGTTCCAACCCGGTGTTGACGGTCGGGAATTTCGTCCGCATCCGGCAGTTCATTCTGTCCCAAGGCAGACGACGGACGTACTGCAACATGTTCAACGATAATCCGTACTGGCAGTTCTTCGGGTTCAATGCGTACCTCAATCCGGCGGTTCCAACGAACATCAATTGCGAAATCGGCAAATTCGAGTTCAACACGCTTGTGATCCAGGTGACGGCGCCACACACCAAATACTGGGACATTATTCTAGATGAGGCGGGGAAGGAACTTCGCGTCCGGCAGTACTATTCCAAACCGGATTCGCAGGTTCTCGTCCACGAGGCGACGGAATTCTTCCGCCACGCGCTGGCTGAGGTCGAGCAACAGGCCAAGTGCGGGGAGCCCGAAAAGCGGGAACCAGCCGCCGGCAAGTAGCGGCGCTGGGGTGGGACGTTATTCCTGCGTGCCGCCACTGCTATCATGTGTTTTCATGCGCGTCCCGTTGCTCGATGTGCGGCGGCAGAACCTCCCGCTCCAGGCTGAGCTGTCCGCGGCCTTCGAGCGTGTCCTGCGCTCCGGCCAATTCATTCTCGGCCCCGAAGTCGAGCAGTTCGAGACTGCGGCCGCAGCGGTGGCCGGCGCCCGCTTTGGGATTGGCGTATCCTCCGGCACCGATGCCATCCTGGTGGCCCTGATGGCGCTTGGCATAGGGCCGGGCGACGAGGTGATCTGCCCGTCGTTCACGTTCTTTGCCACCGCCGGTTGCGTGACGCGAGTGGGCGCGGTCCCTGTGTTCGCGGATTCCCGCGCGGAGTGTTTGAACCTCGACCCGGCCGGAATCGAGCGGCGCATCACATCGCGCACCAAGGCCATCATTCCGGTGCACCTGTTCGGGCAGCCGGCGGATCTGGACGATATTTTGGAAATAGCCCGGCGCCATAATCTGGCCGTTATCGAGGACGCCGCGCAGTCGTTCGGCGCCGAATACCGCGGGCGGCGGGTCGGCTCCATAGGCGAGTTCGGCACTGTCAGCTTCTTCCCTTCCAAGAATCTCGGCGCGCTGGGCGATGCGGGGCTGGTGGTTACCAACGATCCGTCGCTGGCCGAAAAGGCGCGGCGGCTGCGCAATCATGGGATGCATCCCAAATACATGCACAGCATGGTGGGAGGCAACTTCCGGCTGGACGCGTTGCAAGCCGCCCTGCTGGCGGCGAAGCTTCCCCATCTGCCGGACTACACCGCGCGCCGCCAGAGGAACGCGGCTGCATACACGCGGGCTCTGGCCGGAATGGCAACCGGGGACGCCGTGACGATTTCGCTTCCCGTTGCGCACCCGGACCGTACCCACATTGCGAACCAGTACACGATTCGCGTGCGGCGCGGGCCGGCCTGGCGCCATCGCGAATCGCCACGCGACGCTTTGCGCAGCCGCCTCGCGGAACGCGAGATCGCTTCCGAAATCTATTACCCGGTTCCGTTGCACGCCCAGGAGTGCTTCCGCCACTGCGGACCGCATCCGGTGCTGCCCGTGGCCGAGGAGGCCGCCGGAGAAGTGTTGAGCCTGCCGGTTTTCCCCGAGCTAACGGCGGAAGAAGCCGCGGCGGTGGCGGCGGAAATTCGGCAGTTTGCGAGTGAGGCCGATGGCTAAGGCTTCGTTATGTAATAGCTGTGCCAAGCGCTTCCTGACGGTCGCAGCCTGCAGCGCCATCGGAGTCGCGGTCGCCAGGGAGCGGTTGCTCGAGGTGGAACGGGTCACTTCATGACAGATCCTAACCCACGCATGCACCAGATCGTCGAGCGCTTGGGCTCCGCCCGCATTCTCGTCGCGGGCGACCTCATGCTCGATGAATTCATCTGGGGCAGGGTGTCGCGCATTTCGCCCGAGGCGCCAGTGCCGGTGGTCGAGGTGACCTCCGAATCCTATTATCCGGGCGGCGCCGCCAATGTGGCGCGCAACGTCCGCGAGCTCGGCGCAGCGACGCGGGTCGTCGGTGTCGCCGGCGCCGATGCGCAGGGAGACCGGCTGATCGAGTTGCTCGATGCCGCTGGCATCGACACCACCGGCGTGTTGCGCGACCCGTCGTTTTCGACCACGGTGAAGACGCGCATCATCGCCCGCCATCAACAGGTGACGCGCGTGGATCGTGAACGCCATGTGACGCTCACCGCCGCCCAGACCGAATTCGTCGCCTCGCGACTGGAGCAGGCCGTCGACGCCGTGGATGCCGTCATCGTGGCGGATTATGGCAAGGGTTTCCTCAGCCAGCCGCTTGCCGACCGCATCGGCCGCAAGGTGCGCGGAGCGGGAAAGATCCTGGCGGTCGATCCGCATCCCCACACCTCGCTGGTCTGGCACGATGCCACCGTCATCAAACCCAATCGCCGCGAAGCGTTTCTGGAAGCTGGTGTTGCACCCAACGTGCCGGACGAGTTGCCGCTTGAGGATCGGCCGCTGCTGGAGGCTGCGCGGCGCCTGCAAGAGCGCTGGCGGCCGCAGAGCCTGTTGATCACTCTCGGCTCGCGAGGAATGCTGTTGCTCGAAAATCAGGCGCCTCCGCGTCATTTGCCGGCCTACGCCAAGGATGTCTTCGACGTGTCCGGCGCAGGGGACACGGCGATTTCCGTGCTGGCGCTGGCGCTGGCCGCAGGTGCCACGCCTGGCGAAGCCGCCGAGTTGGCCAATCACGCCAGCGCCATCGTGGTGGGCAAGCTGGGAACCGCCACCGTAACCGCGGCCGAACTGGCGGCCAGCATCGCCCGATCATGAGCCAGCGGAAAGCGGTATTTTTCGATCGCGACGGGACGCTGATGGAGGAAGTCGACTATTGTTCCGATCCCGCCCTGGTGCGGGTCTTCCCCGGCGTGCCGGAGGCGATTGCCGATCTGAAGCGCGCCGGTTTCCTGGCCATCATCGTCACCAACCAGAGCGGCATCGGCCGCGGCATGTTTACCGTGGCGCAGTTTAACGCCGTGGAACAGGAGGCGCTGCGCCAGATCGGCCCCGGCCAGGTTGACGCATCCTACTTCTGCGCCGATCTACCCAGCGCTCCCACCCAGCGCCGCAAGCCCGCCCCCGGCATGATCCTCGAAGCGGCGGCCGCGTTCGGGATCGACCTGGCGGCGTCCTTCATGGTGGGCGACAAGGCGTCCGATATCGAGTGCGGCCGCCGCGCCGGCACGCGCACCATCCTAGTGCGAACCGGCTACGGAGCCGCCACGGAGCGCGATCCGGGTTTCCAGGCGCCGGACTTTGTCGCCAACGACGTCCCCGAGGCGGTGCGCTGGATACTCAAGCAGTAGGCGCGGGCCCTTGGGCTGTGTAGTTTAATACCCCTTGACCAGCACCAGGCCTGTGGCCCTGTCGCCATCAAGAACCACGAACCAAGGACTGTCCCGTATGAAGACTCCCGCCGTGTCCTTCCATTCAGTGTCCTGATGCCATCCTCTAAGGTACGGTGAAGCTTCCGCGGGCAGCAGCAGGAAGCCGAACCTGTCTCGAAGCTGCGCTTTGGTCTTGCCCAGCACCAGACTATCCCGACCACGGTCTCCGATCATCGTGCCAGTCGCCAGGTCAAGATCCATTGTATGGAAACCGGCCTTCCAGAGAACGTACTTGATGTTCTTCGGGTCGGACGATTCCGGATACGTCAAGACCCATCCGCTGATGCAGACAAGAACCAAAGTAAGAACGACAATCACAATTCGTATCAGCCGTCGCATCAATGGATCCGATCACACCCACCAGGCTGCTGCGGGGGCTTGGCGCATGACGAGGCCGTTCAGCAACTCGGCAGCCTTGGTCAGGCCCTCCTCCGGTGAGAGCAGGCTGTCTTCGTGCTCGATCGAGAGCACGTAATCGTAGCCGAACATGCGCAGGGTGGAGGCGAACTCTTTCCACCAGCCTGCACCGTGACCGTAACCGCAAGTGCGGAAGATCCAGCCGCGATGGCGCTCGTCTGTGTAGGACTTCGTGTCGAGAACGCCGGTGAGCGGTAGGTTCCGGTCGTAAATCTGCGTGTCCTTGGCGTGGACGTGGAAGATCGCATCCCCCAGCACGCGGATGGCGGCGATCGGGTCGATGCCCTGCCAGAACATGTGGCTGGGATCGAGATTGCAGCCGATGGCGGGCCCGGCGATGGAGCGCAGCTTGAGCATTGTCTCCGGGCTGTAAACGACGAAGCCGGGGTGCATCTCAATGGCGATTTTGACGCCATGATCGGCGGCGAATTGGGCGCGCTTGATCCAATATGGCGCCACCACTTTCTCCCACTGCCATTTGAGGATTTCCAAATAGTCCGGCGGCCAGGGGCAGGTGACCCAGTTGGGCCACTTCGCCTTGGGCGAATCACCTGGGCAGCCGCTGAAATCCACCACCACGGGAACACCCAGCTTTTCGGCCAGGCGGATGGTCTTGGCGCTGACATCCTGGTCGTGCCGGGCGCGCGCAGTGTCTGGATGCAGCGGGTTGCCGTGGCAGCTCAGCGCGCTGATGGAGAAGCCGTGATCGGCAAGCTTCTGCTTGAAGTCGAGGGGCTCACCCGCGCTTGAGAGCATGCTCAGCTTGCAGTGCGGATCGCCGGGGTAGTTGCCGGTGCCCAGTTCCACGGTATCGATGTGAAGGCTCTTGAGTTTCTTGAGAACCTCTTCGAGCGACAGTTGCGACAACAGGGGTGTGAATACGCCGACTCTCACGGTATGTCTCCTTATCTCGCGAAAAACCATCCACAGAATATCACGGGTACGCGTCGAGTTGGATTGAAAAATACTTGGCCCGGCGCCGCCCCAGCCATTTCCACAATTCAGCCCGCCATTGCGGCGTGGAATGTCCAGGCCGGTGTGCCGAGAGCCGTTTCGACGGCCTGTCCCACGCCTCCGCAAGACTGCCCGTGGAGTCCGCTGACCGCTGGAAACATGCCCTAATGAACGCGGCCCTTTCGGCCGATCATTCAATAGAGGAAATGCTAGCCATTGCACTGATGCTGGCAGCACTGGCCGCGGCGGCCGCAAGTCGCGCGCCGTCTGTCGCGATCGCCGCACTGCGCACCGACTCCGGCTGCTCTTCGACGGTTTCGGTGACGAACCTCAGCGGGCGTGAACTGGCGGCCGAGATTCAAGCGCGGCTGGAGAGCGGCGCGCTGGTGCCGTTGGAGTTAGCTGAACAGCCGAGCGCGACGCAGCCCAGCAGCGAACCACGCAGCGAGCCCTGCGGCTCTCCAGCAGGTGCCGCGGCTGTCCGCTCGGATCCGTCATCGACCTCGCCGGCTGCGGAGGGCCTCATTTTCGCGCCGCACGAACGCAAGAGCTTCCGTCTGGCTGGCCGGCAGGATGCCGGAAACGCCTGGGTGGGCGTGTGGGAAGCCGATCCGCCAGGCACGCGGCCAGCGCTGCTGGTGGAAGGATACGTCGAGTGCCTCGCCGGCGATCAACTGCGCACACTTCCCCGCTCCGCCGCGCTTGCCATGCGGAATCCGTGGTTTGCCGGGGAGGTGGCCGATTTCGACGGCGCGATGGTGGCGGTGGTCAACGCTTCGGCCCAGGCGGCCCAGGCGGACCTGTGTTACTCTGCCGGCAACCTCTACTTCGTTCCCTCGGAAATGCCGGATGGACGCCTGGCGCGGTTATGCTCCTGGTCGGAGGCGGTGGCTATTCCACCGTTCGGCAGCCGCGAATTTCCCGTGGGGCGTGAAGGCGCCAGTGAGTTCGCGTTGCACACGCGGGGCGACTCCATCGTGCTGCTGCTATTGCGGCCGGTGGCCGCGGGCATACGCGAGTACCGCGTAGATTCGACTGTCCACTTCGGCAGCGAAGTCCCGCCAGAGCATCCCCGGCGGTAGTGCGAACTCGGCGAATTCGACGCGAAGAGCCACTTCCCATGCGCGGCCCGGCAAGCATTCTCACCAGTTCACGCGTTTGAGCATTCGCGCGCACGCGACCTTCAACGGGGCGTAGTTCGCGGCCACCACCATGAGAGCCAGGCCGCAGAAGGACCGCGATATTCTATGTCGATTCTCACACCATCCCCCGGGAAAGCCAATTACGGCTTGGCGGAGCCCGGCGCGGATAGGGGCTCGTACACGACGAAGGCGAACTGGCGCGAATCCGGCGACCAGGAATTGACGTTGATGGTGCCCTGACCACCGTAGAAACGCAGCAGGATTTCCGGCTTCGCCGGTTTGAGCTTCTTGCCGCGCGCCGGCATCAGGCGCAGCGCAACGCCATCCATGCGGTCGTTGTGAGTCGTGGTGCCTTTGGGAAACGCAAACACCAGCAGGTGTTTTCCGTTCGGCGAAAAATGCGGAAACCAGTCTTCCCAGTCGTCGCTGGTGACTTGCTCCGCCTGGGTATCGCCTGGGCCGGCGCCGTCGGACGGCATACGCCAAACGCGCCAACTGCCGGAGCGATTCGAGTTGAAGTAGATCCACTTGCCGTCGGGGCTGTACTCCGGCCCGTCGTCGTAGCTTCCCTGCGAAGTCAGCCGTTCCTCGGCGCCGCCGGCAGCGGAAACGCGGAAGAGATGGAACTTGCCCTCACGCTGGCCAACGAAGGCCAGCCACTTGCCATCGGGAGACCAACCGTGGAAATAACTCGGGGCAGCCGGTGTCATCAGGCGCGCGCCAGAACCATCGGACTTGGCCAGATAGACCTGCGACCAGTGCGAAGACGGGCTGGACGCGGAGAAGGCCAGCCAGTTGCCGTCCCGCGACAAGTCATGATCGTTGTTGCACAGGTAGCCGCCCGGGCCGAGATCGATCTGTTCGGGGCGAGGCTCGCCAGAGCCATCCAACGGCAGCCGGTACAGATGGCCCTCGGTATTGATCAACAGGAACTTCCCGTCGCGCGACCAATTGGGCGCTTCAATCACCTGGTCGGCCTGGTACACCACGCGGGTGGAGCGGGTGGCGAGGTCGCAGATGGTAATTTTGCTGCGATAGCGCGACGCGGGCGGTTGCACTTGTTGTGCGGCTTGCACGATTCCCCCTTGTTCAAGTTTGACGTTACTGAAAACCGCGGTCTCCAGCACGCCGGCGTCGTGCGAACATACCCCGAGCCCGATGTCAACGGTGCCGGGCAGGTTCACCTCCTGCGCAGCCGTGGCCACCGGCTCCTCGCCGGGCCTGCCGGCAAAGGCCGTGAAAGAGTTGCCGGAGCGCACAATGCGGATGCGGATGGGAGCGTTCACGGCGGAACGGATCTCCTGCGTTTGGGCGCCGGCTGCCGGACGGAATTGCAGCGAGGTGAGTCCGTCGCCATGCAACGCGACGTCGGCATATTGGGAGTCGGGCGTGAGATCCCGCCGCACCATCAGCACGGCCTTGCGATGTGCCACGGCCCCTGCGCCCACGAACTGCACGTCGGCGCTGAAGTCGAGATTGCCGGTGACACGGGTCCACACGAAGTGAAATGCATCGGTGGTGGCCCAGACGTTGGCGCCGCCGCCGGTGACACGGTATTCTCGAGTCGCGGCATCGTACGTGGCGGAGCCCGGCATCGGGTTGGCGCCCACGTCCTGCTGGGCCTCGAAAATGCCCAGCGGGAAGCTGCCGGTTTGGGCTGGAGCCGCCGTAACCAATGCGAACACGGCAATCGCGGCAATCACGAATGGAACGCGCATGACGGGATCAGCATATCACCGCGCTCAGTCGTGGGGCAGGCCCCCGACCTGCCAATTTGAAAAGAGGCAGGTCGGGGACCTGCCCCACGACGCATCACCGCCCCGCCGGCGGCCTCGGCGAGGCATCGCCCGCGGTCAGGCCCATCGCCCATTTCACGGCCTCGATCCACATTTTCTGAATGTCTGGCATATCCCAGACTTCGTCGCGGTGGCCGAGCGAGGAATAGAAGACGCGCCCCTTGCCATAGTTGCGCACCCAGGTGACGGCGAAATCCTTGTCGGTCCGGTGCACTTTCGGATTGGTGAGATCCACCGAAGCCGGGTCCACGCTCATCAACACGCGCAGCTTGTCTCGCGAGTACGGCGCTTTGAATTGGTAGATCTCGTCATAGAAGGGGAACTTATCGGGGAAATGCGCGGTCGCGGGGAACGTTTTGTCCTCCGTGCGAATGATGCAGTGCACCTGCATCCAGGGGTGTTCGTTGAAGTAGGCGCCGATCAAGTCGCCATATTCCGGCCAGTTGTAATAGGTGTCCGTGGCGCTGTGCGCGCCCAGAAATCCCTTGCCATCGTCGCGCACGAAGGCGAGCAGATCCGCTTTCTGCTGATCGGTGAGACCCAGGTCGCCGGTGGTGTAGAACCATACGGCGTCGAAATAGTCGAGATTCTTCGCATTGTTGGGGAGCTTGGCCTTGGTGAGAAGTTCGGCGTCGGTGCGTATGTACGTGTCCCACAAGCCTGTCTGGCGGCCCAGCTTTTCGATGGTGGCCATGGCGTGCGACACCGAATCGTGCTCGAATCCTTTGACCTCGCCGATTACCAGCAGCTTCTTGGCGGGCGGCTGCACCTGGGCGGAAAGACAGGCGCAGAGCAACGGCAAAACGAAGGCGGACAGGGATTTCGTTTTCATGGCTACGATGATACTCCCTGGCGCGAGGTTTGCGGGACGCCTGCGGTACGCTGTAGAGTGTGATCGGCATGGCGGTGGCATTGTTGGCGGCGGCGTTGCCGAACGCGGTCGTGTTGCGGCCGGTCGTGAACCTGTATTCCAAACCGTCGGAAGATGCCGACGTGGTCTCGCAGGCGATTTACGGCTCGAATGCGGCTGTGCTGGAACAGAGTGAAGGCTGGGCGCGGATTCGCACGGTGGACGAATTCGCCGGCTGGGCGCCGCTGGCCGCGCTGAAGATCGGTCCACCCTATGCCGCTGCGGGCAAAGTGGCGGCGGTTTCCAGCCTGTTCGCGCAGATCTATCGCGAGCCCGATGTGAGAACGCACGCACCCCTGCTGACCGTGCCGTTCGATACGCGGCTGGAGATTACAGGCAGCGAGTTGGAAGGCCGCTGGCGCCAGGCCGTGCTGGCCGATGGACGCACAGGCTGGGTGCAATCGGGCGATCTGACCTTCAGCACCGAGCCCATCGGCACGCGCGAGATGCTGGCGCTGAGCCGCCGCTTTCTGGGCCTGCCGTACACCTGGGGCGGAACTTCCAGCTTCGGCTACGATTGTTCCGGCTTCATACAGATGCTGGAACGCCACCGCGGCGTGATGCTGCCGCGCGATGCGCAGCCGCAGGCGGATTGGAGCGGCATGGTGCCGGTGAGCAGCCGCGCCGATCTCGTGCCCGGCGACCTTGTCTATTTCGGCGCTTCGCCGCAGCGCATCGCGCACACCGGCATGTACCTGGGCGACGGCCAATTCATCAGCGCAACTGCTCACCAGACGCCCATGGTGCGCATCGACAGTCTGGATGACCCGCACTGGGCGAGCCTGCTGGTAGCGATGAGGAGGGTGAAATGAACCGGAGAAGCTTCGTGACAAGCGCGGCGGCGGCCGTTCCGCTGAGCCGGATGGCGGCGGCCAGCGGAGGCGCGGCGCTCGAAACCAAAATCGTCCGCCTCAACCTGCGCCACACCTGGACCACCACCATGTCGTCGAGCCAGTATCGCGACACGCTGCACGTCGCTTACACGCGCGACGGCATCACGGGCCATGGCGAAGGAGCGCCGATTGTCCGCTATCGCGAAGACGCCGAGGGCGCGCTCAAGGCGGTCGAATCCGTGCGCGGCCTGTTGCTGGCGGCCGATCCGATGCAGTTCGACAAAGTGATGGCCGCCGTTTTCGCGCGCGTGGAAGGCGCGTGGGCGGGCAAGGCCGCCATCGATATCGCGCTGATGGATTGGGTCGGCCAGAAGCTGGGCATTCCGCTCTACTCCTATTTCGGACTCGACCGCGCCGACGCGCCCGTTACCACGTTCTCCATCGGCATCGACACACCCGAGATCACCAGCCAGAAAACGCGCGAAGCCGCCGAGTTCCCCGTCCTAAAAGTGAAGGTCGGACTCGCCACCGACGAGGCCACCATCGAAGCCGTGCGCGGCGTGACCTCGAAGCCGCTCCGCGTGGACGCCAACGAAGGCTGGCGCGACAAAGAAGAAGCGGTGCGCAAGATCAACTGGCTGGAGAAGCAGGGCGTCGAATTCATCGAGCAGCCGATGCCTGCGGAGATGATCGAAGAGACGCGCTGGGTGCGCGCGCGAGTGCACATCCCCGTCATCGCCGACGAAGCCTGCCGGCACGCGTCCGACATCCCGAGAATCAGAGACGCGTACGACGGCGTCAATATCAAGCTGGATAAGAGCGGCGGCTTGCTGGAAGCCTGGCGCATGATCGCCGTGGCGAAATCGCTCGGCATGAAAACCATGCTGGGCTGCATGGTGTCGAGCTCGGTGACGGTAACCGCCGCCGCGCACCTCTCGCCGCTGGTGGACTACGCCGATCTCGACGGCAACCTGCTAATCGCCAATGACCCGTTCACCGGCGTGAGGGTGGAACGTGGCAAGTTGATTCTGCCGGATCGGCCGGGGCTGGGACTGCGGCCGGCGCTATGAGCGGTTTGGCCCTTTCCGCGTTTGATGGTATGCCCGACTATATGTTCGTAGTCGCGCTGGCGGCGGGGCTCGCCGCCCGTTGTGCATACACGCTATACCGGAAGAATCCGCAGCGGCGTCCCGAGGTGTCCGGACGGCCTGGACACGACCGCAGCACCGCCGGTCCCGATGCCGAAGCACTCCTCGTGGCAAGCTGCAAGGAGTTCGAACGGCTGACCAACGAGAATCCGCGAGACTTTTCCGCATGGTGGGGGTGGGGTGGGGCTCTTCTCCATCTCGCCAGGAACAAATCGGGCGCCGAAGCCGACGCCATCTACGCCCAAATCGACGAGAAATACTCTGCCGCTCTGGCCCTTCGTCCTGACGACATGTGGCTCGCCGCGAATCTTCTCGGCGTGGTGTACCGCCGGGCGCTATGCGATCCCGGAGAAGCTGGGTCCAGGTGCATTACTCGCGCGTGCGACCTGGCCACGCATATGATCGAAGGGGATGCCGGCGCGATCGGCAGGCCACGCCGTACCGCGTATTATCGTATTCTCTATTGGTGGTCGGCGGTCCTACAACTGCGAGCGGAATGCATGCCTGGCGAAGAAACCGACTGCCTCCTCCGCGACGCGGCTTGCCAACTGGAACAAGCGACTCAAGACGCGGGATCCGAGTCCGGCGCGCTTCTACTCGGCTGGGGAAGACTTCTGTTTGCGCGGGCCCGCCGGGCGCAAGGCGCCCAGGCAGAGACCCTTTTCAAAGCAGCCGGCGAGAAGTTCTTGGCATCTGAACCGCACCTGCCAGAAGCCAGCGCATATAACTTGGCCTGCGTCGCCGCACGGCTCGGCAACCTCGACGAATGTCGATCCTGGCTTCAGAAGAGCCGTGAACCGGGAATCCTAACCAGCCGGGACCGGATGGCCCGCGACCCGGATCTGGCCAGCGTTCGCGAGTGCGATTGGTTCCGTGAGCTGCTGGCGAAGTAATCGGCCAGCTGATGCCGGCACAGAGCCATAGGCGAAGAAATGTCGAGATGACTCTCGACACAGCACGCAAGAATGCGTGCGCCACGATGCCTACGCGCCGTCGATCTCCTCTGACAATCGCGCCACTTCGGCAGCGGGGTCCGCGGCGCGCGTTACCTGGCGGCCGATCACCAGGTAGCTAGCGCCATTGCGAATAGCTTCTGCGGGGGTGGCGACGCGCTTCTGATCGCCG
>Ga0074045_10003385_pt1 | contig 14373 bp, 10 predicted proteins | sample BogForMeECP23OM2_FD_94442 | JGI IMG/M metagenome (GOLD analysis project Ga0074045, IMG submission 94442) | Bog forest soil microbial communities from Calvert Island, British Columbia, Canada - Bog Forest MetaG ECP23OM2 | ecosystem: Environmental > Terrestrial > Soil > Wetlands ... | reverse complement strand
GGGACCGATGACGGCCAGGAACATCAGCAGGCGGATTTTCCATACTCTAAGCCGTCGGGATTCGGGCATGACACGGGAGGTTCAGGGTGAGTCTTAAAGACCACCCAGAATAAATGCAGCTCGCGAAATGCGCCAACCGGGGAGCTTTTACAGCTTGGCACGAAGCATATTGATCACATCGTCGGCCGTGATGACACCCGTCAAGATCCCTTCCCCGTCGATCACAGGGAGGGTAAGCAGGTTATATTTGTCGAAGAGTTCGGCGACTTTCTTCTCGTCCGCGCCGGGATGCACGGTGATCATGTGGCCGGTGCTGAGCATCATCAGAGGAGTTCCCGGCTTCGCCAGCACAATCCTGGCCAGCGGGACCGAGCCCAGAAGTTTGTTTTTCTCCCCGATGACGTAGATCGTGCTGACGCTCTCAACGCCACCCTCGAAATTGCGCAGCATTTCGACCGCGTCCTCCACTTTCGCGCCCGGGCCCAAGGCCATGTAGTCGGTGGTCATGCGCCCCGCCGCCGTATCTTCCTCGAACGTCATCAGTTCGGTGACTTCGGCGCGCTCCTCCGGCTCCATTTCAGTCAGGATTTCCTGTGTCGTATCGGGAGGCATATCGCCGAGCAGGTCGGCAGCGGCGTCGGGATCCATCTCTTCCACGATGTCAGCAGCGCGGTCGGAATCGAGCGAGCTGAGAATCGAGACCTGCATTTTGGGATCGATCTCCTCCAGGGTTTCGGCCGCGACCTCTTCGTTGAGGGTCTCGAAGATGGCCTCCCGCTCCGCAGGGGCCAGCTCCTCGACAATGTCGGCGATGTCGGCGGGGTGCAGCTTGGCGAGACGATCGAGCGAGATCTTCAACTTGACCCGGCGGGCAGGGTCAATCTCGATGAGGTCAACAAAATCCCAGGGAATCATCCGCGGGGGAATTTTCGCCAGGAGCGCGCGCAGTGCGGCGGCGGGAACCACTCCCTTCAGCAGGCGGCGCACGGCCCCGCGCGGGCCCACGTCCACCGCGCCCACCTTGAGCACAACGTGGCTGTGCCCTGTTTCCTCGTGAATATCGACATCGTTTACCCGCACCACCTTGCGGCCGTGCACGTCAATGACCTGCTGGTCGAGCAGGTCGCGGGCCAGCAGCAGCATGCCCTCGCCGCCGGAGTAGGGTATCCAATCAGAGACGGAATTGCTGGCGCGCACCCCTCCGTTGATGGAGTTCACTGCGTTGGTCACCAGCATGCAGTCGCCGCTGCGGGTTTTCACCACCAGACCCAAAATCTGGCTGGAGTTGTCCTGCGGAACCACCGCGACTTCGCGCACCTTGCCTCTGATGGCGCCGCTTTGATCAAGGACTGGCGCGCCCAACAGATCGGAAAGGGCAAGGGGAGGCATCGAACTCACTATATGCGATGCCATCGGAAAATGTGCAGCGAATTTGGCAAACTGCGCGACCCCAAGGGAGGCTGGACCTGTTCCCCAACCTTTGCCCGCTTTGCCGCTTCCTGGGTCGTCTGCGAAACTGAGTCATGCTCACGTTTTCCTGCCAAGCCATCCTGTTCGATCTCGACGGAGTATTGGTTGACTCCACGCCTTGCGTGACGCGTATCTGGAGGGCATGGGCGCGGGAGCATGGGCTCGATGCCGAGTATGTCGTCCATGCCGCGCACGGTCGGCCCACTATCGCAACCGTCCGCGAGGTCGCGCCCCATCTCGACGCGCAATGGGAAACCGACCGAATCGAGCAAAGGGAGATCAATGACTCCGATGGCTTACGGGTACTGCCTGGAGCGAAAGAGCTTCTCGCAGCATTGCCCCCGGAACGCTACACCATCGTGACTTCGGGGACACGTCCACTGGCCACCAGGCGACTTCAAGTGGATGGGCTGCCAGTGCCTGCCACCATGATCACGGCTGACGATGTCAGGAACGGGAAACCCGATCCTGAGCCCTACCTGGCCGGAGCGCGCGCTTTGGGTTGCGAGCCGAAGAGGTGCCTGGTCTTTGAAGACGCGCCGTCAGGTATCCGCGCAGCCAAGTCTGCTGGCATGGTCGCAATTGGCGTTCTCACCGGTGCAGGAGCGGAGGGATTGTCGCAGGCAGACGCGATCACTCCGTCTCTCGAGGCCGTGGCAGTCACGATTGTCCCGGAGGGATTGATAGTCGCGTTGGCGCAATGAGCAGTGGGTGGCTTTGGTGAGACCCATCAACCAGACAGCAGCGTGACGCAGCCAAGAACATGCATAGTGAGGATAAGTGAAACGCCGCCCCGTCCTGTTGCTGATACCAGGTTAGGAATTTCCCCGGATATTGTGGTTTCGGCTTGAGCGGCCCGCTGTTTTCTTCAAACAGAATGTACCGTTTGCAGTTTCTTGATGATCTCCTCCACCATGGTGTAGCGATTTCGCAGGCCGGTCTTGAATTCGTGATGATCAGCCTTATTGATCTCGTGCAGCAAGTGTTTCTGATGGTCCTGTAAGAGTTCCTGGAGTAATTCTTCTTCCTTCTCGGTCAACCGCAGTTCCATGGCGACCTCCAGATTTCTAACGTTGCTGAGATAATTGTAGACTCGCAAGTTAAGGTTTAACCAACATTCGCGCAAGCAGCTTAGTTCTTTGCTCATTGCCAAGTGCTAAGCGGCAGTATCGGCTACTACAATCACTCCATGGTTCGTCCGAACCAGGTTTGCTGGTCTGTCGCTGCGATGCTCGTGTGCGCGGCGGCATCATCGCTGGCACCTAAACAGGCTGGCAATTCGGACCTGCAGAACGCAGTCGCGCAGGCGATGGCCGGCCGGCGCGGCGCGGCTCTGGTGCTCGACGTTCACACGGGAGGCCTGCTGGCTGCCTATCACGCAGATGTCGCCGCGCGTCGCGTGGTCCGTCCCGGCTCCAGCATCAAGCCATTCACCCTGCTGGCCCTGCTGCGAGCTGGTAAAGTGGATGCCCACACCGCACTGGTTTGCAAGCGCCCACTGACCATTGCCGGACATCGACTCGACTGCCCTCATCCTGATACGGGAGAGCCACTCGGGCCGACCTCGGCCCTCGCCTATTCATGCAACTCGTATTTCACCAGCGTCGCCACGCGACTCACGCCCGCGCAGTTGCGCGACAGTTTCGTGCGGGCCGGCTTCAGCGCGGTTACGGGACTGGAGCCGAACGAGACCAGCGGTAACGTTTGGCTTGCTCCGTCCACCGAGGACTTGCAACTGCAAGCCATCGGCGAATGGGGCGTCGTTATCACGCCGCTGGAGCTGCTCCGCGCCTATCGTGATCTCGCGCTCTTGTCCCAGAAGAATGCGGACGGGAAGCTCACTTCATTGCTGTTCGACGGCTTGCAGGAATCAGTGAGTTATGGCATGGCTCGCGCGGCGCAACCGCTCTCACCGATCAAAGTTGCCGGCAAAACCGGGACCGCCCTGGCCGATGAAGGCCCCTGGACGCACGGTTGGTTCGCGGGTTATGCGCCTGCGGAGAATCCTGAGATTGTGTTTGTAGTCTTCCTGGAAAAGGGTCATGGCAGCGATGCCGCAGCTCTGGCGCGCCAAATCTTCGGCGCATTCGTCGCGGCCCGTGACGCCCGGCCGGCCAATGCCGCAGCGGGGCAGCGATGAAACGTCTGTTCGCGGCAGCCAGCTGGTTGCTCCTGCTGTGGAGTGCAGGCGACGCTCGCGCGCCCATCGGGGCTTCATCATCAGGCGGCTTTCCGCGGACGGTCCGCGTCCGCCTCTGGTACCTGCATCCGCCGCGGGAGTTACGGCTCCACGCCGACCCTGGTCAGGCACAGTTTCGAAAGTATGCACCTTCGAAACCGGTGGCGGTCGCGACGCTAGTGCTGCACGCAGCCGGATCTTCGATCCAGATTGACAATGATAAGTCTGCCACCGTCGAGGTACGCATCAGCGGCGCCTATCAGATGAACGTCTCCGGAGCGGCGCCGCTGCGCGCAGACTTCCCCATCGAAGTTCGCGCCATCGACGGTCGCCTGCTCATCACTGCGCTCATGCCGATGGAAGAGTACATCGCCGGAGTGCTGGCGGGGGAGACCGGTAGCTTCACGTCCGACGAGGCGCTGAAGGCCATGGCGGTGGCCGCGCGCACCTTCGCCGTGCACTTCGGCAGCCGCCACCCGCTCGATGGTTTCGACGCTTGCGATACTACGCATTGCCAGGACCTGCGGATAGCAGGCATTGACGCACACCTGCGCAGGATTGCCGAATCCACTGCGGGCGAGATTCTCTGGTACGACGGCGAGCCCGCGGCTACTTATTACGCGGCAAACTGCGGAGGCACCAGCGAAGACGGACGCTTTATCCTCGGCAACGACGAAACCCGCACGCCGTTCCTGCGTCAGCACTCCGACGAGTATTGCGTGCGCAGTGGCGCAGCGCAGTGGCGCAGCGAGGTGTCAAAGCGCGAGTTGCAGCGCGCGCTGGCGGCTGAGGGCATTGTGGTTTCCGGCGCTCTGCGCTCGGTAGCAATACTCGATCGCACACCAAGTGGACGCGTCGAGTTCCTGCGAATCGCCGGCAGCAGTAGCGTCACGGTACCCGCGCTGAGCTTTCGTTCCGCCATCGGCCGCAACATTGGATGGGACCGCCTGAAGAGCAACTGGTACGAAGTAAGCGACGACGGCAGCCGCCTTCTGTTTCATGGCCGCGGGTCGGGGCACGGCGTCGGCCTTTGCCAGGTTGGCGCCGAGGTCATGGGCGAGGAAGGCCATTCTTACCGCGAGATTCTCAGCTTCTATTACCCCGGAACGAAGCTGGGCACCAGCGCGCAGGGTACTCCATGGCAGCAGCTCGCCAACGAAGATGTGGAGTTGCTCACCACGCAGCCCGATCGCGACCGAGCATTGTTGAGCGTAGCCACTCGCTATATTCATCAATCCGAAGACAGCACCGGACTCGTCTATCGCTCTGCGCCGCGCTTAAAGATTTACCCAACCGTGCCGGCTTTCCGTAACTCGACGGGCGAGCCCGGATGGGTAGCCGCCTCGACCCGAGGGCGCACCATCCAGTTGCAGCCGTCTGACGTATTACGCCAGGCGGGTACGCTGGAGAGCACCATTCGCCACGAATTGCTGCACCTGCTGATCGAGTCGTACACCCATCCGGGCACGCCGCTGTGGTTTCGCGAAGGGCTGGTGCTCTATCTGACGGGAGCAACGCTACAAACATCTGCCAGCAACAGCTTCGAAGATGTGGCTGCTTTAGAGAAAGCTTTGCGGGCACCGGCGAGTGAAAAACAACTGCGCGCCGCCTATGCCGAGGCTCACGGCCGAGTGGCGCAGCTTGCACGTCAACATGGCAAGGAGATGCTGCTCGATTGGGTGCAGAACGGGCTTCCGCGCGGGCTAGTGGTGAACGGGACTGCCCAGCCCTCCGGCAGCCGATAGGAAAATTTTAGCCTGGGGTTTACGCGGATAAGACCTGGTTTTAGTGCTACCGGATCTGCTGGAAGCCGAGATTCCCGTCTCTCATCCGTCGAAATCCGTCGCCTCTTCTCTCTCCGTTCGCACACCCGCCAACCACACCAAAGCAATCCACGCCGTAATGACAATCACGTAGGCTGCGAAGAAGCGCAGCCCCATGCTCCAGGCTTGTTTGCGAAGATCGTCCACTGCCGGGATCCACCAGAACAGCTTGTAGGGAACGTAGGCACCGATCAACATCAGCACGCAAAACCAGAGCCAGTACATCGGCCGCTTCAGTACCCGTAGAGAGTGAACGAGCCGCCGCCCGAACCCGAAGGCCGCAACGCTTGCTGCGATCGGCAGCCACGCCGCCGGGACTACTACCCAGATCAAAATCCAAAGCAGCCGGTCGGCGCCGTGCGTTAGCTGGCCTGGGCTGGCCACACGCAAGAAGCTTGGCAACTTTTGCCAGAGCCAGACTCCGAACTGTGGCGGATACCTGCGCAGCCAAATCAAGAACCAGAGTAGCGCAGCGAATACAATACCCCACAAGGCGAGCGCAACCAGGTGTCGCAGCGAATGGCGGAAGGCACGCCACACCGCCCCGCTCTCGCGAAACGCGGCAAGCCGGCAGTACGCCAGCGTCCCAGCGCGCAGCCATAACACCAGCACGATGATCGAAACCGCCACCAGCACTGATCCAGCCACCTGCCAGCCACGAGCGTCGGGGACGAGCAGCCAGAAATACCACGCCGCCAGTGCAGCGGCGTTGGACACTAAGTTGAGCAGCCAGAGCTTGGCCACTCCCGCGTGATGGGCTTGCGTCGTCATTTCACGGTCACCGTCATCGCATCGCTGGTCGAGAGATACTCGGGCTGATACATTGGCTCCACCCGCGTCGGGCTCACGCGGAAGACGCCGGGATTCACCACTTTTAGCAGGTATACATATTCGTGCTGCCCCTGCGGGAAATACAGGTTGAAGAATGTTGTGCGATCGTCGCGCAGTTCGCGATAGCTGAACCAGTGGCCCCACCAATCAGGACGCTCATCCAATTCATACAGGTCGTCGCGCGCGATCGACTCCGTTCCCGACGGAATCGGATCCTCGATCATCAGGTACTTCCATTCGTTCCCGCCGACCGTGATACGCACCGCGAGCGTGTCGCCCACCTCTACCGGGCCGACCAGCTTCTCGAGCCGGTACACCATCCGGTCTCCCTTCTGCAGCGATGTGAGCTTGTAGTATTCGCGGCTCACGCTCAGTTTGAAGCTGCCGCTGTCCACCACCTTCGCTTCGTTGGAGTAATACCCTGCGCGTGCCGACCAGTACAACCGCCCTTCGCCGGTTTTCGCAATACGAACCTGGGTCGCTCCCGGCGCGACTTGTGATTCATCGAGCGCTACCATCGTCGCCGGCGCCAGCGCATCGGCTGCGGTGAATTTCTTGGTCGCAAGCGTCTTGCCGTTCACCTGCACCTCGACACTGTAGTTCGGTTTCAACTCCTGGGTGCGTTCCAGGTAGTCGGTTAGCCCATAGATGACCATCGCCGTCTGCTGGGTCGAATCCCAGTAATATCCTTCGTCGCGATGGGTCACCAGGTACATCGCGGCCTTCGGCACCAGCGAGCTGTTCGGGGAGCTGTGGGTCAGCAGTTTCAACACGTAGGCTGTCGCCTGCGGCGTGGTATCACCGTAGTAATCCATCAGGTAGTTGGTATCGGTCTGCCACCATGCCTGCGAGTCGTCCTGTTTGGCTTCGCTCTCAAGCTGCTTCGTTAATTCACTTACACGGGCATCCTTCATCTCCACCATGGCCAGCCCGAGCAGCGCTTTGCCGTACGAGGTGAGCATCGAGCGCTGGTTCCATACCGAATCCAGCACCACAGTTTCGCGTGTCCCGCTTAACACCAGGGCGTAGGCCATGTAGGCGCGCAGATCAGTCTTAACTTTTTGCGAGCGATCGAAGTAAGCCCGCAGCCAAGCGCGGCCGTGTTCGATCGCCTCCTGCTTCACCTCGAAGCCTGCCGCCGTCGCCTGGGTCAATCCCGCGAGCACGTATGCGGTCATGAATGGATGGCTGTCGTCGCTCTGCCACCAACCCCAGCCACCGTCGTCATGCTGATACCTGTATAGCCGGTCGAGTCCTGCCTGCACCTGCTTCTTAAGCACCTGCGGATCGATGTTCGACTTGACGCCTACCTTCTGCATCGCATTGGCCACGAGCACGTCGGGAAGAAAGCTCGACATCGTCTGCTCGGTACAACCGTATGGGTAGGAGGTAAGGAATTCGAGCGCTGCGAACACCGTTCCAGCCATCGATGGCGTCAGGCCAATCGTCAGCTTGCGCGTGCCCGATTCGGCGCCGGCGGGGAACATCAACTGCTGTACTGTATCGCTCGTGCCCAGCCCGGCAATCGAGCCCGACCTGGGCATCGCCAGCTTCACGCCGAAAGGCACCACTGGCAGCGTCAGCTCCATCGCGTCGCTTTCCACGTCGGTAAGCGCCTTGCCCAGCACGCGAGCCGCGTCCACGTTAAGCACGCGCACGCGATAGTCCACCTTTGCCAGTCCGCGGCTGGGCACGTTGACGTCCTTCTGAGCGCCATCCGTCACCTGCAGCCCTTCGAACTCCATCGAGACCCGCGCTACCTTCTCCGCCGGCAAGTAGTTCTGCACGATGGTCGAAAGGGTGATCTCATCGCCACGGCGGAAGAAGCGCGGGACCACCAGCCGCACCATCAGGTTCTTGCGCACGATGGTGTTCATCACTGCACCACCGACCTTGGTGTCCTGCGTAACGCCACGCGTAGTCGCACGCCACGAGGTAATGGCGTCGGGATAGTTGAAGTGGACCGTCGCCTGTCCGTTGCTGTCGGTATTCACGTCGGCCAACCAATATGCGGTATCGGGAAACGCTTTGCGGAGCTTTGGCTGCACCAGACGCTCGGGCTTGAGCTGGGCCAGTGCACGCGACGGGCGCGCATTCGCCAACGGCATGGCGCGCTTGCCAGCCTGGCCGCTGAAGTAATAGGTCAGTGAGGTGTCAGTGCTGACCTTGGAATACACCCGGCCGTAAAAGGCGTTCATGATGTTGGGAGTCGTGTCCGGTTTGATGGCGTAGATCGCCTCATCCACGACACCCAGGCTGAACTCCGCCGCGACCGGCTTGCCGCCGGAGTCGGTTGACTTAATCGTATAGCTTGCCGCCTCGCCCGGTTGATACTGCGACTTCGAAGGCAGCAGCTGCACGTTCAGCGCCCGCTGCGTAGGCGGAACTGTCAAGCTCTTCGATCCCTGGTACAGCTTGTTGCCGCGGATGAACACTGCCGCAACGTAGAAGTTCGGTGCGTATTCCGGCTTGATCGTGACATCAACCGTAATGCTGCCAACGGCGCTCGTGATCACCTGCCCCGAGTAGAGCCCGTTCCCTTCTGCAGTCACCAGCACCGACGTAGGATCCTTGCCGGTAACGACCAGCACGTGCGCGGTGTCCCCCGGCTGATAGGTCTTCTTGTCCGGGACAATCAATACGCGTTCCTGCGCGGGTCCGCTCCACCAGGGGCTTTCGCCCGGAGCCCACAGGTATGTCGTGGTCTCCACCTCGCGCTTCTCAGCCGCGGTTGCGGTAACACGGACGCGAAACTCGCCTGCTTCGGGAATAGTCAGCTTGACCCGTGCCTTACCGCCAGCGTCGGTTTGGACTCGCGCAGTGGTAATCGAAGACCCCGCGCCCTTGCGCCAGTCCCAGCGATTCATCTCCACACCCAACGGCGCTTGCACCGGCTTCTTGTCGTAGTCTTGCGCCGTAATGGTGACTGTCGCCGTGCTGCCCTTGACGTAAACGAACGAATCCGGCTCGGCGGTCAGGAAGAAGCTGCCGTAGGTCGCGAGCGCAAAGCCGTGCCCGGCGATCTCCCGATTACCGGCGTCGGTCACACGTGCCTCGATGCGATACACCAAATCCTGTTTCTTGCTATCAACGTGCGTCGGGAACTCAATTTGCAGCTTGCCCTCGGCATCGAGCGTGCCGCTCATCTCGCGTTCCTGCTCACCGCCGTAGGTATCGCCCGAGTCGGCGTCAGGATTCTCACCCTCCGGGTTGGCAGCGGCCTCGTCGTCGGATTCCCCGCGCCCCATTGGCCAGTACGTGGAGGTGTGTACTACCCATTTCACCTTCGCATTGGCGACCGGCTCGCCGAAGTAGTAACGCGCATCAATCATCGCCTTGATCGGCTGGCCCTCCAGCACACGCGGCGTTTCCGCTGTTACCTTCACTTGGTACTCGGGCTTCTTGTAGTCTTCCACAGAAAAACTGGTACCTTCGACGTAACGCTCACCCATTTGCATCGAGAGGTAATAGAAGCCGAGGTTGGCGTCACCAGGAATGGCGTAGTCCCAGTGCGCGGTGCCCACCTCGGAGAGCGTCACCGTTTGCTGCCAGATGGTCTGGTAGCTCTGCGGATCGTGCAGCTCGAGCTTGAGTTCGCGGTTCTGCGGAATCTCGTAGCCGCTGGGAGACTCGGAGCGCACGATGGACTTGAAGTGCACGATGTCGCCCGGGCGGTACACCGGCCGGTCGGTGTAGGTGTAACCGCGCAGGTTGCGATCGGGACCGGTACCCAGGTTCCAGGCACCGGGCGTGTTGATGGCGAACTGGTCGCCGCTCGTCGCCAGCTCGGCAACGTTCTCCGGCTTGGCCTGGTTGAGCGATATAACCAGCAGACCCTGCTGGTTGGCCGCTTTCGCTGCGGCCTCCTGCTGGTCGACCCAAACCCGGAGCATCGCTCCTGCTATCGGATCTCCACCGCGACGATCAACAACGAAACTCATTAGCCGGCCGGGCGCGGCTTTGGTGATGATGGCAATCTCGGATACGACGATGATGGTGTAGGCGCGCAGCTTGCCATCGGTAGCTTCGATCAGGTACACGCCTTTGTCGCTGATCGGAATGTTTACGGCTTGGCTCTCCCATCGCTCATGAGCGGGGACCAACCACCTCCAAACCGAAACCACCTGCTGCCGGTTGAGTAACGGCACTTGGGCGTAGATTTCGGCCTTTGGCCCCTGCTTCTTTCCGCCGCCGCCCATCTCCCACAGGCGAATCCTGTGCCGCGACTCGGGCGAGCCTGAGCACGAATAAGGTCGCGGAACCAGGCCCAGATGCGGTGTTTCCAGGCATGGAACTTCTCCAGCCAGGTGCGCGCCTGCTTCGGCATCCCTGGACCGCGCCCACCAAAGGTATGCAGTTCCTGCATCTGGCTGAAGAACTTTACCGGATCGTTTACGCGATAGACGCGGAACTCAAGCGCGCTAACGTCGTGGCTGTAGACCGAGATGGTGGGCTTCTCGCCCGGCAGATAAGTGCGCTCGCTGGCAAGCGAGAAGAAGGATTCATTGTCCGCCTCCTCTTGCGCCCAGAGCGGCAGTACGAGCGCGCAACCGAGGAGGATTGCGACCATGGCGCGATTCAGCAGCCGCATCAATCTGCTCCCCGCAGAATGTTCCAACGATAGATCCCGAGAAAGCCCGGGTTGGAGGAAATCGGCCGCCAGCGTGCCTCGGGGTAGTTAATAAGTTCAGGAACTGACCAACGCCGGATTTCACCGCGCGAGTTGCGGTTCGGTCCAGTGTGATAGACGACGAACTGCTCACTGCCGGATTCGACCTGGCTGCGTCCGAGGAAGATCATGGCGTGGAACGGCATTTTCTGGCCGTCCTGACGAAAGAACAGCAGGTCGCCCGGGCGCACACGGCTGAACTCGCGTCCCACAAGAAACGTGTTGTAACGCCGGATGTTCTCCACATCGGCGAATTGCGCAAAGGCACCGTCGCGAAGATTGCCGGATTCGAAACTCCCCCCGCGCACCCGAAACAGAGCAGCCCCAAGCGGGGTGTATGGATATTGATATTGCTGAACGTCTGCCACTGCCGCCGGCGCAGGCAGGGACATGGCGTGGGCCCATGCCGTGTTGTGCTCACGCAAGGCTTCGCGATAAGCGAAGCGCAGCAGGGCAGCACAGTCGTCGATCTCCGCCGGCAGATCTTTCCCGCGGTAATACTGCGATTCCGCCAACAGGGTGAACCAGCGGCGGAACGACGCCCGGTCGGCAGGATTGTGCAGGCGGAAAAAGTCCGGCGTGCCGTCGCCGATGGTGTCACTGGCGTCGAGCGTCGTCTGCAGCGTGATCTCCTGCGGAGTGAACCCGGCAGCTGTGATGCGCAGCTTCGTCTCCCCGGGTAGCACACCGGCGCGGAGCCAGGCTGTTGCCGAGCCGCCCTCGACGCTTATGGAATCCACCGCAGCACCATGAGGGGTCTCGATCTGCACCTGCAAACGACGCAGATCTCGACCGTTCGAGGAACGGATTCTCAGTTCCGTGGCGGTGAATCCATCGGCGGGAAACGTAGTATCGGAGAGTTGCAACACGAACGCGGCAGGCGTCAGCGCACGGCTGATGGTGAACGCGCACACCACGGCCGAGATCGCGACCACAGCCAGCCCTGTCAGCCAGCGAGGTACGCTGCGCATTCGACGTCCTCCGCAGACGGGCGGATTATAAATCAACGGCGGGAATCATTCGGCAAAAGGAAGACCGTTGCGAAAGATCGCGCAATCTTTTTCGCCTAGGACTTTCAGAAGCTTACCGAGCAGAGGAGGCTACCTTGTCCGTTCTGATCTCCTTGGCCCATGTCACGTTGCCATTCGCCGAAGCTCACCGAGTACCCGTTCCACTTCGTCGGCGGTGTTGTAGTGCGTCAATCCGATGCGCAAGAAGCCTCCGCTCGGCTCAACGCCCAGACGTTCCGTCAGATTGATCGCGTAGTAGTTCCCGTCCCAAGTGAAGATAGCGCGCTCGCCGAGCCGCGTGGCCAACTCACGCGGTGTGTAGCCTTCCATGCGAATAGCCACCGTCGGGGTGCGTTGGTCGAATTTCGCCGGGTCTCTGATGCCGTAGAACGTAACCCCCGGGATTGCCAGCAGGCCACTTATTAACTGCTCCATCAGTTCGTGCTCGTGCTGCTGGAACAACCCGTACGCGGCAAGGATTGCCTCGCGCCGCGTTCCTGCCGAGGGATCGTGATGCCGTCCGACATCGGCGATATACTCGACGGCGGCGACTAAGCCGGCCAGGCATTCGTGGTTCTGCGTACCGGTTTCCCAGCGGTCAGGCAACAGCTCAGTGCAGGCGCGCAGCTTGTAAGGACGCACCCGTTGCAACTGCTCGCGCTTGCCGTAAAGAATCCCAAGGTGCGGGCCGAAGAACTTGTAACTCGAGCACGCCAGAAAGTCGCAATCGAGCGCCCGTACATCAATCGGCCCGTGGGGGGCGTAATGCACGGCATCGACGAACGCCATCGCACCGGCCTGATGCGCCAGCCGCACTACCTCGTTCACGTCGTTGATGGTCCCGACCGCGTTTGCCGCCCAGCCTACGGCAACCAGCCTTGTGTTGCGACGGATTTTCGCAGACAAGTCGAACATGTCGAGCGTGCAAGCGGCAGGACTGACGTCGGCGGTGCGCACCTTCACGCCGCGTTCCTCTAGGCATACCCACGGCGAGACGTTGGCGTCGTGGTCCAGGCAGGTGACCAGCAACTCATCGCCTCCCTTCAGCTCGCGGCCAATGGCGCGGCTCACAGCGAAGGTGAGCGTGGTCATGTTGGGGCCGAAGATAACTTCCTCCGCCGCGCAATTGAAGAAGTCAGCCATCGCCCCACGCGCGTCAGCGATCATCCCCTCCGTTCGGCGGCTGGTGACAAAGGCGCCACCCGTGTTCGCGTTGCACGTCGAGAGGTAGTTCGTGATGGCATCGATAACGCGTTGCGGTACCTGCGTGCCGCCGGGAGCATCGAGGAACACAGCCGGATCGCCGTTTACTTTCTGCCGCAGCGCGGGAAATTGCTGCCGCACCCAGGCGACATCCAGCTTGCGCGCAGGCTCGGTGATTTTGGCACTCGAAGACATATTTTATGCGCCCCTGACCGCCGATATGAAATCGGCAAGCAGGCCATAGGCAGTCGCCTGTGGCCCTGGATCGCGCTCGCCAATGATGAGTTCGGGAAAAATGTCCGTTGCGAAACTGATGAGCAGCGATGTTCCGTGAACGGTACTCAGCGGATCGCTCGCCTGCAGCTGCTCCGGAGCGACCGAAGCGGTGATCGTGCCGTCAGACTCGCGCCGGGCACGGCTCACCAATTTCCAAACTTCCCCCCTCGCATGGGCGGCGCGCAAATGTTCTGTACCAATGTCGCGGATTCCCCGCCGACACACGTCCTCTAGCTTGAGGCTTCCGTTCATCAGCACTGTCGTCAGACCAACAATCTTCATGGCGGCATCGATTCCGTCGATGTCTTGGGAGGGGTCGCTTTCTGCCACACCCAGTCGCTGTGCCTCGCGGACTGCATCGTCGAAGCTCGAGCCCGCTCCCATCGCATCCAGAATCACAGTGGTGGTCGAATTCAGAACCCCGCGAAAGCCCCGGATCTGGAGGGTGGGCAGGGTCTCGCGAAACAGTGAGAAGATGGGCACGCCATCCATCATGGCGGATTCGTGCAGGAACCGCCGATTCCTAGCCGCCGCCAGTTCCGTCAACTCACGCCAGGCATGCACGACCGGGCCTTTGTTAGCAGTGATGGCGTGGGCTCCGGCTTCCAGCGCCGCGCGGATGTAGTCAACGGCGGGCTCTCCCGTCGCAGCATTGAGCGAGCTCACCTCAAACAGTGCATCGGCTTGGCCCAACCGCAGCCACTCGCGAACCCCAGTCACCTTCTGCCCCTCGGAGAAGTCCGCACTCAACAGCCTCTCGGGAGTGAAGCCGTTCGGCGCAATCATCCACCCCAACCGCCGCGAGGCGACACCCGTCACGCGCCACTTAATGCTGTAACGGTCCCGCAGCTCCTGCGCTTTTTGTCGGAGAAGTACGACGAGGGCCTGGCCTACGTTGCCTAATCCAACGAT
>Ga0074045_10003384_pt1 | contig 14374 bp, 21 predicted proteins | sample BogForMeECP23OM2_FD_94442 | JGI IMG/M metagenome (GOLD analysis project Ga0074045, IMG submission 94442) | Bog forest soil microbial communities from Calvert Island, British Columbia, Canada - Bog Forest MetaG ECP23OM2 | ecosystem: Environmental > Terrestrial > Soil > Wetlands ... | reverse complement strand
TATGACGCTCCCGTGGAGAAGATCAATATCGAGACATTCCGCAAGATCTTCGAACTAGATGTCGTAGGCCCGGTCATCGCGATGGAGGAGGCGATACCAATAATGAGGAAGCAGGGCGGCGGTTCGATAGTGAATGTCAGCTCAGGCACAGCCCTCGCGTATTGGCCGACCATGGCTCCGTATTCGTCTATGAAACGGGCTTTGGCAGGCATCAGCATCACAGCCAACACCGAGCTTAAAGCGGACAAGATCGCGGTCAGCGTGATATATCCGTACGCCACTCTCACGGATTTCGAGAAGAATACCCTGAAGAACGACGTCCCGGATGAAGATGATGATCTGCCCTTCAAGGCAGATACCGCAGAGCACGTCGCCGAGAGGATACTAGATGCCATAAAATCCGGGGATGCCGAGGTATTCGCACACGACTGGATGAAGAACATGGGAAAAGGCAAATAGAGTTCCCTGTTCACATAGAGATAGCTCGATGGTCATTTGCCCCGTTTGGCCTTCTTGAGCTCCTGCCGGATCTCACCCAGATAATCGTCCATCCTCTTGTCCAGGATGCCAAATGTGCTCTCATCTATGGTGCCCTTCTTCAAATCCTCGGTTATCAGGCGCTTTATCGTGAGCAGCTCTGCTTCGCACTGCTGCGCGTTCATCTTGAAATTGCTATACGTGCCGTCTATCTGGTTAAGATACTGCCCTAATTTGGTCTTCTTCTTCCTCGTGTAATGCCAACCTATGATCGCGGCGGCCGCAGTGGCCAGCACCCCGCCTACTGTCCCAAGGGCTGAACCGTATTTGTTCCCGATAGCCATTGCAGTGTCTATAATGGATGAATTATTGCTTTGATTCGAAGCGACCGGCCCTGCCTTCTTCATGCATCTCACTGAGCTGCAATTCGCATTTCCATAGACGTTAGCGAGGGTGTTATTCGCTAGGCACCCTTCCACGGATTTGTTGATTTCGCTCGGGGTCGCGCAGACTTTCGGTATCACGGCCGAACCTTGCGCGCATATCACGATGGTGCATATGCCGCTTTGGGTGAACACCGCATCTTCCCCGTTGAGAAGGCATTCGTGCATCGTCACATTCAGTTTTGCCGCCGATACGCAGAAAATCGAAGTCGGGAGGGCAAAGGCTATGGGTATGAGAGCTAGAAGAGCTAACATCAATGGTAATCTCATCGTTTTCATTGATTATCTGATATTAATAAAGATTATCGTCATATTTACTTGTGAGAATCTGGATCAGCAGTGCTCCTATCTCTGCTGCGGCATAAGGGTAAAACAATGCAAGGCATCAGCTGCGAGAACATCTCCAAGAGCTATGACAATGGCAAGAAAGCCCTGGATAGCGTGAGCTTCGGTTTCAGCGACCGGGGTATAATTTCGATAATAGGCAGGAACGGCGCCGGGAAGACGACCCTGACGCGGATACTCGCCACGGAGCTGATGCCTAGCGCAGGGAATGCCTCCATAGACGGCATAGACATACTCAAGGACCCAGGCAAGGTGCGGGAGCTGATCGCCATAGTTCCGCAGGAGTCGCGACCCATCGGATGGCTGACCTGCAAGCAGGCTGTGACGACGTATCTCCTTTACCGTGGCTATGGCTATTCCGAAGCGTCATCACGGGCATCAGAAGCGCTCAAGAAGATCGGCATAGAGCAGTACGCCAACAGCCTCGCGCGGCGGCTTTCCGGAGGCACCAAGAGGAAGCTCACGATAGCGACCGTTCTGGCATCGGATGCGAAGATAATCTTCCTGGACGAGCCGACAACCGGATTGGATCCCATATCCAGGAACGAGCTGTGGAACATGCTCGAGCTGCTCAAGAAGGACTACCTGATATTCCTGACCACCCATTACCTCGAGGAAGCGGAGCGGCTCGCCGACAAGATAGGAATAATGGAGATGGGCAACCTCCTCGCCTTCGGTAGCATGGATGATCTGAGGAAGAAGGTCGATTACGAATACTGCGTTAGGATAAACGACAAGAGGAAAAAATTCGAGCTCAAGGACGGGAAATACATAACCGGAAGGGACAACACGGAGCAGATATTCACCAGCAAGAGCGAGGCGTTCGAGATATCGAAGCAGCTGATGAAGGAAGGCGTGTCTTTCTCATCAAATCCGTTGAGCCTGGAAGACATATTCTATTACATCGTAAAAATGCGACTGAGTGAGGACTATGAAGAGAAGTAGATTCAGCCAGATCATCGCGTCGATACTGGTCAATTCGCTGTACGCGCTGAAGAACTACCCTGTCACGCTGGTTAATTCGCTCCTCGCGCCGATATCCATAATCATCGTGATATTCTTCGTAAGTAAAGGGAGCCTTGTCGGAGTCGCTATCGAAGGCGGCCTCCTGACGGCCATGATCGGGGCCGGGACCTCGCTCCAGATGGATGTCTCGCATTTCAAGAACGATTTCAAGATCCAGGACATGGTGGTGAGCTCTCCGACGAGCCAGCTCACGTACATGATAGGCATGGCGCTCTCGGAAATCGTTGATTCCATTCCAGCGCTGTTAGTGCTCGGCGTGCTCGCCCTTGTGTTCATCAAGCCCACGATCATGCAGGCGACTACGATCGCTTTCGTGATGCTGTTGATGTTCATTTTCTCATCTTCATTGGGATTTTTGTTCTCGACCTTCACCACAGACATAATCGAGAGCAGGGCGTACCTGGGCATATTCAGCCTGATCCTGACGACCATCCCGCCGATATACTATCCCATAACGTACATCCCGATGCCTTTCCAGTATCTGGCGTATCTTTCGCCGACAACATATGCGGCAGAGATAGTGCAGAATTCGATGGGCTACCTGCAGCTAACCCCGCTGAACCTGGGGATCGATTTCGCCGTGGTGATCATCGCTGCGTTCGGGCTGCTTTTCATCTCTTATAAGCATGCGGTCTGGAGAGATAGGTAATAAAAGGGATTGCGGAAAGGTGTATCCATGGTCATGGTAATGTCGATTTTGGAAGGGGATCTGCCGCCGGATAAAGCGGCCAAGCTCGAAGCGAATTTCGCGGAATATGTGAAAACGCTCGAACCGGGGATCGTACAGACGTCCTTCATCAAGAATGGCGCCAAATGCAAGGTCATAACGCTTTGGGAGAGCAAGGAAGCGCTGACCGCGATGAAAGTAAAGGGGACCCCGAAGAGCGTGCTGCTGTTCAGATATGCAGGGGTAGAACCAGCGTTATTGGCTTATGATGTCGTGAATTCGAAAGCGAAATAAATGGGGGTGTTACGTAATGGGGAACGTAGCGTATTTCGAGATACCATCTGAAGATGTCGAGAGAGCGAAGAAATTCTATGCCAGCGTATTCGGCTGGGATATCAGGAAAAGTCCGATGCCTGAGATGCCGAATTACACGATGATCAACACCGGCAAGACGAGCGTCGAGGACGGCATGGGTCAGCTGAACATGGGAGGTATCACGAAGAGGGCATTCCCTGGGCAGCCTATAACCAACTACATCGAGGTCGAAGACATTGATAAGACCCTCGAGCTCGTCAAGAAGATGGGAGGCAAGGCGGTAGGCAAGAAGATGAAGGTGGATACCGTCGGTTTCATGGCCTTCATCAAGGATACCGAAGGCAACGTGATCGGGCTTTGGGAACCGGAGAAGAAGTGAGCGCATGCAAAAGATCACTCCGTTCCTCTGGTTCGGAAAGGGGGCTGAGAATGCCGCCAAGTTCTATACATCCGTCTTCCCGAACTCAAAGGTCCTCGGATTGAAATACTACGACGAGGAAAGCGCCAATGTTTCGGGCATGCCGCCGGGGTCGGTGCTGACAGTCGCGTTCCGGCTTCTGGGTCAGGATTTCACGGCATTGAACGGGGGCCCGATATTCAAGTTCAACGAGTCGCTGTCTTTCTTCGTCTATTGCAAGACTGAGCGCAGCCTGGACGGGCTTTTCAGGAAGCTCTCCCGCAATGGCAAGATCCTGCTGCCGCTTGGGAAGTATCCCTTCGCCAAGAGGTACGCCTTTTTCAAAGACAAATTCGGCGTGGCATGGCAATTGATCCTCGGGCGGCCGCATATCGCGCCTTGCTTCCTGTTTGTCGGCAAGAATTTAGGCAAAGGGGAGGCGGCGGTGAGGTTCTACACGTCGGTGTTCAAGAAATCCAGGATTCGGAGCCTGCTGCGCTACGGGAAAGGGGAACCCGGCAGGGAGGGCACCCTGAAGCACTGCTCGTTCGTCCTCGAAGGCACGGAATTCGTGGCGATGGAGGGCACGGGCGCGTACAAGTTCTCGTTCAACGAGTCAGTCTCGTTCGTGGTGAGCTGCAGGACGCAGACCGAGATTGATTATTATTGGAAGAAGCTCTGCCAAGGCGGGGAGGAAAGCCAGTGCGGCTGGCTCAAGGACAGGTACGGCGTATCCTGGCAGGTAGTTCCTGCTGAATTGGATAAAATGTTAAGCGGTCCCAAAGGAAAGAGAGTGATGGGCGCGCTGCTTAAGATGAAGAAGCTCGACATAAAGAAGCTGAAGGAAGCGATGAAATGACGGTGAAGAAAGCCATAATCCTGACCGCGGACGTATTCTAGGACATGGAGCTGTTTTTCCCGCTTTTCAGGATGCTTGAGGAAGGCGTCGAAGTCGATGTCGCCGGACCGAAAAAAGGCCATATAAGCGGAGAGCATGGCTATGATTTCGAGATCCAGATGACTTTCGACCAGGTCGATCCTGCCAAATACGATATGCTATTCCTGCCTGGAGGCGCGCCTGACGGGGCTCCGACGACTGTTAGGAAGAATCCGATCGCCCAGAAGATAGCCAAGGCGTTCATGGAGAAGAAAAAACCTGTCGTCGCTATCTGCCACGGGCCATATACGCTCATATCTGCAGGTCTTGCCAAGGGAAGGAAGATGACTTCATTCTGGGGCGATGGTGTTCCAGACGAGCTAAAGAAGGGTGGGGCCGATTACGTTGATGCCGAAGTTGTTGTGGACGGGAATCTCGTGACTTCGAGATACCCCGGGGATCTTCCTGCTTTTATGCGGGAAGTAATGAAGCTGGTTAAGAATAACGGTTAAACAAGTATAACAACGTTTAAAAAACGTTTGTTTAACAAGTTATACTATGTCGGATTTCTTTGCCGTCCGCAATCTGGACGAAAAAACAAAGCAGGATATACAGCAGTACGCCGAAGAGAAAGATTTGGCGATAGCGGAGGCCATACGGGAACTCGTCTTCCTTGCCAAAGCCCATCTTTCCGAGAGGCCTAAGAAAAAATTCACAAGCATCTTCGAGGTACTTGACAAGATAAAATTCTCGGGCGGGGATCCGAATCTAAGCCAGAACATAGACACCTTGCTTTATGGGAGGAAGAGCCAATGATCGTCCTGGACAGCTCCTTCCTCGTTGCGTTATTCCACGACGGTGATGCTTTGCATGCCCGTGCTCTGGAGGACGCGAAACGATTGGAATCGCTGAAGGAACGGTTCATCATCAGTGATTATGTCCTCGGGGAGACTGCGACTGTCCTTCGTTATAACGCAGATCTGGTCCGCTCGAAAGTGTTCATAGAGTACGCGCTCGATAATTATGATTTGTTTCTCACGCAAAAGGACGATCTCGTGCAGATACTGGATATCTTCCTTAAACAAAAGAAAGAGATCGGTGTCGTGGATGCGTCGGTCATCTTCCTTGCTCGGAACCTTCATGGGACTTTAGCATGTTACGATAAAGACTTGTTGAGTCAGGTGTAAAGCATGAAAATAATCGAGGTTCGTACGGTTTTGAAAGGTGATGCTGCTGAGACACTTAAATGGATAATCAGAAGCGGTCGAGCGACAAACAAAACCGCGGCCATACGGCTGGCGGTACTGAGTTATCGAAAGCGTCACTTAGCAGTATCAAGGCAAAATATACGTTTCTAAAAGAATGATAGAAAAGATACAAGAGATTCAGAAAATGACAGATGATAACGGCATAATCGAGAGAAGCGTGATATCATGGAGATAATGAAAGGAATCCATCAGGTCGATGGGGTAAATGGGAATTGCTATCTGGTCCAGAGGGAAAGCGGATGGGTGTTGATCGATACCGGAATGCCGGGTAACGCCGATAAGATAGTGAAATACCTCTCGAGCATCAATCTCAAACCATCTGACATAACCCTGATTGCCATAACACATTGCCACATAGACCATGTCGGGAGCTTGGCGAGGCTGAAGCAGCTCTCCGGAGCCAAGGTGGCGTGCCACGAAGACGATGCGGATTTCATCTCGGGAAAACGCCAGCTCCAGATGCCGAAGGGCGTGCCCTTCTATTTCAGGATTTTGCTCCCGTTGTTTAAGGCGAAACCAGTGGAGCCGGATATCCTCCTAAAAGACGGGCAGATGATAGGCGGATTCGAGGTCGTGCACACTCCAGGGCATACGCCTGGAAGCATATGCCTTCTAGACAGAAACACGAAGTCATTGTTCGTTGGCGATAACCTCCGTTTCATGGATGGCCAGATAAAAGGACCGCCGATCGTGATGGATGCCGCTCCCATGAAGAAATCCATCGCTAGAATCGCCGAATTGGAGTTTGAGACCATGTATTCCGGCCATGGCAAGCCACTTACGCCCGGAGCATCGAAAAAGATCAAAGACGTTCTGCCATCCTTGATAAAATCAGTTGAAACAGACAATATCCAAAAGAATGTTAGAAAAGATAAAAGAGATTGAGAAAATGACATATGACCTCTTTGATTTACAAGATTTGGATTCCTTGAAGGATTCGTTATCAAAAATTAATGCTTCCTACGGTGGACCCGTGTCCGATGAGCAATATCTTCAAATTTGCGCGGCTAACGTTTTGATGTTTTCTAGAGCAGAAGCCGTTTTGAAACGGTATGGTCTAATAAACCGCCAGAGTGACATAAAGAAGATTTTACGAAATGTCGGACTTACCCCTGTACAGTTACAACTCATGCTGCACCTGTTTTATGCCCGACATTGTATCGTACACAACGGAGATAAAGCGGATTCTAAATTCATAACTGACATAAGCGAGTTTTGCCGAGTTGTTAATATTAAACCGGGAGATCTCGTAACGTTGCATCCTTCTAAGGTAATCGAGGGAATCGAAGTTATTAAAAAAATTTTAGACAGCGTGATAGTAAACCAAAATAAATACCATCCTTAAGTAGTAAACCAAAATCTCCCTAAAACATCCATTTTCCATTCTTTTGCCCAGTTTCGTCCGTGTAAGCCCTATTGCATGGTCAGGATCTGCCGGTCAATATTGATACGGTGAACCATGGGCTTGAAATGGCTCAAAACGCTAGTCAATAGGTTTACTGATACGGTTTAGAATAAGAAAAATGGTTTACTAAATAACGGTTATTCAAACCACTTATCACAAATGGGTCTGATAAACACAATTTGCTCAGTCACATTCAATGTGAATCTCCCTAGAGTGATAGCGAACTTAGTTGATTCAATAGATTGACCGGACGGAACGATGATGGTCCAGGATTTTCCATCGTGTTGTTTTACTAATGCTGAGCCAACCAACTGTTTCATCTTTTCGTGTGTTGGATGAGTCGGATCTAGATCGTGATCTGGTGGCGCGAACGGTGGTTTTCTTAATCCAGTTTCCGGCCGTTGTAACATTACCATCATGCATATCACTCCATATCAATATGTGATGACAGTTATAAAAATATTTCACATAAACGCGACCGTCTAGGCCTACTTCCAGGCAAGAAACAGCCCTGAAAAATGGATTTAACGTCGATAGAAATGCATGGAATAGAATGAAGCTAAAATAGTATTAGAAATTCTAATATATATCCATCTAGAGATTTCCGGGCCCGGATCACTCATGCAAATCCGAAGTGAGCACATCGAACTCTTTGAATCCATTTCTCTTTTGTGAATCATCGCTATGCGCGGCTTGATACATCCTTTCTGCGCAGATGAAATCCACACTGATAAGTTCCACAGTAATCAGGAAAAACAGTTCAAAATGATTGAATATAAGAGATTATTAGAAATTCTAAAATATACTTATAACTATTTTTGTTGTGCCCTCCCAAGTCGGATTATGTCTGAAAAGATGAGCCTTGCCATCGCGGAATCCAGGCCCTGGTCAGAAGCGAGCACAGCTACGCGTTCAAGTATCTTTTTCTCACGTTTTCTATTCAGGACGGGTAGATCCATGGTTTTTTTCTCATCGCCAATGTCCTGCGCGAGCCGGCATCTGTCCGCGAGGAGCCTGACAATCGATTCGTCGATTTTGTCTATTCTTCCGCGGAGCGCCGCCATCCTGCGATAGCTAGGGAGTTTGGATAGTGGAATCGTTTTCTCGGCTAAAGGCAGTCTACTCATGCGATCGGTCACCCGTTTCAAGGATTGTACCTGATGCCTTAGAGTTGCTTGTCCGCCCATAATACCACATATGATGCAAAGCTATAAATCAAAGTCGTTAGAGTCCAGCAAGCATGACTTCCGCTGCTATCCTTCTGATATCATGTTTGCAGTTCGGATCCCGGTCCCTGCCATACTCCGATAAGATCAGTTCAAGCGACTGAGTTATTGTGGGCAGCCCATCCCCCAATATTCTTAGCACGAAGATTGTGTCAAAGGCTTTTCTCAGTTCCATAACGTTAAGAACTGCCTGGTTCTCCTCCCAGTTTACGTCAAAGCGCAATGGTCGTTCCCTTGCTATCGGAAGAAAGTCTATCCTTTGCTGAGCTCTGTCGACAAGGCATTGCAGTTTAGACGGCATCCTGGCGATAATCCCCGGATATCTATCTGCGATCCGGGAGACAAATAAACTATCATCCTTCAATTCAGCAAGCATCAACTCTGAGGCGAGGCGCGTTCTTTCAGGAATTCGATCCAGATCAATCATGATCCCGAGCGCGCGTTCAATGACATCTAGGTGTTCTCTTCGCCTTGCCGCTTTCAGAAGATAGATCTTTGGCAAAGAATTCTCAAATCGGTTGTTGAGTCTATGGGAGCAGTCTTCCTTTTTAGCGTGATCCACCAATCTGGCTAGATTTGCAGCAGAAAATGCGATGCCCTCGCAGGCATCGCGAGAAGCGAGAATCTCGGCCAATGGCCTGGCCTTTATTGAGCCGCGATTGGTATTATCCCTTTTTTCGATTACGTTTTCCATATTATTACCTTCACAAGCAGAATTTACCGATTGCCGGATCAAGTTGACCGCTTTCCAGAAGTTCTTCGTAAGAGACCTCGGTAACGGTCACTCTTTTGGGTATCCTCATGAGCGCCGGTGGGATGATCAGGGTGCCATCAAGCGAGGGAACAAGCTCACGGATCGATAACAACGCCTGTCCGCAATTGCGGGCGACCGCTTCGATTATGCTGTTGAAAATCACCAGGAACCTGTTTTCGGGCTCCTCTTGCATCCTGCCGGCGATCGAGAATCCACGCTTCGAAGTGCATCGCCCTTCAAGGTCGATTTTCATCATGGTCCCGGTTGTCGTCACAAGGCAGCCTTTCTCTGAAATCGCGCAGGGGAATGTGAACGCGGTCTTGCGTCCCAGTTCATCGGTTGATTTGAAGGACATCTCCAGTTCTCCGGCCCTGACATTATCCACCAAAGGGGTCTGCAGATGGAGTCTCCAGTCTATAGGGATTGCACGGTATTGCGGATTGGGAACGCATCTACTTTTATGCATGTGAAAATAGGTGTATATAAGAGAATATAAATGTATTATTTCTTGCGGGACAGGAATTTCTTGATCTCTTCTTCGACTATAGCCTCCGCCTTCTTCCCCTTCTCTATCTCGTCGTATCTCTTCAGGACCGCGCGGAAGACCGCGAGCTTGTCCGGGAGCTCCTTGACCCGGTCATCGGACATTATGAGCTCATTCAGCGGTGGCGGAGGCGTGGATAACAAGATCGGTTCGGGGATATCTACGGGTGGTTCCGGTTCATCCGGCGGGGACGTCTGTTTTTTTGTTTCCGGTAAGATTTTCTTAGGCGCTTCCGGTGCTTTCTTGGCTGGTTCCGCAGCTTTCTTAGTTGGCTCTTCCCTCTTTGCAGCCGCTGCGCTCTTCTTCTTTGCAACAGCCTCTTTCAATTTGGACAATCCGCTACCTGCCATTTTTTCACCGGATTATTTTCTCTTTTTTTTCGCGGGTTTCTTCGTCGTAACGCGCTTTTTCACGCGGGTTTTTGGTGCTTTCATGATAGGCTCTGAACGTGCGGAAGCCAGCTTCTGTTTCAGGACGTCAGCATGGAACTTGGAATCGAGTTCCGTAGCGACTTTCTCATAGTCGTCGGCCTTGACCTGAATGGTGCGGTCGTTCCCGCATCTGGTGCAGACGAACCTCCCGTCGACCGTGTCTATGGAACGAGGCATCTTCCCACAACCAGAGCATATCTCGATTGCGTCATCCATGAACGGCTATTCGGCTAGATAAATATAAAAGGATTCGGTTGCTCAGCGGACGTTCAGGAATTCGGCGTTGAGCAGCCCCGGGCCATAGATACCGACGGTCTGATGCCAAAGCATGCCCTCTGGAGTCACGTAGGTGCCGATGTATCCTTTAGGCCCGAATATCTGCGATTCATATGTGGGCGCATTGTTGTACTGGCCGAAAAGTCTGAGCATCGGGTCGAACTGGTGCGAAGGACCGCTCCATTCATCTCCCCAGCTCAGCAGAACAGTCTTACCGGACACATTCGTCAAGAGGTCTATGACGTGCATGCCGCCCCTAGTGTTCGAGGTGGCCACGAGAGTTGGCATATTATTCGCTCGGAAGAATTGCGCGACGAAATCAGCGGCACCTGCGCACAATGTAACCCCTGGCTGTGGATACGGCGTATTATGCGTGCTGTACCAAGCGGCAGCGCCCTGCAGGTATGCGAGCAGCTGATTATTATCGACGGAAGCGACCTTCACGACCGACGGGTCGAAGAAGTTCCCGGCCATGAGAGCGCTTTGAGCGCCTTGCGCGTATGCGACCTGTTGCATGAATGCGAGCAGGAATCTCCCGGCGTTCAGCACATCGTCTGTGGAAGCGCCCTTGTACTTGGCTGCGAAATCATCGAAGCTCTTCGCTCCGAGCAGATTGCTCTTTGCGTTATTGTCCACGGTATCCCATTGGGTATCGCCGGATCGCCCGAATCCGTATGGGCCTGGAGACGCATTCGTAGGTATGTCTGTGGTCGCCTGGGGGACATTGCCGGCTCCTGTGCGCTCATATAGCGAGAATATCCTGGTGTTCATATAGCGCCCTGCCAAGACGAGATTCAGTCCTGCCATAGCGAATACATCTTTATCCTGGCCTATCTCCGGATTCCAGATGGTGACCCCACCCTTGACGAAAATATCTCCGTTTGCCCAATCGCCGAAACGGATGATTCTCGAAACGCCGCCTCCGTATATGGACCTTATGGCACCGTAATTCGCGAACGGCCCTACAGAATAATCGCCAAGCCTGACTTGCAAGCCCGTCTGGACACTCTCAAACTGCGGCCGGTAATAGCCGATATATGCCGTCCTTATCGGAGTGCTCGCAGCGAAATAGAAATTCGGTGCACCATAAACGAGGATACTTTTATTGAATTCCAGAGATGCGCCTCCTGCGATATTGAGATACGTGTCGTCTCCTAACGGATAGGAGAACGCGCCGACACCGACGGCTCCGAGCCTCAGACGCCATTTATCATCAGCGCCGAATGGTTGCGAATATCCTAGGCCGACTGCATGCGAAGAATAGAGATAGGACGGAAGATACCCTGCTGCCGTGACGCGGCCATAATACAATCCGGTCAGGCGCCAGACATTCATCTTCTCTTCAACAGAAACTGTCGCGAAGGGTGCAGACAATGTTCCGAACCAGACATTGCCCCCGTCGAACTTGATCTGATTGTTGGGGCTGAAATTGTAAGCCAGAGAGCCTGAAACCGCAGAGCCGGCCTCGTTCGAAACGATGCCTCCACCTCCGCTGAACTTGTGATCGAGGCTTATTGGCCGTTTATTCCCGTTCATATCGACCCTATCTGGGCCGCCGAGAGACGCATCATGGTAATCCGGTTTTGGAGCGGTATCAGTGGTCTGAACATCGGCTGGGGGGTTGTCATACCTCATCTTCAGGTCGCCTACTTCGAAATCGATACTTGAATTCGCTGTAGCCGGTTGTACTGGTGTTGCGGGTTCATCTGTTTTGGTTGGTTCCTCACTCGATGCTATGGGTACAGGCATCTGGGGCTCCTGAGCATGCGCTCTCTTTTCATGTAACGGAGTCGATATCATTACGGCTGCGGCGGCTACCGCGGCGCACAACCCGAAATTTCTGAAGCGCGTTTCCTTCTTATCTGCCTCGATTTCCTTCCTTCTCCCGTTCCCATCCCTCTTGAATAGCAATTCCATCAGTATCTACCACAACTATATTGTAATAGAAGGTTATTTAAGGTTACAGTTTAAGTACTAAAATGAGATTTATTCCTTGGCTGCACCGGATTCCACCATATGCTTGAACATCGCCACCGGTACCATCACAGATACATTGGCGCCGCATGCAGCGCAAAGGAAGTCCTCCTTGTGCTCTTTGGATATCTTCCCGCAATTGGCGCATATCTCGACCATGTTCTTCAGAGGTTCCACCTTATGCATGATGTTTTCCGCAATGCACGAAATCGCATATCGCTCCATGGTGCCTGAAGCCTTCCGAAGATACCTCTCTCAATGACCTTTCCAGTATCCCTAAGGCTATGTCCGCCTCTTCCTTCTCGATCACGTATGGCGGTGCCAGGCGGATGCCCTTCTGGCCGCAGCCAAGCACTAAAAGGCCTCTTCTCGCGCACTCTGCGATGAGGTTGTCGCGCATCTTCCCATTCCTGACCTCGAATGCCAGCATCATGCCCATGCCCCTTTGCTTCATGGCGCCTTCCAGGCCGTGGAGGTGGTGTAGAAGGTAATGCCCCATCCTCTCGTTCTTCTGCAGGAGCTTCTGCCTCTTTATTATCTCGATGGTCTTGATCCCAAGGGCGAGGTCGAGGGTATGCCCGCCGCCCCATGTGCTCGACATCGCTCCATGCTCTCCAGGGAACATCCTCTTGTTGGCCACCACCGCGCCCACCTGGAGCGCTTTGGCCGCTGAAAAGATATCCGGCTTGATGCCATAATGCTCGAATGCCCACCACCGCCCGGTGCGCCCCATGCCGCATTGCACCTCGTCGGCGATATATGGTATACCATATGCGTGAGCTGCTTTATGCAGCTCGTGCACCATATCCTTCGGCGCGATGTTGTATCCGCCTTCCCCCTGGACATGCTCGATGATGATGAACCCGATCTCATCCGGCGACGCCTCCGTGCGGATGATTCTTTCAAGGCGTTCTGCGGCGCTTTGATCGAACGGAAGGCGGACCATCGGAAGGCGCATGTAATTCTTCTTATGGACATAATTCGAGTTCGTGAGCGAAAGCGCGCCGAGCGTCCTCCCATGCCATCCCCTTTCCATGGATATCCCGAACTTGGTGCCAGGGCGCTTGCGCATGCATGCCTTTATCGCGTTCTCCACGGCTTCGGCTCCGGAATTTATCAGGAACGCTGAATCGAATCCTTTTGGTGAGATGCCTGTGAGGCTTTCGATCATGCGCAGGTGCTCTTCGACTGCGAAATCCTGCCCGGCGAATTTCACCGGGAACCTGTCCGAGTGCTCTTTGATCACTTCCAGCATCTCGGGATGGTTGTATCCGAGGGGATTCGAAGCTATCTGGCTCGCCATGTCCAGGAACACGTTACCGTCTAGGTCTTCGCAATAAGGCCCGTAGCCTTCCCCTGAGAAAACAAGCGGGTAAGAGATCGACCAGCCGCCGTTCTTGGCCCTGAGGCCTTTGAGTATGCGCAGGGACTTGGGGCCCGGGATAGCGGTCTTGATCCTTATCATGCTTGGAAGACTCCGGGAAAATTTATATAGATTGAGAATGAGTTGTGCTTGCCATGAGGCTATATGAAACAGGAGTTGCCAAAGTTTAGAGATGTAATTGTGGTAAAAAGAGAATATTTATATATAGTTTGCTACATAATATGATTATCATTAAAATGAGGTTGATAACATGGCTGTCAAAACTGATGATCCGAAAAAGAATGCCGTAAAAGTCGATGGAAAACCTCGCCTGTCGAATCCATTCAATAAGAGGACGGATATTCCGATAGAGGGCATAATCACAGTACAAGGCAAGCCAGATGATAACTACCCTGGTTTCGTGGCACCTACGATGGCAGTTAAAGGCGAGGCGACTGATCGCATTCTTGGTGATCCAAACGCCGTGAAAAGCGGACCAATTAATCCCCATAATATCGGATTGGTTATCGGCTTCCCAGCTGATGCGATAGTAGGTCGGGAGATGACGGGCGCTCAAATCGAGGTG
>Ga0074045_10003381_pt1 | contig 14381 bp, 13 predicted proteins | sample BogForMeECP23OM2_FD_94442 | JGI IMG/M metagenome (GOLD analysis project Ga0074045, IMG submission 94442) | Bog forest soil microbial communities from Calvert Island, British Columbia, Canada - Bog Forest MetaG ECP23OM2 | ecosystem: Environmental > Terrestrial > Soil > Wetlands ... | reverse complement strand
CCTAACCGCATTCACGGTCCCGCGCCAGCTTTGAGAAGGCGCGGCGCCCACAGTCCAAAGACTCGACTGCGCCGTCCGCTTGTCTTGCTCAGGCCAATCGTCGAATATCGACGACATCAACAGCCACGACGCGACTGCCTCATACGCCTGGCGCCGGACATCAGATTTTGCGAACGATCTGCGATGAGCAGACCCGCCGAGGTGGGCATAGGGTGGGCAAACCTCTCCGGATCGAGCTGGACTCCGACGGATCGGGCCAGACGACAAATTTATGGCCAAACACGAGAAACTCTCTGTCGCACAAGCGTTGTCTGTCTTAACAAGTCCGGTAGCAGAAGCGCGTGTCCGGCGTTCAATTGAGATTGCTAATCTGGCGTGCTGGGTAACCGGTACCGAGGGTTCGAATCCCTCCCTCTCCGCCAACCAGTCTTCGAAATGCGGCAGACTCAACCGCGTGCCGCTGCCCGCGCGCCTTGAGCCCCCGTGCGGTGCGCAGGTGAGTTGCCATCGCCCAGCCCACGATCTTGCGGCTGACGGCGTCGCGCCCCACGGCGTGATAGAGAAAGCCGGCCCAGGTTGGGAGGTAGGTGAGGTCGGCGACCCACCGCCGATTCGGCGCCGGGGCGGCGCAGTCGCACCAGGCCGCGGCTTTTGAAAGGATCCCGCGCGCTTCGCGCAGGATGCGGTTCTCGCGCCGCAGGCGCTTAAGTTCCTCACGCTCGCTGCCGGGCATCGCGGCGCAGCCCCTCATCGAGTGCGGCCGGCTTGACCCATTGGCGCATCGCATTGGAATTGGGCGGCGCGATTGATGAGGAGGCAGCGTCTGCATAATCGCGATCCGATAGCTATAGGTGCGCTTGGGCGAGCGCAGTTTGGGCGTCGCCATTGTCGAATGTGGTTGAAAGCTCCGCATCAGGTTATGGGCGAGGATAGAGAGTCGGAGCCAAGCGCTGTTTGCCCTGTAACGATTAGTTCCAGTTGGTGCCAGATCTGTGCGCCGTAGTATCTCCGAATCCCTCGTTCCCGGACGAGATCCTGGTCGTGGCGTGCACCTGCTCCAGATTATCCAAGTTTCGTACTCCAGCTGCCAGTTACTGCTCGGCGGCTGTACCGAGGAGGGAGAAAGGGCGCGCCGTCGCCGAGCAGACCGCGCAAGGCCGGTTCGTAACTGTCTTGGGACGAAGATAAAGTGTGGGCACCACAGACCTCGTTTCAATCTGTCGACCGAATAACGCAGCCAAACTTTTGGAGTTGTCAGGGTTAGTCTCAACCCCGCGAGCATTTTCACGCTCGCAATAATTGCCGTCCAGCCGCAGTGAAAGCGCAGGTCGAGGGCGGCTCCGCCGGGGAGCACAGCGAACGAATCCTTGAGTTGCGCCCTTCGCGAAGGCTACTTGAGATTGAAACGATCCATGTGATCCCAACAGATAAAGGCGAGGCACAAGCTCGCTGACTTGTTCCGTGCGGCGCCCGAACAGAAGAAAATCCGACTCGCGAATCGCTGCCCCAGGAATCGCACTCTCGACCGCCGGAGTGCGATCGTACTGGCCGTCATTGACAGCTGCGACGGCTGGCGATGCCCGTTGCGGTATCCTTGCCGGGCGTCCGACCACCCCTCCGGTGCTCCGACTTGCGCCGGTCGAGCCCGCTCGGCGACTTCTTCCTCCACAGATCCTGAATCCAGTCCTGAATCCGCCGCGGCGTAAATTCCCCCGGTGCCTCCCCAGGATGCTTACTTCCCTGTCTCCCCGCTTGACCTGTAGCGTTCGGCGTGGTTTATGCCACGCATCGCCGGTGTCTTTCTTTCAGCCGGTTCCCTGGCGCGGGTCTCGTCAACCCCGAAGGCTACGTCGTCTTTTCGCTTTTTCACACCCGTCGGTTCTAACTCTCTTACGGTCAGTTCATTGCCCAACCTGGAGAACCGCCCCGAGGTCCTCCTTTCTGTTACTGGTTCTATGGCTACAGGATTCACCCGTCGATGCTCTTTCGGCGAGGCAGTCGCTTCTTTCATCGGAGGAGCAGCTCGCCAGTAGCATTCGCGATGAGCACGCCCAGTTTTGCGAGTCCTTCGGAAAAGCGATTGGACATGCGCTTGCGGCAGGGCGGTTTTGATCAGGGCGAAGTCGGCGGTCGGCCACGGCGCTTGGTTGGCTTGGCTCGCGAAGAACTGTGACCTGCCAGAACGTACGGCGCAGGGCTATATGCGGCTGGCCAGACACCCGGCGACGCGGCTCGAAGGAAATCCGCAACGCGTTGCGGATTTGAGTGTGCGTGCTGCGACTGCCCTCTTAGCCAAGCATAAGTCGCCGAACATCAATACCGATAAATCTCAGGACGCCGTACGGTCGGAGCGGGAGTCGCTCAACAAGAAGATCAAGGCGCTGGGCAAAGGGCTCGAGCAGCAACGTGATGGCGTATTGTTTCTCTGGACCCCTGCCGCGACCGACGCCGACATCGCTGCTCTTGTTGGCGAGCTCGTTGCATCGAGCACGCGGCCAGGCTGCAGGACGGACGTGCGCGAGCGCGCGCTGATGGTCATGAGATCCAAAGGTTGCGCCGACGCCCCCCTTGAGCCCCTGCGAGCGTTTATACGAGGTGGCCAGCCCGGATGCTGTATAATTTTGGACTGGGGCCGCCGATTAAGCGGCCGAAACTGCGGCGAAGTGCTCCTCAGATGGATAGCGCGCGAAGCCCGTCGAAATCTCCTGACGCGAGCGAGCCAGGCTGAGTCCTACGGGCCAGTTTAATTTCTCAAGGGTTTCCGATGATAACGTGCACCGCGAAAAAAACGTTGACGACGCATATCTGGTAACCTGTGAAAGCCACGACTTAATTTAATCTGATGCTAGACCCTTGCTCTCGCAAGGCAAGGTTCGGATCGTCCCGCGCTGCGTTGCGGGATTGCGATCGCCGCACCCGCTCCTTCGCGTTGCGGCAAATCGGCCCGTGCCCTATTCTCGTAGTCAGCTCGTTGCGCAATCGTAGAAGAGAAAATCGCTTGTGCGACTGGCTGCAGCAGATAGCAGGCGATAGACGATGCTGACGATGCCCAATGTTTTGACGCTTTGCCGGATCGCGACAGTCCCGCTTATCGTCTGCCTCCTGCGCTTTACCGGGCCCGTCGCGTCGGGCGCGGCCGCTGCCGTCTTCCTTGTCGCCTCCATCACCGATTTTCTCGACGGCTATATAGCGCGCAGCTATGGCTCCGGGACGAATCTCGGCAAGTTCCTGGATCCGTTGGCCGACAAGCTCATCGTGATGGCCACGTTGGTGATGCTGACAGGCATGCCGCGGAGCCCGCATGTTCCGGCCTGGATGGTCGTCGTACTGGTATCGCGCGAACTGGTGATTACCGGCTTGCGCGGCATCGCGGCGGTCGAAGGCCGGATTATTGCGGCCGACGAGCTCGGCAAGTACAAGATGGCCCTGCAATGCATCGCGATCCAGGGCCTGTTAATCAACTACACCTATTTCCACATAGAGTTTTTTGCGGCCGGCATGTTTATGCTCTGGATCGCGATGGTGGTCAGTGTCTGGTCGGCTGTGGATTATATCGTCAAAGCGCGCGATGTTTTCAGTGCGCGACCGCATCCGGCGGTCGCGAAGTGCGCCGCTGCCGGGTAGCGCGCGGCTCGTGGCGACGCCGGTCGATTTGACACCATCGCTGCGGGCGGTTACAAATTCTGCTCTGGCCGTCACACCTCGAGCGGGTGTAGCTCAGTTGGTAGAGCGTGTGCTTGCCAAGCACAAGGTCGTCGGTTCGAAACCGATCACCCGCTCCATTTAAATCCTCGATAATCCGCAACTCTGCTGATGAATCGGCGCCTTTCCTGTTGAAGGCGCGAAAGCGATCGCGGTCAAGGCCGATATCGGCCGCGGCGAGGATCAATCAGCCGATCGCGCCCGGCGGACCTCCGAAGGCCGTTACCGGCCATAGCTGAAATCCCGTCAGCGCGCGGAAGGGAGTCGGTCAACCTCTTCCCAATGGATGACGCCGCGCGCGCGCAGGTCGGCGATCTGCGCCTCCGTGTAACCTAACTCGCGCATCACCGGCACGGTATGTTCGCCGGCGAAAGCGCCATGCGTGAGGCACGGAGCCGCGTCAGAAAAGTTGATAATCGCGCCGTGGCGCAGATACTTTCCAAAACGCGGACTATCCACCTCGACCGTCATCCGGTTAGCCGCCGCCTGCGGATGCTCTTCGAGGAAGCTGCCGACGTCCTGATCGGCTCTTACACAAGCGACGCCCGCAGCCGTCATGAGTTGCTCCCACTCGTCGGCCGATCGCGTCGATAAGATCCTGCCAATTTCCTGGACGAGTTCAGCATCATGCGCGCTACGACCGGTGGCGTTCGCGAAGCGGGAGTCAGCGAGGAGGTCCGGGACCTTCGCCGCCGCGCAAAACGCTGCCCATTCGCGATCAAGCGGACAGGCGAGGAAGATCCAACCTTCACTTGCCTGGTACAGCCGATATAGCGCATTGAGCCCCAAGCAATGCTCGTCAGGCAAAGCGCATGGCGGTCGGCCCTCGTAGTCATAGGCCTCATCGGCATTGGCCCAGGCGTTGGCCTGGAGCATCGTGACCTCCACCGCCTGTCCCCGACCGGTACGACTCCGCGCCAGCAGAGCCAGCATCACGCTGGTGGCGACCGCCTGTGAGGTATTCGGATCCGGGTTCGCCTCGTTTGCCCTCATCAGCAACCGCGAGGTTTCCTTGATCTCCTCCAGGTTCATCGGCTGGGCGGGCGCAGGAGGATTCGCACGGCCGGCCTGACGAAGCGCCCCGCCCAGCAGTGCGCCCGGAATCGGATGTGCGCCCGGTCGCCGATGGTGCGGCCCGGTCGCGCCGTACGCTCCGACATAAACATGAATCAGACGGGAGTTGATCCGCTGACAGGCATCCCAGTCGATCGCCAGTCGCTCCGGAACGCCCGGGCGGAAGTTATGCAGTAGAACGTCGGCCCGCGCGATCAACTGATGAATAATCGCCTGGCCCTCGGGGCTTTGCAGGTTGATCTGAATTGCCTCTTTGCCGGCGTAATTCTTGAGGTTGATCAGGGCCATACCGCCCGTGCTGATCGTCTGTTCGCGCTCCGGCGTGGCGTCGACCTTGATCACGCGCATCCCCATGTCGGCCAGCATCGCCGCCGCATATGGTCCCGCGATTACCATCGAGAGGTCCAGTAACGTCAGGCCATCAAGTAGTGGTTTGCCGGACGCCCGAGTGCTTGTGCTCTCGGCCACGACTATCGAGGCTCTCGGCGTACCGCGGCGAATACGCTGCAAGATCTCGGCGGTGTGCTCTCCGATTGCGGGAGCTGGTCCGCCCACTTCGCCCGGGGTGTCGCCGAGGCGGGCCACCAAGCCCACCGTCGTTAGTCGTCCGACACGCGGGTCGGCAATTTCAACCGCATGACCGTTGTGGACGAATTGCTCATGCTTCATCCCGTCGGTCGCATAACTGAACGGCTCCGCGGCGATATTGCCGTCGGCCACGTAAAGCTCCATCCATTCATCAAGCGTCCGCTCCTGCATCTTGGTAAGCATCAGGTCGCGCAGCGCCTCCCGACCCTCAGAACTCATTGCGGGAGCGTTCTTGAACAGTTCTTCTTCGAGCACCCACCCAAGGTCGACGGCTTTCAGATAGGAGCGAAACAGGCGGTCCATCAGATTGGCGTGTTGCAACCACCTTCCGTCGTTGGTTCGTGCCGGGATGTATTGCAGCATCGGCAGGCGCAGCATCGCACCCAGGGCGTCAGGCGGGTACCTTTTCGGATCCTGCCGCGAGAACTGGCGCAGCATCAGCCCCGCGAGATCGTAGGGAAGCACGCCCTGAAGCAAACTGGTTTGGACCCATTGACCGCGCCCGGTCGCATCGCGCGCGAGCAGCGCTGCGAGAATCCCTCGAACGGCCGCCTGGCTTGCTGCCCACGTCGCGACCTGCACGGCAGCATAAGCGGGTCCGGAGCGATTCATCTGCCCTTCAAAAGTCGCCATCCGGCCGGACTTCGCCGCGATCACGCCTTCGTAACCCGCGATCTGATTAAGCGGACCCTGCTGACCCCAGCCGCTGATCGACGCGTGTATCACGCGCGGATTGATTGCCGACAGCGTCGCGTAATCGAGCTCGAGCCGATTCGCGACACCGGGACGGAACGCTTCGAGCGCCACGTCGGCCTGCTCGACCAGTTGATGCACTCTGTTACGCCCCTGAGCGGTTTTCAGGTCAAGGACGGCCCCTTTCTTGCCGCGATTCCATGCGATCCACGCCGGATGATTACGAAAGGGATCGCCGACAGGCGGTTCGATCTTGATCACCTCAGCGCCGAAATCAGCAAGCACGGCGGTGGCAAGTCCGCCAGCCATGCCCCAACTGAAGTCCAAAACCAGAAGTCCCTCGCACGGTCTGGCCATTTGATCATTCCCTCGAAGCGATCAATACGCGAAGCCCTTCGTTTGAACCAGGACCGCCCAACAGATCCGACGTTCTATCCGTTGAGCTAAACTTATTTCCGCAACGTGACATAGCCACTACCAGTTACCTCAGCGCTCCGACGACATCAGCGCGGCACTAGCTCAGAATTCCCGCTTTCCGCAGTTCCGCGATTTTTTCGGCGGAGTAGCCGAGCAACTGGCCAAGCACCGTTCGGTATCCGCACCCCGCAGCGGCGCTGGACTACGCACCTCCCGCGGAAACTGCCTCACGGTCCAGGGCATGCCGATGTGCGTTCGTCGGCCAACCTCCGGATGTTCGAGCTCGACCAAATATCCTCTTTCCCGCAGATGGCCGTCGTTTGCCAGATCTTTGTTACTCATCGAGGGAAACGCGGCGACGCCGGCGTTCTGTAATGCCTTGGTGATCTCCCAGCGATCGCGGGAGCTCGTCCAGGCGGTGATTATCTCGTCCAGCACCGATTCGTGCGCTTTACGTGCCGCCGGTGTATTGAAGCGCGGATCGCTCGCCAACTCCGGCTGGCTCATGGTCGTGCAAAGGGCGCTCCATTCGCTTTCGCTGCCCACCGCTATACTCACCCATTTGTCCGCATCGCCCGCTGCCTTGTAGGTGTTGTGCGGCGCCATCAGGCGATTATGGTTGCCCATGCGGGCCGGTCCTTTGCCGGTCATCGAGTACTGCATCAGGCCTTCGCCCATCAAGGCGGACGCGGTTTCGAGTTGCGACTGATCGATGAAGCGACCGTTACCGGTCTTTTTTCTATTTACGAGCGCTGCCATCACCGCAATCGCGGCAAAGATTCCCGCGTTGGGATCCATATACGAAATGCCCAGTTCCATCGGCGGACCGCCTTCGTATCCCATCGTGGCGAAAAACCCGGACAGCGCCGCTGCTGGCGGCCCATAACCGAGATAGTTCTTGTATGGTCCATCCTGACCGTAGCCTGACATCGAGATCATAATCAGGTCAGAGCGATATTGGCGCAGCTTTTCGTAACCCAGGCCCATTCGTTGCGAGACACCGCCGGCGAAATTCTCGACCACGACGTCACAGTGCGGTACCAGATCGTAGATTACTGCCAACCCGTCAGGTTCAGTAAGATTGAGCGTTACGCTACGTTTGCCTTGGTTATATTGATTGAAATAGCCAGAACGATTCGGTCCAGGCACGTCGTCTGCGAACGGCGGCAGCATCCGGGTAACACAGGGCCGTTTCTCGCTCTCGATACGCAGAACCTCCGCGCCCATATGGGCCATTTGCAGCGTCGCGAAGGGTCCGGCCCACGCCCAGGTGAAATCAAGTACGCGCACTCCCGCAAGTGGTAGCTTGGTGTTTCCCATTTTCTTTACCGTTCAAATAGTTCCCGCTTGACGCAATGCAGCGAATTCCGCTGAACTCATCCCCAGCTCGCCAACAAGTACTTCTTCGTTGTGCTGCCCGAGCCGCGGCGCCAACGAGCGAATCGACCATCCGCTGCCCCATCTGGCTGGTGCGCCCGGAATCCGCAGCTTCCCCACTCCGGGATAGTCAAGCGTTACGAAGTAGTCGCGGAAGTTGAGTTGGGCGTCCGCATAGACATCTTTCATCGTGTTGACGCTGGCGAACGGTACCCGTTTGCCCTGACCCGCATGAAACAACTCTTGCGTTTTCCAACTCGACGCCCACTCCTTGATAAATAGATTAAGCGCATCGCTGTTCGCCCCCCGCGTGAGGCGATCCTTGAACAACTCCTCATGGGCCCACGCTGGATCGCCCATAACTTCCACCATACGCTGCCACTGCGCTTCTTCCGCACAGGCCACGAAGATAACGCCATCGCTGCAGTCGGCCAGCAGCCACGGTCCCAGGATGCGCCGTCCCAGTCGCGACGTCTCGCGTCCCGCATAGGTGTAATGCATGAAATTCAGTTCGAGCATCGCGGCAATACATTCCTGCTCGGAGATCTCGATCGTGAGTGGTTCGCCGCCGCCGAGCCGGCTCCAATAGGCCGCTAATGCGGCATAGCAGGCATGCAGGCCGCCTTGGTACTCCGGTTGATCGCCAAACGCTTTGAGGGGCGGCAATTCCGGACTTTGCGAGGCCCCGGGAGCGAGAAAGGCCATCCCGCCGGCGTTTTCGAGGTTAAGTGGGTAGGCTTTCCAGTCCTTATACGGACCGCTATCGCCGAAAGGCGATATTCCAGCGATAATCAGTTCGGGAAATTGCCTGGCCAGCTTGTCACTCTCGAGGCCACAGGCCGGACGTTCGCACGGCGCCACGTTATGCACCAGGATATCTGCTTTGCGCAGCAGCCGCGCAAGGATCTCACGACCTTCGGGCCGATCAAGCGCCAACTGAATCCCGCGCTTGTTGGTGTTGAGGTAGAGGAACAGCCCACTCTTCTCGGGATTTTCCTCGTCGTTCGGAAATGGTCCCCGCCGCCGCGCGCGATCGCCGCCGGGCGCTTCGATCTTGAGCACATTTGCTCCAAGATCAGCCATCATCTTGGCCGCAAATGCTGCCGCGATACCTTCGCCGCATTCGACCACACTTATCCCTGCGAGGATTCCATCTTCCGATCTGCTCGGACTCTCACCGCTCGAGGTCATCTCGTCCTCCGTACGTCGATCCGGGGCCACGATCCGTAAAGCGCGCAGACTTTAGCACGTTCGGGAGCAGACTTCCGAGCAACAGGATCATGACATCCAGCTTTAGGAGTAGCGTGGGCAAGTATCCGACAAAGACATATGGGCCGGAGCGAGGACGCCTGAACAGCGAATACCTCGCGCAACCGTAGCGGGGCAATAACGGTTTAATCGCCGATTTACTCAGTCTTAATGAGCGGAAGGCTTTCCCACAGATCTGGCGCCAGTGGTGGCAGCGGATCATTGGGCGCGGGTGCGAAGATCGCGCGGCTGCGATGAACGATCGTGTCCGTGATCAATTGGGCGAGCGTGGCGCCGCCGGCAAGCATCCCGCGGATATCCGCGCGCAAGCCCGTGACAAAGGCCTTCTCGACCAGAGCAGAATCGCGTCGACCGTCTGACCAGCACGCGTCAAGCCTTCGCCAACGATGGTAAGCGCGGCGTCGCCCGCGTGCCTGGCCCAGTCAATGAACTGGCCGATCGCGGCGCCGGCCGCTGCAGTCGCCGCGACTACCTGCTTCAGGATCGCTTCCGATTTCGCCTTCGCCCAGTCGAGGACCTCGCCTACCGCCCGGCCGGTTGCCTGCAGCGTTTCGAGGGTCGTGCGCCATGCTGTGGCGGCGACGTTGCCAGCCTCGGTGATCACCCAATCGAGCGCCGCGCCAATCGGGCCCGCATGACGCAGCACGCCTTGCAGAATCCGTTCGAGCACCGGCAGGCCCTGCGCCAACGCCGCGCCCAGCAGCGAAGCGGCGAGACCCTCGCGCGCAAGGTTAAGCACGATATCACCGAGCGTCCGGCCGATATCGAGGACGCCGGCGATTACCTCGCGCACCGTATCGACGGCGGCGGTCGCGACATAGGCGACGAGATCGGCGAGATTATTGCCGACCCGGCCGATCGCGGCGGCGGTCGCAAGCACGAACTGCACGCCGTGGGCGCGAACATCATCGAGAATTGAGGCGTAGGTGCGGCCCAGGCCACGCAATGTCGAAACCACCGTGTTCAACAATCCAGCGGGGTCGTCGCCCTGGGCTTGCGCAGCGTCGCGCTGATTACCGCCTGCTCCTTGGCCGAGGTAATCCGCCGCGGACGGCCCCTCCGCGGTCTGGTGCGCAGCCCCTCGAGCCCTGCGCTTCGATCACGCCGCCGCCACAGACAGACCGTGGTCTGGGTTACCCCTGATGCTAAGTAGCGATGGCACGTTGCCTGCCTGATCGCCCGGTGCGGTGAAAGACCCTCGTGATTAATCTTCTCCCTGCGCACGTATCGCGGTGACAGGTTAGAGTTTGCCGGAGAGAAGGCAGCGCAGGCACGTGGAGTGATGTCTCCGACTCCGCCATCGCGCCGAGCGATGTGTTGCAAGTCTGGCGGGGGTGGCTGATAACCTGTAAAGACTCTTACGCCTTAAATGCGCAGGGCCCTGCTTTAGCGTGTTCGTGTCCGATCAAGTAGCACACGCGGCGTTACAGCGAGCGTTCAAGCAGTGGTTAGCCACCGACGCGCGAGCCGGGCAGAAAACGGCGCTTCATCAAGCAAACCTGACAACCTGGCAGGGGGGATAACACGCGAAATGCCATGGAACGAGACTCACTACCCGCCATCGATGCGCAACTTGGCCCCGGAAGTGCGGACGAAAGCAATCGAGATCGCCAACGCCCTGCTCGACGACGGTTACGATGAGGGTAAGGCGATCCGCATCGCGATTGCCAAGGCCAAGGAATGGGCAGAGCGTGTTGAATGGCCGTGATAGCGCTGATGGCTCGCAGCGGATGCGCTTAACTGATGCCGGCGTTCCGCACCATCGCTTAAGACGCTCAAACTTGCTTGGAGTTCGAGGCAACTGAACCATGATTAGCAAAATTGTTGTCGATGCTATGCAGTCACCGGCGTTCGATGGAGCATCGTTCGGTGCAGTCGGATGCTACGAGAAAATAGTAGGACGTGCTTTCGGCGAACTGGACCCTGGGAGCCCGTTCAATGCCGTTATCACAGACATCGCATTGGCGCCGCGCAATGCTCGCGGCAACGTCGAATATGCGACCGACTTCTATATTCTGAAGCCGGTGGACCCGATGCGCGGCAACAAAGTGTTGCTGTTCGATGTAACTAATCGGGGCAACAAGATGACGTATCTGCCGCTGAATTTTCCTTTCAAAGCGCCGCCTGAGTTCCTGCCGATAAATGATCCGTGCGGCCCGGAGAGCGCGGGCACCGGATATCTGATGCGTCAGGAAAACACGATCGTCTGGACCGGCTGGGACGTCACCGCACCCCCGGGCAACGGCCGCCTGACCACGACGGTTCCAATTGCCTCCGTGGGAGGTAAACCGATCGTCGGTCCCGCGCTCGAAGAAATCAATGGTCGACAGCCCGCAAAACATATCGCCCGAGGCAGAGGTTTTCGCGTGGCCGTTGACCTATCCGGCGGCTAGCCCGGATAAATCCGCGGCGACGCTAACCGTGCGCAAATACCGCGACGATCCGCCCACTGCTCTCGCGCTGACGGACTGGGAATACCTCAACTCATCGATGATCGGCTTGATGCCGCGCGGGAAGAGAGCTTTCGAACGCGGCATGATCTATCAGTTCGTATATCCCGCGACCGATCCAAAGGTCGCCGGGATCGGCTTCGCCGCTATACGCGATTTCGTCTCGTTTCTGCGATTCGCAGTCAGCGACGGACATGGAACCCCGAACCCGCTGGCCAGCTCGGTCAAGTGGTCGATCGCCACGGGGTTATCACAGTCGGGACGTTTCCATCGGCCGTTTTTGTATCTCGGCTTTAACCAGGACGAACAGGGACGGCAGGTCTTCGACGGCATTATGCCGTATATCAACGGCGCCGGTGGGGGCTTTTTCAATTACCGTTTTGCCCAGCCCAACCGGACCGCCTTTCAGCGCTGGAGCCATGTCTATCCGGAGCAGGTTTTCCCTTTTGCATACACCAGTCTGACTGATCCGATGACGGGAAAAACTGACAGTGTGCTTGCCCGATGCGAAGCTTCGCGTACCTCCCCCAAGATCATGGAGGTGAACGATTCCAACAGCTATTGGTTCAAGAGCGCGTCTTTGGCGATTACTACGCCGGATGGTTCGAGAGACCTGGCCGATCCAACCAATGTGCGATTCTATCTTTTGGCGAGTATCGCTCACGCTGTCGCTTCCGGACGTGGTATCTGCCAACAGTTGCAGAATCCTATCAGTCCGGGGCCCGCTCTTCGCGCACTGTTGGCTGCATTGATCGAATGGGTCGTTTCGAGCAAAGAGCCACCGCCGAGCAACATCCCGCGCTTGCACGATGGCACCCTCGTACGGCCGTCTTCGCAACCGGAGGTTGGTTTTCCCGCGATTCCGGGAGTGGCTTATACCGGCGTCGCGAGTGTCCGCGAACTGTACGACTACGGTCCTGACTTTGACCGCGGCATCATCAGTACGTTGCCACCTGTGCCAACCGGTCGCGCGTACGCGACTTTGGTGCCGAAAGTGAACGAGGACGGTATCGATCGGGCCGGAATTCAACTGCCACACATCGCGGTACCACTGGGGACCTATACCGGATGGAATCTGCTTGCGAGCGCTCCCAGGGACGAATGCTCGGCGATGGGCTCATTTGTTCCGTTCGCAAGGAATAAGGCGGAACGGAGCGCAACGGGAGACCCGCGGCTATCATTGGAGGAGCGCTACGGGACGCATGGGCGCTATGTAAAAGAAGTCGAGGCGGCATGCGAGCGACTCGTAGCACAGCGGCTGCTGCTCCCCGAGGATGCGATTGCCTATGTCGAAGCAGCCAAAGAAGGTGATTTGGGCTTGCCTCCATGAGCGCTCACGAGTTGCGGGGGAGGCTGGTCGTGACCATCAGGATTGAGATAGGCCCGGGGGGGGTGAGATCCCGCCCTAGCCTTTTTTCACAACCGGAAGCTCGGAGTCCGGGCGTTCAAACTATTGGACATGATCGGGCGCATATTCTAAGCATGGTAAGCGAGGCTTAGCCTGGTGGCTCGTCGAACACGCTGAGAGCCGCCGCGCCAAGAGATAAACGCTTTTGACGCATTTTTCAGGAAACTGTCAGCTTTGGAGGAGAGCAAGTTATGGCAAGCAAAGACTTTGAGGTACGGCAAATACTTAAGGCTTATCGCAACGGGTTCATCTCGGAGGAGCTTTTTACCCAGCAGATGGACGAGCTGTGCGGAGGACCCAGCAACGGGAACGGCTCCCAAGCCGCGTCCTCACCGCGACCCGCCCGCGTTCGCAAGCTGATGGGGGACGACGGCCTTGACGCCCCGGGCGCCATGGCCAAGTTGATGCAGCCGGGCAGGACCTATGATCGCGGCGCTGAGGACCTCGGCAATATCGTCGCCCTGGAGCATGTTAACGTCACCGTTCCCGATCAGGAGAAAGCGGCGCTGTTTTATATCAACGGGCTTGGTTTGACGCGTGACCCTTACATGATGACCGGTCCGGCTAATATGTGGGTTAATGCGGGCCGGCAGCAATTTCATCTACCCACCAGCAAACCCCAGGTGTTGCGCGGTCACATCGGGGTGGTTGTCTCGGATTATGACGCCCTGCCACGGCGACTGAACCGGGTACGCGAGGCGCTTGCCGACGCGCGGTTTGAATGCCATGAACGTGACGGATACATCGAGGCGCTTTGTCCGTGGGGCAACCGGATTCGTTGCTTTGCTCCAAATCAGCGCTTTGGCCCGATGGCGGTTGGGATCCCGTACGTGGAGTTCGACGTTCCAGCGGGAACGGCCGAGGGCATTGCTCGCTTTTATTCACAGATTATGGGCGCGCAGGCAGCACCGCTCGAGGATGGCCAAGGCCGCTTTGCTTGCGTGACGGCTGGGACCGGGCAAAATCTGTTTTTCCGGGAAACTGACCGGCCAATTCAGCCCTACGATCAGCATCATATTCAAATCTACATTAATGATTTCTCAGGTCCCCATCGCCGGCTGGCGGCAAAAGGCCTGATCGTCCAGGAGAGCGATCAGCATCAGTATAGATTCCAGGACATCGTCGATCCTGACAACGGTAAAGTGCTGTTTACCATCGAGCACGAGGTTCGCAGCATGAAGCATCCGCTGTATTTGCGGCCGCTCGTCAATCGCAATCCTTCTCAAAGCATCATCGGTTACTCACCGGGCGACGACGCCCGCAACTGGGCGATGTCCTCGAACTATTGAGTGTTGCATAATATAGTGACAAGCATTCCAATCTTTGCTAGCATGGAGGGATGGGTAATCCAGCGGGTGTGCGGCGGGATTTCGCTGCTCTGGAACGGCGGCGGATGGAGGCGG
>Ga0074045_10003380_pt1 | contig 14382 bp, 7 predicted proteins | sample BogForMeECP23OM2_FD_94442 | JGI IMG/M metagenome (GOLD analysis project Ga0074045, IMG submission 94442) | Bog forest soil microbial communities from Calvert Island, British Columbia, Canada - Bog Forest MetaG ECP23OM2 | ecosystem: Environmental > Terrestrial > Soil > Wetlands ... | reverse complement strand
GCTGGAGCGCGGCGACTTCCTGCCGCGCGAGCGCGACAACTGGAACAGCGAGGCGGTGTTCGTCGCCAACAAATACAAGGCGCAAGAGACCTGGTACGACAAGCACGGCAAGGCGTTCCATCCAGGTATCCATTATTGCGTCGGCGGCAACACCAAGTTCTACGGTGCCGTGCTGTTGCGGATGCGCGAAGGCGACTTCGGCGAGGTCAGGCACGAGGACGGCACGTCACCGCGCTGGCCGTTGTCGTACGCCGACTTCGCGCCGTGGTACCGTCAGGCCGAGGTGCTGTACCACGTGCACGGTCAGCGCGGCGCCGATCCGACCGAGCCGCCGGACCCGTCGCCGTATCCCTATCCGCCCGTCAGCCACGAGCCGCGTGTGCAGGAACTGGCCGACGACTTGAAGCGCGCCGGCCTCAAGCCGTTTCCTTTGCCGCTGGGCGTGCGCCTCGACGAGTCGGACGTTCCTCACAGCTCTTGCATACGCTGCGACACATGCGACGGCTTTCCCTGCCTGGTGTCGGCGAAGTCGGATGCGCACGTCACCTGCGTTCGTCCGGCGCTGGCCCATCCGAACGTCACCCTCATGACCAACGCCATCGTCGAGCGGCTGGAGACCACCGCGTTCGGCCGTGAGGTCAGCCAGGTCGTGGTCAGCCACGGCGGCACGCGCCGGCATTTCGCCGCCGATATCGTCGTGGTGTCGTGCGGCGCGATCAACTCCGCCGCGCTGCTGCTGCGCTCGGCCAACGAGCAGCACCCGAACGGTCTCGGCAACCGCTCGGACGCGGTCGGCCGCTTCTACATGTGCCACAACAACTCGGCGCTGCTCGCGATCTCGCGCAAGCCGAATCTGACGCGCTTTCAGAAGACGCTGGGTGTCAATGACTTCTATTGGGGCGACGGTGCCTGGGACTATCCGCTCGGCCACATCCAGATGCTCGGCAAGACGGACGCCGCGATGTTCAAGGGCGAGACGCACGGCCTGCTGCCGCGCCGCGCGCTCGACGAGCTGGCGCGGCATTCGCTCGACTTCTGGCTGACCGGCGAAGACCTGCCGCGGTCCGACAATCGCATCACGCTGGCCGGCGAAGGTCTGCGGATCAGCTACACGCCGACCAACCAGGAAGCCCACCGGCGCCTGACGGACAAGCTCCGCGGCCTGTTGCGGGTGATCGGCTGCGAGCCGAGCATGCTGGTGCCGCGCGAGGCGTACTTCGCCAAGCGGCTGCCGGTCGCCGCGACCGGCCACCAGAACGGCACGATCCGCTTCGGCACCGACTCCGCCGCGTCGGCGCTCGACGTGAACTGCCGCAGCCACGAGGTGGACAATCTGTATGTTGTGGATGGCAGCTTCTTCCCGTCCAGCTCGGCGGTCAATCCGACACTCACGATCATCGCCAATGCGTTGCGCGTCGCCGCGCATTTGCGAGAGCGGCTGGGTCTGACCACGCCGGAAGCGGCCCAGCAGATGGCACCCGCATGAGGGCGCTTTGCGCCCGTCTGACGCTGGTCCTCCTCATCCTGGTCAGCGCACACGCCCGCGCCGATGTGCTGACCATACGCGCGATCGGGCTGACGGTATCGGACCTCGACCGCACGGAGCGGTTCTACCGCGACACGCTCGACTTCCGCACCGTCGCGCGAAAGCACGTGCAGGACCCGTCGCTGGACGCCCTGTTCGCCCTGCCGAACGACGCGATGGATGTGCTGACGATGCAGCTCGGCGATCAGCAGGTCGAGTTCACGCAATTCGAACGGCCCGGGCGCCCCTACCCGGCAGACAGCCGTAGCCCCGATCTGTGGTTCCAGCACTTTGCCGTCATCGTATCGGACATGGATGCCGCCTATGCGCGCGTTCGCGCGACTGGTGTATCGGCGATTTCCGTCGACGGCCCGGCGACTCTGCCGGAGCAGAACGGGGGTGTGCGCGCCTTCAAGTTTCGGGATCCGGACGGTCATCCGTTGGAGTTGTTGTGGTTCCCGCCCGGACAAGGGCGGGCAATCTGGCACCAGCGGGCCGGGCTGTTCCTCGGCATCGACCACAGTGCCATCGCGGTGGCGTCGACCGACGCTAGCCTCACCTTCTACCGCGACCGGCTGGGGCTGCGCGTGGCCTATGCGGTGACGAACCGGGGCGCGACGCAGGACCGCCTGGATGGGGTGACGGGTGCGGTCGTCGGTATCACCGGTCTGCTGCCCGCAGCGCCGGACGCGCCGGGGATCGAGTTCCTCGACTACCGGAGCCCCGCGATCGGCCGCCCGGTGCCAGACGTTCATGCGGACGATATTGTTCACGCGCATCTGACGCTGGTTGTCGACGATCTGCCCGAGATTCTTGCGAGCCCCGGTTTGCGGCGGCTGTCCCGCGGCACCGTTGCCACAACGCCCGACGTCTGTTCAGCGTCAATACTCGATCCCGATGGCCACATGGTGGTCCTGGAACAGGCGCTCCGAGCCCCCTTGGTTTGCGGCCAATGAGCCGGCTCTCGTGCCGCAGGCTCGTCTCCGCCGTTTCTGCGATCCTGCCCGTGTGGCCTCCACGCGTCTCGGCCGCGAAGCCATCGGCTGTCGCGTCGTTTTTCCGTAGGGGGCCGATGTAACGTTTCCGCACTCGGACGCGTCGTCCGAGTGCGCCCGACGAGGGCCATCCAACGAACCGGAGAAAACGCATGTCCGCCAAGACCGCCGTCGCCTCGCTCGTTCTCGCCTTCGCGCTCTCGAGCGCGCTCGCGACCATCGCCTCCGCCGGTCCTTTGACCGACGCGGAAAAGGCCGCCGCGATGGCCGCCCACAAGGAGAAGTGCTTCGGCGTCGCCCTCAAGGGCCAGAACGATTGCGCTGCAGGACCGGGCACGACCTGCCAGGGCAGCTCGACCGTCGATTTCCAGGGCAGTTCGTGGAAGTTCGTCCAGGGCGGAACCTGCACCTCGATCGTCACGCCGAACGGCAAGCACGGCTCTCTGACGCCGATGTGAGCCAGACGAACGCCAGCATCCGAGCGCCGGAAAACGGGGAGAGCCATGATTGGAGACCTGACCGCATCTTTTGCGCGGGAAGCCTCTCAGCCTCGCTTTCCGGCGCATGCCGTCGCGGGCCTGGCTGGGACGAGCTTCAAGCCACAGCACCTTGAGGCGATCCTGTCGGGCCCGAAGCCGACCGGCTTTTTCGAAGTCCATGCCGAGAACTACATGGGCGCCGGCGGCCCTCCCCATCGCGCGCTCGAAGCCGTTCGGCGCGATTATCCTCTGTCGCTGCACGGCGTGTGCATGTCGATCGGCGGCCCGCAGCCGTTGGACGCCGCCCATCTTCAGCGCTTCCGCGATCTCCTTCGGCGCTACGAGCCCGCGCTCGTCTCGGAGCATCTCGCCTGGTCGACGCACGAAAACCTCTACTATAACGATCTCTTGCCGCTCCCGTACACCGAGGCGACGCTCGCAAGAGTGTGCGACCACATCGACGCCGTGCAGGAGGCGATCGTCCGGCCGCTGCTCCTCGAGAATCCGTCGACCTATGTGCTCTTCTGCGATTCGACCATGCGCGAGACGGAGTTCATCCGTGCGGTCGCCCGGCGCACCGGCTGCGGCCTCCTGCTCGACGTCAACAACGTCTTCGTGTCGGCGACCAATCATCGCTTCTCGCCGCTCGACTATCTCTCCGACTTTCCGCTCGGGCTTGTGGGCCAGATCCATCTCGCCGGGCACACGGAACAGAGCGACGACGAGGGCGATCCGCTGCTCATCGACAGCCACGACCGGCCGGTCGCCGACGTGGTCTGGAGCCTTTTTACGGGCGTTGTCGAGCGGGCGGGGCCGATCCCGACGCTCATCGAGTGGGACAGCGAGATTCCGGAATGGCCGCGCCTTGCGGCGGAAGCGGCTGCCGCCCAACGCATCCTCGACCGCGCCGCGCTGATCGCAAGGCGGAACCATGCGGCCTGACCTCTCCCCCGCGGCATCGACGGCGTCCGGCGCGGCCTATCCGGCCGCCTTCTCGGCGGCTCTCTTGCAGCCCGACCGCGACACGCCTGCGCTCGTCTCGGGACCGACGGGCAAGACGGCCGTCAAGCGCTACAACGTCTATCGCAACAACGTGACGGTGAGCCTCGTCGACGCGCTTGCGGCCGTCTATCCCGCCGTTCAGCGCATCACGGGCGTCGAATTCTTCCGTGCGATGGCGCGCTTTCACATCCGCGAAACGCCCCCGACCTCGCCGCTGCTGTTCGAATACGGCCGCGACTTTCCCGCCTTCATCGAGGCTTATGACTATGCTCAAGGCATGCCGTGGCTTGCCGATACGGCGCGCATCGAGCGCGCCTGGCTCGACGCCTATCATGCGGCTGACGCAGCGCCGCTCGCGCCGTCCGATCTCGCCTCCGTCCCCCCGGAGCGCGTCGCGGATCTTGTCTTCACGTCCCATACGGCGACTCGGGTTCTGCGCTCGCGCTATGCGGCCGTGACGATCTTCGCGGCCAATCGCGCAGCCGAGCCGGTCGAAGAGATCGACGCGAGCGAACCCGAGGACGCGCTGATCACGCGGCCCGAGTTCGACGTCGTCGTGCGTCGGCTCGCGCCGGGACACGCCGAGTTTCTGTCGGCGCTTCTTGCGGGACGTCCGCTCGGAGAGGCCGCGGGCGCGGCTCTCGAGGCTCATCCGGAGTTCGACATCAGCGCCGGCGTCGCGACGCTGATCGAATCCGGCGCATGCGTCTCGGCAAGTCCAGGAGAAAGCTCGTGACCAGCATATCGCAACAGTCCTCCGCGGGTGGGACGCTCTCGGCCCTCGCCCGGTTCGTCGACAGGGTCGAGCGCACGCTCAGCGCGGTCGCGCTGCCCTCGCTCGTGCTGCTCGTCTTGCGGTTTGCACTGGCGGTGCCGTTCTGGAAGTCGGGCATTCTCAAGTGGGACGGATTCCTCCAGCTGAGCGACACCGCCGTGACGCTGTTCAGCGACGAGTTCATGCTGCATCTGCCGGGCGGGCCCTATCCGTTTCCCATGCCGACGGTGGTGGCGTTCCTCTCCGGATGCGCAGAGGTCACCTTCCCCGTCCTGCTCGTGCTCGGCCTTGCGACGCGCTTTGCGGCGCTCGGCCTTTTGTTCATGACGCTCATCGTCGAACTGACGGTGCCCGACGGATGGCCCGTGCACATCACCTGGGCGGCGATGGCGCTCGCCATAATCGCCTGGGGGCCGGGACGCCTGTCGGTCGACGCCTTGATCCGTCGCGTTCTGGGACTGCCGGCTCCCTAGAAACAGCATTTGAGGATCTCGCGCATGCCCGCCGCATATCGGGCCTGGGCGGAGAGCGAGGTGCCGGAGATACGCGGCGTCATGCCGTGATGCGGCATCGTGCGCTAGGCAGAAGCCCCACGAGGCGATTGGGTTTCTTCCCGAAGGATAACGGCAGCTCGGAAAGGATGAGCGAACCGTGGCTCTAACCGGCACTTTTCGTGGCCGGAGGCAGACCGTCGGTTTAGGAACGACTGAGCAAAACAAACTGCCGTTCCGTCGCTACGCTCGATAACGCCTAGATTCCGACTCGAATCTAAAGCCGAACGAGCGAATCGTCGAATGAGGAGCAAGATCGAAGCAGCGTAGAGGAATGCGGTTGCTGAGGTGATGGTAGCCTCGAAATCCTTTGCCAGCCGGCGGTTGCGCCCGAGCGGGCAAAGAAGCGTTCGGCCACCCAGCGCCGAGGATGCACGGCAAAGCCGATTTGTCCGGCCTGCTTACGCACGATCTCGGCGACGATCCTGGTCGCGTTTGCCACGCGTTCGGCGGCATAGGCGCGTTTACGCGCAAATGCACGGTCCGCGGCCGAGGTTCGGCCGAGCCCCCGGTAAACCCGCGCTGAATTTCTGTCCGTCTAGGACGGACAGCATGGTTTGGGCCCCCGTTTGGGCACGCGGTCGTGGCGCGGGAATATGGCGTCAATTGCTGGGATATTCGGCGGAGCGCGCGTCCTCCTTCCTGGCGTCGAGGACGGTCAGCGTGCCGTTTTACTGCGTCAGATGGATCTCGGTGCTGTAGCGGTCGGCACCGGATCGATCCTGCCACTTGCGGGCGCGTAACGCACCTTTGATGAAGACCTTCGCACCCTTCGCGTCCCTGTGTTGTTGGGTGTCGGACAATCGTCGGCGAACGTCGCTCGGTCAAAAGGAATGCGACAGCGCGAGTATGATCTCAAGCGGCCTGCACTCCGCCCCGGTGTCGTTACGATGACGGTTCACGCAGACCTTCCTCGATGCCCGGAAGGAGGACGCGCGCTCCTCCGAACAGCATGCAACGCGTCTGCGCCCAGGCTGGCCCGATCTCCCGCGACCGCCGTTGCAAGTCGATGGATTTCGCACCAAGGGACACGACTGGAAGGTCGGCTTTTGACCGGAGTTGGCCGTAACCAGCCGATCCGCTTCCGGGCTGGCGAACGGAAAAGCTGTCACTTCGTCCGACAGACGTTTCGGCAGCTCCCGACCCAACGCGGCCGTCAGACTGTCAATCGGGCGATCCCAAGATCGGACGCTCAGGGCCATCCGATTGCGGAAATTTCGCGCTCATGCCGGTTACAGCCCGACGTTCGAAACACTTCACGAAGGCCGACACGGTGTTGGGGACGCGTCAGGTTGAAGCTGTCTGAAAGAGGCCCATCAGCGTTAGCTGACGAACATGCCTGTACGCGTACTTGCAAGCAGTCCCGCCCGCCGCGTCGTTTTGGTTCAGCGTGCCACTTGTCTACGCGAAACGTTCCTTTTGCCGCCAGGTCCAGCATTTTTTACCTACCAGAGCCCCAAGGGCACGCCACCGACCGCCCTCGACCGCCGCGCCGATCGACAGGGCTTCGCGCGACGACCGGAGTCGCGGTCTTTCTTCGTTCGAGCTACATTGCGTTGAGACTGTCCTGTCTTGCCGTGAACACCCAACCCGACCTCACATTGACCGCTCCGAGGGTGAGTGATGGCCCAGTTAAAGGTGGCAACGGCGCATTCAGCGACCCGAGCCAGTGGATCGACGTGACGGACCCGGACAACACGGGGACCCTCGCGCCGGCCAGTTCGGACGACGCGGACTTTCCGTCTGGCGGTGACGTATCGGGAAGCGGCGACGTCGCTGCGTTGACGGTCGAGAGCAGCGTCGAGTTTTCAGCTAACGTCAGTGCCGGATCGATTACCAACAGCGGACAGGTGACGATCAGCGGCGGGACGCTGAGCACAACCGGCGAGTTGAACAACACGGGCGGTATCACGCTCGGCAGTGGTGCCCTGATTTCCGACTTCGTCTCCGACACCGGCAACATCGGCGTCGGGTCGGGCGGCTCGCTGTCGACGACAGCCAACCTCTATGTCGGCTCCGGTGGGGATGGCACGCTCAGCGTGACGAACGGCGCCAGCGTCGACGTGGGCACCTTCACCGAAATCGGCGGGGCCGGCGGCTACGGCACCGTGACAATCGATGGCTCGCAGTGGACCTCGGGGCCCGCCGTGCCGCCCGGAACGTCGACCCAGACGGGCAACGTGGACGTCGGCGACGACGGCACCGGCGGCTTGACCGTCACGAACGGCTCCACGGTGACCGTCAACGGCGGCATCTATGTCGGGAGTGCCGATCCCGGCGAGACGGGCAGCGGAACGCTGACTATCGATGGCGGCTCCACTGTATATGCCAACGGAGATTTCGGTGTCCGCCTCGCTCAGGACCCGGGCAGCAGCGGCACGCTGATCCTGACTGGAGCCGGAACGGAACTGTTCGCCGGCTCGGCAAGCGTCACCGACAGCGACGAATTCTCCATCGGCTCGGCGTCCGGCAGTGGCACGGCGGTCGTCGCGGACGGCGCGCTGGCCGTGACCGAGGACTTCGCAATTGGTAGCGGCGTGGAAGGCCACCCGAATGGGGGCACCGGCGTCGGCACGATCAAGTCCGGCGCGACCGTCGAAAGCGGCTCGGGTCAGGTCGGCGCGTTTGGCGGCACCGGCACGCTCACCGTGGATGACGCGCTCTGGGCCATCACCGGCGAACTCGATATCGGGGCGGAAGGCGGTCAGACGCAGATCGCCAACGGCACTCTGATCGTCCAGAACCGCGGGACGGTGACGGACGCGACCGGCAGCATCGCGACGTTCGCGGCGTCGGGCACCGAGCAGGGGACGACCGGCACGGTCACCATTACCGGGCCGGCATCGCGGTGGGACAACACCGGCGATCTCGATGTCGGCAACGGCGGCACCGGCGCGCTGACGATCCAGGACGGCGGCAGCGTCTCGGTCGGTGGCTTGCTCGACATCGGCACTCAGTCGGGCGCCGTCGGGACGGTGACCGTCGCTGATTCCGCGTCCTCGATCGCCCTCGCCGGTGACCTGACCGTGGGCGATGCGGGAACAGGCACGTTAGCGCTCGCCAACGGCACCAGCACCGCGATCACCGGCGATACCGATATCGGCGCCCAGCAGGGCGGCGACGGCACGGTCGACCTGAACCCCGGTGCGTTTCTCGGAGGCGGCGGCGATCTGACGGTCGGCTATGGTGGCATCGGCGACCTGGAGCTCAGCAATGCATCGACCGCCACCTTTGGCGGCGACCTCGGAGAAGCGGCTGAGGGCGGCAGTAGCGGTACGATAACGGTCGACAACAGCATCTTCGACGTGACCGGCTCCGCCACCGTCGGCGACGGCGGCTCTGGCACGCTGTCCGCCATCGACGGATCCACATTCGACGTCGGGGCTGTTGCGCAGATCGGCAACAGCACCGGCGGGAATGGCGGCCTGCTTCTTGATGCGTCACAAATGGCGATCGGGCCGGCGGTGCCATCTGACACGTCGACGCAGGCAGGCAATCTCGGCATCGGCAACGATTCCACGGGTGTGGCGACCGTCACCGATGGCGCCACGCTGACCGTGAACGGCGGGATCTATGTCGGCAGCGCCGATCCCGGAGATACCGCAAGCGGCACGCTGACGATCGACGGCGGCTCGACGGTTTATGCGAACGGCGATTTCGGCGTGCGCCTGGGTCAGGATCCGGGCAGCAGCGGCACGCTGGTCGTCACCGGCGCGGGATCGGCGCTGTTTGCGGGTTCGCCGAGCGTCACTGGCGTCGACGAGTTCGGTGTTGCCAGTGGCGCTGGTGCGGCGACGGCGGTCATCGCCGATCAGGCGCTGGTGCAGACCGAGGACTTCTTCTTCGGCAGCGTTGTCGAACCGTACACGGATGGCGGCACCGGCAGTGCGACGATGGAATCTGCCGCGACGGTCGAGTCAGGCGACGGCGGCGTGGGTGCGTTTGGAGGCAGTGGCAGCATTACGGTCGACGATGCGCTGTGGGCCATCACCGGTGAGCTGGACGTCGGTCAGAGCGGTGGGGCTACGCAGGTCGGCCAGGGTCTGCTGATCGTGCAGGACGGCGGGACCGTCACGGATGCCACGGGTACCGTCGCAACCTACCAGCCCGGCAGCGGCCAGCAAACGGAAACCGGCACCGTCGTCGTCACCGGTGCGGCATCGCTGTGGGACACGTCGGGGGATCTTTATGTCGGCGACGCCGCCGCCGGCACATTGAGCATCAGCGACGGCGGCACCGTGGTGGTCGGCGGCAACCTCGATATCGGCACGCAGACGAGTGCGGTCGGTACGGTGATGCTGAGCGGATCCACGTCGACCCTAAGCGTAACGGGCCCGGTGATCGTTGGCGACGACGGCAACGGCGTGCTCGATCTGTCGCAAGGCGCGACGCTAACGGCTGACAGCCTGATGATCGGCAGCACCGGCGGCGGCGGAGGCACTTTGGCCGTCGACGGCGCGACATTGACGGTCGATGGCAACGCGAACGTCGACACGGGCACACTGGACGTCGAGAACGGCGCGACGCTGACCGTCACAGGCAGCCTGACAGGTGGTGGAATCGCCGGATCGAGCGCGACGATCTCCATCGGCGACGCGCAGGTAACGGCCGATGTCGGCGGAAATCTGCTGGTCGGCGAAGGGGGCACGCTGGACCTGGAAGTCGGCGGCGGGATCACCGTCTCTGTCGGCAGCGATGTGCTCATCGCCCTCGCTCAAGGTGGCAGCGGCACGCTGACCGTGTCCGACATGGGCACCACGCTCAACGACTTGCTGGGCGAGGTCGGTGTCGGTGTCGCGGGAAACGGGACACTGGCGATCGTCGCCGGCGCAACTCTCATCAGCCAACAAGCCGATATCGGCGAACTGGCAGGGGCCGGCGGCACCGTCACACTGATTGACGCCAGCTCGCTTTGGGATGCGGGTCCGTTGGTGGTCGGCGATGGCGGCACTGGGTCGCTCGACATCGACAGCTTCGCGACACTCCTCACGGTGGGCGCCGCCCTCGGCGATACGGCGGGTAGCGTCGGCTACGTCAACGTTGAGAATCGTGGCACCTGGGCGGATACGGGTGCGCTGATCGTTGGCCAACTTGGACGCGGTACCCTTGACATCTTCAGCGGCAGCACTGTGACCGAAACGACGACCACGGATGTCGGTGTCCAGATCGGGTCGTCCTCGCTGCTCACTCTCGATACGGGCGCGTGGCTGACCGCCGATAGTGTTGTCATGAGCGATGGCGCCACGCTGTCGATCTCGTCTGGTGCCGTGTTGACGGTGCTAGGCAATGCCAACATTCGTGATCCAGCTCTGGACCCGGTTGGTCTGCTCGTGAACGGCGTCGGGACCATTGATGCCGCCACCGTTGTTGCCACAGGTGCTGCGATCTTCGTTGGCGACACGCTGGGTCCGTTGGCGGGCGGGGCGGGCGTGCTGACCGTCTCCGGGGGCGCAACCGTGCACGCTGGAGAGACAAACATCGGTGTAGCCGGCGACGGCACCCTCGCGTTGATTGAACCGGACACTAATTGGCAGAATGATACCGGGGAAACGGTCGGATACGGGGGAACGCTGCTCGTTCTGGCGGGCTCGACGTTGACCGATCTTGCCGGCGCCAATGTCCTTGGATCGGCGACCATCAGCGCGGCGACCTGGGCGGTTACGGGCGATATTAGAGTGGAACAATCCGGCACCGGCAGCCCCACCGCCACGATGACGGTCAGGAACGGTGCGACGGTCTCCGACACGGACGGCACCGTCTCGTCAGCCTCCGTGTTGGTCGATGGCGCTACCTGGACAGGTTCCGCCTCGCTGGTCATTGGGAGTGGCGGAAGCGTAGATGTGACCGATCAGGGGATGCTAAATAATGCCGGTGAGTTGGACATCGGCGAGAGCACCGGCTCCGGCGATCCGGCGGTGTTGCAGGTCACGTCGGCGGGCGTAAGTGCAGATTATCTCAGCATCGTGAGCACCGGAACACTGCTCGCCTCGCAAGCGGGCTTTGTCTCCGCCGACGATGTCGTAGGTAGCGGCGGCAACCTGGGCGTCGACTACGGCCGCGTCTTAGCCGGCATGGATGGAGCCACTTTTCTGGGAGCGGCAATCACGGTCACGGACGGTCAGCTCGTCAGCATCAGCACAATATCTCTGGCCTCGACGACAGTTACAGTCGATGCAACTGGAACGATCAGCGCGCTGACCTCGCTTGAGCTTGAAAATGCGGGAATCGGGCTGAGCACTGTCACGCTTGACAACGGCACGCTCACCGCCGGCTTGGTGACACTCGACGCAACCTCAACGATCATCGGCACAGGCGCAATCGTAGGCAACGTAAGCGGGGGGACCATCATCGCCCAAGGAGGCGAGCTGGAAATCACCGGCTCTGTCACCAACGCATTCGTGCGGCTTGCTCCCGACCCGACACTCCAGCTCGACAGCACCGTCGACGCGACAACCACCATCTCATGGAGCGCACCGGGCGGCACGGTCGATCTGGGCGAGCCGGAGGCGGTCCATGGGACGTTCGAGGGCTTCGGGACGGGCGACGTGATAGATCTGCCGTCTCTCGGGATCGACGGTAGCCAGTTTGCGAACGGCACGCTGACCCTGACAGCGGGGCAGGTCGTGGTTGCCGACCTCATATTCTCTGGCACGAGCCTGACCGCGAGCAATTTCCAGCTCTCCCCGGAGGGCGTGTCGATCGCGTGGCAGCCTTCCTGCTACGCTGCCGGCACGCGCATCCTGACACCTCGCGGCGAAGTGCCGGTCGATGCGCTTCGTCCCGGTGAGGCAGTCGTGACCATCGACCCGCACGGTGCGCGGCGCATCGACATCGTTCGCTGGATTGGCCGCCGCCAGCTCGATCTGTCGACCCACCCCGATCCCGACCTCGCTGCCCCGGTGCGTCTCCGCGCCGGGGCCATCGCGCCGGGCGTACCGACACGCGACCTGCTGCTCTCGCCCGATCACTGCGTGCTGATGGACGGCCACCTGATCCGCGCCTGGCGGCTCATCAACGGCGTTTCGGTCGTGCAGGACTATCGGTGCACGATCACGTACTTGCACGTGGCGCTGGATCGCCACGCGCTGCTGCTCGCCGAGGGTCTGATCGCCGAGAGCTATCTAGACGAAGGCCATGCGGACTTCTTCCGAGGTACGTTGATCGCACCGGGCCCGCTGCACGAGCGGCCAATGGAGAGCTGCGCCCCGTTTGTGCCGGATGATGCCTTCGCCGAACGCGTGTGGCGTCGCCTGGCCGCTCGTGCGGGCGTGCAACCGCCCGCACACGGTCTCCGCGCCCCGAGGTTACGTGCGATCGCCGATGATCGGTCGTTGCGGCCAGTGGCAATGGGCGACCATCGCATCTTCCCGCTGCCGCGCGGCGCCACTCATGTTCGGCTGGTGTCTGACGCAATGCGGCCGACCGACGCGCGCCCATGGGCCGACGACCGCCGACGGCTCGGCGTCGCAGTGCGCCGAATAATGCTCGACGGCACTCGCAGCCTGCCACTCGACGATCCCCGCCTCGGCCGCGGTTGGTGGGCGCCAGAACCCGGAGGCCGCTGGACGGACGGCGACGCGTATCTCCACCTGCCACCCGGCACGAACGTGCTGGAGCTGCGGCTCGCGCGATGACCAGCATGATGGTGGCACCAACGCCGCGGGTGTTCACCCCTTCCGGCCAGTCCCGATCTTGAACGGAATGTCTGGTTCCGCTCATCGCGGCCCGTAAGCGGACTGGCAGATCACCCCCCGTCGTTGCCCTTCAGAGCGTGCGCGGAAGTGTCTGCTTCGGAGTGCCGCCTCAACCGGTCGGATGACTGGAGTGGGCGCAAAGCAGCCGTCGCGAGCGCGGCTGTCCTACCTCCGGCTTCACCGACACGCGACCTACATCACGGACAAGAAGCGTCAGATTTTACCCGCTCTCGACGGTGTCTCATGGCGGACAAGAGGCGCTTCGAGACGCTGGAATATGCGGTCTCGCGGTTGGGTTCGTGGGCGTAATCGGCGGCGTCATCACCGCGCTAAGCACGCAGCTCAAGGTCGCCTATGGGCGACATCAGGAACTGGATCGCCCGCCAAGCGAAGCTGATCTAATCCCGCCGCGGCTTCATTCGCTGTCCCGGCGCCCCGGTCACACAAGTGTCAAGCTCACCCGCCGGTCGTGCAGCAGCCCTCGAATTGAAGCTTGCAGCCTCGCTGCTGGCCCGCGGATCTTCCCGATACGCTCGCTACGGTCGAGGGAATTCTCTTTCGGAATCGGTTCTTGTGCGGCACGTTTGCATCGGCGCGCAGGGGGCGCACCCCCCAATGCGGACCATACGTCGTAGAATCCGGAAGTATCGTCGCAGCTACCGCGGCGATGCCTTCGCGTATGCCGTGATCGCGGCAGCGTTCGTCGACCTGAGCCTCGGCGTGCTCGCGGCGCGGCCCGGAGCGGACATATAATAGTCTGCGGCTCGGCCGTGTCACGGACGCTTCGCGGCCACCATCCAGCTCGTTGGCTCAAACGCAAACCACTGCCCCACGTCATCGGCATATGGACGCACTTGGCCGAGACGAACAGGCGGGGGCCGAAACGTCCTGCAATACGTTCCGTCCGATAGGAAGGGCAGGTGAGGGCACTCAGCCCAAGTACGCCGCGCAAACGCCGGCTTTGTGCGCCCACTGGACAGACATCGTAGCGTGGCTGAGCCTGCACGGTGCCATCGGGCTATTTCACGTCGCCGCTGACGTACCGTCGATGGGCATCGATCCACTTGGTCGCGATCGCTGTTAGCGCTTCTGCCAGCGACACCTTGCCGCTGCACACAAGCCGGTTGAGCCTCATACTCCGGCTCGTCCTTCCGGTCGGCGGTCCTGCCGGTGCCCAATGTCGCCCCGCGGTTTGCGAAGGGAAACGGCGGCTTCCAGGTCGGCTCCGCACCGCAACCGTGACGTTGAGAGCGTTTAACGACCAGCGGTCATCGGCGATGTCGGTGCCATGCCGTTGTCCTCGCCGCCCGACGGTTCGCTCGCATTGGCAGCCCTTGATTGCGCGTCAGGCCGTTCATCAT
>Ga0074045_10003379_pt1 | contig 14382 bp, 8 predicted proteins | sample BogForMeECP23OM2_FD_94442 | JGI IMG/M metagenome (GOLD analysis project Ga0074045, IMG submission 94442) | Bog forest soil microbial communities from Calvert Island, British Columbia, Canada - Bog Forest MetaG ECP23OM2 | ecosystem: Environmental > Terrestrial > Soil > Wetlands ... | reverse complement strand
TCAAAATCAGGCGTGAGCGATCAGCGCGTCGAGCGAATTATCCTCCCGCACCGCAACATTGAATGGAGGTTCTTCGGCAAAGAGTTCCAAACCCAGCCCACGGAGAAAGTCGCACACCTCCCTCGGATTCACCCCCAGATGAGGATGAACGTCAAGAAACACCACGATGCCCGGACTGCGCGCAATTGTCTCCCGCGCCCCTCGCAGCACGTGCATGTCGGCGCCTTCCACGTCGATCTTGATCGCGTCGACCGGACGGTCGAAGCCCGTCTCGGCCAGTAAGTCGTCGAGCCGGCGCGTCTGCACTTCGATGATGCCCTGTTCCCTCTTCGGTTTTCCGGCGAGCAGCGTATGGAAGCCGCTCTTTTCTCCGAGGTGAAGCTGAGCCGTCCCATTGGCGTCGCTCAGAGCCAGCTCGTGAAGAGTGATGTTGCGATATTCGTTCCTGGCGATGCTTTTTCGGATCCAGCGGCAATTCTCCGGGTGCGGCTCGAAGGAGAACACGCGTCCCTGCGGTCCGACTAGCCTCGAAGCGAGCAGAGTGAAGTCGCCCTTGTTGCATCCCACATCCACGAAGGTTGCTCCCGGCCGCAGGAATTGCTTGAACGCCTGATGCTTGGATTCCTCGTAACAGCCGAGGGCGCGCATCAACATCATGCGGGATTCTTTGATGTTGAGATAAACCCGGCCGCCCTCAAACTTGTAGGGATAATAAAAGTCGGGCATCACACTCGACCATACCGGGTAGGTTTTCAACAGAATCGACTTATAGGTATCGCGCATTGCCACTTGAGACTCCATACGTTGTCGGGATTCCTTCTTTCGAATAGTTTGCCAGAATGCAGGGGAAAGCGGCAGTTGTCGGCCTGGCTTCCGACTCAGGCAAGTGCCTTGTGCCCGTCCCACCCCGCGAGATAGGCTTTTCTCAGCCTGGGGATGCGTGCCGGGCAAGGGCGGCGATCGGCTGCGCGTCGATTTCTCAATGTTCGACCGAGCTTCCTTGACATGGAAGGGAGCTCTTCATGCGATAATCGCGCGACATCATTGGTGAGACTTAGCTTGGCCGGGACCCCAACGCGCACATGATGCCAAGAAAGGCTGGAGGATTCTCTGAAGATCGTCTTGGTCCACAATACCTACCAGCAACCCGGCGGAGAGGACGTGGTTTTCGAGCAGGAACGCAAAATGCTCGAAGGCGCGGGCCATCAAGTCATACCCTACTGCCGGAGCAACTGGGATGTGGACTCTTATCGCGGCGTCCGGCTCGTCGGTCTGGCCCAGAGAACGGTGTGGGCGTCGGATTCGCGGCGCGAATTCTTGCGGCTGTTGCGGCAGGAAAAGCCCAACCTGGTCCACGTCCACAACACCTTCGTGATGATCTCTCCCTCCATCTACTCAGCTTGCTTTGAGGAAAAGGTTCCGGTAGTTCAGACGCTGCACAACTATCGTCTGTTGTGTCCGGCCGCCACTTTTTTTCGCGACGGGAAAGTCTGCGAAGAATGTCTGCAGGGCTCCTTGTGGCAGGGCGTGAGGCACGCCTGTTACCGCCAGTCCTACTCCGCTTCCGCGGTGGTCGCGCTCATGCTCGCTGCTCATCGGCTGCGCGACACCTGGAAGCGCGAGATCACCTGCTACATCGCCTTGAGCGAATTCGCCCGCAACAAGTTCGTGGAAGGCGGACTGCCTCGGGATAAAATTTTCGTCAAGCCCAACTTTGTTTCCCCCGATCCCGGAGCCCGCACCGGCAGGGGAGATTACGCGCTTCTGGTAGGCCGCTTATCACCTCGTAAGCGGGTGCAGACCGTCCTCGAAGCCTGGAAGCGCCTTTCCCTCTCGATTCCCATCTTTATTATCGGAGGCGGTCCGGATCTTGAGGCCTTAAAAGCCAAAGCAGCCCGCGATCACCTTGCCAACGTTCACTTCCGCGGCCACCTGCCTCGGGAGCAGACCCTGGCGGCGATCAATCAGGCCCGCTTCCTGGTCTTCGCCAGCGAATGGTATGAGAATTTCCCGGTTACTCTCGTCGAGTCGTTTGCCTGCAGCACTCCCGTGATCTGCAGTCGGATGGGAGTGATGCCGGAGATTGTGACGGACGGTAGAACCGGCCTTCACTTCACTCCCGGCGATCCCGATGATCTGGTCCGCAAGGTGGAGTGGGCCTGGACTCATCCCGAGGAGATCTCTGCCATGGGCAAAGAGGCCCGCCACGAGTATGAAACCAAATACACGGCCGAGAAAAATTATCCTCTGCTGCTCAAGATCTACGAGCGCGCCCTGAAGCAGCCGTAGCTTTCAGCTGCGCAGCTTCAACGCAACCGATTCAGCCTAGCCGCGCGTCCGGGATGCGGCATGATTAATGCCGCATCCCGCCCGAACTCGGCTCTGCCGGTAATTATTTGATGATTAGCTGGAGCTGCGCCGACCACTGCAGTTGACTCTGCGGGCCGAAGGCGCCCGTCACCGTAATCACGTAGGTTCCTCCGGGAGCACCCGACGTCGTCTGCACCGTCAGCACCGAAGTGACGTTGCCTCCGCTCGGCGTGGCTGGGTTGGTTGCAAAACTACAAGTGGTGTCCGCCGGCAGCCCGCTGCAGGAAAGATTGACCGCCCCGCTAAATTGTCCGAATGGCGTCACTGTCACGGTTGTCTGGTTCGACGATCCTGGGAGGATCTTCAGGGACGTGGGAGAATTTGCAATCGTGAAGTACGGCCCGAAGCCGACCAGGTTAACGCTTTGTGGACTGGTGAGCGAGTTGTCGGTGAACTGCAGCGTCGCCGTGCGCTTACCGTAGTTGACCGGAGTAAACGTGACCGCGACCGTGCAAGTCACGTCCACCGAGATCAGCGCCGGGAGCGTTCCGTTGCCGCAAGTCGTAGTCTCGGCAAAGTCCTGCGGATTGTTGCCGCCGAAGCTGAGGCCGCTCAAGCTGAGATCGAGGCCACCGATACTGCTGATGGTCACGTTCTGTGCCGGACTCGCCGTTCCGATCGGATAAGAAGCGAAGTTGCTGGGAGTCGTATAACCGATGCCCGGAGATAGCTGCACCAGGCGAATGCGATTGTTGCCCGCGTCGGCGATGTACAAATTATTCTTGGCGTCGACCATAAGCCCGTCGTTGGCAAGTTTTGCCGACGCAGCCGGGCCTCCGTCCCCGGAAAATCCGCCGACGCCTTTTTGGGCGTAGTCGCCGGCGACGGTTCCAATAATGTTTGTAGCGGCGCTCACGCGCTGCACAATATTATCGTTGCCTCCGCCGATGAATACATCGTTCGCGGCATCGATCGCCAGTTGGTTCGGCGACCACATGCTGCCACCGGTCGCGGGACCGCCGTCGCCGCCGAGAACGAACAATCCGTTAAGCGCCCAATCGTTAATAATGCCCGTGCTCGCCGTGATGCGGCGAATCTCGTTGTTGTAGGAATCGGCAATGTACACGTTGAACGAGCTGTCCACCGCAACCCCCGAAGGATGGTCAAGGTGGGCCTGGATCGCGGGTTTTCCGTTGCCGCCGGCTCCGGCAATCCCAACTCCGGCAATCGTCGTGATGATCTGGGTCCCGGCGTTCACCTCCCGAACCCGATGCACGTCATAGTCGGCGATATAGAGGTTGCCGAGGCTGTCGAGAGCGATCGCCAGCGGATAGGTGAACGTCGCCAAGGTTGCCGGGCCATTGTCTCCACAGGGGTTGGTCGGATTGCCCAGCGGGCACGCGTTGCCCGTCCCGGCGTAAGTTTTTATGTTGAAAGTCGAGGCATTCACCTCCCGAATTACGAGGTTGCTGGCGTCGGCAATGAACAAGTCGCCAGCCCCATCCAGCGCCACATCGGTGGGTCCGTCGAGAGTCGCCATCAGAGCCGGGCCGCCGTCACCCGTATAGCCGGCGAAGCCGGTCCCAACTACGGTCGCAATGTAGCCGGCCGGGATCGTGACCCCTAGAACAATAGCCGTCTGCGTACCGGTGTTGACCGCACGGATGCGATTGTTAGCCGTATCTGCGATATAAAGAATTCCGTTCGAATCCTCGTTCACGTTGTAGGGATCGGCCAGAATCGCATTCAAAGCCGGGCCGTTGTCGTTGCCCATGCCGCCGCCGGCGATGGTCGAGATATTGCCGCTGCTCACCTGCCGGATGCGGAGATTTCCCTGGTCCGCAATCAGGAGATTCGCCGAGCCGTCGAGGAAAACGCTCTGCGGGTAGTCCAAGTCTGCAGCCGTGGCCAATCCGCTATCCCCGGCAAAGGCCTGCGTCCCGGTGCCCGCGAAGGTGCTGATGTTTTGAGTTGTAGCGTTCACCAGGCGAATTTTCTGGTCGTAGGTATCGGCGATGTATATGTTGGCTGAGGAGTCCACAAAAATACCCATGGGCATGGTCAGGTGAGCTGCAGTCGCAAGCCCGCCATCCCCACAGGGAGCCGAGGGAGCCGATGGATTCTGGCAAATGGCGCCGGTTCCGGCGACCGTCGTAATAGTCGGAGTGCCTCCGGCGGAAATCTTGCGAATCCGGTTGTCTCTCGTATCCGCGATATAGAGATTTCCCGCGCTGTCGAAAGCAATACTCTGGGGATAGTTCAGCGTCGGGCCGATTGGCGAACCGCCGTCGCCACAGGCGCCGGTCGCTTTGGCGCAGGGCACGCCGTTGCCGGCGAAGGTAGTGATGGTGTTGGTCGCTGCATCCACTTTTCGGATGCGATTGTCGAAGGCGTCCGCGACGTAGAGGTTGCCGGCAGCGTCGATCGCTACGCCCAAGGGAAAGTTAAATGACGCGCTGGTGGCTGGCCCGCCGTCGCCGCAGGTGCCGGTGGAGGGTTCGCATCGGATGCCGTTCCCGGCCACGGTGGTGATGATACCGTTCGGTGCGACCATGCGAATTCGGGGGTTTCCGAAGTCGGCGATGTAGATGTTTCCTTTGGAGTCAATCGCCAGCCCGCTCGGCAGCGCCAGCGTTGCCAGGTTCGCCTGACCACCATCGCCGCCATAACCTTCCGTGCCGGTTCCGGCAAAGACGGTGACGAGGCCACTGCTTGCACTCAGTTCGAAGACATCACTGGTATAGGGAGCGGTGAAGTAGGTATTTCCGGCAGTGTCGCGAATGGCTGCGGTCGGACCCGGCAGATCGATGCTGAGCGGGGCACTGCTCGGCGTTCCTCCGCCGGCATAGGTATTGATGATGTTCGCCTGTGCCGACGATCGTACCGACAGCAGCAGCAGAAAGAGCACGCCAGCGGCCATGGCCGCGAAGCAGGAAATCCGGCTCACCTGGGAGCCTGCAGCATTAGGGACTGCGAGATCGCGAGCGTTCACAATACTACCTCCACAAGAATATTTGAATGTCGGGAAAGTACCGGGGCCGAAACACCCGGTATTGAGTGCTCTTGGAAGACGAGTGGTCGGAGATCTATATCTACATCTGTCTCTGTATCTGTATCTGCATCTGATCTACGCCCCGGAATATCCCAGCCGGGACAAAATGTTGCCGGCGCATTTCTGCACCGATTGGGCTTGGGTCTCGGTGAATTTCTCGCGCCATCCCTCGACTGCACCGCTCCCGATGAAGCGGCCTTTGGCCGAGGCCTTTACCGGATTCTTTTTTTCCTGGTCGCGCATCCTCTGCACCGAGTTGTTGGCCACCGCGCGCTGAATCACATCGGCGGCGACGGGAACCTCGAGAAATTCCATCATCTTGCCCAGCGAAGCCTCCGGCTCGTGGCGCATTTCGTCGAAGCGCACCAGGAGAATCTGCGCCCGGCCTTCGTCTTTCGCCTTCACCCAGGAATCCACGTGAGCGGTCCAGGAGCCGAAAGGATTCACTGTGCCGCGGAGGAATCGCCCCAGAAAATCGTCGAAATCGTCGCCCGTGAAGCCCAGAGCTTTTTGATAGTTAAACTCCGACAAAGCCACATCCCGGGCGTCGCGCACCAGGTAGATCGCCTTTTTGTACTCTGGGCGGTAAGGCTCATGGGTCTTGATCAGTCGGCCCTGGCGCGGAAGCACTCGCGAGGCCTTGCCCTGCTTCCCAATATCGGGAACGACCTGGTCGACGTGGTTGAACGACGGCGACTGCCCCAGCAGAATTTCGAACAGCATGAAGCGCAGCCAGGTGTTTCCCGAGCGTGGATAGGAGGCGACGAACACATCCGACGGGATCAGGGCACGATGGCGAACCCACGCCAGCGGCTTGTGGATGGGAGTCTTAGCAATCTTATGGCGAACTTGGCGCAGTGTTGGCACGTTTTTCCTCTGACTTTTAGTCGGGGAGGTTTAGATTCTGCTTCGTTCTTGCGACGATGAAGTGTCGTTTAGAAGTGTCGTTAAAAAGACTACGAATTGAAAACCAACGCCGGCTCCTGCGCCGACATCTGCCGCAGACGAATGCTCACCACCACCAGCCCGATGAGTATCATGTAAGGGGCATCGGGGCGTCCGCCGAAAGTGGCATTGAACATCCCGTTGATGAAGAGGTTGACGAAGGCCGCCAGGCAGCCCACGGCCATGTAGCGTAACTCGGGCGTCGCCGCCATTCTGATGGTGCGCCACAGGTTTCTGACGATCACGACTTGGATCATGACGATGAGGCTGAGGCCGATGATGCCGGTGTTGTACATGGCCTCAATCAAGCTGTTGTGGGTGTGGGTGCTGGCGAAAGGCGTATCGGGATGAACCACGGCCATGAAGCGGGAGGCATCGAAGCCATAGCCGAGGATTGGCTTGGCCAGAATATAAGGAAACAGGAACTCCCACAGACCGGTGCGGCCGGTGAAGCTCGAACCGGCCTGCAACTGCGAGTAGTTGGTCATGTAATCGCCGAGAGGAGTGAACTTCAGCGCCAGAACCAGCATGACGGCGGCAACTCCGGCAAAGATCAAAACCGCCTTGAAGCGCTTCTGCAATCCGTAGAAGAGCAATCCGGCGAAGATGCCGGCGATGATTCCGGTCTTGCCTCCGGCCCCAACCATGATGATGAGGGAGATGGCGCCGATCCAGATCGGCCAACGGCGCTTGCCCGGCGAGTAAAGCATCAGACACAAAATCGCCAGCAAGCCGGCGATTCCCGAGATCGCGGTGGGAGCTTCGCGAAAGCGTTGTTCGAGCGCTCCCGATCCATATTCTCCGAGCGGATCGGCCTCAAAAATCGAGCGCAGTGTCGGCGCCAGAACCAGAACAAAAAAGCCAAAGACCGTGATGTTAAGAAAGTCGCGGAGCTCTGCCATGCCGTTGATCTGCTGAAAGCAGATATGCATGACCAGCACCACCAGCGTCAGCTTGAAGGCCCAGGCAAAGGAGAAGGCGGGGTTGGGCGAGTACACGCAGGAAACAATGCTGACCAGCGTGATCCAACTGACCCACTTGTAATCTCCTTGAAACAGGCCGCGCAGCGACTCGGGATATTTCAGAACAATGATCAGCAGGCCGAGCAGCGCGACAATCCAGAGAATGCCCTGGTCGTAAGCCTGCGAGGCGAAACCCGCGCCTCCGGCGATGTCGCTGCGGTAGGAAAACACTTCTTCCGAGACCAGCAGCCCCCACCACACCACAAAAATGAGCCACTTGGCCGGCTGGCTGCTTGCCCGGCCGTAGGCCGCGGCGAATACCAGCAGTCCGAAGAAAACCAGCGCCGCCAGAATTACTGTGGTCGTGTTCTCATCGGCGACGAACTCGGTGGCCGTGGTCAGCAGGAACAAGGTCGCGAAAGCGACGATCGCCACCACGGCGATGGTTGTGCCCCGGAGACGCGACTTGACTGGGGCTGCGAGTTGGGCCGGAGCTGAACTCATCTTCAACTTGAGATTCTAATTCTAAGCCGACACCGAAATTCCGTTACCAACGAACAACGTCTAAGAGAGCAACCCGACTAACTGGCGCCCGATCCTTTGAGCACCGCTGGAATGGTCTTCATCAGGATCTGGAAATCCAGCCAGAGAGACCAGCGATCGATATATTGCAAATCCAACTCCATCCATTTCTCAAAGGGGATGGAATTCCTTCCCAGAACCTGCCAAAGACAAGTGATCCCGGGCCGCACGCTGAAACGGCGGCGCTGCCAGTCTTCGTTGAAGCCTTCGTAATCGCGCACCGCCATGGGCCGCGGGCCCACCAAACTCATATCGCCCTTTAATACGTTAAACAGCTGCGGCAGTTCGTCGATGCTGGTCGAGCGGAGGAATTTTCCCATCGGAGTGATGCGCGGATCGTTTTTGATCTTGAAGACCGGGCCGCTTAATTCGTTGAGATGCTCGATCTCTTTCATCCGGCTTTCCGCGTCTGCCGTCATGGTCCGGAACTTGTAAATCTTGAAGCGGCGTTTGTTCAAACCCAGCCGCTCCTGCAGGAAGAACACCGGACCCGGCGAGGTCAGCTTGATGAATGCCGCGACGAGCAGGAACAGCGGAGAGAAGAAAATCACTAAAATCAAGGAAATCGTGAAGTCCACCGCCCACTTGATCACCGCCGGCCACCCGGCCACGATCGTCCCTGTGCGGTGCGTGATATGAGAATCGCCTTCGAAATCCTCCGCCGTCGAGCGAGCCCGCTTTAAATCGAAGATATTGGAAACGATGCGCACCAGAATTCCCTGCTCTTCGCAGAGTTCGGCGATTTCCGTGGCGTAGGAATGCAGCGACCGCAAGGGCAGAGTGACCACGACCTCATCCACCACATTCGAGCGCAGGAAGTCTCGCAGGCCGGCCAGATTGCAGGCCAGCGAGTATCCTTCCTCATTCAGCTTTTGTACCCCCGCCCAGGGCTCGTCCACAAAGGCGAGAATGCGATACCCGAGCCAGGGACTCTGTTCGATCTTGCGCGCAAATTGCACCGCCGCATCGTTGCTGCCGACGATCACGATGTTGCGCAGGTTCTTGCCTTTGGTGCGCATCTGCCGCAGTACCAGGCGCACCGTCAGGCGGCCGGTCGCCATAATGAGAGTCAGCGAGATCCAGAACACGCCCACGAAGATGTAGTTAATCATGGTGACGTGCAAAGCCAGAGCCATCATGTACATCAAGATCGTGCCTACCGAAGCCGCCTTGACCACGTCAATGACTTCATCTCTCTTGCGGGAGAGACGCCGGGACTCGTACATGTCGAAGAAGCGAAAAACCTGATGCCAGAGCAGCACAATCCCGCAAAAAATGATGAAGTTCTGAATCTTGATCCTCAGCTCCAGGAATTCGTTGAAGGACAGCCGGCTGCTGAAGATTTGCGAGACCGTGATGGTGGCCAGTCCAAAGCAGAGAAGGACCGTCGCGACGTCGAACGCCTGCACCAAATGCTTGAGAGTTTTGCGCTGATCGTTACCCACCTGGCTCAACCTCCAAGTTCGCTCGTGAGACCGCTATTAGGGGATTTACAGAGTAAGGAGACGCAGACTTTACCGGCAGACGCGGTTGCAGGTTTTCAAGTTGAGGCCGGTTCCCAGAACCGGCCCAGAGATCTTAATAGATTTTGCCGGGCAGGAGATCGCTCTTCAGCGACCCCGGGCTAGCTCAGATCTTCGCCGCGGCCATTGACTTGGGCCGTGACCACTTCCGAGGACGAGTCGTAATGTCCGCTGCCATTCCGGCCGTTTCCGTTGCCATTCCCATAAGCGCCGCTTCTCTGCGGGACCGCGGCCAGCACCGGAATGTTCAACTCCGACATCACTTCGGATGGAGTTCGCAGCGAAGGATCGAGGTATTCCACCGTGAATACCACGCCCGCGCTTAATGTCGCAGCCAGAAGAACCCCCACCAGACCGTACTTCCAGCGATCGCCCGTCGGCAAAGAAGGCACCGTGGGATTCTCCACGATCGACACATTCAGGATGCGTTGCTCGTCGAGGGCATCGGCCATGCGCGCTTCTTCACGCTTGTGCAGATAAAGCAGGTAATTATCTTCATCGGCTTTCGCGGTGCGGGCCAGGTCGCGCTGGGTCAGGTCTTTCTGTTCCAATTGGCGCGCGTTCTCCGTATACATGCTGACGATCGCCTGGGTTGCGGCCTCGCGAGCCTGCATGCCGCTGTAGTCGGCTTTGGCTTTGGCCAACTCGGTGCCGATCCAGCCGTAAGTCGGGTTCTGGTCGGTAACGCTGTCGCGCAGAGGCTTGCTCTGTTCTTCCGCGATCGAAGCGCGCGTGTCTTCGATTTCTTTGTCCACTTCCTGCACCAGGCGATAGCCGGGCTGGTATTTGGTCAGCAATTCGGTGCGCTTGAGTTCCAAAGTAAGCAGAGCGCTCTTGAGCTGCTGCAGAACCGAGGCGTCATCGGACTCTTTCACTTGTGTCGTCAAACGTTCGGGAGTGCTGCCCGATTGCTTCTGCAGATCCTGGATGCGCTTCTGCGTCGAAGCCATATCGGCGCGGGTCTGCTGCAGGCTGGCATTGAAGTCATTCAACTTCTGCAGCGTGATGTCCCGGGCCAGCAGCGGAGCGACTCCACCTTGTTGCTGAGCGAACTCGCGCAGCTGATTTTCGGCCTGGTCCAGATCCTTGCGGTAGCGTTCGGTTTCCTGCTCGAAAAACTTCACCTGCCCCGGCGGCCGGTGAACTTCAAGATGTTTCTGAATGTAACCGTTGGCCAGGGTCTGCAGCACTTTGGCGGCAAGCTTGGGATTGCTCGAGGAGTAGGAGATGCTGATCAGGTCGCTCTTTCTTACCGGCTCAACCTTCAAGTTCGACTGCAGCCGTTCGACTGCCTTGGCGATTTTCTCGTCCTCGGTCCGCCCAAAGAGCCAGCCGGAGAAACTCTTGCGATGCTGCAGTCCGCATGACACCACGGTCTGCCGCAGTACATCGTCGCTCTCGATGATCGCAACTTCGGAATTCAGCTGCTCTTCGGTGACTTCGTCGTGGGCCTGCACCGGCATGCTCTGCTCCGGGGTAATCACCGGATCGACGCGCTCGCGCTTCACCAGAATCTGAGTCCGCGCCATATACTCCGGCGGCATCAGCACGATAGCCAGCACGGTACCGAGCAGCACTCCGCCGAAGCACAGCATCAGCAGGCGTTTGTGGCGGAAACCGACCGCCAGAACATCTCGCAGGGTGAAGGCAAACGCGGGGGCGCTCTTGGCTGGATTGTTGAATTCGAAGTTTGTCATAAGTAAATTCTCTCCTCGCGGCGATTGCCCGAACCTAATCTACAACCGGACTAGGGGGCAATCTGGCCGTACGCGCCTACGCCTGAATTCGGAATGAAGGGCTTGATCTTCGACAACATATTCTTGGGCACGAACAATTGATCTCCCGGACGCAAGGTCGGATCTTCGCCCAGTTTGCCTTCTCTCATCATTTCCTTCACATTGAAAATCTTGGCCGAAAGCCACTGATCGTTCACCCGGCGAAACAACAATACTTGCGAGTGTTTGGCGTCTCCGTTGAAACCGCCGGCAATGGCGATGGCTTCCGTTAAAGTGGTGTTGCCCCGCAGCTCATATTTTCCCGGCTTGTTCAGCTGGCCGCTCGCCGTAAAGTAAGGCTTCTCGAAATCTTTCAGCACAACGGAAATCAGGGGATCGTTGAGAATCTTGCCGTACGCGTTACGCAAAGTCTGGGTCAGCTCGGGCACCGTCTGCCCGGCAACGTGGACGTCCCCGACTCCTTTAAGCGTGATGAAACCATCGGGCTGAACCGTCACCGTTTGATTAAATTCCGGGCTCAGTTCGAAGTTGACTTCGAACATGTCGGCGGAGCGGATGCTGTAACGCGGGTTCCGCTCCTGGAAGTGGGCCTCGCTCTTCCCGTCCAGCTTCGTATCCACCGCGGCGCTGGTCGAGTTCGCGCTAACGTCCACGGGCTGCGGAACGCTTTGCGCCGCGCTCAGTACAACCCCGGCGAGCAGCAAAGCGCCTGCTCCCAGCACCATCGATTTCATTTTCATCGTCATAAGAATCATTCCTCACCTGCAACCGAGTCGAGCTTTATTGCGACATTCTATTCTTAACGGGCGCCGCTGAAACCGCAAATCTGTCGCCCCTCGCAGCCGCCGCTTTCAAAGTTCGAGGATTGCGCCGGATATGGCTCCGCCCTTTCAGTCCCATTCGGCAGCAATAAAACTAAGCGTCAAAATTCCGGGGAAGAAAGTCCGGCAACAAGAATGGGAAATCCCTCCACTCACTGCCACCAGTTATTCGTAACAATTGATGTTGTGCCTAAGGGGGGGAGCCACCACGCCGGGGTCGCTCCTAAGGCGCGTGTCCATTGACTGTTGCGAGGTTATACGCGAATGTAGATTGTTGCAAGGGGTCAAATGCCCTGATAACTAAAGTCTTTAACTCAGAAGTACATGCCGTCATTGGCGCTCTGACGAAAGATGAAAGTCTCTATTCTGGCACGGAGCATAAAGACTCCGTTCGGTCCCTGCGCTCTCTACTTAGAATTTCGAACCCGCGGGAACGACTTCCAGCCCCGGCTGAGTGCGCTTTTCCGCGCCGGCCGGCGAAAGATAACTCCTCAGCTTCTCCGCTACTACGCCGACGTTCGGTTCCCGGAACATGTCGGGATGGTTCCCCGGAATCCGGTGAAAGTCGATGCCCTCCCTGACCACGTCTTTCCAGCCCAGCGCGAAATCAAAATAATCGCCCGTCGGCCAGTCGCTCGATTGCAACAGCACCATCTTGCCCGCATAAGGCCTGGGCTCGTAACGATGAAATGCGGGATGAACCACGGCATCCGCGTTATGCATCTTCCCGGCGCTGCCGTTGCTGCCTTGATCCAAAGAAAGCTGCCAGATCGTGCGTTCCAGTTTGCGCCGGGCTTCCTCGAGGCGATTCAGGATATACGCCGATCCTCCCTTCACATTGGAGTGAACGATGTTTGAGAGATGATATTTGATCCGGCCGGTGTACCGGCCATCCCGGAGCGGATTCTTATAGTAGGCCTGGTTATGGCCATCCAGCAGCGCCAGCAGAGCGATCTCTTCCCCCTGCGCCTTCAGTTGCACCGCCATCTCATAAGCGATGACCGCGTTCACGCACAGCCCGGCCAGCGAATAAGGTCCGTGAGGCTGCACCTCGCGCATCGCTTTAATCAGAAACGAAGCGATGTCCTCGATGCGATACGGAGTGGGCAACTTCGTAGCGTCGGCAAAAGGGATGTCCAGACCAAGAAAAGGCTGGTCAAGGCCAAGCTTCTGCGCCAGCAGGCGGAAGCGCGGCGTGGCCCGGACCCAGAATAAAGGCAATTGAGAACCTTCCGGCTGAATTTCGCCGATGGTTCGCGCCCGCAGACTCTGATCGGGATGGCGCAGCCAATCCGCCATCAACTCAATCGTCGGCGCCTGAAATACGAAAGCCAGGGTAAGCGGCTGCTTGAATTCCGTCTCGATGCGATAGAGCAGCTTCGCCGCCAGGAGCGAATGTCCGCCCAGCTGAAAGAAATTCTGCGTAACATCGGAGCTCTCCGTTCCGAGAACATCCTGCCAGATCGGCAGCAGCCTCGCCTCAATGGAGTCCCGCGGCGAAGCCGGCTCGGCCAGTTGCGCATCCGAAGCCTCTGTCAAACCCTCGAGATCGAGACGACCGATATCCGGTCGATCTGTATTCATGCGACCCATACCCACTCGGCCTATGTCCACTCGGCCCATATCCAGACGGTCCGGAGCCGAGCGGCCCAGAGCCCGCCGATCCAGTTTTCCATTGGGCGTGCGCGGTAGAGCCGAAAGAAAACGGAAGACCGAAGGAACCATGTGGTTCGGCAAGCGAGTCTTGAGAAACGCGCCCAGCTCCGAGCCTGAGGTCGCGAACTCTTCGCCGGCCACCACGTAGGCCAGCAAGCGTTGTTCTTCCTCTACTGCCACCGCCGCTTCCTTCACGTCCGGATGCGCGGCGAGCGTCGCTTCAATCTCGCCCAGTTCGATGCGCATTCCGCGAATCTTTACCTGTTCGTCCACCCGCCCCAGAAATTGGAGATTGCCATCGGGCAGGTAGCGCACCAAATCGCCGCTTCGATACATTCGCGCCTTCGAGCCGGAGGAGAACGGCAGGGGCAGAAATTTCTCCGCGGTGAACTCCGGTCGATTCCGGTAGCCCCGCGCCACGCCATCGCCGGCGATATAAAGCTCGCCGGGAACTCCGAGAGGCAGGAGTTGCCGGTTGCGATCGAGGACGAAAAGCTGAGTGTTAGCGATTGGCCGTCCGATCGGGACCGGAATCTGGACAAAAGCATCAAGCTCCGGGTTTTGCCCGCGTCCCTGATCGCAACGATAAACGGTGCTCCAGACCGTCGCCTCCGTCGGTCCATACTCGTTGAAGAGCCGCGCTCCCGGCAGCCGCTTCCCATGCATCTCCACCAACTGCGCCGGGCACGATTCGCCTGCCAGAACCACAGTATGAAGCGAAATCAGACTGCCCCCGTCGGCCACTTGCAACAATTCACTGTAGACCGATGGAATACACAGAATATTCGAAATCTG
>Ga0074045_10003378_pt1 | contig 14384 bp, 10 predicted proteins | sample BogForMeECP23OM2_FD_94442 | JGI IMG/M metagenome (GOLD analysis project Ga0074045, IMG submission 94442) | Bog forest soil microbial communities from Calvert Island, British Columbia, Canada - Bog Forest MetaG ECP23OM2 | ecosystem: Environmental > Terrestrial > Soil > Wetlands ... | reverse complement strand
CTTATCATGCCGACCTTATCGATGCAGGTAACCGCCTTAACGACACCTTCGCTTCTCACAACACCTTCTCCAGCTATCAGAGTTCCCTTAGTTGTGAGATCATTGGAGCTTCGTATCCTGACGGGTATCTGTTTCTCGCTTACTGGTTCCAGAGCTTTCGGATGAATCGCCTTCGCCCCAAAGTATGCCATCTCACTTGCCTCAGCGTATGAAATCCTATCTAGCACTTTGGCGTTCGGTTCAATTTTCGGATCGGCAGTCATAAGTCCGTCCACTTCCTTCCAAATCACTACTTCGTCAGCGCCGATAGCTGCGCCGAGTAACGTAGCCGTATAGTCTGATCCTCCTCTGCCCAACGTAGTTGTTGTTCCATGCGGACTACAAGCGCTGTATCCTGCAACTATCGGTATGGTTCCAGCCATGAGCAACGGTTCCAACTGCTCTTTCACGCGTCTGCTTGTGAGATCCATCAATGGTTTTGCTTCGCCAAAGTTTTCGTCAGTAGTGATACCTGCTTCGCAGCCCGTTAACCATCGGGCTTTCAGACCTGAATCCTTGACTGCTCCGCAAATTAAGGGAGCAGACATCTTCTCTCCAAACGATAAGATGAAGTCTCTTGATCGTGGTGTCAGTTCCATGAGTTTCGCAACGCTGTGCAAAATTTCCTCTAGTTCTCTTGACGTTTGATCTAGCTCATCCATTACTTCACTTAGCAATCTGGAATCGTGAATGCAACCTCTGGCCATCTGAGCGTGTAGTTCGCGAACACTATCCATGAATTCTGTTATTGGTTTTAGATTGCCTTCGACTGCTTTCTCGCTTATGTTGATTAATTCGTCTGTGATTTTTGGTAGTGCTGACACTACGACCAGTATCTGATCGCCCTTTTTCGTGAAATTATTTATGATCGTGATAGCGTGTGATATTCCTTGGTCGTCACCGATCGACGACCCTCCGAATTTCATTATGACACGCAAATCTATCGGTGCCTCATCTAAGCAGCATCTTCTTTATGTCTATTAGATCCCGCAGTACCGCCGTAGCGGTCTCCCTTCCACCTGCTCCCGCTCCAATCAACGTTACTTTCCCAGCCAGCTCTGTTTTGAAAACAATCGAATTGAGCGTCCCATTCACACATAATGGATCAATTACATCTACGGGTCTCGGGCGAACGGAAGCACTTGACTCATCAACTATCCCAACTAATTTGACAGCTTTACCCTCTCGCTTTGCATCAAGTATCTCCAGCTGAGTCAATTTTGAGATCCCCTCCACTTCAACATCCTTGATCGTTATCCGTCTACCCATGATCCAATTAGAAATGATAACTAGCTTGCATGCGGTATCGAGTCCGCTAACGTCTAGAGTAGGATCAGCTTCCGCGTATCCGGCCTGTTGCGCTTCCTTGACGGCGTCCCCCATGGGAATCCCGGCTTCAAAGATCCGTGTAAGAATGTAGTTTGTAGTTCCATTAAGTATGCCCTGGACGGATTCAATCTGATCTCCATCCAAACATTCTTTAGCGAAGTTCAAAATCGGTGTTCCGCCACCTACTGTTCCGCTAAATCGAATCTGAACCTGCTGATATTGAGCTAATTCAATTAGTGACGGCATTGCGACCGCGAGGGGGCCCTTATTCGTGGTTACAACACTCAGACCTTTCTTTATCGCAGATTCCACGTGTGTTAGTCCCGGCTCCCCATCCGGTAGATGCGTAGGCGTTAACTCCAGCAATACATCCGCCTCAACGTCATTTATCACGTTAAGTGCAGTAACGCTCCGCTGCCCCCAAACATCATGAGCTGCAACGGTACCACTCTCTTCCCGAGAAGAGAGCGCGTCGGCCAATCTGACTCCATCTTGACTCACCAACGCGCCACCTCGGTCAACAATTGCGACAACTTGCGGTATGATTCCGTAATGCGCCTTGAGCCATTCGCCTTTCAGTTGTATAATTCGCGCGAATGACTGTCCAACTGTACCGAATCCAACGATGATTACTCTCATTGCATATCACGGCTTTCGTCAAATACTGACGCATGATTTCTCAATTGTCGAACCGTGAGAAATCAGTTATGTATGATTCAGCACAGTATCAGATCCCGTCAATTAACCTGTTGCCTTAATTGAAGAATTGGGAAACACAAATCTTAGTTGCGACCTGTCGATCTCACTGCCGCGAAATCGAATATTCTTTGAGTTGATCGTTTGCTTATTTTGTGCGGGACGATCTTTTCTCGGTTCTTCCGTGGTTGGCTTCGTCTACATACCACAACCATTCCATGTTCGGGGGTTCGATATCCATCTGCCAGAGTAGCCCGATCAATTCGCCGCGATGATGTAGCTGTTCTGTGAGATTCTGTACCAGCACATCTTCCACGGTGAGAATAAGCGAAGGGCGATTCTCGAAGGGAAATTCGATGACTTTGTTAAGTCGTTCGGGTGTTAAATTTTCAAGAAATATTTCCGTCTTTCTGTCAGTCTCAACGGTTCTGATTCTGATCGATTCTATATCGTTGAAGTCGTCGAAGGCATGTTTGATCCGATTTTGAAGCGTGCCCTGGAGTAGATGATGTATCAGGAACTCTTCAACGTCAAGCGTATGAAGGAATATGTTTCGTAATGAGTAAAAACTCGCCTCCCGATCCGTTACAACTTCTGACCAAGGAAGTTCAGCGAGAACATCTAAAAACGAACGTCTAACGAGCCGATTGTATTCAAAGATTTGTTGATAATCCATTCGACCAAACCCTGGAGGTTATCCTGAAACTATTTCGACGGCGTATTGTTCGTGATCGTCATGTCTGAGGATTGACGTATTCATCTAACGCTAGGATCTCGGGTTGCTGGAATTTCAAGTATTGAAGTCCTTCCACGATGGCTGACGCCAATTCGATTGTCGTGACAACGGGGATGTTATGTTCAACAGCAAGTCTTCTGATCGCGTATTCATCGGCAATAATCTGTTGCTCAACAAAAGGATCATTGATTGTTGGTATGTTGATTACGAGATTGATCTTCCCATCCAATAAATAATCCAAGATGTTTGGTTTCTTCGTCCCTTCACTGATTTTGTTCAGCGAGATTACTCGCTCAAGGCCGGCTTCATGTAATGTCTCGGCGGTGTGTTCGGTGGCATAGATTTTGAAACCTATCGAGGCCAGAGCTACCGAAAGCGGCACGATACGGTTCTTGAGTTCTCGTCCACCCACAGTGATAAGCACTCCTCCCTTTGAGGGCAGCGAGACTTCGGTTGCCACGAGTGCTTTCGTGAAAGCGTCCGAGAAATTCCGTCCCAAACATGCAACCTCCCCAGTGCTCATCATCTCGACTCCTGAAACGGGATCTGCTCCGGTCAGGCGAATAAAGCTGAATTGCGGAACTTTCACACTGAAATAATGAAGTTCTGAGGGCACAGCGTCTTGTTGTTCCAGAAGACGCTTCCCTAGAACTATGGGCACTGAAAGTTTGATAATGTTGGTTCCGGTTGATTTGCTGACGTAAGGCATTGAACGTGATGCTCTAGCATTACACTCTATGACGTAAACCGTATCTCCCTTGATTAAGTATTGAATGTTGAAAGGCCCACAAATTCCAAGCCCTACCGCAATTTTGCTGCTATTATCACGAATTTTTTCTATGATATTTTTGGGTAGAGTCTTTGGCGGCAGACTCATTGTAGCGTCTCCACTATGGATTCCAGCGTTTTCTATGTGTTCCATAACTGGGCTAAGTATGACACTCGTTCGGTCACAAACACCGTCAACTTCAACCTCACGGGCGTCCAAAATGAATTTGGAAATAACCACGGGATGATCTTGAGAAACACTCGCCGCGAGGTCGAGATATTCTTCAAGTTGCTCCTCGTTGTCAGCGACGCGCATTGCAGAACCGGATAAAACATAGCTGGGCCTAACTAGAACCGGGTATCCGAACAATTTTGCGAAATTCTTGCAAGCAGCTACAGAGGTTGCCTTTCTCCACTGAGGCTGAGGAATTTCCAGCTTGTCGAGCAACGTGCTAAATTTTGCTCTATCCTCTGCCCTGTCTATTGTTCGACTCGATGAGCCTAGTAGTGTTACACCTTGCTTCGCCAACTTTGGAGCGAGATTATTCGCAACTTGGCCTCCGACACTTACGATAACTCCTTGAGGCATCTCTTTGTCGTAAATGTCCATTATTCGTTCAAGCGTTAGTTCTTCGAAGTAAAGTTTGTCGCAGCTGTCGTAGTCTGTCGAAACCGTTTCGGGATTGCAGTTGACCAGAATCGTTTCTTCGATGCCGTTCTCCTTCAGCGCGCTCACGGTATTAACTGCGCTCCAGTCGAATTCTACACTAGATCCTATACGGAAGACGCCTGACCCGAGAACAATAACTTTCTTGCGTAATTGGAATTCAATTTCATCATCATCTCCACCATATGTCACATAGAGATAATTTGTTCTAGCAGGCCATTCAGCCGCGAGAGTGTCAATCTGTTTTACGACGGGCGTAATACGATTTTTAATACGATATTCTCTGATTGCAAATTCATCAGTATTCATACATAGTGAGATTTGTTTATCCGAGAATCCCAACCGTTTTGAATATCGGATTAAGTCTTCTGCGATAGCGTCGTCTATTTTGATTGTTCGAAGTGCACGTTCAGTTTCAATCACGTTTAGTAATTTATTGGTAAACCACTGATCGATTCCTGTTAATTGATTGATTTCATCAACAGTTATTCCCTTCTCGAGACCTTCGATGATAAAGAACAGTCGTTCTGGGGTTGGATGCTTCAGGTGATCTCTTATCTGTAGTTCGGTGTATTCTCGCTCCCTAGAATTACAAACTAATCCCAACTTTCCAGTGTCCAGCATTCGCACTGCTTTCTGGAATGCTTCTTCGAAGCATCGACCAATTGACATTACCTCGCCGACAGATTTCATCTGTGGTCCTATGTGCGGATCAATATTCCTAAACTTGCCAAGATCCCATCGCGGGATCTTAATGACACAATAGTCTAGAGCCGGCTCGAAACATGCCGTTGTGACGTTTGTGATCCGGTTCCACAGTTCGGGTAACGTATAGCCCAAGGCTAGCTTGGCCGCAATGTAGGCAAGCGGATATCCCGTTGCTTTGCTAGCGAGAGCCGAGCTCCTAGACATTCTAGCGTTAACTTCAATCGCTCGAATTTCGTCGCTATGTGGATTTAGTGCCCATTGAATATTACATTCTCCTACGACGCCGAGGTCTCTGATGGCATTGATTGACGCTATGCGAAGTTTGTGGTATTCACGATTCGTCAAAGTCTGGGATGGAGCGACAACGATCGAATCGCCCGTGTGAATACCCATCGGATCAAAGTTTTCCATGTTGCATACTGTGATGCAATTATCTGACGCATCCCTGACGACTTCGTACTCAATCTCTTTCCAATGGTGTAAGTATTCTTCAACCAGCACCTGTCGTATAACACTCTGCGCTAACGCCGGTTCGGCTGATCGTTGCATCTGTTCCGCATTCCATACGATTGCAGACCCTTTTCCGCCCAGAGCGAATGCAACACGAATAATAACAGGGTAACCGATTTTCTCAGCTGCTTTGAGACATTCGTTAACCGTTTTCGCTGAGATGCTTTTTGGAATCGGAGTCTGAGAACGCTTCATGGCTCGCTTGAAAAGCTCTCTATCTTCCGTTTCCTCAATCGTTCGGATCGGTGTACCAAGAACCTTAACATCGTATTTCTTTAGGATGCCTTTCTCTGCAAGCTCTACGCCACAATTAAGAGCGGTCTGTCCTCCGAAGCTAAGTAGGATACTATCCGGTTTCTCTTTGATGATTACTCGTTCGACATACTCCGGCGTAACCGGAAGCAGATAGATCTTTACTCCAGGTTTCGGATCAGTTTGAATAGTTGCGATGTTTGGATTAACAAGTACGATTTCAATTCGTTCTTCACTTAAAGCCTTCAGGCATTGTGAGCCGCTGTAATCGAATTCGGCAGCCTCTCCTATCTTGACTGCTCCGCTACCGAGAACCAACGTCTTACGAATCCATTCATGCCGCGGCATTACGTGCCATCCTCTTAACGAAGAAATCAAAAAGAAACTCAGTATCTCTGGGGCCCGGTGATGCCTCCGGATGCCATTGAACACCCCAGCAGGGCTTTTTTGGATGCTTGATACCTTCAATCGACTTATCGTTCGCATTAACGAACCACACGTCAAGCCCGGCGTTTTCCAGTGCGGTCTTTTCGATTGCGTATCCATGGTTCTGGGTTGTGATGTAGCATCTGCCAGTTTCGACGTTGACGACTGGTTGATTCTGTGATCTATGACCATACTTCATTTTGTACGTGTCAGCGCCCTGAGCTAGTGCGATTAATTGATTTCCGAGACAGATTCCCAGGATAGGAATCTTAGCCTCAATCAACCCGCTAATAGCAGTAATTGTGCTTTTACAGACTTTCGGATCTCCAGGTCCGTTACTTACGATTACGCCTCTTGGTTTGACTTTCATTACGTCATCGGCGGTAACATCATACGGCATCCGGAGTACAGTCATATTTCTCTCAAGCAAATTCCTTATTATGCCATACTTCACGCCGCAGTCGATCAACGCTACACGATTCTTCCTTCCCTCACCATAGGCAATTGTCTTGCGGACCGATACTTCTCCAACCAGATCTCTTTTGTTCGGGTCCTCGAAATCTTTCCTCAAGCCATTTTTCGAATTGTCAATTCGGATCGCACCGAGCATTACTCCCCGCTCGCGAAGTACTCTTGCGAGTCTGCGTGTATCAACTCCATAAACCCCCGGAATGTTCTCTTCTCTAAGCCATTCATCCAGACTGTGCGCGCTCTGATGGTGACTTGGAGCCTCACATGCTTCATGGACTATTAGTCCCCTTACTTGTATGTGATCGGATTCGAAGAAGATAGGCACTCTGTCTTGTTTTGCCTCATAACTCGGGACGCCGTAGTTGCCGACCATCGGATAGGTTAAGCAGAGAATTTGCCCACCATACGACGGATCCGTCAAGGCTTCCGGATAACCCACCATTGAAGTTGAGAAGACAACTTCCCCATCGGTCGACTCGCTAGCACCGAATGAATAACCTTTGAAGACAGTGCCGTCCTCGAGGATTACAGAACAAGGTATTCGATCCTTGATTCGTTTGAGGGTCTGTTGGGCTATTTCGTGTTCTAAGCTTTGAATCAGCTTTCATTCCTCCCGTGCACAGTAGGGAGGCATCTAGAACCCTCTTCGAGAATGAACGACCGAATATTTGATGATTGCGTACCACCGGGTCCCACGGCTTTGCCGTGACCGTAATCGGTGCAATTTATACATCGCACCAAAGAATGCCGGCTAAAATGTTTGAGAGCTTTGATTACAGCAATCATCTTCGGGCTACTGTCTGCCATTCTCTGGGGCACTTCGGACTTTCTGTCACGAGAGACATCAAAGTCAATCGGGCATTACCTTACGACAGGCTATGTTCAATTCATCGGTTTCATCGTACCGATCTCGATAGCCCTGGTCTATCACGAACAGATCCCCACATTCGATTTACCACTGCTCTCGTTGAATTGCTTGTTAGGAATCTTCGTTTTCTTTAGTTTCATCTTCTTGTACAGAGGTCTCACCGAAGGCACAATGTCTATTGTAGCTCCTGTCACGAGCGGTTCAGCCCCTGCGTTCGCGGTAATCTTGTTCGTCATCATCCTAGGACAAACATTAACCAAGCTTGAGACGTACGCAATTGCTGGCGTCATTGTTGGCGTAACTCTTTCGGGAGTCAGGTTCTCACAGCTGCAAAAAGACATCCTGAGAACTGGATTTTCGCGTTCAAATGCGATCAACATGAAGACTTCGCAGGTAGAGATGAAGCACGGAGATGAAGATCATGAGAAGACGAGAAGGATCGTAAAGGGACTGGATCTGTCACTCTTGTGTTCAGCGAGCACGGCCGTAGTATATTTGGGCCTAGACATCCTCATTCCTCGTCTCGGTTGGTTCTTTCCAGCATTAATATTGAAAGGTGCAGCTGCGCTTGTTGCTTTCGCATTCTTGTTGCTCGCTAGAAAGAAATTCAAAATTCCGGATCAGAGAACATTCCTGTTGCTTGTTTTGATGGGAGTTTTGGATGTGGGAGGGCTTCTGGTATTCAATTACGGACTATCTATCGCAGGAAACCTCGTGCCATTGGTTGTCACATTCTCGGGCCTTTCAGGCTTAGTGATACTCATCTGCGCTTACCTTGTCTATCACGAACGGTTAGAACGGATTCAGGCTCTGGGAATTTTTCTTGTGATAACTGCCGCTTCAATTCTTCTATACTTCCAATAATGACGAAATCTTACACGCGGACGATGCTACTCTTCTTTAGCAAATGAAAAAGAAAACTGTGCATTACCACGCCTGCAGCGACGGCGATGCTCATTGCAACTAACAGACCGATCTGTGCAATGAAGAACGCGTTTACAAAAAAGAATGAAGCAGCTGTAAAGGATCCATACACTACCCCTCTGAGGAAAAGGGCCGAGGCGTCGGCGCCATCTAACTTGTGAATAAACGCACCAAGTACAATTGCGTAAGCCGGAAACGGTGTAAGTAAACCGCTCAGATGTGGTCCAAGCAATGTTGCACCTTCTGTGATGAGAACAACGACGGTGGTGGCCGCAATTATTCGAGCAGGAATCTCCCATCGAGGAGGCGTTTGCAGAGTATTAGGAGCAGCTGTTGACGGCAACAGTCTGAGAATTATCACCAGTATTACCAGTACACCGGCGAATGATAAAATGAGAGGAGGCGTTATGAAATATAGCACCGTTCCAACAGCAAAAAACGCTGCACTCGCCCCCATCACACAGATTGGCCAACTCGTTCTGAAAGCAAGCTTAGTATAGACAAGGCAAGCAGTTGAAACTGAAATCAACCCCATCAAAATTCCTTGGGCGGCTCCCACTCCGAAACTGGTTCCCTGTTCGAGTACCAAGAAGAAGAGTACCGGCCCTGAGGTTAGAGGCAGACCTACGATTAATCCGCCGATCGAATGCCCCCATCTGCGACCTACGAGGCTGACTAACAAAATGAAGATGGGGACACTGACGATTTTGATTAAGAGATAAGCCCAGCTGTTACCTATCATATCTTAACTCGCGACTTGTAGAGCGAATAATTATCCAATGCGGTACTCACTGGCACATAACCATTGAGCATTCTGTCAACGACCGCGCCAGTTTCCCATCTCAGGTATGCTAATACAAATTTCGTCAGCAGTTCTGTAAGTAGTAAAATTCTTCACCCATGATAATCGACTGGCACATCATAGAACCCGAGCATTAGCGTTGCGTCGTTCCTGCTAATCCAAATTACTCGACATCACCAAGGGTGCTCCTCTAAGCATCTAAACGCTTTAGGAAAAACTCCCAATTGATCTGAACTGATGAGATTATGCGTCTAAGGGTTGCAGAGAGAGGGCTGTTAATTCTACTGCTTTTCCTAGTGATTCTGCCCAACTTAATGCCGGCGCACGCTCAAACCGTTCCCTCGCCTGGATTCTATACTCCTTCCATTATACCTCCCAGATCCACTCCGATTCACCTTCCTACCATAGGTCAAGCTCCGCAAATGTTTCCTGTGTCAGGCACCAAGCATGTTCTGGTGGTCGCGGTCACCTTCTCAGATGTCCCCCCTACCCTGAGCATCGATCAGATCAAAGAAAACTGGATGGACACGGTAGAACAGTACTATCATGAGCTATCGTTCGGAAAATTAACAATACAAAGCGACATATTCGGATGGTACAAACTTCCCTACGCCGAAGAACACTACGGACGAGACTGCCGCTCCATCAATGATGCAGACTGTAGTGGAGTAAACCAATCCTGGCATATTGCAGCCGACGCAGTGCCTCTCCTGAAAAACATCACATTCAGTAACTACGATTACGTTGTCTTCATCCATTCAGGAAGAGGTCAAGAAACAAGCGGTGTGAGTGACGATATCTGGTCCGTGACTTATTTTGGATCATCAGTCAAAACCAGTTCAGAAACTCTAACTACCTTCAGCATCGTCCCCGAACTCGAAGCCCCTCCCTATGTGCCATATGGTGACTGGTGTGTAGAACTCGCTCATCAGCTCGGCGTTCCGGATTTATTCAACACCAGTACTGGCCCATATGCGGGTTCAACGACACTCGGAATGTGGGAACTGATGGATAAGGGATCATGGAACGCCGAAGGTTGGAAACCAGCCCACATGACCGCATGGCCCAAAATTCAGCTCGGATTCATCAGCGGACAAATGCTCGCGATTGCACCAACCGGAGAAAACACCTACACTATTGATCCGACTGAAATTCCCTCGAACAACACACATGCCGTCAAAATATTCTTGAACAACACAAATCAAAACCAATACTATCTCGTCGAAGTGAGAGCCCTCATAGGATTCGACTCAGTCTTACCCGCGAACGGAATCCTGATCACATACGTAGACGAAACTCTTGCAACCAATAAAGTGCACATTATGGACGGCCATCCAAACGAACCCGACCTTACGGATGCAACCTGGGACGTAGGCCAAACATTCACAGACGCTCCAAACGGTGTTGCCATAAAAGTAGTAGCGAAACTTGGAAACTCATATCAAATCATCGTGAGCAGAGGTTCGGTTTCGGCACTGGCGAACGCAGCCCCTAGTGTGACCAGCAATAATTCCACTGCAACCGATCAGATCATGATAACTGGAGTCAACCTTACCGTCGAAATCGCCAAGACCCCCTCGGCACAAGAGGAAGGACTTTCCGGCAGATCAACACTGCCCATCGATCACGGGATGCTCTTCGTTTTTGACCATCAAGATTACTGGACGTTTTGGATGATTGATATGAAATTCCCGTTGGACATAATCTGGTTCAACTCAGCCCATCAAGTAGTTTTCTTCATCCAAAACCTTCCACCCTGCACCCCAGACAACTGCCCCACTTACACACCCGACGCCGCAGCTATGAATGTGTTAGAAGTGAATGCTGGCTTCGTCGCTACGCACCACATAACCCTCGGAACCACCTTCACATTCATAGCGCCCAGCACAGGACAAAAAATTCAGGGCGACAATAGAATCACGCTTTCTACTTTGCCTTCAAAGGTAAGGTACTCTCTTTTCTATGCTCTTGAGTCCAGCCCTGATTAATGTGTTAGCGACGTTTTGCATCACTAAACTCCATAGATAGGGGGCTCCGAGATCGGTTCAATCGGCACCCCCGCGGAGAGGGTTAGTTTTGTGGGGTGCGAATTGGTTACTTGTACTCTTGATTAAACTTCGATCAGAGGTATGCGAGGACCATTTGAAGCCACAGTGAGGCGTCCATTAACAGGGATTAACTTATCAGAACCTGACAAGAATCGACGGACCCGAAACTGTGTTTGCGACTGATGCAGAGTATTCCTGCTGCTAATAGAGAAAAGTCGATGATTCCTCCAGCGCCAAACGCTGCAAGCATGGAACTGAAGGGAATGTTTGAACTAGAAATCTGACCATTAATCATGTCAGTTTCATTCCACGTTCCCCCATTGGCATTAAGACGGTACGTTCCAGAAACGGTGGTGCCAACAAATACCCCATACGCGCTATCATAATAGATAACCTCAGTTTCAGGGCCGACCGCGTATACTTGTTGGCCAGCACTATTGGTCTCAGACCACGATCCTTCTGAGTTCCCGGAACAAGTGATACCCCAAATCTGCAAGTTCGAATTTCCAACTGTAACTTGATGGCTTCCCAACACCTTCCACGAAACATCCGCAACCATGACCTGCCCCTTACCACCCGGAGAAGGCACAAACCACGTTAGTGGTACACTTCCTCCTGCAACCAACGCTGACGTATTCACAAGCAACCAGTTAGGATGCCCGGCTCGGTTCGGGCCGTATTCGCTTGAAGATATGAAGATCAAGGAGGTTTGATTAATCACGTACAGGGCCGTGTATGAGTGCTGCCCATTACTGGTAGCATAATTGCTAAAATAACCTGAAGACACTTCCGAACTTGTGTATTGATATATCGCAGAAATAGTGAGCGCTGAACCGCTGACACTCGCTACTGAGAACACTTCTGACCATGGGCCTGTTTCATTATACGTGCCTTGATATTTTCCTGAACCAGTCAAAGCATTTTCGTAGGTACCAGAAACAGTCCATTGATCTCCAACCTTCAGCTGCCCACGATTCGCATAAGTTACTGGAACCCATAGCATAACTGAGAGGCTCACTAGAAAGAACACGAGAAGCAAACGTTGCTTAGATAGCAAGATACATGCCCCGAACCATTCGATTCAGAATCTATTAATGGCTTCTTACTTAATTCTACAAAATTTTATGTGGCCCTATCGACTATTATTGGCTGGTTTCCTACTGCAGAAACGGTTATAATTATTTTAGCGGCTAAAAATTCCATCCCAAAACCAAATTCCCGTGCAAAACACGCGCGCGACGGGAATTAAGCAGAGAGGAAATGGATTTTTACTTAAGAGTCCGGTTTTAATATTTGCGGGGGCCGTAGCTTCGTCGATAATTTATCCACTGTTGGAGCCGGTTATGCGCTTCATTCGCCGTGATTCCTAATCTCCATGAGGATCCACTCGCGGCTATTGAAGCACATTTGAGTACTTCCTTACGTTCTTCCGGTGTAACTCGAAACCAAAGCCAAGTCAGGAGCTGTATGGCCTGATAGATTACGTCAGGTTGAGGAATGGATGTGTAACCGTATTGATACGGTGACGAGATTCTTCTGCCACACTTATCACAAAAACGTGAATTATCGTATAGCCGACGAGAGCAGAATGGACAATTGATCAAGACTGAACAATAGCACCTAGGATTCTTGCTGAAATATTAACAAGTACGACATTAAATTCTTAACGAAACCCGTCTGGCGGTCTACTAATGCCACCAGGCTTTGCATTTACCACAATGGTGATTGTTCGCATGATCGTTCTCCCTGTCACATGTACCACAGTTAGGCTTTAGGCAGGACTTGCCACACTTATCCAAGCTCATAACTCCTACTAATCCTAGTCGACTGGCTTACTACCCTTGAACACTCTCTATCATCATGTTAGTGGAAACCTTACCATCCGATTGAATGCTGTGTACTATGATGTCGTAGGTTCCGTTTGACTTGTAGGTATGTGATGCGCTGAAGCTTGGCGAATTAAGCTTCGGGAATACTGTAGCGGACGACCCGTCGCCCCAAGATATTGATGTCGAAGTTATTGAGCACGCAGTACTCGCACTACCAGCAGTACCGGGCAGAGTCGTGCCTATAATGGTAACCACGTAACTGAAGGATTGCAATTCAGGCGCAACCGCAAGCGCGGGAGGAGCACAAGAGGCGGCGGCATTAACCACAGGGGTAAGGATTGAAGTTAGCATCACGAAACTTCCGGAGACAACTATCACAAATACTAGGACAACTAGAACCCGTTCACTCATTTTCCACACGAGTTGAATCCTTATGGACTATCTTATTTATCAAGTGCTCGTAGAACGCTGCTTCACTAGTCAGGCTTCAACCAGTTTCTAGCAAAATGGCGAGTAGATTCCAAACGGCTATATCCAATAGGATACGAATTAGGCGTTATGAATAGCAGCAAGTCTCACGAGGCCATTAAAGATAAGATACAAAAGAAGTTCATCGACACACAGAACCCGACCGTAATCGACGCCTTCTTTGCCATCAAGCAAGAGAGAGTCGACGAAGATCCGGTTGAGATCATGATAAAGGAATATGAGGCTTCTCTCTCGGAGGGCGGAACCAATGCTGAAATCGATGATCGATGGCTTAAGAGACTAGAGAAACTTACGAAATACGTCAAAAATTCGCAATAACAATCAAACCAACCCCAGAACTTATGTCGTATCTAATTGAAAACTATTGAAATCTGGGAGAATTGATTTCAGTCGGCTCCGAGCAACTTCCAGATATCTCACACCTAATCAGCATATTTTGAAGCTAATATTACGATCTCGATGAGCAACGTCACGAGTTTTGGGGTCTTCTTGAAATTTCTTCTGGCCGCATTAGCCTGTCTCAGACGCAAAGAGCGGACTGTTATTCTGAATCTAGATTACACCATGATTGTAATCTTCATTTCTTCTTGAAACTAATGCAGGTAAAGGTTGGCAGTCATCCCCTGAAGCGTTACATTGATCGAAGAAAAATGTGCGTGATGTTGCGGTGAAATATTGACTGGCACGGGGGGTCCATTGAAATGGTGCGGGGGAGGGGATTCGAACCCCTGAACCCCTACGGGACAGGGTCCTAAGCCCTCCGCGCAAATGCTCTGCGCCTTTGACCTGGCCTCACCCCTTCAGGTTTCTCTGAAGGTTTGG
>Ga0074045_10003377_pt1 | contig 14387 bp, 14 predicted proteins | sample BogForMeECP23OM2_FD_94442 | JGI IMG/M metagenome (GOLD analysis project Ga0074045, IMG submission 94442) | Bog forest soil microbial communities from Calvert Island, British Columbia, Canada - Bog Forest MetaG ECP23OM2 | ecosystem: Environmental > Terrestrial > Soil > Wetlands ... | reverse complement strand
GACGAGCCCTTTTCGGCGCTCGACGTACTCACGGCGGAAAACCTGCGCAATGAGTTGCTCGAGCTCTGGATTAGCAAGAAGATGCCGACCAGCGCCATTTTTATCGTCACGCACAATATCGAAGAAGCCGTGCTGCTGGCGGATCGCGTAATCGTTCTGGCAAGAAATCCGGCGTGGGTGCGCGCCGATTTTCCCGTCGAGCTCGCCCATCCCCGCGATCGCAAATCGCCGCGCTTTGTTGACCTGGTGGATTACATCTACAAGATCATGACGCAGCCCGAACTCGCGCTGGCAGTGCCTGAGGCAACGGAGGCCGCGCAAAAGCCGGCTCGCCAGAAATACCAGATGCTTCCGCATGCGCGCGTCGGCGGGATCGCCGGCCTGCTGGAACTGCTACAGGACCGCGGCGGACAGGAATATCTTCATCGCCTCGCCGAAGTCCTTATCATGGACACGGAAGACTTGCTCCCGATCGTTGAGGCTTCGGTACTGCTCGGATTCGCCGCGCTGAAAGAGGGCGATGTCCAGATCTCCCCCGAGGGCACTGGCTTTGCGGAAGCTGACATCCTCACACGCAAGATCCTTTTCCGTCAGGCTGCGCTTAAGCACGTCATGATCCTGCAGCAGATCGACAGCGTCTTGCATGCCAAGACCGACCACTCCATTTCGGAGGAGTTTTTTTACGACATCCTCGACGAGCATTTCAGCCAGGATGAAGTGCAGCGGCAATTTGAAACCGCCATGAACTGGGGCCGCTACGCTGAGATTTTCGACTTCGATCGCGAATCGCACCGGCTGGTCCTCGCCGAGCCCGTCGGAGAACCGCATCCGCCAACCACCACGCCGGTGCAGTTGTGAAGCGTCCGGAACGAATCGCTTTCCGGCCCCTGGTTCGTATTTGGTCGGTGCTGCCGGGCGCAAGGGTGGCGAGCCTGCCCGACCTCATCATGTTTTCGGCTGGGCTGGCGCTTTTTTATGGCGTCGTGCAAGTCGGACGCAACTGGCTCGGCCCCTTTCATCCCCAGATCGAGATCAGCCGTAGCCTCGGGGCCCTCCCGGTGTATGCCGGTTATTCGCTGCTGCGCATCGCGCTGGCCTATGTACTGAGCCTGCTATTCGCCGTTACCTACGGATACATAGCCGCTTACCGTCCGCGCGCCGAACGTTTCATGATTCCGCTGCTCGACGTTCTGCAATCCATTCCGGTATTGAGCTTTCTTCCGGGCGTGATGCTTGCCATGGCTGCGCTTTTTCCAGGACGTCAACTGGGCGTCGAACTAGGCGCGGTCCTGCTCATTTTTACTGGACAGGTCTGGAACATGGCCTTCAGCTTTTATGCATCGCTGAAGAGCATTCCGCGCGAGATGCGTGAAGCGGCCACGATCTACCGTTTCAACTGGTGGCAGCGCTTCCTCCAGATCGAACTGCCCTTCGCCACCATCGGCCTGGTCTGGAATTCGATGATGTCGGTCGCCGGAGCCTGGTTCTTTCTGATGGCGTGCGAGCAATTTGGTGCCTTCCGCCTGCCCGGCCTCGGTTCCTATCTCCAGGCTGCTGCCGATAACGGCGACACTCGCTCCATCGTTCTTGGCATTCTCACCATGGTGGCAGTGATTGTGCTGATCGACCAGTTCGTATGGCGTCCCGTGATCGCTTGGGCTGAAAAATTCAAGATGGAGCAAGTCGAGAGCGCGAGCGCCCCAACTTCATGGGTGCTGGATTTCCTCCAGCGTTCCCGCGGCGTCGCGCTTTTTCGTAAGCGGGCAGTTCGCCCGCTCCGCGAACAGATGATTCGCTACTTTGCGCCCCGGCGCGAGGTTCGCGTCGAAGCGGCAGGCGAGAATACCGCGGTTTTGTGGCTCTGGCAAGCAGCGGGGGTCGTGGTTCTCAGCGCGATCGGCTACGCTGTGGTGCGTGTGGTCATGATCTTGACTGGCCTGCACGGCTCCGAATTCCGCCAAATCGGAATAGGCCTGGCTGCCACTTTCCTCCGCGTGAATCTCACGCTTGTGCTTGGAGCCCTCTGGACCATCCCAGTCGGCGTTGCCATCGGATTCAACCCGCGCCTGGCGCGCATTGCGCAACCGCTGGCGCAGATTGCCGCTTCGGTTCCGGCCACGGCGTTGTTTCCGGTTGTGCTGCTGGTTCTGATTCGCCTGGGCGGAGGCCTGGGAGTGGGCTCGATCGTGCTGCTGCTACTCGGCACGCAATGGTACATCTTGTTCAACGTAATCGCTGGCGCCATCGCCATTCCCACCGACTTGAAAGAAGCGGCCAGCGTTTTCGGCATCCGCGGCTGGGAGCGTTGGCGCACACTGATCCTGCCCGGAATCTTTCCTTTTCTGGTTACGGGAATGATTACGGCCTCGGGCGGCGCCTGGAATGCCAGCATCGTCGCTGAATATTTCCACTTCAAAGGTCAAACCTATTCAACCGTGGGTGTCGGCGCCATGATTTCCGCGGCCACCGACGCCAAGAATTTCGATCTTCTCCTCGCCGGTACGATTGCCTTAGCCGCCGTTGTCGTCACCACTAATCGCCTGGTCTGGCGGCGCCTCTATCGTCTGGCCGAAACGCGCTTCAAGCTCGAAGGCTAGCTCTGCGTGGGCCTTAGCCGGCACGCTTGCACAGCATCTTCAAGCGCACGTGCCAACTCGTCTCCCAGCGACTTCAGTGCTTCCGGCTCCATCCGCATCTGAATCACCTCGAATAGTTGTTGCTCTTCCTTGCGGATGTGCCCGGAGAGCAACTTCGCGAACGTTTCCAGTTCGCCTTGATTCATTACGCCCTGCTCAGCGCGACCAAAAAACTCCCGCAATCGTTCGTGCTCGCTGTTGAGTCCCTCCACCAGCGCGACTAGCTCCGGAAAGCGCCGGGCAGTGGGAAACAGGACTTCTTCTTCCGCCGCGAAATGGAATCGGGCTTCGTCGGTATAAAGCTGACGCATTTCCAGTTGCCACGCACCCAAATCAACGGCGCGGCATTGCAGCGCCCGCTCGATCCGCACGCAGAGCGCCAGCGCGTGCTGGTGTTGACGAGAAAGCGGAATCAAGCTCGGATCGCGCAGCATGGAACTATTATCCTCCTTTGCTAAATCTGCTCGCATGTTGAACAATGAATGGTGCCCCTGGCCGTGGCGGCTGTTTCTGGTTCCGCTGGCGCGCCAGAGAAAACGCAAGGAGCCTTCATGCCCGCAACCGGAGAACTTATCCGCCTCATGAATTACATTGACGACATTGCCACCACCCTGCGCCGCATCAGCGCCAGTATTCCGGCGATGACCAAGGAGGAATGCGCCCGACTTGGCGAATATATCCGCAAGTCCGAACCGAGCTATGAGAGCGTGGTTCAGCACCTCGAGCAAGCGGGTAAAGAGTAAGAGTAAAGAGTGAAAGTATGACCGAAGTCCGCACGGTTGCGGTGATCGGCGCGGGCATCATGGGACGGGGCGTCGCCCATGCTGCCGCTCTTGGCGGCTATCGCACCATCCTCGAAGACCTGCTTCCGAACGCCCTGCGCAAGGCCGAAACGGAAATCCGCGCCAATCTCGACCAGGCCGTCGCACTCGGCGAGGTCGATGCCGCCGACGCCGACGCAGCTTTCTCGCGACTGGAGTATGCCGATTCGGTCGATGTTGCTGCGCGCGAGGCCGATCTCGTTATCGAGGCCGTTCCCGACGAGATGGAGTCGAAGCTCGAGATCTTCATCATGCTCGACAAGTTCTGCCGTCCCGGCACGATTCTTGCGTCGAATACGTCCGCGCTCAGCGTCACCGAGATCGCAAGCGCTACCTATCGCGCAAAAAAGTGCGCCGGCATGCGTTTTCTTAATCCCGTGCACCAGATGAAGGTGCTCGAGATTGTGCGTGCGCTCGAAACCGATGACGAGACGCTGGCGGCTGTCGTCGAAGTCGGCAAGCGCATGGGGAAGGAAGTTGTGGTGATCAAAGAGTTGGCTTCATCGTCGGCCGCATTAACGCCATGATCGCCAATTTCAGTGCGCTTTGTCAGATTGATCGCTTACCCGCGTCTGATCCGTAATCCAGTTTACTTCCCAGGTCTTACCTCCATCATCCGAGAAGGACTGTTCAAAGTGGGGCTTGCTTGTGGTGGTGTCTGACCAGATAAATCGAATGAAGATGGCTTTGCCATTCAATATGTCCTGGGCGTAAAACTCGCCGCGTCCATTCTTGAATTCGCCGATCTGGGGTGGGTCCATGATGCCATTCTTGCTGTTGGCCCAATAGAGCCTCCACTGATGAGTTTGGGGATTGTATAGACGCAGGGTGAGACCTTCGATGTGGCCGGCTGCGGGGCTGTCGGTCTCGAACTCCTCCAGTTGAGCGCGGCCATCCCACACCTTTCGGGTGACGGAAGTGCCGTCAAATTCGACCCAGATCGTCGAGGCAGTCAAGGGGTGCAGCATACGCTTTAGATGGATTTTCCAGGAGCCAAGCTCGAAATCGAAATCGTGCTGGCCGTCACGTTCGGTGGAGGTCTGTTGAACGCTCGTCTTCGCTGCTTCTGAATTCTGCTGTGCGAGTCCCGGAAGGGGTTGCAGGGCGACAAGCAAGCTGCACACCATGAGATAACGCCGAATTTGCTTTATGTTCATACTGCCTCCGTTGGTTTGCCTGTCCATCCTGCCATCAGTTTTCTGAAGAGCTCATTGTGCGCGCTGCAATCGCCCTCGGCGGCTAAAGCCGTTACCGGAAAGAGACCCCTATCGCAGCGGTAAACCGCTTGCGCCACCCAACGGCAAGCACAATTCAGCATACTGTTAGGCTGTGGCACAAAATCCGAGGAGGGGCGACGCAGGGATGCTGGTTGCCCCCCGGTTATCCAACCCTGGCGATTTTTACTGATTGATGTCCTGCTTGGCTTCCAGCCGCTTCACCAAGCCGTCCACATAGCTCTTCTGGTTCTCGGGAGCTCCGGCTAGCGCCAGCTTCATTTCTTTCGCGGCGTCGTCAAACTTGCCCTGCGAGCAATAGATGCGCGCCAGGCCTGAATGCACGAACCACTGTTCGGGATGTTTCTTTGCGTTTTCGCGGAAGATTGCGAAGGCTTCTTCGCTGCGCTTTTCACCCTGAAGTTGACGAGCGTATATATGGACCTGCAGCGGGCTGGCTAGGTCCAAAGCTTTCTTCTGTGCGGCTGCGGCTTCGTCCTTGCGATTCAGGGCCGTCAGGACTTTCGACTTCGTCATCTCGTTGTCGTAGCGATCTTCATTTTCAATCGATTTGTTGGCATACGCCAGTGCCTCATCGTTAGCGATCTTTTCCGTGAGCAGGTAAGTCGCGGCGTCGTCCCAGCTCATCCATGTGTACTGGGAAAGATTGCGCAGCTGTTTCTGCAGGCTGGCCTGGACCGCGTCATGCACATCGACCGAGATCTTGAACGGGACTGCGACCTTCTCCCACTCCAATTCAACTACTGCCGAATTTGGCTGCAGTTGGTCAAAGTCATAGGTCAGGGCGTTATGCATATCCGCGGACTGGGGCTTCACCGGCACGCGGAGCGCATCCTCGGCTGGGTCGTAGGTGAATGATCCCCATGAAGTCGAGTTCTTGGAAAAAATAATGGTCCATTCGTCGGCGTTCGGGATCATGTGCAATCCGTAAGTCCCTCTGTCGAGCGGCTTGCCTTCAATCTGGACGGGATCGCTGAAGGTGATCGTGGTGTTTTCATTCGCTCCGGCGCGCCACACCTTGCCGTAGGGGACCAGATTACCCCAAACCTTGCGATCATTTACGAGCGGCCGGTGATAGCTGATCGTGATGTCGGTGATGCCGATGCGTTGTGAGATTTCGGCTCGCTGACTCTGCAAGGGCAGATCGAGCACGAACGATTGCGCCGGGCTCACACCCGACATGGCTGCCATCAGCAGGCAGAACAGGAACGCTCGGAAAGCTGCTCGAAACGATGTTCGAAACGTTGATCGAAACATGGGAATGCCTCCTTCAATGTCGATGTGTCACTTGCATCTCAATTTGCCGAAAATGGGCTCCGGATTGTGGCCCCACCCTGGTCGGCATCTTAGACGTGTCCCGATCTAGCCGGTGAGCAGAAATGTGGCGTTTAAATCGAGCCCGCTCTGCGCTTCCGACTCGCGGCTAACCCCGAGGTAGACTTCAGCGTCAAAACCGAAGGGCGAAGAGTGCTTTTTTGGGGAACCGTGCCGCCCTCGATCCCGTATAACACAACAGAGTGCAAGCCCAGGCTTCGCCTTCCGGATTAAGCGGCCTGTTGAGAACCAACTCATGCGGATGCTCATCGAAATCGTTCGGCAGTCACTGGCCACACTCTGGGCCCACAAACTGCGTTCGTGTCTCACCATGTTCGGCATCGCGTGGGGCGTGGGTTCATTGCTCCTTTTGGTCGGCTTGGGCGAGGGTTTCCGCAGCGGGCAGGCGAAGCAGCTTAAGAATCTTGGCCAGGACATCATGTTCAGCTTCCCCGGGCGCATTCCCGCGGTTGAAGGGAGTACCCAGTCCGGCCGCACGTACCATTTCACCTATCAGGATTACCTCGCCATCCGCAGCGAGGCGCGCTCGCTCAAGTATCTTTCGCCGGTGCTCAACCGTGAAGACATTCGCGCCGTTAGCGATTACGGGTCGACCAACGGCCAGGTTTTCGGAATTGCGCCCGAGTACAACCAGATCCGCAATGTCCCTGTCGGTCCCGGCCGCTGGTTTAACGATGAGGACAACACCGAAACGCGCCGGGTCGCCGTCGTCGGCTGGGAGCTACTGAAAAACATATTTCCGGGACGCCCAGCCGTCGGTTCGTCGATTTTGCTGAATGGCATCCGCTTTGAGATTATCGGGGTGCTCAGCAAAGTTGGGCAAGACGGCAACAACGGCACTAATGCGCGAATATTTATTCCTATCGAGACCATGCGCAACCTGTTTCGGCTGAAAGAGCAGAACAGCGAAGACGCCATCTCTTTCCTGAACTATCGTCCATTTGCGCCCGCCAATCATCTGGTAGCGAAACAGGAGGTCCACCACATTATTGCTCGCCGTCACGGCTTCGATCCCAAGCTCGAAGAATCGTTCGAGGACTGGGATACGATCGAGAACAACCAGCGCGTCGCCAGGATCTTTGACGGCATGGATTATTTCCTCGGGGTGGTCGGAGTGATCACGCTTGCCCTCGGCGCGATCGGCATCATCAACATCATGCTCGTCTCCGTCACCGAACGAACTCGCGAGATCGGGCTGCGCAAGGCGCTCGGAGCTACGCATCGCGCCATCCTGACCCAGTTTTTTGTGGAAGGCGCGTTCCTGACGGCTTTGAGCGGAGGCATCGGGCTGGCCATCACCACGGCATTGGTTGCAGTCCTCGCCGCCTTGCCCGCGCCTGAAGGATTTGACACGCCGCGCATTGTTCCGTCGTCCGCAGCCATCGCCATTCTGTCACTTGCGTTTGCGGGTATTGTCGCGGGACTCTATCCGGCGCGCCAGGCGGCGCTGCTGCAGCCGGTGGAGGCGCTGCGCCAGGAGTAGGCGCATGTGCAGAGACGGGGGCTGGCCCCGTCTACTTGGACGCGGCGGGAGACGCGGCAAGCCGCGTCTCTACGGGAAAAAAATATGATTCTTGAACTCGCTCGCCAGGCCTATAACGCGCTCAAGCACAATCGCCGTCGCAGCATTCTCACTATGCTGGGGATGGCGTGGGGCATCGCGACCGTCGTGCTGCTGCTTGCCTATGGTTCCGGTTTCGAGCGCGGCCTCTGGGTCGCATTCCGCTCATGGGGCACGAACCTGGTCTTTATCTTTCCCGGACGTACCTCTCTGCAGGCCGGCGGCACGAAAGCTGGCAGCGAAATCAAGCTCACCGTCAACGATCTCGATTACCTGCAAGCCGAAGTGCCTCTGCTCAAGCGCATTTCGCCCGAAGCCTTCAAGCAAAGCACCGTAGCATGGGGAACACGCAGCGGCAGTTACGGGATTAGTGGAGTCTATCCGTATTATTCGCACATGCGACGGATGGATCTCGAGGACGGTACTTTCTTCACCGACCTCGATGAAAACACGCGCAGCCGGGTGGCCATCCTCGGCGCCAATGTCAAGAAAAAGCTGTTTTCTGGTCAGAACGCTCTCGGCGAAAAAGTTCGAGTCGACGGCATCTCCTACGAGGTCATCGGCGTGCTCAAACATGTCATTCAGGATGGCGACGACGACATGAACGGCAAGGTGTATATCCCGTTCAGCGCGATGAGCGACCTCACCAATACCTATTATCTCAACGCGATCGCCATGGAATACGAAGGCGACCATGCGAAAGTCGCCGAAGCGGTGCGCCGGTCGATGGCCTTTCACCACGAATTCGATCCTAAAGATAAGCGCGCCATCTTTGTCTTCGATGTCTTTGCCGACCTGCTTGACCTGCGCATCATTACCACCGGCATCAAGATTCTGCTCGGGTTCATCGGCCTGCTCACGCTTGGCATCGGCGGCGTGGGGTTGATGAACATCATGCTGGTCTCCGTTACCCAACGCACGCGCGAGATCGGCGTCGAGAAAGCCCTGGGTGCGCGCGGCTGGCACATCCTGGTACAGTTTCTCGCCGAAGCTCTCGTGATCACGCTTCTCGGGGGGATCTCCGGGGTAGTTCTCGCTTACATCGTTTCGTGGTCGGTCGGATCGCTTACGCTCTGGAGCGCCTTTTTCGAGAACGGCTCCGAGGGTGACATCCAACTCACCATCGATTCCACCATTTTGCTGGCGTCCACCGTGATCCTCGGATTTGTCGGCATCATCAGCGGCATGCTCCCAGCTATCAAAGCCTCGCGCCTGGATCCCATCGAAGCCCTCCGCTACGAATAAAAAGGTCGCAGGCACAAAGCGTCAGGTCTCAGTGAAACCCCACAGCGCTAGCATTCCAGGTCCTCCCGCGAGCTGATATTTTGCCGTTTGTGCTATATTTCTCCCAATCTTCGGAGGATTCATGCGCCCACTTGGTGTCACTCTGGTCGGTTTCTATCAGATTCTGCGCGGTGTAGTCGATATGCTATTCGGTGTGTCCCTTCTGCTCTTCACCGGACTGGCCGCTAAACTCGCTTCTCTGGCCGCTGAGGGCAACGCCACCGGCCGCTTTTTTGGCGGAGTCGGCCATCTGGCTAGCTTGGTGATTATTTTGTTTGCGGGCCTTCACCTGGTCGCCGGCTATGGAGTTCTAAAAATGCAAAATTGGGGCCGTCTGCTCACAATGTTCTTTTCAGCGATCGGCCTCGTTTTGCTGTTGCCGGTCCTGATCGTCATGCATGGAATTCCGCTGGGTTTCGGAATCATCAATGCCGCCGTAATCCTTTATCTCGCTATGCCGGCGGTCAAGCGCGCCTTTTACGAACAGCGCCATTCGCTGCGCATGGCCGCCTAGCTGTAGACCAACCCAAGCAGACCACCCTAAGTAGAATGGATGCGTGCCAGGCTCCAGCAAACTCGGGATGGTTCAGGAACACCTCAAGCTCTATGAGCATCCGTTGCTTGCCTTCTCGGCGCGCGAAAACAATGGCTTGATCGAAATTCTGATCGATCTGAAACATTCGTCCGCCCCGGTTCACACCTACGTGCTTCCGATTCATTCTCGCGACCTGGATCATCCCCAGTTCGCGTGGCATCTTCAGCACCAGCTCTACGACGGACTGCATGACTATTTCATCGAAATGTTCATCCGCACTCCGCAGGATCGGACCGTCCCCCGCAGCTCGATGCCTGCCGGAGAGGGAAATGAGGGGAGCTAACGCATTGTCAGTCCAGTTGTCCGTCCGGGAACAAATAGGGAGTGAAATCCGCGAGCGTGGCCCTATCCCGTTTTCGCGCTACATGCAGATCTGCCTCTACGATCCTTCCCACGGTTACTATCCGGCAAATGCCGAGCAATTCGGCAAAGCCGGAGACTTCTACACGTCGAGCGACGTTCATGCCGTGTTCGGACGCCTGCTGGCGCGGCAATTTGACGAGATATGGCAAGCGCTTGATCGTCCTTCCGCGATCGAAATTCTCGAACTCGGTCCCGGGCGCGGCTTGTTTGCCCGCGATGTGCTCGATTGGTCTAACAAGAAGTTCCGCGACTTCTTCGCTGCCCTCACTTTCACCTTGCAAGAATCATCGCCCGCGCTGCGCGCGAAACTGCGAGAGAATCTCCGCGAACGCATTGACACTGGGAAGGCCGCGGTTCCGGAGGGGCCTTCGGCCGGCCCGTGCCGCACACTCGCGCCTGAAACTCCTCTGATTGTCTTTGCCAACGAATTTTTCGATGCCCTGCCGGTCGAGATTCTTGGCAGCGATGGCAAGCTCCACATCGCTCTCGAAAACGATCGCCTGCGCGAAACCTGGCTCCCGCCGCTGGCTGAAGAACTGGAATTCCTCGACCGCTACGGCGTCCATCCTGAAGCCGGCGAGCGCATCGAAGTGCCCATTCTCGCGCAGGATTGGATGCGGCAAATCGTGCGTTCAATCGCACGCGGCCCGCTGGTGATCGTTTTTATTGACTACGGTTACACGCGCAACCAACAACTCGCGGGGCGCCATCGCGGCACGCTTATGGCGTATCGCCATCACTCCTCGAGCCCCGATCCTTACCAGGCTCCCGGGGAGCAAGATCTTACCGCCCACGTCAATTTCACGGCACTCGCCGCCGCTTGCGAGCAAGCCGGCTTGCAGTGCGAAGAGCTGCTCACGCAATCGCAATTCCTGATGGGCACTGGCGAGAAGAATCAGTTTGCCGATGCTTTTGAAGACTGCCGCCTGCCGCAGGAACGAGCAAAGGTCGCCCTCCAGTTGAAACATCTGATCACTCCCGTTGGCATGGGCGAGAACTTTCAAGTGCTGATTGCCAGCCGGGGCGTAGATTGTAAGAGAATGGCCGAGCTAAGTGGATTGAGCTTCGGGAAAGATTCTCAGTTCTCAGCAAGATAACTGGATTACCGGATACTGCGGCGTTATACTTAGCGAAATTTCTGGAGGGTCGTTATGAAGCGCATACTCTTGGTTGCTGGCGTGGTGTTCGTGATGAGTTGGACTTGTGTTGCCCAGACAAGCACAGACGATTCTCCGGCTACGAAAGCGGATGTGGAAAGATATTTTCAAGTCGTGAGATCTCACGACATGATGAAGAAGTTGATGGGGTCGATGACGCAAAGTATGCACCAGATGGTGCACGAGCAATACTTGAAGCACCAAGACGAACTACCCGCCGACTACGAATCGAAGATGACCGCGATGATGGATGATATGTTAGCGAATATGCCCATGGATGAAATGATGCAGGCCATGGCTCCAGCATACCAAAAACACTTCACAAAGGGCGACATGGACAACCTGGTCGCCTTTTATTCTACGCCCACGGGTGAAAAAGTATTGCATGAGCTGCCGGCCATTATGGCGGAAGCGATGCAGGACATGATGCCGATCATGACCAAGTACATGGACACGGTCAAACAAACGCTGCTGAAAAAGACCGAAGTCATGATTGCCCAGACCAAGAAAGCGTCTGACGCCACGACTCCCGCCACCCGCAATTAAGCCGAGCCACTAAGGATCGGATACAAGAGCGCGTGGTACCAAAGGACCGGGTACCAAAGGATGCACCATTTTCGCTGCATTTAACATTCCCGAAATGTCCTTGCAGTAAACTACGACTAATGAGCGTGCGTCGGATCTCTCGCTTTGCGCTGCCCCTGCAGGTCGCAGCCGTCTGTTACCGGCGGGTAAATTCGCATGCCGAGTTCCTGTTGGTCAATACCAACGGTGGCAACAAGTGGACGTTTCCCAAGGGAGCTCCTGAGCCTCGCCTGTCGCATAGCCAGGCCGCCGAACGCGAAGCCAGAGAAGAAGCGGGCGCTATCGGCATTATCGAGCCCCGCCATTTCCACATCTATGTGCACTCCAAGGGCGTCTTTTGGCAACCGGGCGGCGTGCAGGAATACGTAGTCAAAGCTTTCTTGATGGATGTTCGCCAAACTCGCAGCCCTGAGGAAGACAACCGCAATCCCACGTGGTTCGATGCCGAAAGAGCGCACGTGATCCTCGCCAAGGGCCGCGAAGTGAAGTACGCCCACGAAATCCAAACCGTGATTGACCGCGCGCTGGAGCACATCGGCGTGGCGCGCATGGCTGCGGTTCGCTAGTGCTTGTGTAGGGGCGGGCGTCGCGCCCGTCCAGACGGGCGAAGCTCGGCAACGCTGACCAGAGTGTCCTCGCCACACATTTTCATGAGACGATTAACATACAACCATGATTCAACTCTCCGGCGCCTGCAAGCGCTATGGCCACAAGCTCTTGTTCGAGGACGCCGACTGGCTGATCACGCCAGAATCGCGCCTCGGTCTGGTCGGAGCGAACGGCACCGGCAAATCCACCATCATGAAAATTCTTGCCGGGAGCGAGTCGCTCGATTACGGCAACATTTCGCGCGCTAAGGGTATCTCCACCGGATACCTTCCGCAGGACGGCCTCACCATGACGGGCCGCACCATTTTCGCCGAGTGCTTATCCGTGTTCGCTGAACTCCATGCCATCGAACAGGAGATGGAGTCGCTCACCCGCAGCATGTCGGAACTCGACCACGCGGGGCCTGAATATTCCAACGTCGCCGATCGCTACCAGAAACTCGAACACGAATTCGTCGCCCGCGATGGCTACACTCTTGGAGCGCAGGTAGGTCAGGTTCTGACCGGGCTCGGCTTTCATCGCGACGATTGGACGCGCCGGACCGAAGAGTTCTCCGGCGGCTGGCAGATGCGCATTGCGCTTGCCAAACTTCTGCTGCAGAAGCCCAACCTGCTGCTGCTCGACGAACCTACCAACCACCTCGATCTTGAAGCCCGGAACTGGCTTGAGGAGTACCTGACCACCTATCCTTACGCGTTCGTTCTCATCTCACACGACCGCTATTTCCTCGACATCACCGTCAAGCGCATCGTGGAAATCTGGAACAAGCAGATGCATTTTTTTGCCGGCAACTACGATCAGTACCTGGCCGGCAAGACCGCGCGCAAGGAGCAGCTGGAATCCGCTTACAAGACGCAGCACGACCGCATCGAGCAGCTTGAAGTGTTCATCAATCGATTTCGCTACACGGCGACCAAAGCCAAGCAGGTGCAGAGCCGCATTAAAGAGCTCGAAAAAATGGAGCGGATCCAAATACCTGAAGAGGAGAAGACCGTCCATTTCTCCTTCCCGCAGCCGAAGCCGAGCGGACGCATCGTCGCCGAGTTCGCGAATGTCGCCAAAAATTACGGCGAGCAGGGGATCGACGAACACAAAGTGTTTGACGGAGTGAATTTCATGATCGAGCGCGGCGAGCGCATCGCGTTGGTCGGAGTCAACGGAGCAGGGAAGTCCACGCTGATTAAACTGCTGGCCGGGCAGGAGCCACTTACCGCCGGCGAATACAAACTCGGCCACAACGTCGGGCCCGACTATTTCGCGCAGGACCAATATAAGGAACTCGATCCTGAAGCTCGCATCCTCGACGATCTCGGCGAACTCTCGCCTGCCTCCACGCAAACCCAGTTGCGCAGCCTGCTCGGCTGTTTTCTTTTTTCGGGCGACGATGTTTTTAAGCGCATCGGTGTTCTCTCCGGCGGAGAGCGGAATCGCTATGCGCTGCTCAAGATGCTGCTGCATCCCGCTAACTTCCTGCTGCTCGATGAGCCCACCAATCACCTCGACGTGCGCGCCAAAGACGTGCTGCTTGAAGCCCTGATGAAGTACACCGGCACGGTGGTCTTTGTTTCCCACGACCGTTATTTCATCGACAAGTTGGCTACGCGCGTCTTCGAGATCGGCGACGGCAAGGTCGAAATCTATCCGGGAAATTACGAAGACTACCTCTGGCGGAAGCAGGGGAGAGCTGTGGTTGCGGGCGAAACACCCAAGCCTTCCGCGATTTCATCTGCTCCGTCATCGTTCCCCGTGAATGGAGGCAAGTCTTCCGCCGTAGAGACGCGGCTCGCCGCGTCTCCCGCCGAGGCCGCCGAATCGAAGGGCAAGCGTATGAACCCGATCAAGCGCCACCAGATGGAAGAGCGCCTGCACGAAATCGAAGAAGAGATCGCCCGCGCCGAAGCGGCGATCGCGCTTTGCGAAACCGAACTCCAGAGCTTTGTAAGCGCGGAAGAAACGCAGCGTCAGACCCATGTACTTGCCAATCAGAAAAGCGCGTTGCGGCGTTTGATGAAGGAATGGGAAGAGCTGTCAGAGGCGCTGGAAACTGCGGGCTAAAATTCTTGGCGGGAGCGGCGTCGGAACCATCTAACCCAAGTTCGTCATAGAAGCGTGGAATTGCGCAAATCGTGAGCTCGGCCGCGAAGCAAGTATCGTGTTTGCAATCGCGGCATGCGAGAACGGCGTGTAGTGTAGACCAACCATCTTG
>Ga0074045_10003376_pt1 | contig 14388 bp, 9 predicted proteins | sample BogForMeECP23OM2_FD_94442 | JGI IMG/M metagenome (GOLD analysis project Ga0074045, IMG submission 94442) | Bog forest soil microbial communities from Calvert Island, British Columbia, Canada - Bog Forest MetaG ECP23OM2 | ecosystem: Environmental > Terrestrial > Soil > Wetlands ... | reverse complement strand
TCGAGCGTCTTCAGCGCGTGCTTGACGTCGATCTCGACCATCGGTCCGTGCTGGTTGTAGACGAGCTTGCCCAGCACCTCGCGGTAGATTCCGCTCTGGCCCAGCACCAGGTCGCCGACCTGCACTTCGCGAATGGGCTGCACGCCGCGCCCGGTATAGACCGGCGTCTCCGGTGCAAAGCACTGGTTGACCGCGACCGCCGTATCGTTCACCACTTTCAGAAACGGCACCACGCCCTGCGACTTGCCGTTGGTCCCCTTGATGTGCGAGCCGAGCGCGCGCACGTTGGTCCAGTCGTTGCCCAGTCCGCCGGCAAACTTCGACAGCAGCGCGTTCTCCTTTATCGCCTCGTAGATGCCGTCGAGATCGTCGGCGACGGTGGTGAGGTAGCAGGAGGACAGCTGCGAGCGGTGCGTGCCGGCGTTGAACAGCGTCGGCGTCGACGACATGAAATCAAACGTCGAGAGCGCGTTGTAGAACTCGATCGCGCGCGCTTCGCGGTCGACCTCGTTGAGCGCCAGGCCCATCGCCACGCGCATGAAGAAGCATTGCGGCAGCTCGAAACGCCGGCCGCCGACATACTGGTCGATCAGGAAATAGCGGTCGTAGAGCGTCTGCAGGCCCAGATAGCCGAACTGCAGGTCGCGCTGCGGCACCAGCGCCGCGCCGAGTGTCTTCAGGTCATACTGCGCCAGTCCTTCGTTCAACAGGCCGATCTTGATGCCGTGCTTGACGAAGCGCGGGAAATAATCGGCGTATTTGGTCGCCATGTCGGCCTGCGTTGCCTCCTCGCCCAGCGCCTCGTAGCGGATCGCGTCGAGCAGCAGCCGCGCGGAGACGAAGCTGTACGCGGGGTCGTTCTCGATCAAGGTGCGGGCGGCGAGGACGACGCATTTGCGCACCTCATCCATCGGCACGCCTTCATACAGGTCCTTGAGCGTCGCCTTCATGATCCGCTCGGAGTCGACATCGGTGAGTCCGCTGCACGAGCTCTGCACGAGCTGCGTCAGGCGGTTGAGATCGAGCGGCCGCGCCACGCCCTGCTCGATGACATTGATCGCCGTCGCCGGCGCCTCGCCCTTGGCGTTCTTCTGCTTCTCGTGCGCGCGCTCCTGTGCACGCTTCTCCCGGTACAGAACATAGGCGCGCGCGACCTCGTGCTCGCCGCCGCGCATCAGCGCCAGTTCCACCTGGTCCTGGATCTCCTCGATGTGGATTGCCCCGCCGTCGGGCTTGCGCCGCATCAGCGCGGCAACCACGGCGTCGGTCAGATGCGCCGTCAGCTCGCGCACCCGGGCTGACGCGGCACTCTGGCCGCCGTTGACGGCAAGAAACGCCTTCGTCACCGCGATCGCGATTTTCGAGGGCTCGAAGGCGACCACCGCGCCATTGCGGCGGATGACCTTGTACTGCAGTAGTCGCGGATCGGTACTCACTGCAAGCGGCGAACTCGCCTCGGCGGCCGTCGGATTGTGCGTTGGAGCAAGGGACGGCGCGGCGGCAGAGCTGGCGACTTGCATGGTACGTCTCCTGGCGAAATCTTATTCGTTGTCGGTGCAATGCCCGCTTCCGCAAGCTAATGCCCATTCATGGCAGTTCCGGCCCCGGCGCGGGGTCGCGGAACCTCGCTCACTGCCGCCCCTGCGGCGCCCATGGCACGCCGCCGCGTTTCTTCTACGCTTCCGGATTTCCCTTAGGAATCAAAATCTACTATATCTTGTGTTCAAGTGCTGAATCAACACTAATCATAGTAGCTTGGGGGGGAGGACGCAAGCCCTTTTTAATGCACAAAAAAGGGGCCGCAAAAGCATCAGAAAATCAGCGTTCTAAGCCCTTTCGCGCCATCGCTGCACCATCTGTCCACCGCAAATCCACGATGTTGTCCACAGGCGTCAAGCTTTATGCGAGGCGCAAGCGCCGCGACGGGGCGTTACACCTGCACTCGCCGGCCGCCATGCGCTTCCCGTGCCCGGGCGCAAGGGCGCCGGCGGCCTTCTTGCACCCGCTTCCTGTCAGACGCCGGCCTAGAACGAATCGGCGGCGGGCCTATTGCGCCCAAGCGCGAAACCCAACAAGCTATGCCCTCGTCGTTTCTTGGCAACACCTAATAAGACCATGCCATTGAACGAATCAGACAAGGCCACGGGCCGCGGCCCGGCCCGGAGCGCAAGCGCGCGCGCAGACGCCGCCTCCGGTGCCGGCATGACCATGACCCGCAGCAAACCCGAACAGCGCGCACTGCGCCGCGGCGACGAGGCCGTCCCGGGCCACATGGCGGGCTTGCTCGCCGCCCCGGGGACCGTTCACGACCGCGGCGCCGTTCCAGTGCGACCCGGCGGGCGCCTCGGCCGTCGCCTCGCCGCCATCGGTGCCGCGACGGCAGTCCCTTTCCGCGCGCTTTTCGCCGACGGCTCGGCCTACACCAATTGCGATGCGCTCGGGGCCGAGCCCGCGTTCACCGTCACCTTCAACGCGGTGCGCGCGGAACTGCGCGTGATGACCTTCGGCCACGTCGGCCTGCTGGAGTCGTACTTCGACGGTGGCGTCGACATCGACGGCGATCTCGCACTGGCTTTCCGCGCCGCGTTCGATTCGGGCTTCGACCATGAATCCAATGCGCTCGTGTCGCTGCGCAACCGCTGGCACGAATGGCGATTTTCCAATGGGTCGCTGCCGCAGGCAAAGCGCAACGCGCGCTTCCACTACGGCCTGGGCAAACGCTTCTACCAGCCATGGCTCGACCGCGTGGGCATGATGTACACCTGCGCCTACTGGAAAGAGGGAACGCACAGCCTCGAACAGGCGCAGTTCAACAAAATGGATCACGTCTGCCGCAAGGTCGACCTCAAGCCGGGCGAGACGTTCGTCGACGTCGGCTGCGGCTGGGGCGGATTGCTCTACCACGCCCTGGATCACTACGGCGCGCTGGGCACCGGGATCAATAACACCACCGAGCAGGTTGCGGAGCTTCGTGCCGACCTCGCCGCGCGCGGCCTGGGCGAGCGCATTTGCGTCGTCGAGTGCGACTTCCGCGAGATCCCCGGCCAGTACGACAAGCTGCTGTCGATCGGCACGCTCGAGCACGCGGGCCGCGATCATCTGCCGGCGGTGGTCAAGGCGCACGCCGCAGCGATGAAGCCCGGCGCGCTCGGCGTCATCCACTTTATCGGCCATGTCGGACGCTTCGATACCGAGTTCTATATCCGCAAGCACATCTTTCCGGGGGGCTGGATTCCAAGTCTGGCCGAGGCGATCGAGGCGATGGAGGAGAGCGGACTCGAGGTTCTCGACGTGGAGAACCTGCGCCGGCACTACGCCCTTACGCTCGACGCCTGGGCGGAGCGCTTCGATGCCAACTGGGAGACGATCCACGCGCTCGATCCGAAGCGCTTCGACGATCGCTTCCGCCGCACCTGGCGCGCTTATCTCTGGGCGTGCGCGGAAATGTTTCGCTCCCGTAACAGCCGCACGCACCTGTTCCAGGTTCTGGTGAGCAAGGGCAACATCGGCTCGAACTATCCGATGAGCCGGGGGTTCCTGTATCGGCCGAACGCTTGACCGCATACACCGATAAGATCGCGCGCCTCCAGGCGGAGCTGGGCACCCGCCGCGGACGCGGAGCCCAGTTCGGTCTCGCCAAATCGACGTCGAACCTGTTTCGCGACCGCGCCCGGCGAGCACGGCCGCGCGTCGACCTCAAGCATTTCAATCGCGTCCTCCACGTCGACCGCGAGGCGGGAACCGTCGAGGCGGAGGGCATGACCGCCTTCGCCGATCTCGCCGCGGCGACGCTTGCCGTCGGCGTGATGCCGCGCGTCGTGCCGCAGCTCAAATCGATCACGCTGGGCGGCGCGGTCGCCGGCGTCGGCATCGAAGCTACGTCGTTCAAGTACGGCCTGGTGCACGACACGATCGCCGCCCTCGATGTCCTCACCGGCGACGGCCAGATCGTCATCTGCACACCCGATAACGAACATCGCGACCTGTTCTACGGCTTCGCCAACTCCTACGGGACGCTGGGCTACGCGCTCAAGGTCACGCAGCGAACGGCAGCAGTCAAACCCTACGTCGCGGTCGAACACCGGCGCTACACCGACCCGGCGGCGTGCTTTGCCGACGTCGCCCGCCTGGCGGCCGATGCGGCAACCGACTTTCTCGATGGCGTCGTGTTCGCGCCGGGAGAGCTCTACCTGACGCGCGGCTGCTTCGTCGACCGCGCCGACCACACCAGCGATTACACCTTCGAGCAGATCTACTACCGCTCGATTCGCGAGCGCAGCAGCGATTGCTTGAGCGTGCGCGATTACCTGTGGCGCTGGGACACCGACTGGTTCTGGTGCTCGAAGAACGTCGGCGCGCAGCATCCGCTGCTGCGACGGCTGTACGGCCGCGAGCGGCTCAATTCGATTACCTACCAGAAGATCATGCGCTGGAACAGCCGCTGGGGCCTGACCCGGGCGTGGAGCCGGATGCGCGGCACCGCCACCGAATCGGTGATCCAGGATGTGGATGTTCCACTCTCCCGCGCGGCGGAGTTTCTCGAGTTTTTTCATGCCGAGGTCGGCATCCTGCCGGTGTGGATCTGTCCCATCGCGGCCCCTTCGGCAGCGCGCTTTCCCCTCTATCCGCTTGCACGGCGCACCCCCTATGTCAACTTCGGCTTCTGGGATGTCGTGCGCGCGCGCGAGTCGCGCTCGCCTGGCTACGTCAACCGCAAGATCGAGCGCAAGGTGGCCGAACTCGGCGGCATCAAATCCCTCTACTCCGATTCGTACTACACGCGCCCGGAGTTCTGGTCGATCTTCGATGGCGAGGCCTACGCCGCACTCAAGGCGAAATACGACCCCACGGGCACGCTGGGCGATCTGTACGACAAATGCGTGCTGCGCCGTTGACGCGACAGGAGCGCAAGAGCTTGATCGAGATCAAGGCGGGCTGGTCCGCGCCGACCTAGACTGCAGTTGAATCACGATGCAGCATGTAACCGGAGAGGCTGCGTCTGCGCGGCGAACGCGACGGCGGGCGGCGGAGCCCGGAACTTTAGGCTCGGCAGGTGGTCAGTCTCTCCACGCCTGACGTGAAATGGCGCCAGGACCTCTGGATGCTCTGCCGCGGCGAATACGTGGCTGGACAGCCAAGCGGGTTGCAGTTCACTCAAGCGTGATTCGCGCCGCAGGGCGGGTTGTGCCGCCCGCGGCGGGCAGTGACCGGGTAACGACGTGACTGACCCCCAGCGCGTCGCCGAACATTGCCGCGGCTGCCGACGCCGGCCTTGGCGCGAAACGCGCCGCCGGCGCCGGTTTCCGTTTTTTTCCGACAGCCTTTATCCCCTGGCTCGCGCCACGCGCAAGCTTGTTGCCGACGCTGCGCTTCGCGCTACAATGCATGCATGTCACGCCATCGCCTGCTCAACGTTGCATCGCCGTCGCCCCATCGGGCCCGGCGGCGGCTTCTTACCGGCGCCTGCCTGGCACTCGCCGCGCCGATGTTGTGCTTGCCGCGCCGCACACAGGCGCAAACCGCGCCGCGCTCGCTCTCCTTCGAGCACACCCATACCGGCGAAAAGCTTGCGCTCACCTATGCGTTCGGTGACCAGTATGTCGCCGGCGCCCTCGACCAGATCCGCTATTTTCTGCGCGATTTTCGAAACGGCGACACGCACGTCATCGACCCCGGCCTGCTCGATCAGTTGCACCTGCTCGCCACGACCATCGGCACACGGGTGCCGTTCCAGGTCATTTCGGGATATCGCTCGCCTGCGACCAACGCCATGCTGCGCCGGGAAGGACACGGCGTCGCGACGCAAAGCCTGCACCTGCAGGGTCAGGCGATCGACATCCGCCTGAGCGACGTGGCACTGGCCGACCTGCGCGATGCGGCGCTGTCGCTGCGTGCCGGCGGTGTCGGCTACTACCCGTCCCCGGGATCGGATTTCGTCCACATCGACACCGGCCGTATTCGCCGTTGGTGAGCCGTCGCTGCGGCGCAGGTCCGCGCTGAAGCGCTAACGGGTGGCCAGCGCCCGCTCGAGGCTGTGATCGTAGCCGTAGATATCCGATGTAAACAGCACGCGTCCCGAGGAATCGACGATCGCGGTGGTGTAGAAGATCACTACCGGTATCGGCCGCGGGAGCACCTCCGTGCTCGATTTGCCGGCGTCCATTGCCGCGCGAATGCGCTCAGGCGTCCATTGGGATTGGTCGCCCAACACGAATTGCGCCAGCGCCGGCGGATCGCCGACGCGAATGCAACCATGGCTGAAATCGCGCCGCGTCTGCGCAAAAAGCTGGCGCGCCGGCGTGCTGTGCAGATAGATATCCATGGTGTTGGGCAGGACAAACTTGACCCCGCCCAGAGCGTTGTTGGCGCCCGGGCGCTGGCGGACGCGAAGCGTCCCGTTCGCAAGGCCTTGCAGCGTCGCCGCGTCGAGGCTGGTGATGGCGTCCCCTTTGCCGCTAGTCGACACCGCTTCCAGGTTTTCGCGCCCCCAGTACCCGGGATCCTTGCCGAGCTTCGGCACGATCTCGCTATGCTGGATCGATGGCGGCACATTCCAGTACGGACTGAACTCGACGTAGCGCATCTCGCCAATGAACACCGGCGTTTCCCGCGCCTTCACCGCACGACCGACAATCACCGGCATCGACAGCTGCGCCGCGTTGTCGTCATGGGCGTCGGTAAAGGCCCATAGCCGGAAGGAGGGGATGTTGATCGCGATCATCGGCCCGGCGGGAAGCTCCGGCAGCCAGCGCAGGCGCTCGAGCGACAGCTCAATCTGACGCAGCCGCACGTCGAGAGGTATCTGCAGCTCGGCGAGGGTGTCGGCGCCCAAGACGCCATCGGCCTTCAGGCCGTGCCGATCCTGGAAGGTGCGCACCGCATCGACCAGCGCACCCTCGTATCGGTTGCCGGCAGATACTTCGGCACTCGCCGGCAGGTCGCCGACGAGGCGAAGGCGCGCGCTCAGCGCGTCGACGCCGGCATAGCTGCCGCCGGGCTCGACCTTGCGCGTACCGGCGGGCAAGGGCGGCAGCGCCGGGAGCGGCGTGGCGGCGATGGCGCGGTAGCGTGCCAGCACCGCCTCCAGTCGATAGTAGAGGGCAAACGAAGGTTCGGCCAAGACGACGAGTTCATGCAAGCGGCCGTTCGCCATGCGACTGCGAAGCAGCGCCGCGCAGTCGAGCGCTTTAGCGCCCGGGTCGAGCTTGAAGCCGGCGCGCGCGGGCGCTATGCGCCCGCGATGCACATCGGAGAGCAGGCGGCAGAACGATACCGTCAGCGCGACGTCGGCGGCCGCCACGCGCGCCGGCGTGTGATCGCCGCCGCTGATTGCACGCGTTTCCGCATTGAGCCAGTCGACCGAATAATCCGCCGCATCGAGACCGTGATCGGGGGCGGCAGAGATCTCGGCTAGACCCGCGCGCCACCGCTCGTTGCTGCCAAACCACTGCGGGGCATAGCCGCTCTCGGCATAGAAATCGTCGAGCGCTTGGCGCAAGTCGGCGAAATCAGGGTGCCGGAGCGAGGCGAGCGTCGCGCGCGCGACCAGCGCGCGGACCTCATCGCGCTCCGGCGACGACAGCGGTTGCGCCGGTACGGCACCGGCCACCAGCAGCAGAATGAACGCGGCAGGGAGCAATCGGCAGAGCGACGCACGACGGCGCGACGGCGAATACCTGGGCATGGGCTCAATACGCATCGACGCCCCGGCGAATGCCGGGGCCCCCTATTATTGCACCGAACAAATCGGCGCGGCGGTTTTGCGCCGCGGGCATTGCTGGCGGGCGGAGCGCCTCGCGGCCATATCAGGCGTGGCGCGCGCGGCGCGCGCGCGGGCGCACCGGCGAGCGCACCAGGAGCACCGGCAACTGGGTCTCGCGCAGCACCATCTCGGCGTCGCTGCCCATGACCAGGCGCGTCAGCCCGCGACGGCCATGGGTCCCGAGCACGATCACGTCGGCGTCCCATTTCTTCGCCTGCTTGACGATCAGGTCGGCAACGCGGCGACCGACGGTTTCCACCAGCACGGTATCGACGTCGATCCCGCGTTTGCGCACCTTCGCTTCGGCCCGCGCGAGCAGCTTCTGGCCCGCGTTGCGCAGCGCCTTGACAAAATCGTCGACGTAATTGGGCGGCATGTACACCATGCCGTCGGCACCGGTGGTCACCACCATCTCGTCGACGACATGCACCAGACACATTTTCGCCTTCTGATCGCTGGCGAGGTCGATCGCTTCGTCGAGGCCCAGGCTTGACGTCGGGCTGCCGTCGATGGGAACCAGAATCCTGCGAAACATGAATGCTCCTTGGCTTGATGGGAAAACCGCCCGCGGTCGCCACGCGCCGTGTCGGCGACCGTCGTCGGCGTAGCGTTGATCTTAGGACAGCAACAGGCTAACCGACAATCACCTGGCCGGTGTTGTGCAAGATCAAGGCGCGGCTACGCATCGCTCGCGGCGGAAAAACTCGGCTGGCCGGTCGATCAAAGCCGGGAGAGGGGTCGGTGGCCTGCTCGACTCGCTGGGCAAAACCTGACATGGGTCAATGCGTCCGCCCCGGCTTATGCAACGATAGTGCATCACGATCGGTTAGGGAGATGGCATGGGCAGCAAACAGCCGGTTTGGGACAACGCAGACGCCAAGCGGCGGCGAGCGAAGGCGACGGTGACACGGCTGCGGCCGAAGACAGCGGCGTCCGTCTCCGCGCCTGCCGCGGCAGGGGGGGGCGCGTCGCGGCGCGCGCGGGGGGCTGAACTGCTGCCCGATTCATACGCATCGACCGCGTTGACGGAAGCGCTGGACCGTTCGCTGCATGCGGCGAGCGCGCGCCTGACCGCGGGCCTTGCGCCGACCACGCTGATCGGTGCCTACGCCGACTGGGCGGCACATCTGGCCTCCGCGCCGGGGAAGCAGATGCAGCTCGCGGAGAAGGCCGCGCGCAAGGCCTTGCGCCTGGCAAATTACGCCGCGCGCCGCATGGTTCAAAAAGGCGACTGCGACCCCTGCATCGAGCCACTGGCCCAGGACCGGCGCTTCGCTGCGCCGGCGTGGCGGCAGCCTCCCTCCGATCTGGTCTATCAGTCGTTCCTGCTTGTTCAGCAATGGTGGCATAACGCGACCACCGGCGTGCGTGGCGTATTGCCGGCGCACGAAAACATGGTCGCGTTTGCGACACGACAATGGCTCGATGTGTTCTCACCGTCGAACTATCTGCTCACCAACCCCGAGGTGCTCGAACGCACGCGCTCCGAAGCCGGCATGAATTTGCTGCGCGGGGCGCGGCTGTTTGCCGAGGACCTCGAACTCGCCTGGTCCGGACGCGGCGCGGCCGGCACCGAGGCCTTCCGCGTCGGGCAGGAACTCGCCGTGACACCAGGAAAGGTGGTCTATCGCAACCGCTTGATCGAGTTGATCCAGTACGCGCCGACAACGCCCAGGGTGCGGCCCGAACCGGTGCTCATCGTCCCGGCCTGGATCATGAGGTACTACATTCTTGATTTGCGTCCGCACAACTCGCTCGTCCACTACCTGGTCGACCAGGGCTACACGGTGTTCATGATCTCGTGGCGGAATCCAGGACCCGACGATCGCGATCTGGCGATGGACGATTACCGGCAGCTCGGCGTCATGGACGCGCTCGCCGCGGTCGGTGCCATCGTGCGTGGCCCGAAGGTCCATGCGGTAGGCTACTGCATCGGCGGCACGTTGCTCGCCATCGCCGCCGCCGCCATGTCGCGCGATGGCGACGAGCGCCTGGCGACGACGACGTTCTTCGCCGCACAGACCGATTTCACCGAAGCGGGCGAGCTGATGCTCTTCATCAACGAGAGCCAGCTCGCCTATCTCGACGACATCATGTGGTCGCAGGGATTTTTAGACAGCCGTCAGATGGCCGGCACCTTTCAGCTGCTGCGCTCGAACGATCTGATCTGGTCGCGGGTGGTGCGAACCTACCTGCTGGGCGAGCGCGAGCCGATGACCGATCTCAACGCCTGGAATGCCGATGCGACCAGGATGCCGTATCGCCAGCACAGCGAATACCTGCGCCGATTGTTCCTCGACAATGACTTGGCGGAAGGTCGCTTTCCGGCGGCCGGCCGACCGGTTGCGCTATCCGACATCCATACGCCGATCTTCGCCGTGGGCACCGAAACCGACCATGTTGCGCCTTGGCGCTCGGTGTACAAGCTGCACCTGCTCACCGACACCGAATTGACATTTCTTCTCACCAGCGGCGGTCACAATGCCGGCATCGTCTCCGAGCCCGGACACGCGCATCGGCGCTATCACGTGGCCACCAAGGCTGCCGACGGTCGCTACGTGGATCCGGACCGCTGGCTGGAAACGGCGACGGCAGAGGAGGGCTCGTGGTGGCCGCAATGGGTGGCATGGCTCGATGCGCGCTCCGGGAAGCCGGTGCAGTCGCCCGCCATGGGCGCAGCGGCTGCCGGTTACGCGCCGCTCGCCGACGCGCCAGGCAGCTACGTCCTCGAACCCTGACGCGGCAGCGCGAACAGCCGTTCGCCGGCAATGGCGATCAAGCGATCGCTGCGCGGCCAGGACTGCGTTGCAAGCCCGGTGAAGCGGCCGAACGCGGGCAGGATGGCGCGGCTCTGACCGAGCACAAAGCACGGCAGCCGCTCGCTTGGCAGGCCCGCGCCGGCGAGATGCACGCCCGGGTGCACGTGACCGGCGAGGGCGTAGCCAAACAGGCTTCCGCCGCTGTCGTCAGGCGGCTCGTGGCACAACAGGAACGGTGGCGCAGGGTGGGGCTCGGGGAAGACCTCGATGCGCCAGGCGGGCGGCGGATCGCCCGCCTTCGCATCGTGATTGCCGCGCACCAGCGTGATGGCCAACGCGCGGTGGCGCTCGCGCCAAGTCGCGAACACGTGTTCCAGTGCGGGCGTGCGGCCGGCCAGGGCATGCAGGAAGTCGCCCAGCACGACCAGCCGCTCCGCGCCGGTTGCGACCAGCAGGCGCGCCAGACGCGCGAGATCGCCGGCGGTGGTACCGCGGGGCAGCGGCACGCCGCCCGCGCGAAACGCCGCCGCCTTGCCCAGGTGCACGTCGGCGACGAACAGCGTGCGCCGACGCGGCCAGTAAAGCGCGCGCTCGGCAAACAAGAGGACCTCCTCGCCGGCAAGCACCGCCGTTTCGGTCTCGTTGCGCAACACGCGTTCTCGCGGCAACATGGATGTCCGCGATTGTAACCTTGCTGCATGCCGCGCTTCGCCGCCAACCTGTCGTTTCTGTATACCGAGGTGCCCTTCCTCGATCGTTTCGCCGCCGCGGCGCACGACGGCTTTCGCGCTGTCGAGTTCGGCTTCGGCTACGACTTCGCGGCGAAGGAGATCGCCGCGCGCCTGAGCGCGCACCATCTCGAGCAGGTACTCATCAACGCGCCGCCGGGCAACCTTGCCGCCGGCGATCGCGGCCTCGCCGCGCTGCCCGGCCGCGAACACGAATTTGCCGCGAGCGTCGTCACCGCGCTCGCCTATGCGCGCACGCTTGCCTGTCCACGTGTGCACGTCATGGCCGGTATCCTGCCCGGAGAAGCCGACGCCGAGCGGCGCGCCCGCTGTCGCTCCACGTTCGTGCGCAATCTGCGCTTCGCCGCACGCGAAGCGGGGGAACAGGGCGTCACAGTGACGATCGAGCCCATCAATCCGCGCGACATGCCAGGGTATTTCCTGACCCGGCAAGCCGATGCACATGCAATCCGCGAGGAGGTCGGCATGGCCAACATCAAGGTGCAGATGGACCTCTATCATGCCCAGATCGTCGAGGGCGACTTGGCGTCCAAACTGCGCCACTGGCTGCCGCACATCGCGCACATCCAGATCGCCGGCGTGCCCGGGCGGAACGAACCGGATGTCGGCGAGGTCAACTTCGACTATTTGTTCGCGCTGCTCGACGAGCTGGGCTATACGGGCTGGGTCGGCTGCGAATACCGCCCGCGCGAGGGCACTTCGGCGGGACTGGGCTGGATGAAGGCCGTGCGCTAGAGCAGACCGCGATCGCCGGCGATCAGAGCGCCACGCTCATCGCGCCGTCGATCACGATCATTTGCCCGCTCACGTAGTCCGATGCGCTCGAGGCCAGAAACACCGCCAGTCCCGAGAGCTCCTCGGGTTGGCCCCAGCGCCCGGCGGGCGTGCGCTTGCATACCCAGGCGTTGAACTCCGCGTTGTCCATGAGCGCCCGATTCATCTCGGTGGCGAAGTAACCCGGCGCGATGGCATTGACCTGGATATTGTGCGGCGCGAGCTCGACCGCCATGCCGCGGGTCAGCTGCCGCACGCCGCCCTTGGCCGCCGCGTAGGGAACCACGCCCGGCCGCGCGAGCTCGCTCAGCAACGAGGCGATGTGCACGATCTTGCCGCGCTTGCGCGCGATCATGCCGGGGAGGACCGCCTGCGAGACGATGAAAGGCGCGGTCAGATTGGTCGCGATCAGCGCGTCCCAGTCCTCCTGCGGGAATTCGGCAAACGGACTGCGGCGCTGGATGCCGGCATTGTTGAACAGAATATCAAGGTGCCCGCGCGAGCGCTCGATGGCCGCCGCCGCCGCGCGCGCCGCGGCGCGATCGGTGACGTCAAAAATCGCCGTGTCGACGGAGAGTCCCTGGTCGGCGAGCGACCGCGCCGCCGCGGCGAGAGTTGCCTCGCTACGGCCGTTGAGCACGACCGTCGCGCCGGCGCGGGCGAGCCCCTGGGCGATGGCGAAGCCCAGGCCGCGGTGCGCGCCGGTGACGAGCGCGACTTTGCCGGAAAGATCGAACGGTGGATCCATGCGCGAGGTGCGTGCAATCGAGCCGGGCGCATTATGGCACGGCGATTCGCTGCCGCCATGCGACGCCTACGTGCCGGCCCGCGCTTCCAGCGCCGCGACCATGCGCTCGACGCGCGAGACGAGTGCCTCGGTCGACAACCGGTCACGGAACACCTCGACCATGAGCGGAAAAGCAAACGGCGTCGGCTGCCGCGGGCGCGTGAGGACCGCCCGTGCGCCGCGCATGCGCGCGAGCGCAACCTGCAGACGCGAGGCCTCCAGCTGACGCTCCAGAACTTCGCGCACCGCCTGCGAGAGCAACCGATTTTCCGGATCGTATTCGGCGAAGACGTCGTAGATGAGACCGCTCGACGCCTGCAGCTGGCGCGCCGTCTTGCCCTGACCGGGGTAGCCCTGGAAGATCAATCCCGCGACGCGCGCGATCTCGCGGAACTCTCGCCAGGCGAGCTCCGACGCATTGAGCCCGGCGAGCATATCGCGCTCGACGTCGGGGGCGGCGAGCAGCCGTCCCAACTCGGCAAGCGACAGCTCCACGGGCTCGAGCGAGAGCAAGGCAAAGCCATAGTCATTGCAGGTGATCGTAAAGCTGCGTGCAACCGCGCGCGCGAGCCGATACGAGAACAGCGTCGCGAGGCCGAGATGGACGAGCCTGCCTTCGAACGGATAGAAAAACAAATAGTGGCCGTCGCGCGTGGCAATGCGCTCGATCAGCCACTCGCGTTCGTCGGGCAGCGCCGACCACCGTGCCTGCAGCCGCAGCAGCGGCGCGCAACAGACGAGCTCGGGCGAGGCGTAACGGCCGCCTCGCGCCTCGGCGATGAGTTTGCGCGTCTCGGCGGCGAGCTGGGTCGAGAACGACATCTTGTGGCCGCTCCATCGCGGCACGACGGCCGAACGTGCCGGCGCCGGCTTCACCCACGCCGTCATCTCGCGCACGCGCAGGAACTCCAGCACGCGGCCGGCGAACACGAAACAATCGCCGGGCGTCAGGCGCGAGATGAATGCTTCTTCGACGTGGCCGAGTCGGCGGCCGCGTTTGAGCTGCACGGTGATCGATGCGTCGCTGACGATCGTGCCGATGTTGAGTCGATGCCGGCGCGCGATGGCATGGTCGGGCACGCGCAATATCCCTTCGCTGTCGGCGACGACGCGCTGGTATTCCGGATAGGCCCTGAGGCTCGCGCCGCCGTGAACGACGAAATTGAGCGCCCACTGCCACTGCTCATCGCTCAAGTCGGCGTAGGCGTGGGTGGCGCGCACCTCGGCGAGCAAGGCTTCGGGCCGGAATCCGCCGCCAAGCGCGCAGGTGACCAAGTGCTGGGTCAGCACGTCAAGCGGCGCCATGTTGGCGCAGCTTATCGGCGTGCGCGCCTCGATGCGCCGCGCCTCGGCGGCGCGGCGCGCGGCGGCAGACTCGACGAGCTCGAGCGCGTGCGTGGGCACCACGGTGATGCGCGAAACCGCACCGGGCACGTGGCCGCTGCGTCCGGCGCGTTGCAGCAGCCGCGCCACGCCCTTCGGCGAGCCGATCTGCAACACCCGCTCGACGGGAAGAAAATCCACGCCGAGATCGAGGCTCGACGTGCAGACGACGGC
>Ga0074045_10003374_pt1 | contig 14390 bp, 16 predicted proteins | sample BogForMeECP23OM2_FD_94442 | JGI IMG/M metagenome (GOLD analysis project Ga0074045, IMG submission 94442) | Bog forest soil microbial communities from Calvert Island, British Columbia, Canada - Bog Forest MetaG ECP23OM2 | ecosystem: Environmental > Terrestrial > Soil > Wetlands ... | reverse complement strand
TTTCAGGGGCCATCCCCCTGACGTAAGTCAGCAACACTGTTCGGCTGGCCAATGCGAGTGTATCACTGTTGTAGTGCCATTTTGAAGGCACTATATAAAATCGCATACTTTTAGGAACGGTTGTCAGGCTCACCTGGGAAGAGTGGGAGGAAGAGCGGAACAAGATTACCGCCATATGTGATCAATCCGCTTCCGTTAATCTTATCAGGGCTGATTGGAAGAAGGCGACTGGATGGTCAGGAATGCTAACCGGTTGATGGCATAGCCTGTCTTAGCCATTGTGCATCTTTATAGTAACAGTCTCCCGATGGGCGCTGAAATCTTTGCCGTCAAGGTGTTATAATAAAGTGGGTATGCAGAAAAATGAGGTCATAAACACTTCACATTCCCTTCTCCTTAATACTTTTGATTCTCTCAAAATGCCTGTCTTTATCATCGACGGGAAGGAAAACGTTCTTCTGTGCAATAATGCCGTCAGCGCCGTCCTGAACTATTCGGCAGGTGATACAATAGGTCGTAATATCAGGGACTTTTTCGGCGTGTCAGGACAAGTTAACAGTCGTCCTTCACCAGATGTATGCCCTGTCCGTCCCCGAACTCTCCTTGCTGGGAATAAAGAGGCCGAGCATTACCAATCATCCTGCACCAAAAAAGACGGTAGCGCATTTGTCGCTCAGGTCTCGATTATTCCATTGCAAGTGGATGACCTGCGACTTGCTGTAATTCAGAATATACAGATGCTCAACACCATTAACAGCGGGACCGGCGTGGCTATAGAGAACTCTACGCTCATCGAACAGCTGCAGGACAAGATAGGCCAGATCGAGCTTATCAATGAACTTAGCGGGATCATGAATTCGAGTCTCAGCATTGGAACGATCTTCAGGATGATGGTGTCTGAGTTAAAAAAACTGGTGGACTACGACAGGGCAAGCCTCCTTCTATATAATGAAAAGGACGACAATTTTCTGATCTTTGCGCTGAATACCGGGATAAAGACTCTACTGAAAAAGGGCATCAAAGCGCCCATTGAAGGGACAAGCGCCGGCTGGGTCGTAAGGCATAACAAGCCCTGGATCAACCGGGACCTGTCGGAGACAGACTTCCCGCTGGACAGGAAATTATATTTGGAAGGCATCAGGTCAAGCGTAAGCATCCCCCTGTTTCACGATAGGATACTCGGGGTTTTCAACCTCGACAGTACCGAGCCAGAAAAGTACGCTGAAAAAGATCTCAGCTTACTAGTCCCCATTGCAAAACATATTTCCATAGCCCTAGAAAACGCCCTCCTCTTTGAGGAGATATCAAAGGGAAAAAAGGAGTGGGAAAAGACCTTCGATGCGATTACCGATATGGTATGGATAGAAGACGGAAAGCAACGCATTCTGCGCGCCAACTATGCCATGCTTTCGAAAACCTGCTTTTCATCAATGGAGGTCACCGGGAAACACTGCCGGGAGCTTCTCGACAGGATCGGCATAAAACAGTCCGATAGTCTCTGCGCCACCACCCTTGTCACAAAGAAACCTTCATTCCGCGAACTCAAGGGCGCAGGCAGAAGCATTTTCCATTTCTGGGCGTATCCACTTCTGGACGAAGAAGATCGACTCTATTCAATCGTCCATTATCTTAAAGATGTCACCTCCCAAAAACAGCTCGAGCAGCAACTTGTCCGCTCCGAAAGGCTGGCATCATTAGGTACTCTTGTTGCCGGGATAGCACACGAGATAAATAATCCCCTCGGCATCATAGCGGGATATTCGGAGGCCCTTTTGGACAGGGCAAAGGAGAAATCCCTTCTTGAAAATACGGAATTTGAGGACTTCCCCGAATACCTCGGCACGATCCACAATGAGATATTCAGATGCAAGGTGATACTCAGGAGCTTGCTTGATTTTGCCCGTCCTTCCGGCGGAACATTTCGTGATCTGGATATAAACGAGTTGATAAAAGAGGTGATACTCCTGGTGAACCACAGGGCAAAACGACTCAATCACAATATTGAGCTCAAGCTGAACCGGGACCTGCCTAAAATATACGCCGATCCGGGGAGCCTGCGCCAGGTATTCATGAACATCATAATCAATTCGATTTATTTTACTCCTTCAGGTGGCAGTATTGTTATCCAAAGTGAGATGGATAAGTCAGGCCAGGATGCTGAAATCATTAGGGTATCTGTGTCTGATACCGGCGTCGGCATAGCAGGCGAAGCCCTTGAAAAAATATTCGATCCCTTTTTTACGACCAAACCTGTAGGTGAAGGGACTGGTCTCGGGCTTTCTATATGCCATAAGATTGTGGAGACACATAACGGGACTATCGACGTAGAAAGCGAGGTAGGCCGTGGGACCACCTTCACGATAGGAATACCGGCAAGGAGACAGGATGGTTAGGATCCTAGCGGTTGACGACGAAGAGCCGATAAGAAGACTTTTAATGAGAGAGCTGCCTAGGAAGGGGTTTTCAGTGGAGTCAGCCCCGAACGGCGATATCGCATTTAAGCTGATAAAAACTAATACGTATGATGTAGTTCTGCTCGATATTGTCATGCCCGGAATTGACGGTATTTCGCTCATGAAAAAAATTAGGCAGGATCCTGCAGCCCCCGTAATAATTGTTCTTACCGGTAGGGCCACAGTAGAGACGGCTGTTGATGCGATGAAGCACGGTGCATACGATTACCTGACAAAGCCGTATAAACTGGATGACCTTGTGATTATAATCAACAGGGCGTTTGAGTTCGGTCAGCTCACTAAGAAAAACCGGCTGCTTGAGCAGGAACTCATCAGGCAGGAGACGTCCTCGGATATCATCGCCTCAAGCCCCCAGTCCAAAAAGATCCTTTCCTTGGTCAGGAAGATAGCCCCGACCGCTTCAATGGTCTTGATACAGGGCGAAAGCGGTACCGGCAAAGAGATGATAGCCAATGCTATCTGGCAGCACAGCAAAAGAAGCACGTTGCCCTTTATAGCCCTCAACTGTGCCGCCTTCTCCGAAAGTCTGATAGAAAGCGAGCTTTTCGGTCATGAAAAAGGCGCTTTTACGAATGCGTACCAGGCGAAGTACGGCCTTGTGGAAGTGGCTGATAAAGGGACATTGTTTCTCGACGAGATTGCCGAAATGCCTCTTGGCCTGCAGGCAAACCTGCTGCGCTTTCTGGATTCTGGACAATACAGGAGGGTCGGCGGAAACAAAGTCCTCACCGTGGACACCAGGGTCATAGCGGCAACAAACAAAAACCTTGCCGAACTTATTGCGGCAGGACGTTTCAGGGATGATCTCTATTACCGCTTGAATGTCATAAATATAACCATACCGCCTCTTCGGGAAAGGAAAGAGGATATCCCTGATCTTTCAGCGTTTTTCCTTAGAAAATACGGCGCTAAACTATCTAAAAACACTTCAGGCTTTACGGCCGAAGTGACAGACATCTTTAGCTCTTACGACTGGCCTGGAAATGTAAGAGAGCTTGAAAACATTATAGAGCGTGCCGTGATACTCTGCGACTCAGAAAAAATAGGGAAAGATGATATATCACTGCCTGCCGTACATTCGGAAAAAAATAATCGTGCCCACCCCTCACTGCAAGATATGGAGAAAGATCATATCCTAAAGGTTTTGCAGGAAACTGACGGCAACCAGTCAAAGGCCAGCCAGATGCTCGACATAGACAGAAAGACACTCTATCTGAAACTGAAGAAATACGGAATCATTTAAGCACCTTTGAAAGTGCCTCTTTTTCGAGCTGTTCGCCTATAACGATCAGCCGGCTCTCCGTAGCTGATGAAGCAATGGGGGCCGCGTCTACGTTGCCGTAAGAAAGATCAAAACGAAAAGGACCCTGGTCTGTAATGACGAGAGATTTCGCCCTCACAATATTTCCATATATTCCTTCTTTCATATCTTCAAAAAGTTTCTTGAATGAAGAAAACCCTGTCGCCCCTCCCAGCCTGAAAGAAGCCGTATCGAAGTGCAAATGGGGTGCATGTCTTTGTATTGAACGATCTCCTGTTAGAGGCCTGGAAATGGGCCCATTCAACGTTGCCTGCACCGTACGGAATGTTATCGCACGGGGATTGATATCCTCGATAAGCGTCAAGGTTTTTGTTATCTTATCTTCATCGGCAAGATCGGTTTTATTGATCAGGATTATGTCGGAGTTGACTACCTGGTCCTGAAAAAACCTTCCATACATCTCAGCCTCGTGGAGGTCGATAAACTCGGTCACATCAACAATGCCGATGACGGTGACCAGAGTTATTCCAAGTAGGCTGAGAGCTTCAAGCACGGCTGATGTGGAGGCGATGCCGCTGGGCTCTATGAGTAAATGTTCCGGCGCAAAGGTCGAGACAATCTGTTGCACTGCGGCAATAAGCTCGCCCTTTAGGGTACAGCATACGCATCCACTCGGCAGTTCAATAGCCTCAATGCCGTTGACTGAAAATATCTCGCCGTCGATGCCCGTCTTTCCGAAGTCATTTACAAGAACAACCGCTTTTTCTCTGCCGCCTCTGAGTAGGTTCTGTATAAAGGTTGTCTTTCCAGCCCCCAACAATCCGGATACAATGGTAGTTTTCATGACTAAATATAATCAAATTTGATGCCTTAAGCTCAAACACGTGAAAGGTTGACCTTCCTTCGATCTTTTAACACGTCTGTTATATCAGCGGAAGCTCAAAATGTCTCTAAATCATCCAAGAATGTTTTTATAATGAGTTGTACTACTATCTCTTCTCTTATTTTTTTTGTAAAATGTAAAGTGTCCATAAAACTCATGATAAGAGGAGATGCCCGATGAAAAGCGAAAGAGACTTAAAAGAAATAGTCGCAAGAAGGATTGAGTTCTTTAAAAGAAAACCTGATGCCGCCATCTACCGGCCGAAGGTCACCTCGCGTCACATAAAAAATCTCTATACCGAGTCCATGGCGCGTGAGCATCTTGTGAAGTCCGATTATCCGGAGGCAGCAGGCGGCGACAACCATGCCCCCAATCCCATTGAACTTCTCCTTGTTGCCTTTGCCGCATGTGTCGAGGCAGCCTTCTATGAGTTTGCGATACACGAAGGCTTTACCATTAATGCGCTCACAGTGAATGTCGAGGGTATGCTCGACCTGAGAGGGCTTTTTATGATAGATGATGTGTCCGCTGGGTTCACCGATCTTCGCTATGACTTCCATATAGACTCCCCTGACAATGGGGAGAAGCTGAGAGAACTCGCCGAAAAAGTGCTGGCGCATTGCCCGGTCGTAGACAGTCTCAAGAAACCTACGTCGATCTCAGGAAACATAACCGTCAGTAAAGGCTAACAAGAAGTCCTACACGTTAGCTACACTCAATCAATTAAACAAAATAGTGGGGAATAATTCCCCACATAGGTGGGGAATAATTCCCCACCTATTCAGCTCTCTTTTAGTTCTTTCAACAACAAATTCCGCTAATTCAAGGCAGGCAGTTGATGGCATTGGAATTGCTGATATTTTAAGAAAGCGATGGAAGAGATCCTGTTGTGCACACACGACCCTATCCTTGTTAAAGGCCTGTACGGCATTCTGCGCGATAAAGGCTGTGGTGTCGAGATAGCCGACCATCTTGCCCTTGCGATCCAGATGATATTAAAGAAACATTATTATTTCGCAATTATAGACGGCAAACCGTTCGGTCTCTCAGTGGAAGACGCTGTAGAGATCATGAAGACGGTTTCCCCGGAGATGCCGATCATTGTTGTAGGAGACCCTAAATGCGGGACGGACGCCCTGAGCATCAAGATGCCCGTTGATCTTGAGGAACTGAGGGAATTAATAAACAGCGTTTATCAGAGCAGCAAAATCAGACAGAAAGAAGGAGGAAAAAATGGCTTTGACACCGAGAGAAACAATCCTGAAGGCCTTTGCGATGGAAACGCCCGAGAGGCTGCCGGTGACCCTGTTCGGCGGGGGCATGTGGTCCATTAAGGACTATGGGACGTCTTTTGAAGAGCTTGCAACCAACGTGGACAAAAATGTGGAGATGTGCGTTGCTGAAGCTGAAAAAATCAGGTCCGATATTATCTATGTCGGTTCGGGTTTCAATAATTTCCATGCCATAGCACTCGGCAGGAAGTTGGGCGTTAATGTTAAATATCGTGAAATAGGTGCTCCTGACATGACCGCTCATATCGTAAACTCTGAAGAAGATCTGGCGAAACTTGATATGGAAGATATTTTTCGCGACCCTGTCATAGAAAACGTTATGGAGGCAACCCGAAAGGTCAAGCAGAAAATCGGCGACAAGTATCTCGTGACCATGACCTGCTGGGGACCTTTTACTCTGGCAGCACGTTTTGTGGGTGAAGAGGCGTTTATGAAGTTTACATTCAAGAAGCCTGCCTTTGTCGAAAAGATGGTCGACTTCTGCGCTGACCTGCTAATAAAACTCTATGGCCCACTTGTAAGCTATGGGATTGAGGCGCTCAGCATAGCGGACCCTACCGCATCAGGAGATCTCATCAATCCCAAACAGATGTTAAAATTTGCTGTGCCGCCTCTTAGAAAGATGAGCGACTGGGCAAAATCAAAGGGCGTCCACACCATTCTCCATATCTGCGGCAATACGAGCGACCGGCTTGATCTCTTCCCTGAAACCGGTTGCAGCACAATATTTTTTGACCAGAAGGTGGATATTGTCAAGGCAAAAAATGCGCTGTCCGGAAAGATGTCTTTCGGAGGTAATGTTGCGCCGGTCCATGTGCTACTCAACAAGACGGTGGCGGAGGTGGAAGCGGCATGCAAGGAGATAATCGATGCGGTGGGAAAGGATGCAAAAGGTTTCGTCCTGGTGCCTGGCTGTGATATACCGCCCACGATTCCATATGAGAATATCAGGGCATTCCATGACGCGGCGCTGAACTGTAAGCTTTAAAATTATTGACCCCGATGGGAGGTGAAAAACGAGGTAAAATGAGGGGTTTAGGGAAGTCCATTGCACTGGGATGTGCATATGGGCACTTTGAAATTTCTTTAATAATTACCGGCCTAGAGCCGTAACCAAAGTAAAAGGAGGAAAGGAAAGATGGCAGAAGAGAAGAAAATGACCGTAGAAGAAGTTAATGAATACATGAAGAAGCAATGCGGGTTTGTACCAAGGATGTTCCAGATCATAAACACAGTAACTCCTGAGCCCGGCAGGACCTTTGCCGACTTCTATGCGAGTATCTTCGGAGACGGCGCCCTGTCCAAGAAGGTAAAAGAACTGATGTTTATGGCCGGCGGAGTCGGATACTGTTCCCCACGTTGCATTATCCACGTCATCCCGGCAATCAATGCAGGGGCAACGACTGGCGAGATATTTGAAGCCGCCTCTGTCGGTATGATACTGGCAGGATTTGTTCCCGGAGGACCGGGTATCCCGTATGCCTTTGAGTATGCGCTGAAGTGTCTTGACATCGAAGCGAAATACAAGAAAGGCGAGAAATGGGAGTATCTTCCCGCCCCGAAATTCGATCATGGGGTCTTTTAGGGTTTATTAAAGATTAAAAAAAGGGGCAGCGACCTTCATGAAAAGGTCTGCTGCCCAGAGCAAACTACGTTTATATTCTATCAAATTTAGCAATAAAAGGAGAAGGAATGTTCAAATTTGAAAAAGAACAGAAGGTTTTTAGCCTCAACAAGATAAAGATAGGAGGGCAGCCGGGAGAAAATCCGCCACTGATGATTTCTTCGATGTTCCACAACAAGGATAAAATAGTTCAGGACAGAAAAGGCAATTTTGACCGTCAGAGGGCGGTCGAAATTATAAGAAAACAGGAAGAACTGGCAAGACTGACCGGCATCCCGGGGATGGTAGCAATGGTTGCCAATTCTCCTGAAGAGGCCAAGCTTTACATAGATTTTTACCTCGCAACAACTGACATGCCCTTTGGTATAGACATGTGGGTCGCCGAGCAGAGGGCAAAGGCCACGGAATATGTAGCGAAGCTGGGAGTCCAGGACAAGTTCCTATACAACAGCATAACACCATGGGACAAGGATATAAAAGGCCAGGTGCAAAAGCTGAAGGACCTGGGGATTAAGCATGTTGTCATACAGGCCTTTGATGACCAGGACCAGAGCCCCGCGGGCAGAGTGAAGTCCCTGGAAGCCCTTCTGGCGCAGGGTGCCGGCGACTTTGAAACCACTATAGTCGATACCTCCGTTATGAACCTGCCTTCTACCTCCTTTTCGCTCATTGCGAACAGACTGATAAAGGAAAAACACGGTCTGCCCTGCGGCGGGGCATATTCAAACGGGACGCATATGTGGGGCGAGATTAAGCAGAAGTGGGGGCTTGACGGGTTCAAGGCCATGGATGCGGTAGTCCAAGGGATGTCTTCAGTCTTGTGGAGCGACTTTAATTTCTGCGGTCCTGCGGTTACGGCCCCGAGAGTCTTTCCGGCGGTTGCAAGCGCTCATATGCTGTTGTCGACATTAGTCTTTGACGAAACAGGTGTGATATACGAAAATGAAAACCTTCCTTTGAGGATATATTTTGCCGAATTCATCGAGAAAATTCAGGCAGGCGGAGGAAGGAAGAAGAAATAACCTAGGCTCTAGCAAAAGAATTCTTGGTTGTCAAAAGACACAGAAAAAATGAACAGAACGCGCCTTAGCGACAGGATTCTGAAAGGAGAATGCAATTTATGAATTCAAGAGAAAGAGTGCTTAAGCTCTTCAAAGGACAGCCGGTAGACCGGGTCCCCTGCTTCAGTGGAATGGGCAATATAACCGAGACCGGCATTAATGAACTCGGATACAAATTCGCGGGTATACATCTCGACGCAAAACAAATGGCTGCAACTGCGGCGACTACTTACAAACTTTTCGGTTATGAATGCGGCGTAGTGCCTGTGGACCTCTGTGTCGAGGCAGAGGCTCTGGGCTGTAAGATCAATGTTTATCCGAACGCAGAAGGCATACTCTATCCGACGATCAAGGAAAAGCTGATCCATAATGAAGCTGAAATGGACGGCGTAAAGATTCCTGAGGGCTTTTCCGAAAGAGGACGAGTCCCTCTTATGAGGGAAGCCATAAGTCTGCTTAAGTCTGACATTGGTAATGATGTTGCTGTAGGTTCATATGTTTTAGGGCCTTTCACTCTCGCAGGCCAGATCATGGAGTTAAATGATCTGCTGAAACTCTCCTTCAAGAAGGCCGACAAAGTAGCAAAGCTTTTGGACATTTGCGCCGATGCCGTTATACTTGTCGCCAGAGAATATGAGAAGGCGGGCGTGGACTATATCACCGTCAGGGAAATGGGTGCAACCAGCGATGTCCTGAGCCCGAGGGTATTTAAAAGCCTAATTCTGCCGCCGCTCCAGAAGGTAATCAAGACGATATCGGTTTTCTCGGTGCTCCATATTTGCGGTAAGACCAACGACATAGTCACGTCCATGGTGGATGCAGGACCCACAGCCATAAGCGTTGAACAAAAAAACGACGTCGCCGAGTCTAGGAAGAAGCTGGGCAGCGACGCACTAATTTTCGGCAATGTGGACGCTTACAATGTTCTAGTCTCAGGAAGCGAGGAGCTTGTAAGGTCGACTGTCAGAAAATGCATTCATGACGGCGTAAGCGCGGTCTGGCCAGGATGCGATATCTGGCCTACGGTACCGCCACAAAATATGAAAGCGATGATGGATGAAATAAATCATTCTGGAGGTAAGCGGTGATGGCAGACGAAGCTAAGAAGAAGGAAATCCTTGAGAAACTGAGAAACGGCGTTATCCAGTATGACGAGGACGCCTGCAAAGAAGGCGCCAACGAGGCGCTTGAGGCGGGCATCGACGCCAACGAAGCGATCTTTGAAGGCTTGGTCTCAGGCATGGAAGAAGTGGGCAGGCTCTTTGAGGCGCAAGAATATTTCGTGCCCGAGATCCTCATGTGCGCCGACGCGCTCTATGCAGGACTTGGTATCCTGAAACCGCATTGCAAGCAGATGGACCTTGGCGTGAAAGGTTCCGTTGTCATCGGGACTGTTGAAGGGGATGTGCATGATATCGGTAAAAACCTCGTCAAGATGATGTTTGATGTGGCCGGTTTCAATGTCTATGATCTTGGCAGGGACGTTCCTCTTGACAATTTTGTTGAAGAGCAGCTCAAGACAGACTCTGACCTTGTTTGCCTCTCCGCGATGATGACGACATCTATGGTCGGTATGCCGAAGGTGATCGAAAAGATCAAGAAGAAAAACCCCAATTGTATGGTCATGATCGGAGGTGCCCCCACCTCTAAAGACCTGGCCGACAAATGGGGTGCAGACGGATATGCTGAAGACGCCAGCAATGCGCTGAAAGAGGCGATCAAGATGGTCGCTTTCCTAAAGAAGCTCAGAGATGAGCAGATGGCGAAACAATAGACCGTGAATTCCGAAACGCTCAAGCGGTATCTGAAGATGGAAGGTGCCACACTTGTCGGAGTAGGTGATGTTACCGAAGCCCTTTCAAGTGAGATAGTTCATCTCAACAGGGGCGTGGCAATAGCCATCAACAGGAGTCTGAACCGTCAGACCATTGTTCTGCTCTCAAAACTTCAGGGGCTGACTGCGGTGTGGTTGAGATCCAGGGGTTACCTGAGTCTGGCAATCCCTCCTGATTCGGACAGGCGGAAAGGTAAGCTCATAACGAGGCTCTACAAACTCTTCTGTCACAAGACAGCAGCCACCTGTTCTGGCCTCGGATGGGTCGGGAAAAATGGGCTTGTGATCAACCGGCAGTATGGCTCAAAACTCTCATGGGCAACGGTGTTAACCAATGCCCCACTTGATCCTGACGAGCCGATGATGGAGTCTGAGTGCGGCAACTGCGATCTGTGTGTAACTCATTGTCCGTCAGGGGCGATTAGAGGACATCACTGGTCTATGAGCGAGCCCCGCAAAAGGATCGTTTCGTATGATAAGTGCTTAGCGCTTAAGCAGAAACGACAAATGCTGGAAGGTAAGCCAAACTGCGGCTTCTGCGTGACGGTCTGTCCATATTCCAGAAAAAATGGAGGAACAGAAAAAAGAAGTCCTGAATCACAGGGTTGAAGAGTTTGCACCAATGGTAAAGATAGGTATTGGTCTTTGTGCGATCACTTGGAAACGCTAGGTGATCCATTCCCGTCTGAGTCGCGACTCATAGATGCTTACAATATGTCGTGCTACTTTAAGTTGCGTTTTTGCGTCTTAATCATTTATTTTTGGCTTAGGACAAGCCTGTGCAGTTACAGAATAATTATAGATTTCCGGGGAGGAGATAGACATGAGTCGTAAATTTAAGGTGATTTTTCAGCCTGCAGGCAGGCGTGGTGAAATAGAAGAAGGTACAACAATCCTCAAGGCAGCGCAACTTCTGGGCGTTGACCTGGAAGCCCTGTGCGGGGACAAGAAGGTCTGCGGCAAGTGCAAGGTGAGGATCGAAGAGGGTTATTTTGAGAAGGACAATCTGGAATCCGGCATGGCACATATTACCCCTTCAAAGCCGACTCCGGATGAGTTGAAGCATCTGAAGCCGGAAGACGGTCCAGGCGTAAGGCTCGCCTGTTCGTGTGAGATCCATGGAGACCTTAAGGTCTTTGTTCCTGAGAGGTCTAGAGCAGGAAAGCAGGTAGTTCGAAAGGCGGCAAAAGACCTTGTTATCGCGCTTGACCCTGCGGTGAAGAAATACGCGATCACACTTACCCCTCCGAAACTTCACGACATGACAACCGGAGACTATGAAAGGGTCGTTAAGGCGATGGAGGAAATCTATGGCATCAAAGACCTGAAATTCGACTTTCAGGCGCTGCTCGGGCTCCAGGACAGCCTGCGCGAGGGAGATTGGACCATCACAGTGACTGTCTGGCAGGACAGCGAGATCATAAAAGTTGAACCGGGCCATGTCGATGCCTGCTACGGCCTTGCTGTCGATATCGGAACAACAACCTGTGTCGGCTACCTCTGCGATCTCAGCACAGGGAAAGTAATCAACACGGAATCGATGATGAACCCTCAGGTGCCGTATGGTGAGGATGTCATGTCAAGGATAACCTACGCCATGACAAACCCTGAAGGACTGAAGACCATGCAGGACGCAATCATCGCGGGGCTCAATGAGATCATAGAAAAGGTTGTTTCAGAAGTGAAGAAAAACGGTCCTCATCCCGGTATTGCCATAGATGACCTTACCATTGTTTTTAATACAGCAATGCACCATATTTTTCTTGGCTTCAATCCGGTCTACATAGGACGTTCACCGTTTATTCCTGCGGTGCAGTGCTCCCTTGACATCAAGGCCCGTGATCTTGGCCTGAAGATCAACCCGGGCGCCTTTATCCATGTGCTACCGATCGAGGCGGGGTTCGTAGGAGCTGACAATGTAGGCGTGCTGATCGCACAGGAGCAGTATCTACAGGACGAGATGGTGCTCATTATCGATATCGGCACGAATGGTGAGCTGCTTCTGGGCAACAAGGACAGGGTATGCTCAACCTCATGCGCAACAGGCCCGGCATTCGAAGGTGCGCAGATCAAATTCGGCATGAGGGCGGCCCCAGGCGCGATAGAGAAAGTCAAAATAGATCCTGTAACGAAAGACCCCCAATTCAAAGTCATTGGCAAGGCCGACTGGCACACCCATATAGAAGGCAACATCAATGCAAAGGGGATATGCGGCTCAGCGATCATCGATGTAGTAGCCGAAATGTTCAAGGCAAGTATAATAGACAAGACAGGCAAGTTTGTTCCTGATAACAGTAGCAACAGGGTCAGAATGAGTTCTGAAGGTAAACCGGAGTATGTTCTTGCATGGGCGGAAGAGACATCCATAGGACAAGATATTACTGTCACGCAAGGAGACGTCAGAGCGCTTCAGCTTGCAAAGGGTGCGCTGTATGCAGGTGCAAAACTGATGATGCAGAAGATGGGGGTTAAGAAGCTTGACCGCGTCGAACTGGCCGGGGCATTTGGCAGTCATATCGACCGGGAGGCATCGCTCACGCTCGGTATGTTTCCGGATGTGCCGATCGACAAGGTAGTCGTTGTCGGTAATGCGGCAGGTGACGGTTCCAGGATGGCATTGCTTAACAGGAACAAGAGGAAAGAGGCAGAGGAGCGTGCTAGGTGGGTCGAATTTGTGGAGATCGCCACAGAACCAACATTCGAAAAAGAGTTCATGCAAGCCATGTATATACCTCACATGAAGGAAAAATTCACAAACCTCAAGGCAATGCTTGAAGAACAAAAGGCCCCTATCGCACACAGCATAAAGGGATAGTGAGGACTTGCGGGCGAACAGGACTGCCGACTTTCAAGCTGCTGCATGAAACATGAAGATACAATAAGGGCTGAGGATTGCGATGACAAAAGTAAATATACAGCCGGGAGCCTGTGGAATGTCGGTAACGGTAGAGGTGAAAAAAAAGGAAAAAAAAACCTTCACAGTTACCGTAACTTCCGAATGCGTGATGGTCCAGAAACTTGGGACGGAGATACCCGAACTTGGCATCATGGACGCATTTAAAAGGCTGCTTGAAAACCCAGTATATAAAAAGGGGGCTGGATGTCTGAAACATGCTTCATGCCCTGTACCATGTGGCATCCTGAAGGCGCTTGAGGTTGAGGCCGGGCTGAACGTGCCGAAAGACAGCATTATACATTTTGAAGAGACTGAATAGAACTGCTCATACGGCAACCATTTTGACTCAGTCAATGACCATGAGAGGGTGAACGGCCTGTCAGTACTCCTTCCATTGCTGCGAAGGATTAATGCCAGAAAGGTTGTCAATGCCATCACGACGCATAAGGACATTGACGGACTCGGTTCACTTGCGATAGGCAGGTATGCCGGGGACGAATCAACCTTCCAGATATTCAAGGACAGAGTGTCTGAACGTCTCTATGAAGCGAGGTTCACTTCTCAGCCATTGCGTTCTGGATTTGCCGCCGTGAAACTTGTGACATCGCCCACTTTATCAGTCAGGCGGAAATTGTCTGCTTGGCTGCAGTAGTGACAGGATTGACAAACGGTGATACTATAAAGAAGGGCAATTGTTGCTGATATGGGAAGTAACGAGCTTCCTGATGGTAGTGTGGTCGGCAACCTTGATTTGGCCAGGGGAAGGGCCCTGTTCTTAACCGCTGTGCCCGAAGAGTCGGACTTTTCACGATTGCGTTACGCTCAGGAAACACAGTTACATCGGCAAAACAACGATTGATGTTGAACGACTCTTTGTCTTACCCCTTATAGAATTTGTTTGAAAGAGGAGAATTGATAAATGAATGTAATCAAGAAAGAAGGCTAATCAGTTGGGGACCTTTCTCTCTGTAGTGCTTTACATTTCATACGCAATCTTCCTTGTCAGGATTGCCTGGCGCATACGCCTCCTTGCCCGGGAGCAGTTCCTGCCGACAAACAGCCGAA
>Ga0074045_10003372_pt1 | contig 14396 bp, 13 predicted proteins | sample BogForMeECP23OM2_FD_94442 | JGI IMG/M metagenome (GOLD analysis project Ga0074045, IMG submission 94442) | Bog forest soil microbial communities from Calvert Island, British Columbia, Canada - Bog Forest MetaG ECP23OM2 | ecosystem: Environmental > Terrestrial > Soil > Wetlands ... | reverse complement strand
GTGCGACGCCACGGTAGTCGCGATAGGTTCGAATTACCTCGCGCGCGGGAAGCAGGCGCTGATCGATCATACGGACGGTGTCCGCCCGCCATTCAATCGTCATCACGGCCATGTAGTCTGACTCTTTTGCACGCGAATGAGGTTTCAAAAAAGCTTATAGCAACCTTGCGTTGCTGTCACTTCGCTGCGCGGAGTTTATTCGGAGCGCAATTGGAACGCACAACGACGCTGTGAAACTTCAGATGAATTGAGCAATAGAAAACGGCGCAGCTGATGATTCGCGGCGCCGCTCAACTCTGCTCTAATTGCGCGATACCGCATTGCGGCCGGTACGCGCGAAGCCTCGGTTAGACTCTTTCGTATACTCCGCGTGCCCTTCGTCTTGCGGCTCCGGCATCGATCCATCGCGTGATCGCCGCGAATATCTCCGACGGACGCTTCTGCTTGAGTCCCCGCACGTTGCGCACGTCGGCGGCCTTGAACTGCTTGGGAAGCGCCGAAAGCACGTTGCGCCAATTGACCCGGCCGCGTGGCCCGCCGCTGACCGCTTTCGCTCCACCGCCTCCACGACCGATCAACGATCCCAGCCGCGCTTCCTCTTCCTTGAGTTTACTCAGTAGTGACTCTTTCAAGCGGATGTCTTTGCGCAGATTCATGAGCAGAGTGCGCGCTTGGCGCTGTACTTGTTGGAATGCCGATGTGGTTCCGCGATAGGCTTTCTGTCGAGGCATTTAGCAATCTCCTTTCGGGGAATTGGTCAATACAAATCAACTTTGAATATACACAATCAAACCTAATCCTACAAGTATCAAAGTCATTTTGTCCATTATCAACATCAGTCAAGTGGATATAGCGCCAGGTGTTCTCAATGCCTCTTCTGTTCTAGTCTTTCGGTGCCCGTGAAAAGTGAAAAATCCGCACCTGACATGATCGGTTTGCCATTGATGAGCGAACTACAGAGACTCGTCGCTGTTCCGCGACCCCATCAGACTACTCCGTGCAGCGCTAAAAGTTCTTTTACAGATAGTCAGATCGACTCGCCGATATTTCAGTCAGCCTCTGAAACACCGCCGCCCGCTATCCGGGGTTCGCATCCGGAAAAGAAACTTGGCCTTGTCGCAATCCGGCCGAACGTCGCGGACGCTTCGCCGATCAGTTCAAGCGTCTGCCACTCTCGCGATTGCTATCTTCGTTGACTTGCGCTCTTGCCGGTACGCTCTCCGACAACATCCTCGTGGGCGGAGCTTTGCGACGACACAGTTGAAAACTGAAATCGGGGAACGCTGGTCGGCCGGAGCCCTCGTGCGATAAAGCGATTTTAGAATCAATCAGGAATCATAATGCGTACATTATCATGCATAGGCATTCGTTCGATTCGTTAGTCATAACTCTTATCCGGCCGCGGACTCTTACGCTATCAAGTAGTGAACAGTTCCCAGCACCCGGCACGCTGGTCGCCTGATTTCTGGTCCCGATAGGCGGATTTGAGACGGGTATCGCCCTATGCGCGAGCAGGTAGCCGTTTGGGCAAATCAAGAAATAAAGCTCGGGGATTGGATAGGAAGCGTACAGAGTACTATGTTTGCGCTTGGCGCGATGCTATAAGCATTCCGGAATTGGGATTAGATGCGCGCCGTAGGTATCGCCCTGCCACTTGGCTGTCTGTACCACCGATCGGGCTTCCGAATGCCTATAGATACAGATGGAGTACGCTGCGGGGTGGCCTGGTCGCGCGCGAGGAGAGGGTAATGGGCCGCAGACTGTATGTTGGGAATCTGGCTTGGACTGTGACCGACCAGGATCTGCTCGACGCGTTTTCAGAAGCAGGAAAGGTGGACAGCTCGCAAGTCATCATCGACCGCGCCACCAACCGCTCGCGGGGATTCGGCTTCGTCGAGATGGCGACCGATGAGGCTGCCGAAGACGCGATCAAAAAACTGAACGGCCGGGATATCAAGGGCCGGCCGATTCGCGTCAACGAAGCGCAGGCGCGCAGCGGCGGAGCCGGTGGCGGCGGTGGTGGTGGTGGCGGTGGTGGCGAACGCCGCGGCGGACGCGACCACTAGTCAGTTCCGGCATTTTCAGATAGCGCGCGATTGTAGTTCGCCGTTTCATCGCGCCGCACAAAGTACTTAACCCACTTGAGGGGCACCCGATTCTCGGGCCGAACCCTTGCGGCTGAACTCTCCTCGGATTGAACCATCACCGTGGAACTCATAACGCTTGAAGCCAATAGCGAGCGCGCCGTGATTGTGCCCGACGCCGGATGCCAATGCCTGGGCTATTGCGCCGGCACGATCGAGGTCATCGCGGGCCCTGCCGATCCCGGCGCATGGCGCGAGCATCCGCATCGCGGCGGCATTCCGATTCTCTTTCCGTGGCCAGGCCGCGTAGCCGGCGCATGCTTCACGTTCAAGGGCCGCGAATACCGGCTGCCGGTGAACGAGCCCGCACGCGGGCACGCGATTCATGGCTTCGCGTGCGAACGCGCCTTTCGCGTGACGCGGCGCGGACCGCACTTCGTCACCGCGATTCTCGATTCGTCGGACTATTCGGATCTCAATTCGATCTGGCCGTGGCCGTTCGTACTCGAGATAGACTACCAAGTTGGTAATGGACTGAGATTGAAGGCCCGCATTACCAACACGGGCCACTCGGTGATGCCGTTCGGATTCGGCGCGCATCCTTACTTTCACGCGCCGCTCAATCCCAAAGGCTTGCGCGATGCGATGCTGATTCAGCTCGACGCCAACGCTCGATGGCCGCTCGACGCGCGCCTAATACCCACCGGCGCCGCCGAGCCGTTGGCGGGCAAGTATGATCTTCGCGCGCCGCGTCCGCTTGGAGCTGACACTTACGACGACGCCTTCCGCATGGCGCCGATCGCGGAGCGAGCCGTGAACAACGATGGGCCTGCGCCGCGCGCGCGGCTTATCGATCCGTCGCTGAAAATCGCGATCGAGATTCGCGCCGATCCCGCGTTCGGCGACTTCGTCGTCTATGCTCCCCAAGACAATCCGGTCGTTGCGCTCGAGCCGTACAGCTGCGCGCCCGATGCCTTCAATCTTGCGGCCCGCGGCATCGCGGCCGGGATGCGCGAGCTCGCGCCCGGCGATACCTTCGAGGCCGGCTTCGAGATTCGCCTCAACGCCCCTTGAAGCGCGGCTCGCGCCGCTGTGCCAGCGCTGCCGCGCCCTCGCGAAAATCTTCGGTGCCGATCAGCGAGCTCTGCGCCAGCACCTCGAGTTCCTGAAACGTCATCTTGTCCAGGCCGTGGCCTTTGTCGATGATCCGCTTGGCCAGCCCAACCGCGATTGGCGCGTTGCGCGCCATCTCGCGCGCAAGCTCTTCGGCCGCCGCCAGATGCGCACCTTCGGCGACGACGCGATTCACCAGCCCAATCCGTTCCGCCTCCGACGCCTCGATCATCCGCGCCGTCATGATCAACTCCTTCGAGCGTGCATAGCCGACCGTCCGCGTAAGCCGCGTGGTGCCGCCCACGTCGGGCACCAGCCCGATCCGCACCTCCGGCATCCCAAGCCGCGCGCCGGCCGCGGCCACTCGCGCATCGCATGCCAGCGCCAGTTCGAGCCCGAGTCCGCCGACGAAGCCATGCAGCGCGCCGATCACCGGCTTCTCGATACTCTCAATGCGGTTCAGCGACGCCTGCGACTCTGCCACAAAGCGCCGAAAGCGCTGCATGTCGGGGCCGCCGCCGGGACCGCCCTGCGCGCCGGTGTCGTTGGCGAGCGAGGTGAAATCGATGCCCGCCGAGAACGCCGGTCCCTCGCCGTAGATGATAATCGCGCGAACCTCGGGACGATCGACCTCGTCGATCGCCTCGGGAATCGCGCGGAGCATCGCCTGGTTAATCGCGTTGCGCTTTTCGGGACGGTTGAGCGCGATATACGCGAGCTCACCCTCGATTCGAATTTTGATTACATTTTCCGCCATCGCTAGACACCTCGATGTGTATTCAACCGCATGCTGCCGCGGCCCGCCAGACGCGAAATCGGCTTCCAACTCTTCCCACCGCCGCTGCAAGGGCCGTGGGAACAAAACCAGCCTGGAACGTTGCACAGGGAGGCTGTCAGGGTCTATAGCGGAGCTAATTTCCACGTCGTTCGCGATGCGCGATCGTATCGCCGAACGCTCGGCGGTAGTGACCGGCTTTGAAATAGCGCGCCGCGAAGTTCGGCTTGGAGTTCGGATGGCAATCAGAATCGAGGTCCCCGAAGACAACGCGTCGCTGACCGAATTCGTTGGGTTCCACGACCGCGTTTACGCCTATCGCAGCGCCCGCTGGCCCGCGTCGGCGAAAATCGAGCTGCCGCTTCTGATGGGCCAGAGTCCGTTCTGTGAGGGGCGGACGATACGCCCTATCGCCGCGCGCGACGGTGGCGAGTTGGTCGCGCGGGCCGTAGCGATCGTCGACGAGCGGTACTGCCGCCATTGGAACGAACGTCTGGGCCACATTGTGATGTTCGAGGCGATGCCAAGGGCACGCGACGCGGTCAAGTCGGTCATGGACGAAGCGTGCCGATGGCTCGAGTCGCGCGGCACAATCGCCGCCCGCGCGGGCGATCTCTTCCCGCTCGATTTTCCGTTCGTGATCGATGAATACGAACTGCTTCCGCCCAACCTGCTGAGACAGAATCCCGACTATTACCATTCGGTACTCAAGGATGCGGGCTTCGAGACCGAGAAGGGGATGGTCGATTACAAGATCGAAGTGACGCCAGAGCTGGTCGCGCGCTACGAGAGCGCGCTCGAAGCGGCGCGGCGCGCAGGATTCGAAATCGTGCCGGCGAAAGAGATAGCGAACGACCGGCGAGTGGCGGATTTCATCGACGTGATGAACGACGCGTTCAAGCGGCATTGGGGGCACGTTCCGACTACGCGCGAGGAAGGCACGCTGTTTGACGCGATGCTCGCCTTCAGCGGAGGGCACGAAACCTCGGTTATGGCGTACCGTGAGGGCGCGGCGGTGGGCGCACTTTTCGTCACGCCGGACGTTTCGTCGGCCGCGATCCTCGGATCGGGGCGGAAGATCGCAGACTCGGAAAAGCTGAACACGCTCGGAATCGGTGTGCGCGAAGCGGCGCGCGGGCGCGGGGTCAACCTGGCGATGGCTTCGTACGCGTTTCTCCAACTGATCCGCAAGGGCGCGAAGTATCTGAGCTACACGCTGGTGCTCGACGACAACTGGCCGTCGCGGCGGACGGCAGAGAAGCTGGGAGCCAAGGTCTGCGCGAATTATCTCGTGTACCGCTGCAATTTCCGCGTCTGATGAGCGCAACGCGGCAGGGGTGACGGGAGGCAAATACACTTGATTGAATGTGAAACCCGCCTGGGTTTCACGCTTCCTTGGGCAGGGGCTGCGACCCCTGCACCCGCAGTGTGAATCGCGAAATCCCCTGGACGGTCTTTCGCTCTCGATCGCTAGCGGAGAAAAAGATGCGTTGCGCAGATTTTTCGATTGCCGTTGCGACGGCAGGGCTGAGCCCTGCACCCAGTGTTAAGGCCGCGCTCCGTTGTCGCGCGCGGCCACTGCGGCGGGCGCGATTCTGATTTTTCGGTTGATCGAATAGAGCTGGAAAGAGCAATTTTCTACCATCTGTAGTGGTTTTGGGACGGCTCCGCTCTATCGGTAGTTTCGTTCCGTCAGAAATTATTTCTGCCGGAAGCAGGTGTCGCCCGATTTCGGGCGAGACTTGCGAATATGAGGCATCCTGGCGGTTGACCATAGCGTACGCATAGCACGCCAAATTCTTCGGGGTCAGGCTGAATTAGTTGGCGATTGTAACCAACTTGACACCATGGTTTGAAAGCTTCTGTGATTGCTCGAAAAGCATGGTTTTCTAGCTAGAGCGCGCGGACTTCTTTGCCCGCTTCCGCTTGCGCTTACGCTTGGCCGGGTTGACCGGTGGCGTTTGGAGCATCCGCTTAAGCGCATCTTCAAAGCTGAGCGGATGCAGCGAAACGGGCTTGTCCTCTTTTCGTTTAGGAGCCAAATCGAAACTCCAACTGCTTCGGTTTACTGTCGCGATGCAGAAGCGCCCGCCAGTTCGGACGCCTCAGCATCCTGCTAGTGCCGCCTTAAAAATGTCGGGGTTCTTCCGGTTGTTATAACGCCATTGAAATTCGTTCAGATACAGCGGCAAATATTTCTTGCTGACGTGATGGAAGGTTCCCATGATGCCGCGCTTCAGGAGCGACCAAAAGTTATCCAGATTTTGTGTGTGAACCACGCCGCGTACATATTCTTCGGCCTTGTGATCAACGGTTTCATGCGGATAGCCAGCGCCCTTCAAGCGCCGAAATTCTCCGCCTTCATCAGTCGCAATCAATTCTATTTTGTCTGTATCGACCACTTTGCGAATGAAGCTTTCGGCCTGGTTCGCGCTGACGTGCTCGATCATTTGACAGACCACATTACCTTTACGGGAGATCGCACCGATGACTGGAATCTTGCCGTGCTGACCCCATCCGATAGCAGCGCGCTTGGATTTGTGCATCTTGCCGCGTTTGCCACCAATGAAAGTCTCATCAACTTCGACGATGCCCATAAGTTGACCGAACTGATCGTTATCGAGCATGGCGCGCACGCGATGACAAATGTAGAAGGCAGTCTTGTACGCGGTCGGTCTGCCGTTCTCTTTGAGCATCCGCTGAATCTGTAACGCGCTCATTCCTTTCTTGGATTGGCAGACCAGATAGATAACCTCGAACCAGACGGGAAGCGGATAGTTGGTGTTCTCGAACACCGTGCCGACCAACGCGGAAAAGCGATAGCCATTTTTCTTACAGACTCGGACTTCGCCAGTCTGCTCGTTCACGCTTTCTTTCCCGCTCTTGCAGACCCAACTCCAAGGCCGATGCTTGATCCTGAAAACCTTGTCGTTGCCGCAACGCGGGCATTTCACGCCATCGGGCCAGCGCAGGCTGACCAACAATTCCATACACTTATCTTGAGTGTCGTACTGCTTGTGAATCTGTTGAAGGCTAATCATAAACGGACTTTACACCTAAATGGCACTTGGTGTCAAGTGCGTCAAATGGATTTATTTTGGCTTCCATCCCACCGGTTGGGGGCCTACATAGACGGCTATTTTTCCGTGAGGGAGTACGCCGGTTTTTTTATCGGCACTAAAGGGATCAAGACGGACTGGGCCTAACTTGGTCTCCAATAAACCTTGAAGGTGCTTGCCGACATCCCATGTATCTTTTGATGCTACGACATGCACGCCTATCATGTAGCCGCCTGGAATTAAACTAGGTTCAGGCCAGCCAGCGGCAGCCATTGCTTGCGCCACGCTTGCAACAAAGGGCCATTGGGAAAAATCCCCCCATACAACCATCACGTCAGTAACATTACGATGGTCGTCTTTGAGCGCCGTTGCCCAATTGTCCACCTCTGTCTTCGTCAAAGCAGGAGGCCAAGGCAAAGGTGCAGCCATATCGTTGCGTATGGTGATTGTCGATTTGTTCGTTGTGAAGGCGATCAGCGCGAAGAAGAAAAAGACGCCCAATAGAAGCCACTGAATAATGAGTTCTCTAGATTTGAGGGATTGAGCCCATATGCGTCTATAAAGTTCTGTTACGGGGGCGCTCATGAGTAAGCCCTTGAGCAAAACTTTAAGCAAGCCAACAATCTCGCCGACAGCTTGATAGGCAAGAATAGACTGCCAAAACGATGGTTCGCTTGGTGGTGCCATTTTAACCCCCAGATTGGGGGATTATGGGCGCTATTGGGTCGTGGTGTCAAGTTGGTTACAATCGCCAATTAGTTCATCCCCAAACCCGGCCTGAAACCCGGATTCAGGAGTTCTTGCGCGCGTGCGGTTTGGCGTCGTGGCCGCGATGTCAGGGAAACAGCGGCGGCTACTTTTCCTTGAGGCGGGGACCGTCGGTCGCGATGCACTCCGCATCCGCCGCAAATTGCGCCAGATCGGGGTCTTGCGCAACGGTCTTGAAATATTCGGTACTGTCTTAATTCGGGGCTGAGTGTCTGAATTTCAATGGGCGGTGTCTTAATTTGACTGAGCTAGTTCAGTTCAATCGGGATGAACCTATTGAGACGTGGATCGTTGGTCGGGACGCAGAGTGCGTGCGAATAAGCCTGTTCCATCCACAATCCGAATATCTTGCGGTCAGCACCATTGAAACCTGCTGTCTTCGCCAGCCGGTCGATTTCTCTATGATCCGATATCCGTTTCGCTGCGAGGTACAATTTATAATTGCGTTGAGTCTGTTGGTTACAGTCTTCGGCTGAGTTCCAGGATCCTGGCAAAAGCTCCCACTGATACAGCGGAGCATCTAAATGTGCTCGAAACTCTCCGGGACGTAGGTCGTCCTGAAAAGGCGGGACCATCAGATACCAGCCCACAAGCGCGAGCGCGGCGGCGTGTCGGAGATTCATCCTACTTTTCCTTGAGGCGGGGACCGTCGGTCGCGATACAGGTCGCATGGTCCCTTAAAATCTTCTCCATTTTGGCATTGAGCCGTCGCTCCTTTTCGGTTCCACCGGGATTTGCGACCGCCTTGTTGGACCGGGCGAGAAAAGCGTAACAGTCTTGCTCCGATTCACCAGCATAAATCGCCGACCACTTTGATAGTGGTGCTTTAACGTCAATCCATGCATCGCCGATGATGTAATGAGCGTGAGGGGATGCCTTGGAATCGACCACGGTTTCTTTTCCGTGAATCAATGGCACCATCAAATACCAGCCCACAAGCGCGAGCGCGGCGGCGTGTCGGGATTTCATGTCCGTGAGTTAGCAAACCGTCGCGCGACCGACAAATGGCGGACAGTTCCGTCGTCAATACACCCATCGGACATGGCGGCAGCGTGGGCCTGCGATCAGGCTCAAGTCCCTGCGCCCGTGCGGTTTCGCGTCGTGGCCGCAATGTTGCGGACGAACAGCGGCGGCGGGCTACTGTCTTAATTCGGGCCTGAACGTCTGAATTTCAAGCCGCCAGTGTCTTAATTTGGGGTTGAGTGGGTGAGCTTGAAATAGCGAAGAGTCGGATTTCCCATAAGGCGCGGGTCATCATCGTCTATGCACAGGAATGGATCACTTAGCAATTTGGTATGGGTTTGTCGGGCCCGCTCTTCGGCTCTCGGTTTGACTGTTTCAATCTCTTTCTGGCAGTCGGCTGCGGTATCGAAGAATTGAATGGGAAGCCACTTTGATACTGGGGCATTCCAGTCAACCATTACTGGCTTACCGGCTATTAAGGGTGGGCCGATCAGATACCAGCCCACAAGCGCGAGCGCGGCGGTGTGGCAATAACGCACGACGGGTCTAACTCATGCTCGCGATCCGGTGTCGCCGACAGATTTTTTCTTCTAAGTCTCTAGCCACGTGGTCTAGCACACCCACGGTGATATGGGCGCTGCCTAAATCGCACTTCTGGTGGATTCGATAAGACCGACCCGGATGAATCAGATTACGGAAGTCGTTCACCGTACTTGCCATATCCGCTGTCTCCGATCTGATGCAGCCGAGTTCGCGTGTCGCCTTAAATAGGTCGGAAAGGTACCAAGTTTCGATCTTTCCGTCCCGCACCTTCGGAACTTCTGGATCTGGATGCTCGTTCAGTTCCCAAAGCAACAACGCCTCAATCGCGGCGCCTGCGAGGACCGTAGCAGCTTTCCATTCCCCGCCCCGCAGCGCTGCGCTAGACGCTCCTATATCAGCGCGAATCGAATCAGCGAGTTCCGCGTCGCCGAGAAAATCGAGCGCGCGCGTGCCCGCAGCAGGAGCCTCATCAGGCAAGCCTGCGAGTGCGCGGTAGATCAGTCCCAACGGATGAAGGTCGCCTAGTTGCGGAGCATGGTCGAGTGAAACTACGTTGCCGCGCGTTCGCCAAGCGTCAACAACCACGCGAACAGCGGCGACACCTTTCAGAAAATCTGCGTATCGAGCGCCATCCGCCGGTAGGAGTTCGGCTGGTATGGCTTCCGCCAAGTCTAGCAGCGCTGCGAATTCGGTCAGGGACTGCGCACCGTACCCGAAGCGCATTTCCCGACTCTGTTGGGGTGTTTGCGTTCCGATCTGCGGCACAATGGCCCCGACATATGCGGTGACCTGACTCGGATAGACTTTGCGAAGGTTTGTGTTCATCCTAGTCGATGCCTGTGAGTTAGCAGACTCGCGCGCGACCGACAAATGGCGGACAGCCCGCCGTCGCTGGAAACACCGTGTGAACAAAACCGGCCCCGTAAGGTTCGCTATGGGTATGAGAAACTTGCGGTGGTTGCTTACGCGCTGGCGCGCGAGATCCTTCGCTGCGCTCAGGATGACACAAATAAAGCAAGCAGCGCTCGTGTCATTCTGAGCGAAAGCTTCTGTAGCGAAGAATCCCGAAGGACGCTCCGGCGTCCGGCGTTAGTTGCGCAAAGCTCTCCTTCAGGGCTTTAGCAATACTTTCATCACGTTGTCGGTGCGGGCGCTGAAGATTTCATAGCCCTTGGCCGCGTCGTCCAGCGGCATCACGTGGCTTATCAGCGGGCGCGGGTCGATCGCGCCGCGTTCCATCAGGCGCACGAGTTCGGGTATGTGCGCGTTGATGTTGGCAAGCCCGATGCGGAACGTGAGATCGCGCATGAACGCATGGCCGATTGGAAAATTGAACCACGGCATGCCGAACACGCCGATTACCGATACTGTTCCACCGCCGCGCGCCGCCATTATGGCGGCCGTCAGCGCGCTCTCGTTGCCAACCGCCTCGATAGTGACGTCGGCGCCGCGTCCGTCCGTGAGATCGAGAATCGCAGGATGGGCTGATCCGTCTCCACGGTTCACCGGCATCGCACCGAGTTTGCGCGCCGCCTCGAGGCGGTACGGGATGCTATCGACGGCGATCACTTCGGCGGGGCCGAACAGCTTCGCGCACATCACGGCGCACAACCCTACCGGGCCGCATCCGAAAATCGCCACCGTGTCGCCGGGCCGGATATTGCCGTTGAGCGCGCCGAAAAAACCGGTGGGAAGGATATCGGCGAGAAAGACCGCGGCGTCATCGTCGATCGCGTCGGGCAGCGGATAGCAGGTGTAATCCGCCATCGGCACCCGCACTGCCTCGGATTGCTCGCCCCCCAGCCATCCGAGCTTGCCCGCGGAACTGGCTCCGTAGCCGAAGACGGCGGATCCGCTTTCCGCGCATTGCGACGACTGCCCGCGCCGGCAGAAGTAGCATCGGCCGCAGGCAACCACGCCCGACACGACGACCCGATCCCCCTTCTTGAGCCGAACGACGCCGGCGCCCACTTCCTCGATCACGCCGACGCCCTCATGGCCGAGCACGAAGCCGGGCGCGATGGGAAGCGCGCCTTGATAGAAGTGCAGGTCGGAGCCGCAAATTCCCGCGCGGGTGATTCGCACCAGCGCGTCGGTGGGCGTTTTGAGCGCGGGGTCATCGACCTGCTCGACGCGCACGTCGTGGGGTCCGTGGAAAACAGTTCCCTTCATGAGTTTTCGTCGTCCATACCGCTACCTCAGCGGGAAGAAAGCGGTTCGATGCTGCGAAACGTCAATTGCTGGATGAGCTTTCAACTCCTGGCGGACTCACGGCGAAGATGGCGTGGATTTCCGTCGTCCGGGATAATGGCACAGACAGGGGCGGGTTTGCAGAGGCGGCGAAGCCCGTGGTAATTCCAGAGTCTGTTCATCATACCCTGGAGGCTCTTATGATTCAGAATATTAAGAAAATTCTCACCCCAATCGACTTTTCCGAACACTCGATGGAAGCGATGCGCGGTGCGATGGACCTGGCGAAAGACCTCGGCGCCGACGAAATTCACCTGATGCACGTGATCGCGCCGCAGTACAGGTTCATCCCGTCCACCATCGAGCAGAACCGCGAACTGGCGCGGGAATCCGCGATGCTCGAGCAGGCGGAAGAGGAACTCGCGCGCATCAAGAAGACCGAGCTCGGCGATTCAAAGAAGGTCTTCACCTTTGCCGTGGTCGGCCCACCGGTGCAGAAACTCGCCGACTACGCCAAACAGCAGGCGATTGACCTGATCGTGATGGCTACGCACGGACGCGGCGAGCATATTCTGATCGGCAGCGTCACCGAGAACCTGGTGCGCCACGCGCCGTGCTCGGTCCTGATCTTCCAGCCGCGCAAGCGCTAGCCGAAGCGAAGGAGGGTTCGACGGGAGAACTTGATCAAATGCGGAACCCACCGTGGGTTCCGCACCTCCTTGGGCCGGGGCAGCGGCAGCGGCCCCTGCACCCGCAGTGAGAAGACGCGAAAATCTGCGCAGCGCATCTTTTCGCGACTACGCGATGGCAGGGGTGACCCCTGCACCCAGTATTAAGGCCGCGCTCCGTTGTCGCGCGCGGACCCTGCCAACGGCTTAATACTGCGCTGCCGTCGCCACGGCCAGGGGTGACCCCTGCACCAAGTGTTAAGAGAAGATGTGGCCTGACGGCCTGTTAGAACGGGTAAGGGGGAGGCGAAGAAGGTTTAGGGCTGGGGGGCGGTCCGGTTGCGGTTGTTCTGCCACTGGACGGGTTGCAGATTCGAAAGCTCGTTGGTTCCGCCTTGTTCGACGGGCTTAATGTAGCCAATCTCCCAGCCAAAATGTGACAACGTATCGCCATGCGCGTTGTACTGCATCCAGGCACCGAATACATCGCGACGGTAGAAGATCGGGTTGTATCCCTGGGCGATTTCACCCTTTGCCCATACGCTCAACCGCAACTGTTCGCAGGCCGATGCAAACAGATATTTGTAGGTGATTGAAGCTGCCATTTTCGTTATCTACGAGAGCTATATCGCTGTTACAGGCAGTTAGCAAGAAAAGCGAAATGCTGACGGCCGGAAACGTATTAGTATCGCTAATCAAATCGGGGGGCCGTTCCCGACGATCAAACGGGGAATCCGGCTACCAGCAAGGGCGGAGGGCTTGAAAAGAAAATTACTCGGATGCGGCGGTCGAGAATTATTCTGAAAAAAAATTAGGGCCAGGCAGATTGCTCCACCCGGCCCGTAGCCAACCGGGAAAAGGGGGGCAAACCCCGGCCAGCAACCGTATTGTACCCAAGTGCGGGTATGTTGCAACAACGCTACGAACCCCTGCGAAACCGCTATCCACGGAGAAACAGCGGCTTTCGCCCGCGCCTTTTGGCGCTCAGACTCCGCCTCCGCCAAGGGCGGGAATGAAATGCACTTCGCTGTTCTCGCCAACGGGATCGAGCACGCCGCCGGTGGCTATTTCACCGTCGATTGACACGGCGATCGACGGCCGGATGTCGCCATCCACGAGTAACTGCTTGTCGATCCCTGGAAACTGCTCGCCAAGATGCCGAACCAGTTCGCGGATCGATCCTCCCGGCACCTTGACTCGCGCGACGCCGCCGGTGAATTTGCGTAGCAGTGCGGGGATCACAACCGTTGGCATTGCGGAAAAAGAATGGGGGCGACTTCGCCCGCCCCTTTCGATCACTCGTGATCAATCAGCCGCTGCGGAATGTTGTTTCGTTGTGCCGCGGCGATGCTTCAGGATCGCCTTGAGCAGCCTCGGCGGCGACATCGGCGTCTGCGTCATCCTGACGCCCACCGCGCGATAGATCGCATTGGCGACCGCGGCTACCGGCGGCACGATCGACACCTCGCCAACGCCGCGCACGCCCAGCGGATGGCCGGGGTTAGCTTCCTCGACGATGATCGTTTCGATCATCGGCAAGTCGAGGCAGGTCGGGATCCGGTAGTCGAGGAAACCGGAGTTACGCAGCGTGCCCTTGTCGTCGTAGAAGTATTCCTCATTGAGCGCCCAGCCGATTCCCTGCGCCGATCCGCCCTGCATTTGTCCTTCGACGTAGCTCGGATGAATCGCCTTGCCGGCGTCTTGCGCGATTGTGCATCGCAGCACTTGCACCTTGCCGGTGTCGGGATCGACCTCGACGTCGACGACGGTGGTGGCAAATCCAGGTCCCACGCCGCGCGCATTGACGCTGGCGCGGCCGGTGATCGGCCCGCCGGTGCGGGCCAAGCGGGGTGCGAGCTGCTTGATCGACATCGGCGGTGCGCCGTTGCCTTTCGCGTAGAGCATCCCGCCGCGGAATTCGACTTCGTCGGGTTTTTTCTCCCAGACCTTGGCGGCACGCTCGATCAACTGGCGCACGGCGTCCTTGGCCGCCTCGTACACCGCCATCCCGGTTGCGAAAGTTACGCGGCTACCGGCGCTCACGTCAGTATGACCGATCGAATCGGTGTCGGCAGTGATCGGCCGCACGTCGGTCATCGGCAGTCCGAGCACTTCCGCGGTGATCATCGCCATCGAGGCGCGCGAGCCGCCGATATCGGGCGAGCCCGTGACGACGCTGGCGGTTCCGTCGGTGTGGATATTCACCGTCGCCGACGACTGCATCCCGGCGTTG
>Ga0074045_10003371_pt1 | contig 14396 bp, 15 predicted proteins | sample BogForMeECP23OM2_FD_94442 | JGI IMG/M metagenome (GOLD analysis project Ga0074045, IMG submission 94442) | Bog forest soil microbial communities from Calvert Island, British Columbia, Canada - Bog Forest MetaG ECP23OM2 | ecosystem: Environmental > Terrestrial > Soil > Wetlands ... | reverse complement strand
TTTGGATCGCCGTTCCTTCCCCTGCCTCCGAAAACATACGCCGCAATGCTGGGCCGCCGCCTGCGCGAACACCACGCGCAATGCTGGCTGGTGAACACGGGCTGGCAGGGCGGACCATACGGCGTGGGCAAGCGCATGGATATTCCCCATACCCGCGCCATGGTCGACGCCGCCGTCGAAGGCGAATTGATCAAGGAAGAATTTGAGATCGAGCCCACGTTTGGATTCGCGATTCCGAAACGCTGCCACGGCGTCCCGCCGCAAGTGCTGAACCCGCGCAACGCCTGGCCCGACAAAGCCGCCTACGACCAAGCCGCCGAAGACCTGCGCAACCGCTTCGCCAGGAACTTCGAGAATTTCGACGCACCGCCGGAGGTCAAGGCCGCAGGGCCGAAGGCGCAGAGATAAGGCAATTGTTGATTGCTGATTTTTGATTGTTGATTGAAACCCAGACCCACCCGGCGCCTTAGGGTTTTCAATCAAGAGTCAGCAATCAACAATTCCCCACTATGTTCGCCCGCAAGATTCGCGTGGAGTATGAAGCCAACGGCCGCGCACTTCCCTGCCCGCTGAAGTGGCTCGACAGCTTCTCCATGCGCAACTTTACCAACGCCAGCGTCTTCGACGACACGCTTCCCGTAGCGGACGGCCAAATGGAAATCGGCTCCGGCGTCCCGCTCGATCAACTCCAGGCCGCGATGGAGGATTGGCTCCGGCGGAAGGGGTATCTCCCCAGGGAGTCGCATTTGTCACTGGCGGAGAGCGAAAGACCGGAGCAGACTACCTCGCATATTTAGTTTTCATGAGGGCTGGTATGTCGCGGACGTCGAGTGTATGCTTGCCAGGTTTTGGCAGGAACGCCAAAGCCAGCAGAAACCGGCAGGCTCTGGGGATTTTTGACGAGGGTGAGCAAAATTGAACAGCGCGACCGCCGGAAGGAGCCCTATAATTCTCAACGATTTGGGCCAAGTCTTAGAATGGCAAGTGAGTTGCTAAGGCAGACGAGGAGGTGCTTCATGAGCAGCAAGATATTGCAGCTATCCCCCCAAGCAAGCACCCAGGTTATCCGCAGGAGAATCGCGGCGCAAAATTCCTGGAGCGCCGCGCCGGCACCTTCGCTCGACATGTCGCTGGACCTTTCCCTGGACATTGGGTTTCTGCGATCGTGGTTTGAGTGCGAGTCCGATCTCGCCCAAAACACCGGCCCCCGCCGCGTCAACTGGGGCGCGATCTCGGGTCTGGCCCTCTCGGTCGCGGTCAGCGTGATCTGCTGGGCTGGACTGGCCTGGATCGTCACGAGCGTCTGGAAGTAGAAGAAACAACAGGTCCCTCCACTCCGCCGTCGCCCACGGGATGACAGTTCGGTTAGGGCGTTGAATCGCCGTTAGACGCGGCTGTTCTACTTGTCGTACTGCAGCAGCGACATCACGTCATAATCTTTAAGCCTGTCGCGGCCCTTCAGAAATTCCAGTTCCACCACAAATCCCAGGCCGACGATCTCCGCGCCCAGCGCCGCGGCCAGCTTAGCCGTGGCCTCAGCGGTGCCTCCGGTGGCCAGCAGATCGTCCACGATCAGCACGCGCTGGCCTTTCTGGATGGCGTCCTTGTGAATCTCCAGCGAGTTGGTGCCATACTCCAGCGCGTAATCGTACTTCACGGTTTCCGCCGGAAGCTTGCCCGGCTTGCGCACAGGAACGAATCCGGCGTTCAAGCGATAGGCCAGCGCCGGGGCGAAAATGAATCCGCGAGCTTCCATGCCCAGCACCAGGTCGACGTCCTGCGAAATGTAGTGCTCGGCAAGCTTGTCGATCAACGTGGCGAAGCCGGTCTTGTCTTTCAACAGCGTCGTGATGTCGTAGAAGAGGATCCCCTTCTTCGGAAAATCCGGGACTTCGCGAATCAGATGTTTCAGTTGGTCGGCATTCATGCCCGCGACAGACGGCATCTACCACGCTCCTTCAATGCGAAATGAACTCAGCCCGGCAACCGGACTGGTGTCGGACACTTCCACCGCATCCACGCGGGCCGCGCGCGGCCCTTCGCGCAGGCGCCCGTGCAGTCCTGAGAGCTGGTCGCGCGTTCCCTGCGCCAGAATTTCCACGCTGCCATCATGATTGTTGCGCACCCAGCCGGCGATGCCCAGGATGTGCGCCTCCCGCTCCACGAACCAGCGGAAGCCGACCCCCTGCACGCGTCCGCGCACGATAAACCGGCGAGCCTGGATGGGCTTTTCACTAGCGGTCATGTTCAATGCACTGTCATCCTGAGCGAAGAATCAGCCTCGCGAACGCGAGGCTGATAGGCAGTCGAAGGACCCCCTTCGCTGCCAGCTGCCGATAACGGCTCGGCAAGGCATTCTCACGTTGCCGCCGCAGGACTTTGTTTGGAAACTCCCTGACGAGTCATCCTCGATTCCCGGTTATACGGGATCCTTCGACTGCGTTCCCGTCCGCTGCGCGGGCGGCAACTCCGCTCAGGATGACAACTACGCCCGCGACAAATACGCGCCATCCGACGTATCGACCTTAATCTTTTCGCCCTCGTTGATGAACGGCGGAACCTGCACCACCAGCCCGGTCTCGGTCCGGGCAGCCTTGGTCACGCTCGAAGCGGTGGCGCTCTTCAGTCCGGGCTCGGTCTCAATCACGGTCAGGATCACGGTCTGCGGCAGCTCGATGCCGACCGCCTTGCCGTCGAAGAACTCCACTTTGATTTCGAGATTGGCAATCAGGTAATCGACGGCGTCGCCCAGGATTTCCTTGCTCAAGTGGGTCTGCTCATAATTCGCGGTGTCCATGAAGTAGTAGCTGTCGCCGTCAGCGTAGAGGAACTGCATGTCGACCTCGTCCACGTTGACCTTCTCGATCGGATCGGGCGAGCGGAAGCGGTGCTCAAACATGGCGCCGGTGCGCAGGTTGCGGAGCTTGGCCTGGATAAAGGCGCGCAGGTTGCCGGGAGTGCGGTGTTCCACGCTGAAAACGGAATGCAGATCATTGTTGTGCTTAATGATCATGCCGGGACGAAGCTGGGTGGCAGGGATCGACATCGCTTGAAAAACTCTCCTTATAAATTGCGGTTTGCAAAACCGGCGGAAGACGGGCAGGCCACAAGCTCCGCCGCCGGCTTACCATGCACTATGCAAGAGGGCGAAAACGTTATTTTACACTCAGCCGCGCCGGAAAAGAAACCTTCCAACGGGTTGCACCGGGAGGCGACTAGGTATAGAGTTCTCCGCACTCGGGGTGGCTAGACCTACGGTCGCGATAAGGCCGTTTGGGGAAGTGGGAGGGAGACGAGCTTGAAGTTGCATACTTTCGTAGCCCTTGTGAGTATTTTGGGTGGGCTGGCGGCACAGCCTGCAGATTCGGCCCTCAGGGACCGATATGACGGGGCCGAACTCCCGTCGGCGGCTGCCTCTGCCCCGGAGAGCGGCTCGTCCACAACGGCGATTGCGCAAACTTTGATAGGCACCTGGCAGTCGGAAGGAAACTCCAGGTTCACGCGGACCTTCGCTGTCGACGGTAGTGTGACCGATCGGTATGAAGGCGACGAGTCGTCCACGAGTAAGGCCAAATGGCGCTTGTTCACCGCGAAAGACCGGGATCCGCTGCTGGACAGCGTGGTTGCGGGAGTCACCTACTTGCGAATGGATAATGGCAGTGATGTAACCTTCTACGCCATCGTCAAGGCGGACCGCCGCCGCTTGCAGCTGCGCTACGCGGACCGGCGCGGTTTCATGGTAAAATTCCGTCGCGTTTCGGGCCCCTGATCGTCAAGGAGCACTCCATGATTTTTTCAGGATTCGACTCGGCCGGATATCCCGGCGACGCCAACATGCGGTCAATCTGGGACAACACCGAGCTTCGGTGGTGCGGTTTCTATCTTGGACCGGGATCCGATTGGAATCCGCATTTTCCCCAGATCCAGGACATCGGCTGGGGAGTTGCGCCGATCTATACCGGTAAGCAGCCCGGGAGCAGCCATAAACTGCAGGCGATTCACAATCGGAACGCCGCCGATCCGAAGGCCCTGAAAACGGCGCTTTGGGACAACGGTGTCCTCGACGGCCAGGAGGCCGTGGATCAGGCGCGCGCGTCTCATATTCCGTTGAACACGATCTTGTATTTCGATGTCGAGGATACGACCCTTGATCCCGACTGGCTGGAATACTACCGTGGCTGGAGCCGCGGCGTGGTGGATCGGTATTATGGCGTCGGACTCTATACCCGCAGGGAGCATGCCGCCTGGCTGATGGGTAAGTTGATGGGCGATGGTTTGTCGAAGCCGTTCGACATCTGCATGCCGACCATCTGGATCGCAAGATATAATCGGGCAAATGCAAACGGGTCGGACATCCCGGCGACTGACTTTTTGGGCGATCCACTTCCGGCCCCGGACCCCAAAACTGTCTATTCCGACGCGGCCATGTGGCAGCACATCGGGAACTTCGGACTGAAATGGACCGATTCCGCCGGCAAAACGCGCAAGTTCGCTCCGGTCGATTTCGACACCTCGATTTATCCGGACCCTGGAACCGGGTTCCTGAGCGCGATCTGACGAAGCGGGGCCAATCCAGTTTTCGATTCGCCGAATGTCACGGGAGAAGCCGAGTAGGACTAGAATGAATCAAGCCGGAATTTCGGCGCAGCCTTCCGCGAACCAGCCCGGACATTTCCCGGGCGGAAAATTGAGGTCTTCAATTATGCGAATCGGACGTTATGAATCTTCAGATAGCAGCAATGTCGCCACCGCAATTACTTTCCTGCTGATAGGACTCGGGGCCGGAGCCCTGGCCGGGCTTCTGCTGGCGCCCAAGAGCGGCAAGCAGACGCGCCGCGATATCCAACGCGGCCTTGCTGACGCCAAAGACACGATCGGCGATTGGGCCGACGAAGCCAAGGATCGCGTACGCGAAGCCGGCGACCGCGTAGCCAGCCGCGGTGCCGACCTGGCCGACGACCTTCGCGAAAAAGTCGAACCCCTGCGCCGCGCCATCAATCGCAGCTAGCTTGGGAAGGGCATGGCTTTAGCCGTGCCGCCCACGGCCAATGAAGACGAGGGCTTTAGCCTCTGAGGTTTCCCACTGCGTCCCGCATCGGAACGGAGATGAGTTCTGGAGACGCGACTCAGTACAGGTGGAAGTCCACCTGAACCGCGATCTGCGACGCCACCGGCTGGCCATTAAGAGTGGCCGGTCGGAAGCGCCAGCGGTTGACGGCTTCGATTGCCTTCTCGTCTAACCCCATCCCCAGGCTCTGCCCCACGCGGATATCGTGCGGGCGTCCATCTTTTCCAACCACCACCAATAGCAGCACGATTCCCTGCGCCTTGGCCTTGCGGGCTTCTTCGGAAAAACTTGGTTCCGGATTGAAGATGACCTGCGGCACGGTCACGCCCTTTTTCCCCGCCGGAAAAATTCCGGGTGGGCCGTCGCCGACATGGGGCCCGGTTAAGTCCCCGATGCCGTCGCAGCATCCGATTCCGATCCCTCCTGGCCCGCCCGGCCCGTTGGAGAGCGTAGAAAACCTCGACATCATGTCGCCAATCTGCCCACCCTGCGGCAACGGAACTTCCGGAGCCACTACCACCGTCTCCGGCAGCGCCAGCTTTGGTGGCTCCTTCGGCAGGATCACGGTCGGCGGCACGAGCTGCGGATCGAGCGAGGCCCTGGGAGGATTACCGTGCGACGCCGGAAGCGGATCATGGTTGCCGCCCCCGCCCCCGTTGTTTCCCGAGAAAATTAAGGGAAGCTCTCTCAGGTTGGGCAGCTTGTCGGCTATTCCGGGCGTTTGCCGGATAACGCAACTGGTGAAGTAAACTACCAGTCCTAAGATCGCGGCTTGCCCCAGCAGCGAAAAAACAAAAGTCTCGCGCCGAGTGCGGTAGAGGCCGTCATCCTCTGCCGACAAAATAGAAAATATGTTCGGGCCCGGCCCGGGAGATGCAGCGGTCATGACGCGCTCCTGCCTACGAGTTGTCGCCAACCATGTCAGCCCAACTTGCCGTAAGACGCATCGCCGTGCGAAAAGGATTTCCCGGGAAAAAGAAACTTTAGGCAGGAGCCTTCGTTGCAGAACTTTTACTTGAAGATGGCGGCGAAGAATCCTCCGACCCGCCGGAAGAAGCCGCGGTGTTCGGTCTTGGTCCGCTTCTCCGGTTGCGGAGACTGAATCACGGCATCGAGATGAACCTGCCGCCGGGGATTCCTGCACCGGCAAATTTTTCGCCGCCTGCGCCGGCGCCGGCAACCCACCGGCGCGGTTCTTTGCGGTAAATACCAGCGGCGCATCCACCTGCATGTGAAGGTCGTTCGGCTGCGAAGCCGGCAGGGGCGCGGTCTCCGGGCCATTCGAGAGCCTCGCACCCGAAGCGGTCGCGCTCAAAGATCCGTTCCCCGCGGCGGCAGGGGGAGTCGCGCTCCCGCCGATGCGCACTTTCTCCGGCAACTCCGAATCGGGCACGTTCGGAGCATACTGAGCATCGGCCCGCATGAGCGGCGAAGGCGGGGGACATCCGCACTCCAGCGGAACTTCCCTGTCAACCTTGTCGATCTGTCCGGAGTGAAACACGGCCTGCTCGGACGGCCTGACCTGGTAAATCCGGTCTCCCATGAGTTCCGAGACGATGGCCGAGGAAGTATTGCCCTTGAGCGCCCGCACACAAGTGTTGCCGTGCGCATCGGCGCTGATGGCGTAGTGGAATTCTCCCGGCCCGGCAAACAGAATGCGGAAGTCGGGAGTCAGCACCGTGTCGGCCGAAGCTTTGAGCGTATAGTGGGCCTCGATCGCGCCCGTGCTGAGGCCGAGCATCAGGTCGCGCCTGGTCGGCGAGGGCGTGACTGAAACCGTGGTTCCGGGGCACACGCGAACTTCTCCTCCCCCGGCCAAACGCAGCACCGTCGTCTCGGAGCCAGCCGTCACCGACGAACCCGCAGCGATGCGGCTCCCCGCCACCGCCATGGTGCCCGCGCCACTGGTCACCGGCACCACGACCGGAGCAGCCCCCAGAGATAGCCCCGGCACGGTCGGCGGCTGGACGGGCCGCGACTTCTTGCCCGCTTCGGCGTCCGAGTCCCCGGCCGGCTTGAGCCGCACCATCAGGCGATGGCCCGCGCCATCCCACGAGTAGCCATAGGGCGCCTGCAAGTCGACCACAATGCGCGTCACCGGAGGCTTCTGCTGGTATTGATCGACGCGGATCGCCAGAATATTCTCTTTTTGAACCGTGATCCGCTTCTCGGTCAGCCCCACTCGCGAGTTGGGAAGATCGATGACGAGCCGCGGCGGCGAACTGAGCGTCTGAATCTGCGGAATCACCGGACCACCGCGGGAGAGAATCTCCACCGCCGGCACACCGTGTTCATGCACGATGCGAACGCTGGTCACCAGCGGCGGCGGCCCAAAGGTCTGCGCAGCGCTCGCGGCAGCGAATGCCACCATCATCACGCACAACACAGTTTTGAGCGCAGGCCGCGGCAAAGATTCCCTCACTGGAAGCTTGCAGGAAACATATCACCTGCGGAGGAGCGGAGAGAAGGGAATCAAAGACGCCTCAGACCTCAGACCTTGGACCTTGGACCTTGGACCTTGGACCTTGGACCTCGGCCTTCGGAGGCGTTTAGGTCTGAGGTCTGAGGTCTGAGGTCCGACGTCTGAGGTCCGAGGTCTGAGGTCTGAGGTCCACCTCAGACTTCCGGCAGAAACTCGTATTCCTCAATCACGGCAGCGACGGCCAGTTTGCCGTCGTCTCTCGCATCTTCGACGCGCACCACGCGGCCTTTGCATTGCACCCGGATGCTTTCGGTGAGCGTGATCTCCGGCGGCAGAGTCAAGGTGAAGCCAATCGGCGATCCCTGGGCCACCGCGGACTCCAGGTAAAAACAGATGCCGCGCGCGCTGACGTCGCGAATCTGGGCAGGCTGGGTGGCGCTGCCGCTATCGACCGTAACCGGAACGCGCAGCGGAAATCGTCGTGCACCCCTCTTTTCTTCCTGGGGCTCGGCCATTCATCCTCCAAAGTGGCGTGAAGTAGCGCTTACAACAACTTCTAATGAGCATGCCCTGTGCTCGCACCAGGGTCAATACCACCCTTGGGGCAGCGAGTGGCCCTTTCAGGGGAGAAGAACAGTGGTCAGTAGGCGGTAACTAAGTGATTAGAGCGTGTTTCGTAAATCGGTTTTGGGTAGGGCACGGCTTCAGCCGTGCCGTTCAGGGCCCAACAGAATGCGGGCTTTAGCCCCTGAGGGACATGCCTTCCGGGCTGAAAGGCATTTATGAAACGCTCTAGTGACTGTGGGCAGCGATCCGGAGTCAACAAGGAAAGACTCTCACCCCTCAAACTCGCGTTTATCTGGTCACTGACTACTGGCCACTGCCTACTGGTGTAAGCTGGTGTCAGGAGCGTCAGACGCTTGATTTTCGTACTCGACAACTACGATTCGTTCACCTACAACCTGGTGCAGTACATCGGCGAACTGGGCGCGGAAGTCGAGGTTCGCCGCAACGATCAGGTCACGGTGAAGCAGGTCGAGGACATGCAGCCCGAGCAGATCGTCGTTTCGCCGGGCCCCTGCACGCCGCATGAAGCGGGCATCAGCATTGATCTCATCCGTCACTTCGCGGGGAAAGTTCCGGTGCTCGGAGTCTGTCTCGGACACCAGGCGATCGGCGAAGCCTTCGGCGGCCGCGTGGTTCGCGCCGCTCATCTCATGCACGGCAAGACCAGCGCCGTCATGCACGACAACCGGACCGTCTTTCAAGGCCTTCCCATGCCCATGACAGCCACACGCTATCACTCGCTGATCGTCGAGGAAAAAGATCTGCCCGCTGAACTGGAAGTCAGCGCCTGGACCACCGAAAAAGACGGCACCCGCACCATCATGGGCCTGCGCCACCGGCAATGCGCCGTCGAGGGTGTGCAGTTTCATCCCGAAAGCGTGCTCACCGACGCCGGAAAGAAGCTGGTGGAGAATTTCTTGAAGCAGTGATCAGGGATCAGTGGCCAGGGATCAGGGATTAGGTTTCGAACCGGATATTTGTCGTGCTACTTTCGGCGATCCAATGAAACCAGGAGACCATTGATGATTCGTCCCAGCTCAGCGCAGCGACAAAGCAACGTCTCGGTCTGCTCTAAGTTCAGATAGCAAAGATCCCGCGCAATCAGGACTTGGGTCTCCACCTCCGAGAGCGAGCCGCGCGCATGCCCCAGAAATTGTTTGAATTCACCGGTCGACCTCCTTCCGTGACCCTCAGCAATGTTGCTCGGTATCGACACCGCCGCTCGGCGCAACTGAGACGTGAGGCCGTAGACTTCGGTGGCGGGAAATCCCCGAGTGCGAAGATAAACCTCCGCCACAAGCGCCATCGATTTCTTCCAAGCGATCAAGTCGCGATAAGACTGTACCGCGGAGATAGGAACACAAGTCACCAAACCAGTATCTAGAGCGCCGGCAGAGAAACGCTGTGCCCAACGTCACAAGAGCTTGTGGAAATCCCCACAATGGAACGAGTCCGCCCAGTCCTGTCCCCTTACCCCCTGTTCCCTAACCCCTGACCCCTAACCCCTGTTCCTCGCCTTCTCCACCGCTCTTAACACCGCCTGCGCCTTATTCATCGACTCCTGAAACTCACTGGCCGGATCGGAATCCGCGACGATCCCCGCCCCTGCCTGCAGATACGCTTTCTTCCCCTGCATGAGCAGCGTGCGAATTCCGATGCACGAATCCAGATTCCCCGCGAAGTCGGCATACAGCACCGACCCGCCGTAGATTCCACGACGGGTCGGCTCGAGTTCTTCGATGATCTGCATGGCCCGCACCTTCGGCGCGCCGCTGAGCGTTCCCGCCGGAAAACATGCAGCAAAGGCGTCGAGCGCGTCGAGATCCTTGCGCAACGTGCCTTCCAGCGCCGAGACCAGATGCATCACGTGCGAGTAGCGCTCCACGTACATCAGGTCCTTCACTTTCACTGACCCGTACTCGCTCACGCGCCCCAGATCGTTGCGCCCCAGGTCGACTAGCATCACGTGCTCGGCGCGTTCCTTTTCGTCGGTGCGCATCATTTGTTCGAGGCGTAGATCTTCCGCTTCATCGCGCCCCCGCGGATGCGTCCCCGCAATTGGCCGATACTCCAGTTTGCGTCCCGTAACCCGCACCAGCATCTCCGGAGACGACCCGAGAATGTGGGTGTCGCCCGACCGCAAGAAATAAAGATACGGCGACGGATTCACCTGCCGCAGAGAGCGGTACAAATCAAAGGGCGCGACCTCGGGCGTGAAGTCGAGCCGCTGCGAGAGCACGACCTGGAAGATGTCGCCCGCGGCAATGTATTCCTTGCAGCGCTTCACGCCACGCAAAAAAGTCTCGCGCCGAGTGCCCGCGTGAACCTTGAGTTTGCCAGCTTTAGCCTTGCTCGATTTGCGCCACAGGGCCGGGCTGAGTCCCGCTGCCAGTTTCCGCTCCAGGGCGGCAATGTCGCGCAGCGCCCGGTCATAGGCGCGGCGAGGGCTCTCCCTCGCAACGTCGGCGGCAGCCATAATGTGGATCTGGTGCCGCAGGTGATCGAACGCCAGCAGGCGATCAAAGAACATCAGTTCGGCGTCGGGCAACTTCAGGTCGTCTTTGGCATGATCGCCAATCTTTTCCAGCTGGCGAACTACGTCATAAGCGAAATATCCGACCGCTCCCGCGGTGAATGGAGGCAGTCCGGGAACACTGGCGGGACGATGTTCCTGCAGCAAGCGCTTTAGCACCTGGAAAATGTTGCCGTCGATCACTTCGCGCCGGCGTCCGCGCTCAATCTCAACCGATCCCTGGCGGGCCCTCACCCGCATGTAAGGCCGCGCGCCAAGAAATGTATAGCGCCCGATCTGCTCGCCGCGTTCCACCGACTCCAGCAGAAACGCGTGCGGCTCTTTGTCGGCGATCGCGAGAAACGCAGAAACCGGCGTGAGCAAATCGGCGCTCACCGATTTCACTACCGGGATGAGCGTGGCCTCGCGGGCCAGCCGTGAGAACTGTTTGAAATCCGGTTGCAGCATGGTTAGCGATCCCACCCGCGACTTCGGCGCCGCAACTGCCAGAAACCTCATCTCACGCCGAGGACGGGTTTTTCATTATAGGCGACGCAAGCAGATACCTCATCGCGCCGCGCGCAGCTTCCTCCCGTCCCACGCCTGGTTTCGTCGACCTGCCAAACTTTGGTCACTTGTTGGGTGCTGGACAAGCACTAAAATCGTTGAGTATCCCGAGTAATATGAACCTTTTGGGCTTTCGGCAAGGTGGAGTGTCTCTCCGTCCTCTGAGGAAGGCCTGAAAAGTGCGAGCCAGCAGTCGGCGAACCAGCTTTCAAATTGACGGAAAGACGCTTGCAGTCGAAGATTACGGACTAAGCAGCACCCGAATTTATGCGAGTCAAGTTTTGGGGCGTGCGCGGTTCCACGCCCACTCCACAGGCCGAGAACCTACGCTACGGAGGCAATACCTCCTGCGTCGAAGTGCGCCTGGGAGATCAGATCTACATCTTCGATTGCGGCACCGGCTTCCGCGTGCTGGGCCGCGAACTAGGCCACGAATTCGGCGCGCGCCCCTTCACCGCGCATGTTTTCGTTTCGCATTTCCATTGGGACCACATTCAGGGCATGCCTTTTTTCCGCCCGCTCTATGACAGTCCCAACAGCCACTTCGTCTTCCACTCGTCCAGCCGCACCCGCAGCCTGGAGCAGGTCATGGGCGAGCAAATGGCGTCGCCCTACTTTCCCGTCGATCTTGACCAGATGAAGGCGAAGCTCGACTTCTACAACATCGACAACGGACGTCTGCCCATGGCAGACGGCATCCAGATCAAGACCGCGTGGCTGAACCATCCCCAGGGCTGCATGGGATTCCGCCTGGAAACCAAAGAAGGCGTCCTGGTCTATGCCACCGACAATGAGCCCGGCGACCCCGACTTCGACAAGGCCGTGCGCAAGCTGGCCGAAGGCGCCGACATCCTCATCTATGACGCGCAGTATCTTCCCGAAGAGTACGAAGCCCGCCGCCGCGGCTGGGGACACAGCCACTGGCGCGAAGCCGTCAACGTCGTCATGGAAAGCGGCGCCAAAGAATTGATCCTCTACCATCACGATCCCGACCACACCGACGCCATCGTCGACAAAGTGGTCGCCGACGCACGCAACTACTACCCCAAAGTCCGCGCCGCCGCCGAAGGCATGGAAATCACGCTGTAGTCGTTTGTACGTACACCATTCCCTGCTGTTGATCCTGCGCGGCTGATTCTTTCGAACGCGAGAAAGCACGGAAGGACAGGCCACTCTCCATTACGTTCGTCATCTAGCGATCACTCGCGGATTAGAGAATACTTAGGACAATTCAGTTGCTTTACAACCTCATCAGTTCCTGCCTGTTGTTGTCCTAACTAAGAGCTAAATAAATCGAGGGAGACTCATGTTTCGACGAGTTGCAAGACTCTTGCTGTTTTGCCTTTGTGCGGGCCAGATCCAGCTGCACGCGCAAGACTTTAAACTGTTCGACCGCGACGTCCAGGTGCACGGATTCGTCTCGCAAGGATACGTCTACACCAGCGGCAACAACTGGCTGAGCATGACCACCAACGGCGACGGCAGCGCCGCCTACACCGACATGGGTTTGAACATGTCCAGCTCGATCACTGACAAGCTGCGCGTGGGCGCTCAGGTCTATGATCGCAACCTCGGCCAGTTGGGCCAGTACCATCCGCAACTGGACTGGGCTTTTGCCGACTACCGTTTCGCCAGCTGGTTCGGAGTTCGCGGCGGTAAGGTCAAGACGGTGCTCGGTCTCTATAACGACACCCAGGATCTCGACTTTCTCCACACCTTCGCGCTGCTGCCGCAAAGCATCTATCCCACGGATCTTCGTGACGTAACCCTCGCGCACCTGGGAGGAGACATTTACGGCGACATCCGGCTGAGCGACCACCTCGGCACATTGTCCTACACGGCCTACGCCGGGCATCGCAACGACAGTATACGATGGATATCCTTTGCTGCTGCAGTCTCAGGGCGTCTATCTCAAAACCCAGGGCGGATTGCAGTATGGCGCCGATCTGCGCTGGAAAACGCCGCTGAAAGGGCTCTTAGTCGGCCTCTCGCGTATCAATCAGGACATCACCGCAACCGGGTTGACGGTGAATCAGCTTGACCCGGCCGGGCCATTGGAAGCCTTCTCGTCTACCTCCAAGGCGGTATGGACCAATCAGTTTTACGGTCAATACGGGAAGGGAAAATTGCGGATCGATTCAGAATACCGCCGCTTTTTCACGAACTTTGGCGCCTCTTCCGGGAACACCAACGATGTGCGGGCCTGGTATGTGAGCGGAGCCTACAGGATCATCAAAAAGATCGAGGTCGGCTCCTACTACTCTCATTACACCATCGAAAGCGTTTACTACGGTCCGATCGCGCTCGTGGTGCCCAGCCAGACCGACACCAGCCTGCCGGCGAACCATGTCTATGACAAAGTTATCACCGCTCGTGTCGATATAAACCGGTTCTGGAACGTAAAGCTGGAGGGTCACTTCATGGATGGCTACGGGGTGAGCACCTATCCGGACGGATTCTATCCCCAGGTGAACCCGCAGGGATTCAAAAACAACACCAATGCGCTCGTCATTAAGACTGGCTTGCATTTCTAAGCCCACCCACGGTGGAAAGGAGAAACTCGATGAAACACATCAAAGCATTTCTAGTTGTCGCCGGGTGGCCAGGCCTTCTCGGGCAGATCGCCCTAGGGACGACTCTTCTCGGGGCCAGCGCCTTCGCAGGCGACGTCAGGGTCATCGCAAACCCGAGCGTGAAAGCCGATTCGATTTCCGCGCGGGAGCTCAAGAGCCTCTATCTGGAAGAGAAGAACTCGCTGAACGGCACGCACGTCGAGCCCGTGATCGAGCGGCGCGGGCCCGCCCACGAAGCCTTTCTGCACGACTACCTTGGCCAGACCGACGACGAGTTGCAGAAGTACTACCAGGCTCTGGTGTTCACGGGAAGGGGCTTGATGCCGAAAACGGTCAGTTCCGACGCCGAGGTCGTAGCCTACGTGGCCAGGACCAGGGGCGCGATCGGATATGTTGACACCGGCGCCAGCCTGGAAGGCGTGAAAACCCTCGCCATCGCCGACTCGAGCGGCGGTGAAAGACAGCTGGTGAGCCGCGTGGAGCCGGCTTACCCGAAAGATCTGCAACAGCGTTCGATCGGCGGAACGGTGCGCCTGAAAGTAGTCATCGCGGCGAACGGGAGTGTCGAGCATGTTGACGTGCTCGGAGGCAATCCCATTCTCGGAGAGTCGGCTGCAGCCGCCGTGCAGAAATGGAAATATGCCGCTGCTGGTTCCAGAACGACCATGGAAATTAGCGTTCCGTTCG
>Ga0074045_10003370_pt1 | contig 14396 bp, 18 predicted proteins | sample BogForMeECP23OM2_FD_94442 | JGI IMG/M metagenome (GOLD analysis project Ga0074045, IMG submission 94442) | Bog forest soil microbial communities from Calvert Island, British Columbia, Canada - Bog Forest MetaG ECP23OM2 | ecosystem: Environmental > Terrestrial > Soil > Wetlands ... | reverse complement strand
TTCCGGGTTCAACGCTTCTGAAACATACTGCGGCAGGTCCTCCGGCCGAATCATCCGCCAGCGTGTGTCGATGAGAACGCGCGCCGTTCGGGTATCTCCGTAACGCAGCACCGTGGGCACGGTCGTCACGGGCACAACACCGGTCGGAAGTATCTGCTCTCCTACGAAGGCATCGAGCAGTGTGGATTTGCCTCGTTTGAACTGACCAACGCAGGCGACGAAGAAGCGCCCTTCATCGATTCGTGCCACAAGCTGCCGCACGTCGGCGCTAACCGAATTTTCGCCCAACTGCTCGGCCATTGCAGCCAGTCGATCCAGTTCGTGCGCGTTTTGAGGCCGGGTAACGGGAGCTTGGTTCGGAATCGGTATGTCTTCTACGTTGTGCATCCTTGGTTGGCTCAACGAGCTTCCATCGAGAGGGTGGGTTATTGACTCACCATCGCGATTCTGTAATCAATGTAAAGAGGCGTGATCTTGATCCGGTTGTCATGAGAGTACTTGGGAGCCTTGGCCATGCGAATCATCTGGAGCACGGCTCCCGGATTCCCGTCGCTGTACTCGACAACTTTATCCAGAAACTGCTCGATATTCTCCGCCGTTACACCTTCTCTCTCGGCACAGCCTGCTGCAAAACGACGTGCAATTTCGGGATCGAAGTTCCGGAGCGCGAACCTCTCAGCTCGATCATGAAATAGCGGTAGGACGAATCCCGCATCCTCCATGTGAGCTGAACGTGATACCGCGACCACCGGGATCGACCAGCTCAACATGAGCTCACGAATTGACGCCGCCATCGCCTGCGAGGGACGTACGAGATGATCCACCATTAACAGATATTTCGAGTCGCGCAGTGCTTCTCGCACAAGTCCTTTTACGGAAGTGGCGGATTTCGCCTGAAGAGACTCCGTTCCCCGCAGGCACGACTTGGTGAGCACGGGATGCTCCAGTACCAGCAGCGACTCCGCTAGATTTCGGTACAGCGAGTGCGGAGTCGGGTTCTGCGGACTGTACAAGACGTCAGTGAATTCCGGGAACACCAGCCGCAACAACAAAGTCTTTCCGATCCCCGCAGGGCCGTGAAAGAGGAACGAACCGCGCGCAGCAAGGCGTTTGCGCAATTGCTCCAGTTCCTGATCCCGACCAAACACGGCAGGTCCGGTGATGGCGCACGCCACGTTAAGACCGGAATCGGAAAGCGCCTTGTGTCTAGCCATCATTGTTTCGGCTGCTGACCTTGCTGGTGCACGTACTTGATGACTTCAACGTCAGACATCGCCATCAGTCCCTCCGCGACCATCTCGTCCAGTGCCGGAATCAGACGCTTGATGTTCTCTTCGGTATCGATAATCTGGACCAGGATCGGCGCATCCGACGAAAACCGGAGCATATGGGAGCGGCGAATCATCGTGCTGGCACCGTAACCTTCAATGCCGCGATAAACGGTGGCGCCTGCGATATCGAGTTTGCGGCAACGCTCGACGATTGCTTGGTACAGCGGGCGCCCCTGCCACTGATCGTCCTCCCCGAAGTGAATGCGCAACATCTTGGCCTTGCCTTCAAGTTTCATTTCTGTGTCTCCTGCACCTCCGGGAGGGGCTGAGCATGCGAATACTTGATCACGTCAACATCGGACAGCACGACCAACCCCTGTTTCACCATTTGATCGAGCACGGGAAGGAAAACCCGAAGCTTCTCTTCGCTATCGACGACGGTAAGCAGGATGGGCGCATCGTGAGAAAGGTTCAGGGTTGAGTCCTTGTGCATGCGGCGGTTGGCGCCATATCCCAGGATTCCCCGGTAAACAGTGACTCCCGCAATGTCATTTGCCCGCAGCGCCTGCACCAGGGCTTGATAGAGTGGCTTGCCGCCCCAGGTGTCATGTTCGCCGATCAGGATGCGCATCATCTTGGCCTGTGACTCGAGCTTGACCGCCGGCACATCGGGCGCTCGCTTTTCCCCTGGCGGCACTGGTCGAATGACGCTTGTATCGTGAACTTCGATTAATCCCCGGCAGGCGATTTCGGCCAGCTTAGGCAAGACTTCTTGCACCCGCTCTGGGGTCTCGATGAATTCGATTTTGATGGGCATCTGATCGGAGAGCTCCACCAGGCGGCTGGTGTGCAGTTTATGGTCCGTTCCAAAGCCCGCGATACCGCGCGTGACGGTCGCATCGGATATTCCGCGAAAGAACAAGTAATCGAGGATTGCGGCGTAACAGGCGGTTCCGTGATAGGTCTGGCCTTCGATCACGTACACCGTCACCTTCTTAGCTGGTCCAGTAGTTAGCACTTGCTCCTCCTAGCGTGTAATGCCTCGCTGAGACACCAGGAACTCCGCGATGTGGCCGAGAACGCCGCCGCCACCTTTTTCCCCTCTTCTCACTTTCGCGTCGAACGCCGCCAACTGTCTTTCCAGGTCTTCCTGATTGCTCACTAGGATGTGCCGGATGACCTCAGCTTCAGGCTCTGGAAGTGCGTTTATCAGCCGTCGGCCGTGGAAGATGCAGACGACCCCATACTGGGTTACCCAGCTACGGAAGTTGTCGCGTTCCATCTCCCGAGTAAACTCCGCCAGCTTCTCATCCTCGTGTTCGCGCAGCGCCGCGCACCAATCACACGAATGCATTTCGATCGGGCCACTTCCCAGCCCGATCTCCGACACCTGGAGCATAGCCCGAAAAATTGGCACGGCCTCGATCGCTGGAGAGGACCCTGCTAGGGACCAGGCGTGAAAGTTACAAAGGCTTGTAGCCGGATAGGAATGCGGAGACTCAACCATTGAATTTTGAAATGCCCTCATCAGCGTGCAAATTGGGCAAACACCCCGCGCGAGTGCCTGGATCATAGGTGCTTCGGGAGAAAGAGCAGTCTGCGGTCTCATACGAATATCCGTCCCAAAACAGCCCCAGCCCATACAGCAGCAAAACCCACAATTACGCTGAGAGCTACATTCAATAAACCCGTAATGGCCTGGCCGTCCTGAACGGCCCGAAGAGTCTCATATTCGAACGTCGAGAATGTTGTGTACGCTCCGACGAACCCAATGGGTATGAGATAGCGCCAATAGGGGCTAGCCGTTGTCCTCGAAAGCAAGGCAAGAATGAACCCAATCAGGAACGAGCCGCTCATATTGATCACAAACGTGCCGTACGGAAAGCGAACTCCATAGCGGCTTCCGATGTAGGTTCCGAGCATGTACCGGGCGATAGCACCAAGAAAACCTCCGATACCAACAACCATATATTTCAGCAAGCGTGCGATCCTCTCTTCATCTATATGTAGCCACATCAGGAAGCAATGACTTCACTGCTCGTTGGGGCCGAATCCGCGGTAAGCATGCGTACCAGCGTGCCGAGATCCGAACTCACTTGAGCCGAATCGATCATGGCTTGTTTCCTGTCCAGCAACAATCGCTCCAACTGAGCCCAGTAACGATTCGCAAAACCATCGAAGCGGCGCTCCAGGTCCGTGCTAGCGTCGAGCCCCCATGCATAAAGCAAACGAGAAAAACTCTCCAGAGCCGAGCTGAGGCCGCTTTCATGAGCGCGTAGCCGACGCCTTGCCGAAGTAACACGTGACCACCTACCGAGCCTGCCCGAGATCGGCGGTTTTGCCAAACCATCTTGCCGATTCATGTGGAACGCCGGCATTTCTGCAAGGAGCTGGAAGTCTTCTGGTTGAGGCCTGTCGGTGCACCTCAATACATCGGCCGTTTTCGACAAGTCCTGGCGAAGAAATTCCCCAAGTTTCAACAGCTTCGTTCGAATGTCGCGTGCAATTTCGGCTACAACTTCCGCGGCTGTTCCACGCAGCACTTCAGCGCAGTTCGCTTCTTGTTCTGCGTGCCAGATATCAGCAATCGAGTCCGCTGCCTTCCTCAGGATGAACGAATCGAGTCTGGGAACCTCTTCCGTGGTGCGCAGCAGGTCGGACTGTAACTTTTGCAGGTCGCCGGCACTGCGCCGCAGCTCGAGGTCGATTTCTTCCAATCGCAACCGATCTTCCCCTTCGATGCGGGCGTAGAAAAGACTCACTTCCAAGGCGGAGCGGACAGCCGCAGCCAGCGCCAGGGTTTTCCTCGTCTGTGACTCCTGCAGCATGCGTTGCTTGCGATCGTAGAGTGGCGCAAGCTCTTCCGCGAACCACTGCTCTAGCAGAGCCGCATGGCTTGGCATGACACTCACTGGCCGCACCTGCAAGTCAGTGCTGAACTCCGTGTGAAGTTGTCGTCTGACGTAGGCCATCTGCTGTTCGAGATCTTGTGCGGACAGAACGTCTGCCTTGCTGACGAGCACCGTTGTGCTGGTCGAAGCTTGAGTCAAGGCTCCAATGATCCGCAGGTCGTCGGGTGTGAGGGTTGAACCAGCGTCAACCAGCACGATCCCGGCGTCGCAGCGGGGAAGATAGGCCAGGGTTTCGGCCACGCCACTCGTAGCCAGAGATCCGATGCCGGGGGTATCTACAAAGATGATGCCGTCGCGCAGGCGCCCCGAAGGATAGAGCACTAGAATTCTTCCCACGCGCTTATGGTTCTCCGGATTCAAGCGCTCGTCCACAAACGAAGCGAGTTCCCTGATGCCATGCTCCGAGACGCCGCGACCTTCCTGCCAGACGCGAATCAGAGGGTTAGGGCCATATCCAATGCGGGTGGGCACAGCAGTAATCGGCGTCACACCGACTGGCAGCAGATCAACACCGTTCACGTGATTCAACAAAGAGGACTTGCCCGTACTGACCCGCCCGAATACGGCGATTTCGAGTGCGGTATCTTCAGCCCGGTCCAGCAGCATGCTGATCGATGGACGGAACTCGGTCAGCCCGAGCCGAGCGATCATGTCCGCCAGGGTCTGCAGCGCCTCCACATCCCATCCCTGGGTCGCCAGCTTTTCCACTCTTTCCCGCAGATCGCTTGGGCCGGGCTGCAAGACATAGCGATGCAGCTCTTTCACCGCGGATTGCAACTCCGCAACCACGCCGTACAGATCGGTCGCACCCGGCTCCGATACCGGACCGTAACCCTGCATGTAGTGTGGAGCGAGTTCCGCAATGGCAATCTCAACAAATGTGAGCCCAACATGGATCGAATGAGATGCCGAGACGCGCGGCTTCTCCGGAGCGACCGACTGGCCAGCCAATACCTGTAAGAGTTGTCCGCGGAGCCGCGCAATGTAGTCCTCAATGGTCTTCCGTTGCAGGGGAGTGATATCGCCGGCGTAGCTCGGAAAGACACTCTTGGAAGCCGCGGCATTCAGGGTTTCTTCAATGTCTCCCAGCAGCTTATCAATGTGCTTGCAGGTGATCAGCAAATGCTGCCGCTGACTGGGATTCAACGTGATGTGATTGTCATTCATCTGTTGACAGTTTTGAGCTCTGTCAATTTCAACTGCCGAGCACGGCTTCGTGAGACTCCACGAAGACGCGCTCTGGCGTGACCTTATCCATTACTTCTGTACGGCCCCGCGGACCCACTTGGCGTACGCGTCGCGACCGATATATCTGGCTGCACTTCCCAACTCGGCCTCAATTTCGAGCAGGCGGTTGTACTTCGCGATCCGTTCACCGCGTGACGCCGATCCGGTCTTGATCTGGCCAACACCGGTAGCCACCGTAAAATCAGCAATTGTTGTGTCATCGGTTTCGCCCGAGCGGTGTGAAACGACACATGTGTAGCCGTTCTTGCGAGCCAGGTCGATGCAGCGTAACGTCTCCGTGACCGTCCCTATCTGGTTCAGCTTGATAAGCACTGAATTCGCGATTCCGTCACGAATGCCGCGTTGGAGAATTTCAGGGTTGGTAACGAAGATATCGTCCCCAACAAGCTGAATCTTCTGGCCGAGCCGCCGGGTCAACTCACCCCAGCCTTCCCAGTCATCTTCAGCGAGACCGTCTTCCAGCGAATAGATTTCGGGATGTCTTTTGACCCACTCCTCCCACAAGGAAACCATCTCGGCCGGAGTGCGTTTTGAATGGTCTGATTTGCTGAAAACATAAAATCCGTCCTCGAAGAACTCACTGGCTGCCGGATCTAAGTTGATCGCTATGTCCTGGCCTGACTTGTAACCAGCTTTGCCGATGGCAAAATTCAGCAACTCCATTGCCTCTTCGTTGGACCGGAGTTCAGGGGCGAATCCGCCTTCATCGCCCACGCCGGTCGCGTACCCTTTGCGTTTGAGCGCTTCCTTCAGAGCATGAAATGTCTCGGATGCGGCACGCAGGGCCTCCGCGAAACTCGGAGCCCCAACCGGAACGATCATGAACTCTTGGAAATCCACGTTGTTGTCCGCGTGTTTCCCTCCGTTCAGGACGTTCAGCTGCGGGACCGGTATGACGTACTCACGTTTGGCCGAAAAATAACGATAAAGCGGAACACCGCGTTCATTGGCTACAGCCTTGGCGGCGGCGATCGATACGCCCAGAATGGCGTTAGCCCCAAGTCGTGCTTTGTTAGGAGTTCCGTCGAGTCGGATCAGTGTTTCATCGAGCCCCTCTTGGTCGGCCGCATCAAACCCAACAACTGCCTTCTGGATTTCATCCAGAACATGGCCGACAGCTTTCTTCACGCCCTTGCCATTGAATCGCTTGCTGTCGCCGTCCCGCAGTTCTATCGCTTCACGCTTCCCGGTTGAGGCGCCAGACGGGACTTTAGCGGTTCCGGACGCGCCGCTATCCAGGTGAACGCTCACCTGCACGGTTGGGTTGCCACGGGAATCAAGGATTTCGAGTGCTTGCAACTTCCTTATGATCGACATGAGTGTTCACCTCTGCAGCTACTAAGACAGGGATCCCGACACCAAAACAGTTTCGAGATCGCGTTTTACTTCCTGTGAGACCGGCAACTGCTCCAACTTCTTTATGGTCTCGTTGAATGGATAAGCGAACTGTTTGAGTTCGAAATGATCGTCATACCAGACTGCATAACAGGCATCGGGCTTACCGGTCTTTGGCTGACCCAGACTGCCGGGATTAACCACGGTTGTCGATCCCATTTTGCGGATAAATGGCGTGTGCCCTACGAGCAGGTAGTCGGTTTCGATCTCATTAACTTCCCGCGACCATTGATCGGAATCCGCTGGACAGTATCCGTAGAGCGGATTTGAAGGTATGGCGTGACACAGGTAGAACTTCTTGCCATCTCGCTCGACCGTCCTGCGCACGGGCAGGTGTTGCAAGTAGCCTCGAAGATCATCCCCGATCGAGCGGATCGTGAACCCTTGCGTCTCGATCGCCATTTGTTGATAGCGAAGCCTGCATCCGGGGTCTTCGCCAAATCCCACAGCCTGGTCGTGGTTGCCACGAATTACGACATCGCCGCGAGAACGAACTAGTGCCACGAGCTCGCTGGGGTTGGGCCCATAATCGACCAGATCGCCGAGCACCCACAACTCGTCGCCCGTTTCCGGCAGCGCCATGAAGGCATCGAGATTCGCGTGGATGTCGGAGATGACGACGATCTTCATGTTCGAACTCTCTTGCGATGAAAATCCATCACTACTTCACCAACAAAACTGGGCAGTGCGCGTAACGCAATACCCGTTCGGACACCGATCCAAGCATGATCTTCTGAAACAACGATGTGCCCCTTCGTCCGACGATGATCAGGTCCACGTGCTCGGTCTCGGCGCGATGGATGATCTGCTCCCCAGGATGGCCCACGACAATATCCGTTGCGATCTCTACCCCATGTGCCTGACCCCGCTCCACTACGCGTTTCAGTCCGGCCTCAAAGTGCTCACGGGCGTCATCCAGGACGGCCTCGACTTCGACTGAGGTGGCCGGTTCGGGAAGCCTAGCGACAGCGAGCACAGAGATGGCCGACTTCTCGCACACGCCAAATCTAATGGCGAGGTCGACGGCTTTCTCCGCTAAAGGCGACCCGTCGTAACCGACCAGAATCTTTTGAAAATATGGGGTTTGCATGTTCAAAGGCATAAGTTCTCCTACTCTGCCTCCGCCGACACTTCAGAGACTTGGGGTGCGCCGACTTCTCGACGAGGTTCATGCTCCGCCTTTGGCAACAGGTGCCGAGGCAAGAAGAGCCCGTTCGCAATGACTGTCGGAATCACAGCCGAGCCGATCACTGTCGCAACCAGGTGAGAGTATTGGGCTTGAGTGATGACGTTGTGGTTCAATCCAAACAGCGCAGAGATCGTGCCGAAGGTCAGTCCCGTAGACATCATGAGCGTGTAATACAATCCCTCCTCGTGCTGATAGCGGAAGGCCCTCACGGTCGGGAAGAGACCAACCATCTTGGAAAGCATCTTGGCGAGGAAGAGGACCACGAATACGAGAGGGGCGCCGGCAAGGGCCGGAACGGAGACGAATGAGCCTGCACGAATGAAGTAGAACGGTGTGAGAAGTCCGAACGTCAACGTTCGCAGCCTGCGGACCAGGGAGTGGTCCTTGCCAACCGTGCCGGCGAGCACCATTCCAATCATATAAGCAGGAAGAACAGGTTCGCTTCCGGCCCACACTGCCAAGCCACCCATTGCAAACAGAAAAAACAGCAGGAACTTGGCTTCCAGTTCGGAGACTCTACCTCCATAGTTCGCAAAGAATCGGGGCGTCAGGAGTGGAAGCACAGTGAATACGCCCACACAAACGAGCACAAAAACCGTTGTCTTGTACGTGAAAGGTGAAAAGATCAAGCCGAGAGCAATCACCGTCCCGAGATCATTGACGAAGCAAGCGGCCAGAATTGCCTTGCCGAAGTCGGTTTTGTTGAAGCCGAGTTCGAGCATCACGGCATAGACCACCGCGACTGAAGTGGTGCTCAGGGCCACTCCGGCCAACTCGCTAGCGCGCCAACTCCAATGCAAAACGTAGTACGCGATGAGCGTGCAGCCGATGAATGGTCCGAAAAAACCGACCAGGCCCACAGCGACCGCCTCCTTCCACTTGGTTCGGAAAATGGCGGGGTCGAGTTCCGCTCCCGCCAAAAAAGTCAGAACGATCGCACCGGTGCCAGCAAGGAAGGCGATCCAACCGGTCTTGGCGCCGAGTCCTCCCTGTACGAGGAAGGCTCCGATGATAAGCTGGGCAACCGTGCCTACGACGATCTCGGTCAATGCGGTCGAGATCTTGAACCAGATGGCAAGCAGAGTTGCCAGTAGGGCGAGCCCAACCCAAAGCGCTGCGAGAACCCACACGTTCTCCATCGAACGTTGCTCCTAATTTGTTCTTGGACACTCGCCGACAGACATGACTCCGCGACAAGTTTTTCCTCGTCAGGAGTCATCATCTGCCCCGGTATTGGTAGGACAGCGGTTGGGGGTGAACTCCTTCACCCTTAAATACACTTTCTTGATACCTCACATCCTGTACGAAGTCAAGTTCATCGATCACAATTGAGATTTGCTTGATCCGCTTTGCCAGTGCCATCGATTTGGAGCACGGGTTCTGAACAGCGGTGGCGTACTCGAACCGAAGATTGCTTCCACGTTGGGGTGCGTCTCATTTCTCGGCACGATCCCGCTGCCTGCGTTCAAAACGGGTTTAAACTTTGCAGGTATCGTAACCTGTGGCGACCGTTCGCGAATGGGAGGCGCTCATGCCCGACTGTCTTTTCTGTAACATCGTCGAAGGTAAGGTGCCGTCGAATAAAGTATTCGAGGACGACCGCACTTGCGCGTTCGAAGACATTAATCCGCAAGCTCCTACACACCTGCTAGTCATTCCCAAGAAACATATTTCCGGGTTGCAGGATGCGGAGCCAAGCGATGCTGAACTCATCGGCCACTGTTACCTAATTGCGGCTCGGATTGCACACGAGCGGAAGATCGAGGACACTCTTCGTGTCGTTTGCAACGTCGGACCGCGTGCTGGCCAAACAGTCTTCCATCTGCATATTCACGTGCTTGGAGGCCGCGATATGAAATGGCCGCCCGGTTAGGCACCTCTCGCACTGAGACAGTATTCCCGGACGTCAGCAGCTATATCCTCTGGAGTGCGATCGAGCGCCGCTTCCCAATGAAGGCGCTCCAGGTACATCGAGTCGCTGCGATAGAACGGAGTCATGGCCGTCCGTGTGACCATTGTCAGGTTCACGCGATCAGCACCCTCCGTGCCCAACTCACCGGAATACAGTGCTAGATTGAAGCTGTTGTACCCGATCGAGTCATACCAAGCGAGTACTCGGCTGATGCCGGAAGCGAGCGCCTGAAGGTCGGCGGATGAAAGGTCGAGGATGGTTGCACGTTCGCACAGGACGGCACGAACCTCGTTGAATCCGATGGGTGCGAAAGGCGTCATCCAGACGATTGGTCCGTCGCAGAAGATCATGCGTTCCGCGCGTTCCGTCTCTTCTGACACAAGATCGTTCCAGAAACAACGCCCGTTCGCCTCCCAGTAGGCTGTCACAGACGCATGCTGCATCCGCATCATCGATGTCGGGAATGGATCGACGTACAGTTGGCTATGCGGGTGGGGAAGAGAACCTCCGGAAGGATAAAGATAATTGATGTTGTAAGCGCAGAACCGCGCATCCGCATCGACCTTCGTGACCGCGCGTATGTAATCGAGCGAGGCAGCTAGGTTGTCGACGATCAGAGCGGAAGCAAAATCGCGAAGTTCCAGCCAATGCCGGGTTGTGAATACGGCGACGGCGGCGTATCTCGAGTACGGCACCAGGTTGGGAAACAGCACGGTGTCGCCAACCCGAATGCGTCCGGCCGACGTGATTTCTGTGGCGATGCGAGGCGTTAGCTTGTCGATGCGTTCTGCACAGAAAGGGCAATTCGGATCCGGTGCCCGAAATGATACGAGCGCGGCGTCGACGCTTGTTTGCAACTTCACGCCTTCAGCGATTCGGGCCGAAGTACCGAGCAGCGGGTCGAAGCGAACCTGGAGCTTGCGATCTGAGTACGCCTCATCGCCCGGGTTTTGGAAACGCGACAACAGACTCTCGCACTGGAATTGAATCGTCATAGCTACCGCCGCGGATGCGCATTGTACCGATGGGCCCGGGACTCAACAGGGACGATCAACAGGCGCTTCTCGTGTCTTCCGGAAAACGGCGTGAGCCAGAGACGGTAAAGACTGTCTGTGACTGCGAGAGATTCCTGGCGGGCCGGTTGTCCTTTGAACCCGAGTCATATTCCATAAGTGCCGGTGCCCGGTTGAGAGTTTATATCATCACAGTGCGGCTAACCCCGAACCTGCTGGCTGCAACTAGGTGCCTCTGCAAGAATCATTGGCCACTCGTCGACAATTTGAATACTTGCCCGCCTTTCATCGCAAAGTCGAGTGTTCGAGTTGCGTGATGTCAGCCATGGGGTCGCCGGGCACGCCGACAATGTCAGCAAACTTGCCCTTCGCTAGCGAGCCAATCTGATCCTGCATCCCGGCCAAGTCGGCGGCTTCCATGTGGAGCCTTTCGAACGCCTTCACAAGGGCGTTCAAGGAATTGGGGCCAATTCCATAGTACAAAGAGACAGCGAGATTGGCGGGCTTCCTGCAATCGGTCTGTCCCTCGTGTGCCCACAAGAGGTGTCGGAGTGCGGTCCTTTGAGTCGAGCCAACTGTCTCAGTCCATTAGAAAAGCTGGGGATGCGGAGAGATCGTAAGCCGTCGGCCAACGACTGGGGGATCAACACAAGTCGTACTAAAGCATTCCCATGAAACTCCCGTCGGAACAAATGAGAGGCGGCCGGCAGAGCGCAGCCTTTTCAGGGCTGTATTCTTCCAGCCTGTCTCCCGTATTGGTCAATAACTTAACCTGTCAAGGTGGTCCCAGTTTTGTGACCACTCTGTGACCAGCGCCGATGTTCGCATAAGCGTCGGCTAAGAAGTAAGCACAAACAGGATGTGCGTGGGTGCTAGTTGCTAAGAGTTCAATTTGAGGATCGGGAAGATCAACCCGAAAGAGGGCCACGCGTTGTGTCCTGCTCACAGGGACGGAACCCGGTCAACGTCGTTTCTCGGGAGCTTCACGGACCACTTCGACTGTTTGGCGACTATACGTCCAGGTGATTCCCCAACTTCTAGGGCGCGCTTTTTGGCCGATGGTGTCGGCGCAAAGAGAGCCGGAAACAAGCGGGGCAGGGGAAGAAATGATCTTCGTCGCAGGGCCTTCCGTTATTTTGTTGCCATGATCCCCTACCGAGACGGGATCTGGCTTGGCCCCGCTGCATCGGCGAGGCGTTTCGCATCACGGAGAACCGGGTAAATCGCGATGCCCGTAATTCCGCTCCAGAAGACCAAGCCAAATCTCCGAATGAAATCGGAGCCATACCAAACGTAGGCCGACACCTGTATACCCAAACTCAAGGAGATCATGCTGAAGATAATACAAGACCACAGGAACGTAGATGCACTCTTCCTTGCAATCTCACTCGCCGCTAATCTCCGAGCTGCCCGGCGCGTCCAATACAGAACGAACATGAGAAAAGCGCCGGACAAGACGATCCCTGTAACGTACAGCCTATCGAAGTGCTTGATCGTGCGTATGAGGCACAGACCAACCACAAACGCTCCCATTCCGGCGCAACAGGCATCGGCGAAGAGTTTCGCGGTTGTGGAATTAATTTTCATGCGTCCTACGACGCCTTTCTGGTTCAGGAAAACGTTGTACAACATAAACTCAGAAGTAGTGCTGCAAGTGCAAAGCGGTCAGAGTCAGCAGAAGGATCGCGGGACCCGCACAACTGTCTATTCTATCGGCTGAGCCCCCGCAGGGCTTGAGTAGGCACCTGTGTTGCTTCCGGCCCAACCGTAAATTCGCGACCTTCATTGAGAAGAGGCGATGCATCATAAGGAAACGATCCACCAGGACGTATAACGCCCATCCCGTGCTCTTGAAGAACTCCCCCAGGTCGCGGCCACACGGACGGAACGGCGACTATTCCGGATGGCCGACGATCCGCTCGCTAGCGCGGATAGCTTTGGACCACGATGCTCACCACTGCGCTCTTTGGCCACTGCGCGTCGCCGATGGTCATTCTGGTTGCGCGCGAATCCATGATGCCCATCGTTCCCAAGGGAATCCGGATGTCGTAATCCCGCCCCGCCACTTCGACCAGCGGGCTCGGATGCAAATCGGCCGAAGCGGAGAAGACTTCGTGACCGTTGCGCTCCAGGCGGATCGAATAGGCCGCGAAGGGGCGATGGCTGTTCGCTCTGCCGCGCGCATCAAACGTCGCTTGGTCGCCGACGTTGACCGCGTCATACAGCACAAACTCCCCCGCGTCTGAGCTGTCGATCTTAAGGACGGGCCAACCACCAGGCGGCTTTCCGATCGTGCTCCCTGGCGCGGGCAGCTCGGCGCTCGACTCAATCCGGATATATAGGTACGACTCGTCGAAGACCGCCTTCATCTGCCATCCGAGGCGAGCCACCTGGCTGGGATCCATCGCTGGTGCGACCTGGTCCCACCGCGATCCCGCGCGCGCAAACGCGCCTGGGCCGGGAAGCACCAACGCGTAGACCGAGTTCGGGTCGGGTGCGGTATCTTTCCACAGTTGGTCCTGAATCTTCCACTGCCCGCCCTCTCTTCGGAGCGTCATGGTGACAAAGGAGTTCGAGGCGCCCCGCACGAGGAGCACAGCCTCATCGCCGTGAACGAAACTCTTCGTTGCGCGATAGTGGACCTCGGGCCGCGCCCTCACGTAAGGCCGCATTTTTTCGACCTCGCCTGACCTCTCGCGCGTCCAAAGGCCCACCCAGGCGTTGAAGTCGCCCGTTTGCTCGGCGCGCTCCATTTGTTTGAGCACCGCCTCCACTTTGCTTTGGTCGGATTGCGCCCAGCAAGCGGTCAGAGTCAGCAGAAGAATCGCGAGAACCCGCACACCTGTCTATCGGCTGAGCCGCCGCGTGGCCTGAGTAGGCACCTGTGTTACTTCCGGCCCAACCGGAAACTCGCGACCTTGATTGGAAATGAGTAACGCGCCAACCGGACATTGGGCCAGGCGCAGTCCAGTTGACGAGTAACGGTCTACCCTTTCTTGTGACTTACGGCGTGTCGTCCGCTCTCAGTCGGCGGTTTGGCGACTTCTCGTCCAAGTTGGTCCCCATCGTTGCATGCGACACAACTCGATGAACGGGAGCACGCTGGCGGTGTGGAAAGGATCGCCGGAGAAACCGGAGGCCCAGACGGTTATCGGCGAGCGAAACCGCATGCCGAAACATAGAATGAGGGGTATGAAGAAAAGCGTTCCCAAGTCGGTTGACGAATACATTGCCGCGCAGCCCGAGGCGGTGCGGCCGAAGCTCGAACAGGTGCGCGCTGCGATTAGGAGGGCCGTTCCGGAGGCAGTCGAGGGCATCGGGTATCGCATGCCCGGATACAAGCTGCACGGGAAGCCGATGCTGTATTTCGCCGGCTTCAAGGAACACTATTCGCTGTTTGCCGCATCGGGGACGTTCTTCACGGCGCTCGAAGATGAACTTAGGGGCTATGAGCTA
>Ga0074045_10003369_pt1 | contig 14397 bp, 8 predicted proteins | sample BogForMeECP23OM2_FD_94442 | JGI IMG/M metagenome (GOLD analysis project Ga0074045, IMG submission 94442) | Bog forest soil microbial communities from Calvert Island, British Columbia, Canada - Bog Forest MetaG ECP23OM2 | ecosystem: Environmental > Terrestrial > Soil > Wetlands ... | reverse complement strand
AGCCCTGGCGCTGGAGCAGAAATTGAAGACCCTGTCGCCGGAACAACTGCACCGGCTCGGCCAGATCCAGAAAGTAATCGGTTTCTTCATGCATGGGACCCATTGCGCGGGCATCGCCGTGCGGGGCAATCCGGCCGCCCGCCTGGTGGTCGCCCGGTTCGACGATCAGTTGCCGGACCTTCCGTTCCCTCCGACTTTGGAATGGGCTCGCCGCCTGGGCGCGGACTTTCAGCAAATGGCGGACTATTTTCGCACCCGGAATGTCCGCGTGGTGAATATGAGTTGGGGGGACGACCGCCAGGAGTTTGAGACCTGGCTGTCGAAGACCGGCGGCGGGGCCAATCCATCCGAGCGGAAGAAGCAGGCCGCCGAGCTCTATGCCGTCTGGCGCGAAGCCATTGCAACGGCGATCAAGAACGCGCCCAACACGCTCTTTGTCACCGCCGCGGGAAACAGCGACAGCAACACCGGCTTCACCGAAGACGTGCCGTCCTCCCTTCGGCTGCCCAATCTGATTGCGGTCGGCGCAGTCAACCAGGCCGGTGACGAAACCTCCTTTACCAGCTACGGAGAATCGGTGGCGGTGCACGCCGACGGGTACGATGTTGAGAGCCTGGTCCCCGGCGGGGCGAAGCTGAAGCTGTCTGGCACCTCCATGGCCTCTCCCAACGTCGTCAATCTCGCGGCCAAACTATTCGCCCTCGATCCCTCGCTCACGCCCGAGCAAGTCATCAGCCTCATCAAACAGGGGGCAAGTTCCACGGACGATGGCCGGCGCCGGCTCATCGATGAGCGGCGGTCGGTGGCTCTGCTCGCGCAGCAGCGGAAATTGGCCGCCGGGCCGACCGCTTTGGCTTGGCGGGAACCGGCGGTCCCGATAACGTGCCCCGGTGATCGAATGGCTTGGTGACATGATGCGATTCTGGTGGGGACTCCTCTACTGGAATGCGCGCAAGAGCTTTTTCCGCTGGCGGGGCGGCCGGGGGCGCTGCCCCTGCCAGAACCCCAGCGATTCCGGCCGGGCTTTGGCGACGACCTGCGAAGCAGCGCAGGAGTGGGGCGTACCCGCCCGCTTCCGCCGCGTCTGCCCCCTGCTGGTCGATACGCCGGCCGGATTCCGCTGTTCGGTGGACACCAGGGACGTGCGGCCGTTCTGGGGCCGTGCCGGCGTTTACTTTCTTGGCGCCGCCGCCGCCGTCGGCCTCGCCGGCGCGCTGGCCGTGTTTGTCCTCCTTCGCCTGGTGGGTTATCCGATCTCGCCTCTGGCCGTGATCTGGCCGGCGCGCTGGCACGAACTGCGTCTGGCCCAGAGCGAGTATTTTGTTGCCAAAGCCCGGCGGGCGCTCGATGCGCAGCGGGTCGGCGAAGCCATCCTGTCCCTCGAGATCGCCTACCGGGACGATGCGCGCAACTACAACGCCGGTTTCCAGCTCGCGCAGTTAACCGCGATCGGCGAGCCCGAATTCGCCGACCCGGTCTTCGCGGCGTTGATGCGCGATTTCCCGGACCGGCGCGCGGCGACGAGCGAAGCCTGGTTCCGGCTCCTGCTCGTGCACGGGCGTTGCGCGCGCGCGGCCGAACTCGCCGCCGTCCGCCTGGTCGACGATGCGCCGCAGCGGCCGGTGTGGCTGCACGCCTTGTTCAACGCCACGCGCCACGGCGGCAACGACCAGCCGCTGCGCGACCTTCTCGCCCGGCAGGCGGCCAAGCTGGAGCCGATCGACATCGCCTTGATCAATTCCGAACTCCTGATCCGGCAGGGCCAGGGTTTGGAATTGCTCCCCGGGTTGACCACCGAGCTGCCGCCCTCCGCCGGGCTCTACGCACCCTTTTTCCAGGTGAGCCGGCTGGACTCGCTGGGGCGCCACGCCGAGGCGCTCGCGCTGCTTGATCGCTACGCCGCGGCCCACCGGGTGGCGGGCGCCGACGAGTTTCAACTTCGGCTCAACATTCTGGCGGGCCTCGGACGGCAGGATCTTCTGCGCGCGCGCTTCGCGCAATCCCCCCTCAATGCTCGCGAGCTCGAGCTCATCTCCATTCACCTCGTGCGCCATCCCGATCCGGTCACCGTGGCCGCCCTGGGCGCGTGCCTGCAACGCTCCAATCTGCCGGCCAACGGCTCGACGTATGCCGGCTACACGGCGTTTCTGGCCGCCTGTGGGGTGGCGGGCGACTGGGATCAAATGCACGCCGCGGCGGGCGCCCTGCGGCAGATTGCCGCAACCCGGGTGTCCCGCTTTGATGCCATCGAGGCGTTTTTCCGGCAGAAACCGGGGGCCCGGATTGAGACACTCCTCCCCCTGCTGCCTGCGTCGTCGCTCGATCTTATTTACGCCCTCTATGATCGTTACGACGAAAGACATCCAGAAGTGTTGAACAAAACCGCTGGCGCAGCGTCGTCGTGAAGAGTGGGGCGATTGGGGTCGGGGAAGGCCTGCGGGGTCGTTGTTTGTCTCAATCCAAGAAGTCCACGATTCCCGATTAAAATCTCCTGCGGCTCAACCAGTTGCTCATGTTGCCCCGCCTCGCCCGACCACGCTAAAGAAATGCCGGCGCTGCCAACGCCGGTTGGCGGTGGGGGCGGGTCGCGATCAGGCCGACCTTGCCGAGGGGGCGTGCGCACCCGTTCTGATGGCCCTCCTACGGTGCGTCTTTCTTCAGCGCCCGCCCAGCTGGGAAAAACAACGCTGCGCGGTAGGTTTTACAGCGATTTCACCAATTTCAGTCGCATTTCTTTTGCGAGAGGAAGCTTGGATCGCTATTAACCATTAAATCGAAGTGCCGACAAACACGCCAACCTTTCCGCACAGGGACTCGCGAAGAAACACGGGAAGTCAGCCGTTTGTCCGCGGCCGGGCTGGCGCGCTGATCACCTTGATCCTGGCCTTCTTGCTGCCGATCATACTCCGCGCCCAGACCACGCTTTATTGGGATACCAACGGAACGGCCACTGGGGCGACCAACGGAACGACCGCGAATGGAACCTGGGGCACGGACGATTACTGGAACACCAACAGCGGTGGCATAATTACGATCCCTGGCGCTTGGATAAGCGGGGATATCGCTGAATTTGCCGCCGGCACTAACACGATTGCGGCGAGCACAGTCACCGTCAACGGTACGATCGCAAGTGTCGCAGGTTTGGTCTTCGATAATGGGGAGGGGCCCTTTACACTCTCTGGCGGAACACTGACGCTGATCGGGACGCCATCGATTGAAGTCGATGCGACCGCCGCCACCATATCTTCTGCCTTGGCCGGCACCGTTGGTTTTACCAAGACGGGAACCGGAATGCTTGTTCTCTCTGGTGCCAACACCTACACCGGGGCCACCACGATCAACTCAGGCGTCCTCAGTCTTCAAAACGGGGGCGCATTGGGCACGGCATCCAACGCGTCCAGCACCACCGTCGCCAGCGGGGCAGTGCTGCAACTGGCGAACAACATTACCACAACTAACACGGGCACCCTGGTGCTCACCGGAGCAGGGATGGGCTCGGGCGCGTTGCAGAGCGTCAGCGGAAACAACACTTGGGACGGCAGCATGGCGCTCGCCTCGAACGCCACGATCTTCTCCGGAACCGCCGGCAACACCCTCTTCATCGATGATAATTACGTCAGCGCACAAACCGTAACCCTGGGGAACAACACCCTCACTGTCGACGGTCCTGGCGATACGTGGTTTAATGCCAATGTCGGCGTGGTCGGAGACACTGGGGGGCTCATCAAGAACGGAACCGGGACACTCACTCTTTACGGATACAACTCCTTCTACACGGGAGCCACCACGGTCAACGCTGGGTCCCTGGAACTCGTGGTTGGACCACTTTCGCCGGGCTGGTATGGCATTAACGGATCGCTGACGATTGGCACCGGGCCGTCCAATCCAGCCCAGGCTGGCACGGTCAAAGTTGACATTTGGTCGAATAGTTACACTGACCAGATCTCACCCACCTCCGCCGTCACGATCAACTCTGATGGTATCCTCAACGTGGGGGCATCCACCGGCATGGGGTCTCTCACACTCAACGGCGGGCAGGTGAGCATCTCAAGCGGACAAACGGTTACCGCCAATGGCGACATCACCTCCAACGTGAACAGCGCCCATGAAACGTCCTTGATCTCGGGCGGCACGCTCAACCTCACCACGGGCAACATTAATGTGGCCCGGGATCCAACCCTTACCAGTGACCTGACCATCTCCAGCGTCATTGGCGGGACCACCGATCTTAACAAGAACGGGAATGGCATCCTGACCCTTTCCGGGGGCAACGCCTACACGGGAAATACCAACATCAATTCGGGAACACTCGCGCTCGGTGGGGCCAATGTGCTTCCCACCAAGACCGCAGTGACGGTCGCCAGCGGAGCCACCCTCAACCTCAACAACTATGCCACCAAGGTCGACTCGCTCGCAGGCTCGGGCAACGTCATCCTGGGCAGCGGCACCCTGAATGTCGCTGGCGATACCTCCACGACCTTTTCCGGCTCATTCAGCAGCACCGACACGGGCACGTTCGAGAAAAGCGGCACCGGCACCCTCACCTTTGGGGCGGGCATGAATGCCCCCAATGCCACCCTCCAACTCAGCGGCGGTACGCTCAACCTCGGGGGATTCAAGAGCACCTTTGGAATCCTCGACGTCACGGCCAACTCCATCATCGATTTCAACGGCAGCAGTGGCTCGGTCCTCGAGATCCTCAACTCCGTAATAATTGGCGCCGGCGCGATCCTGACGATCAATGACTGGGTCAACGGAGTGGACTATTTCTACAGCATCAACAATCCGGGCGCAACGGCTCTCAGCCAGATCACCTTCACCGGCTTTGCCGGCGACCCGACCAAGTGGCAGTCCCTCGACACCCAGATTACGCCGGTCCCGGAGCCCGCATCCTACGGCGCCCTGATGCTCGGACTGAGCACTTTGTTCGCGGGCTGGCGCCTCTATCGGCGGCGCGCCGCGTAGCGACGGCGGTGCTGTCACGGGGCGAAGTTACTCGATCTTCCGCCTTGGACCTTGCGGCGGGGGCGTTTTCCGCGATGCTCGCCTGATGGTCAAAATCGCGGGCAAATACGAAGGCGATCTGCATTGTCGGGCCACGCACGGCCCGTCCAACCGGACCCTGGAGACAGATGCGCCGGTGGACAATCAGGGGCGGGGCGAGGCTTTTTCGCCGACGGACCTCGTGGCAACCGCGCTCGGAACCTGCATTCTCACCACGATGGCGATCGCAGCGCGGCGCCTGGGCGTCGATCTCAAGGGCGCGCGCTTCGAGGTGACGAAGGAGATGTCAGCCGATCTTCCCCGGCGCATCGCCCGGCTGGCGGCGCAAGTCTGGATGCCGGTGCCGCGCAGCGCCGACCGGGACGGGTCGTTGGAACGCGCCGCGCACACATGTCCGGTGCACCAGAGCCTGCACCCGTCCGTCGACCAACCGGTGGTGATCCACTGGACGGAGTGACGGCCCGGAGGCGAGACGACGCTGGGGGTCTCCGCTTTCTTCCAGCCTGGCCGCGGCGGTCCGGTCGCGATTCCGCGCGCTTCAAGGCCCATCAAAGTACGGACGCACTTTGACTATTCCGACACCAGCGCTTCATTGCGGCTTTCGGCTGCTCAGCACGGCCGACCGCACAAGTCCAACCTCGCGCCTCAGTGATCAGGATGGCCAGCCGTCTTCCCCAATGAACTCCACGAAAACCGTATCCCTTGGCGAAGCCCTGGCGAGAACGCCGGCCCGATCCAACCCTGCGCGATTCCTTTATGCCGCGTTCGCCTCGCTGCTCTTGGTGGCCACGCTCGTCGGTTTTCAGCAGTTCTACCTCCACGGGAAAGCCTATCCCGGACGGGAGATCGTCCCGCAGGCAAAACTGCTGGTCATAGCCCATGGCGTGGCCATGTCCAGTTGGATCGTGCTCTTCGTGGTGCAGCCGCTGTTGATTGTCGGCGCCAACCGGCGTTTGCATATGGCGCTCGGGAAGATAGGTGCGGTGCTGGCAACCTGCATGGTGGTGCTGGGCCTGCGGGTGCCGATCGAAGTGACGCGCTACGGCCCGGAATTTCCGCTGTGGGGCCTGACTCGCCGGCAGTTTATGGCGGTCCCGATCTTCAGTATCTCGATGTTTGCCGTCTTCGTGGCGATTGGGATCTGGAATCGGCGGCGGCCAGACATCCATCGGCCGATGATGTTTCTGGCCACGCTCAGCATTGTGGCCGCAGCGATGGACCGGATCACCGCGCTTCCGCCCCTCTACGCCGACAGCGTCTGGGGCCGGGTTTTCGGTCCGTTTTTCCCTTCGTTGATCATCGGCGCATTGTTTCTCGTCGTGAAGTGGCTGCTGACCCGGTCGTTTGACCGTTATTTGGCGGCCGGCTATACCGCGCTCGTCGCCGTGAACGCGTTGACCCTGGTGGTGGCGCCCTCCGAGCCCTGGGGCCGGTTCGCCGCCTTCCTGGTCGGCTCGTGACGTCGGTCGCCGGCCGGCCGCCGAGGCAGAGCGGATCGCCCTGCAGCCGACAGTGGAGCGACCGGGCGCGGCATGTGCTTCCCCGGTTCCTTGGGGCGTGCCGCCTATTCACGGCCGGTGAACCGGTAGGTGGTGTCAAAGACGAGTTCGATATTCTTGCTCACCCGCACCCGGACCTTGAGCTTGCCTCGGTCGCCGGCGACTGCGTCCGAGACGGCCTGCCCCTCAACGTGACGGGCGGCACCCTTGCGATTGCTGGCGTGGCCCGTGAAATTGACCGCGGCGCCGCGCTCGAGTTGCTGCAGTTGTTCGTCGGAAATCTCGATCGAGAGGGTGCCCTGCTCGTTGAAGAAGAAAAAGGGGAATACCTTCGCCGTGTAGTCGGCCGTGTAAATGCCGTTGTGACGCGCGAACGGCAGCATGGTCATGCTGACACTGGCAATATAGACCGATGTTTCGGTGGGTTGCACCGTGACCTCGGCATAACGCCCGGAGGCGGCCGGCAACGGCGTCGCGGGCTCCCCGGCCGGCAGGACGGCCGTCAAAAGAAAGACTCCAAAACAAAGGAAAGCGGGGAACCGCATGCGCCCACAGTGGAAAGCCCCTTCCAGCCCGGCAACCATCTTTCTATTTGCCCCGGCCGCAGCGCCTAGAATGATAAGCCGCGCGTATGGCCAAGAATCCTCAAGCCACGTGGGGCGGACGCTTTTCGGCGGAACCCTCCGCGTTGATGCTGAAGTTCAGCGAATCCGTGTCGTTCGACCGGCGGCTGGCCGTGTTCGATATTCAAGGGAGCCGGGCGCATGCCGCCATGCTGGCGCACGCCGGGCTGATCTCGCCGGCGGAGCGCGACGCGATCCGGACGGGGCTCGAGCAATTGCAGCGCGAGATCGAAGCCGGCGGATTCGGGTGGGACACCGCGCTCGAGGACGTGCATATGAACATCGAGCAGGCGCTCACGAAACGCGTGCCGGCGGCGGCCAAGCTCCACACGGCGCGCAGCCGGAACGACCAGGTGGCGGTGGATATGCGGCTGTTCTTCAAGCAGGCGTGCGCCGAGGTCCAGGCGAAGATTCGCGGCGCGGCCTGGGCGATCCTCGCGACGGCGGAGGCGAACGCCGACTTGCTCATCCCGGGCTATACGCACCTCCAGCGGGCGCAGCCCGTGCCCCTGGCGCACCATTTGCTGGCCTGGATGGAGATGGTGGAGCGCGATGCCGGGCGATTCGCGGTGGTGGCGGACCACGCCAACTGGTGTCCTCTCGGATCGGGCGCCATCGCGGGAACCACGCTGCCCATCGACCGCGAATTCACGGCGCGCGCCCTGGGCTTCGTCGACGCCCGCGGGCGGGCGCGGGTGACGCAGAATTCCATGGACGCCGTGGCGGACCGGGACGTCTTCCTCGAGTTTGCCGCCGCGTGCGCGATTGCCGGCGGGCACCTGTCCCGCCTCGCCGAGGATCTCGTGCTGTGGTCGAGCGCGGAATTCGGGTTCGTCTCGCTGCCCGAGGCGTTTTCCACCGGTTCGTCGCTGATGCCGCAGAAGAAGAACCCCGATGCCTGCGAGCTGTTGCGCGGCAAGTCGGCGCGCTTGCAGGGAAACCTGCAGACCCTGCTGACGCTCGTGAAGGGTCTTCCGCTCACCTACAACCGTGACCTGCAGGAGGACAAGCCGCCGGTGTTTGACAGCTTCGACCAAGTCGCGCTCTGCTTCGACGTGCTCGCCGGAGTGGTGGCGGGCCTGAAGGTGAACCCGGCGCGCTGCGCGGCGGCGGTGGCCGACCCGGCGCTGCTGGCGACGGATCTGGCGGAGTATCTCGTCAAGCGGGGGGTTCCGTTTCGCGAGGCGCACCATGCGGTGGGCGCCGTGGTCCGCCTGGCGGAGGCGCACGCGGTCGGCCTTGATGCGCTGACGCTCGGACAGGTTCAGTCGGTGCATGCCGCGTTTGCGGCCGACTGGACGAACGTGTTCGATCTCCGGCGCGCCATGGCCGCGCGGTCCGGCGTGGGGATGCCGGGACCGGCGCAGGTGCGGCGGCAGCTGGCGCGCTGGCGCAGGGCGCTGGCCGACTGAGTTCCGGCATGTCCACCATCCGCATCCTGTCCGACCGCGTAGCCAACCAGATCGCCGCGGGCGAGGTCATCGAACGGCCCGCCGCCGTGGTCAAGGAACTGGTGGAGAACAGCCTTGATGCCGGCGCCACCCGGATTGAGGTCGAGTTTCGCAGCGGGGGCCGCGCCTACATCCGGGTGGAGGACAACGGCAGCGGCATGACCCGCGACGACGCACTGCTGTCGCTGGAGCGGCACGCGACGAGCAAGATCGCCGAGACGGCGGACCTCGACCAGCTGGCCACGTTTGGATTTCGCGGCGAGGCCCTGCCGTCCATCGCGAGTGTGGCGCGATTTGAACTGCAGACGTTATCCGCGGGAGAGGAGGCGGGCACGGAGATCCTCATCAATGGCGGCAAGTTCGTGCATGTGCGGGACTGCGGCCGGCCGGCGGGCACGCGGATCATCGTCTCGCAGCTGTTCAACTCCGTGCCGGCCCGGCGCAAATTCCTCAAGAGCGACGCCACGGAGAGCGCCCACATCATTCACTGCGTGCGGCTTTATGCGCTGTCCAGCCCGCAGGCGGCGTTCACCTTGATCGAGGACGGCCGCGCCATTTTTCGCTCCCCGGAGTGCCACACGACCGCGGAGCGGGTGGCGGAGATTTTCGGCCGGCAGATCGCGGACGCAATGCTCCCGCTCGAGGCGGCGGACGCGGGGCTGGCCTTGCGCGGCTTGATCAGCCGGCCCGGGGTGGGGCGGGCCACGCGCCACGAGATGATCACCTATGTGAACCGCCGGCCGGTGGACAGCCGGACGCTCAGCTACGCCCTGATCGAAAGCTACCATGAACTGGTGCCCAAGGGACGTTATCCGCTGGCCTTTCTCTTTCTCGAACTCGATCCGGCCGCGGTCGATGTGAACGTTCATCCGGCGAAACGCGAGGTGCGGTTTCGCAACGAGTCGCAGGTGCGCGCGTTTGTCATCCGGGCGGTGCTGGACCGCCTGCGGGAGTTGGGGGCAACGGTCCCGGCCGGTGCGCCGGGGCCGGGCGATGAAGCTGCGCGCGTCGGGGCGCCCGCGGGAGTGGCGCCGGGGCCGGGCACGCCGCCGGAGTCTCGCATGGCGGCTCCGTTTCCGGCCTACCGGCCGCCCTTGGCCGCAATGGTTCCAGCGGCGCCGGCCGCGGCTGGCGTGACCGTCGGGACGGCAATGCGCAACGAAGCGCTCCGGGCAAAGGCCGGCTGGCGTTACGTGGGCCTGGTCCACGGCGTTTATGCGCTCTTTGAGACTGAGGCCGGCATGGTGCTGCTGGACCGGCGCGCGGCGCACGAGCGCGTCTGGTACGAGCGCCTGCGCGCCCAGTTTGCCGCGGCGCGCGCGGCCACCCAGCGTCTCCTGCTGCCGGTCCCGGTGGAACTCGATGCGATCATGACGGCGCTGCTGCTCGACCGGCTGGAGTTCCTGCAGGGTCACGGCTTCGAGATCGTGGAGTTCGGCCGCAACTTTTTCCGCGTTGAAGGGGTGCCCGAATGGATGGACCCCGCCGATGCCGAGGCGTTTCTGCGCGATGTGCTGGGCGCCCTGCGCGAGGGGCGGCTGACCGCGAAGGACCTCGATCTGGCGCGCGACGAACTGGCCCGACTCGCCGCGCTGCGAGCGGTGCGCCTGCCGGATGGCACCAGCGAGGCGGAAATGCAGGCGTTGGTCGCCCAGCTCTTCTCCTGCCGGCAGCCATTGGCCAACCCCACGGGCAAGCCGACCTTCATTGAATTGAGTCATAGCGAGTTGGCGCGGCGTTTTCAAAAATAACGCCGTGTCACGCTGGCGGGCCGGTCGGTTGGCACAAGGCTCGCTGGGCAAATCCATCCTTCCGGCCATGCCTGCTCCCACCACACCAAAACCGAAAAACGCCCCGCTCTCCCAAGCCCAACCGGCCGTTGCCGCCGCCGGCCCGGACCCGCTCGTGATCAAGCAGGCCATACTACGGCACTTGAAATACACGCTGGCGCGGGATCCGGGTTCGGCCACGGTGCGCGACTGGTGGATCTCGACGGCGATGGCCGTGCGGGACCACATTCTGTCGCGATTCCTGGCCACCCAGGCGGTGCACAATGAAAACAACGTGCGCCGGGTCTATTATTTTTCGCTGGAGTATCTCATGGGCCGCTTGCTGGAGGCCAATCTTCATAACACCGGGCTGTCGGAAACCGTGGTCGCGGCATTGCGGGATCTCGGCCTGGACTTCGCGACGCTGCGCGATGCCGAGGAAGACATGGGGCTGGGGAACGGCGGACTCGGTCGTCTCGCGGCGTGCTTCCTGGATTCGCTCGCGACGCACGACTATCCGGCCATCGGCTACGGCATCCATTACGAATATGGCCTGTTCAAGCAGGAGTTCGTCAATGGCCAGCAGGTGGAGCACCCGGACAATTGGATCATCTTTGGCGATCCGTGGGAGCTCGTCCGCCCCGAATACACGCAGCGCATCCAGCTTTACGGTCAGGTGGAGCAGGTCTCCGACGGGTCGGGCAAGGCGCGGTCGCGCTGGACCAACACCAAGACGGTGCTCGGGGTGCCCTACGACATTCCCATCGCCGGCTACGGCACGAAGACCGTGAATTTCCTCCGCCTCTGGGCGTCCAAATCCACGGAGGAGTTCGACCTCGCGACCTTCAATCAGGGCGGTTACGTCGAGGCCGTGAGGGAGAAGGCGGTGGGGGAGACGATCTCCAAGGTTTTGTACCCGAACGACAAGACGGAGAACGGGAGGGAACTGCGCCTGGTGCAGCAGTACTTCTTCGTCACCTGCTCGCTCCGGGACATCATCCGCCGCCACCGCAAACAGCCGGCAAATTCCTGGGACAACTTCGCGGACAAGGTTGCCATCCAACTCAACGACACGCATCCGGCCATCGCCATCGTGGAGTTGTTGCGCATCCTGGTCGACGAGGACGGTCTGCCGTGGGAGCAGGCCTGGCAGATCGTCACGCGGACGTTCAGCTACACCAACCACACGCTGCTGCCGGAGGCGCTCGAACGATGGAGTGTGGCCCTGTTTCAGCGCGTCCTGCCGCGCCACCTTCAGATCATCTTTGAGATCAATGCGCAATTGATGGCGGCCTGCGAACGGAAGTGGCCGGGGGATAATGAGAAGAAGCGGGCCTGCTCCTTGATCGAGGAAAACGGCGACAAGATGGTGCGCATGTCGTACCTCTCCGTGGCGGCCTCGCACTCGGTCAACGGCGTCGCCGCGCTGCACACGCAGCTGCTGCGGCGTAATCTCTTCCCGGATTTCGACGCCCTGTTCCCGGGCAAATTCAACAACAAGACCAACGGGATCACGCCGCGCCGGTGGCTGCTGCAATGCAATCCGCGGCTGGCGCGGATGATCACGGGCCGGCTGGGCCCGGCGTGGGTGCGCGATCTCGAGCAACTCCGCCAGCTCGAAAAATGGGCGGACCATGCGGCCTTCCAGCAGGAATTCATGGCGATCAAGCGCGCCAACAAGCAGGATCTGGCGGCGGTGATCCGTGCCGAATGTGGAGGGCTGGAGGTTTCTCCGGATGCCATCTTCGACGTGCAGATCAAGCGGCTGCACGAATACAAGCGCCAGCATCTTAACCTGCTGCACATCCTCGCGCTCTATCGGCGCCTGCTGCAGAATCCGGCCCAGGAAATCGTTCCGCGGGTTTTCATTTTTGCCGCGAAGGCCGCCCCGGGTTACGACGTGGCCAAGAATATCATCAAGGCGATCAACGCGGTCGGCGCCTGCATCAACGCGGATGCGCGGATCAAAGGCCGGCTGAAGGTGGTGTTTCTGCCCAACTACCGGGTTTCGCTGGCCGAGAAGATCATTCCCGCCGCGGACGTCTCGGAGCAGATTTCCACGGCCGGCAAGGAGGCCTCCGGCACGGGAAACATGAAGCTCGCCCTGAACGGCGCGCTGACGGTCGGCACGCTCGACGGAGCCAATGTGGAGATTCGCGATGCGGTGGGCGGGGAGAACATCTTCATTTTCGGCCAAACGGTGGAGGAGATCGAAGCGCTCCGGCAGGCCGGGTACAACTCGTGGGACTGGTACCAGAAGGACGCCGAGCTGCGTTCGGTGGTCGACTGGCTGGGCTCGAATTATTTCACCTCCAAGGACCCGCCGGGCATGCTGTCACCGGTGCACCACAGCCTGCTGCAGGGGGGGGATCCGTTCATGGTGCTCGCCGATTTCCGCCGCTACAGCGAATGTCAGGCGGCCGTGGACACGGCTTACCGCGACCGCCGGCGCTGGGCGCGCATGGCCATCCTCAACACCGCCCGCGTCGGCCGGTTTTCAAGCGACCGGACGATTCGCGAATACGCCCGGGACATCTGGAAACTCGATCCCGTGCCGGTCAAGTGAGGTGGCGCCGGCGCGCCTTCCGGCCGGCCGGGGAAAGCGGCGGGGCGGTCGGAACGCGGGCTCAGCGGTTCGCCCGTGGTCGGAGGTGAATTCCCCGGATCGGGGCGGGGGGCCCCGCCCAGGGGCCGGTTCCCTGGACGGGCCGCGGATGATGTAGTGAAAGTCTAGATACGGTTCGGGCCCGGCCCGGCCGGCGGGTTCGGGCGGGACCGATCGGCGGGCCGGGGCGGCCGGTGGACGAGGATTCCGCCCCGGTGACATCGAGAAATAATCGCCGTAACGCGTTCGTATTAGCCAACAAACGAATTGAGGCCGGCCAGAATCAAATAGGGCTTGATTCAAGACTGCAGGTTTCCATTGTCGCCCTCCCTTCTTCCAACGTCCCGCGAGCAATGGGTGGGACGAAAGAAGCGACCACTAGCAAAGCAACCGTTCCTCTCCGGTAGCCAATCCGTTTTCGACGGAAAAAGGATTGACGGAGAAAAGGCTGGTTGTCTTAGTGGAAATCTTTCCCTCGGAGGGAAGAGTTCTTTGAGATTTACTTTGTGCGATTGATTGGGACCCCCAATCAACCTTAAACATTTAGAATACGCGTGTGAGAGCAATCTCACGCGCAGCGTAGTTCATGAATCACTAGGTTCTGAACTCTCTTTTCGGAGAGTTTGATCCTGGCTCAGAATGAACGCTGGCGGCGTGGTTAAGACATGCAAGTCGAACGGGCTTTCGTGAAGGGCAACCGGATCGAAAGCTAGTGGCGAACGGGTGCGTAACACGTGAACAATTTACCTGCGAATGGGGAATAGCTCGTCGAAAGGCGAATTAATACCGCATGTGGTTGGTGACCTCATGGTTGCCATACTAAAGCCGGGGACCGCAAGGCCTGGCGTTCGCAGAGGAGTTCGCGGCCTATCAGCTAGTTGGCGAGGTAACGGCTCACCAAGGCTAAGACGGGTAGCCGGTCTGAGAGGATGATCGGCCACACTGGAACTGAGACACGGTCCAGACACCTACGGGTGGCAGCAGTTTCGAATCATTCACAATGGGCGAAAGCCTGATGGTGCGACGCCGCGTGGGGGACGAAGGTCTTCGGACTGTAAACCCCTGTCACCGGGGAAGAAACGCTTTGAATTAATCGTTCAAAGCCTGACTTAACCCGGAGAGGAAGCAGTGGCTAACTCTGTGCCAGCAGCCGCGGTAATACAGAGACTGCAAGCGTTATTCGGATTCACTGGGCGTAAAGGGTGCGCAGGCGGCCAGGTGTGTCAGGTGTGAAAGCCCGAGGCTTAACCTCGGAATTGCGCCTGAAACTGCTTGGCTAGAGCATTGGAGAGGGTAGCGGAATTCACGGTGTAGCAGTGAAATGCGTAGATATCGTGAGGAACACCAGAGGCGAAGGCGGCTACCTGGACAATTGCTGACGCTCAGGCACGAAAGCGTGGGGAGCAAAAGGGATTAGATACCCCTGTAGTCCACGCCCTAAACGGT
>Ga0074045_10003368_pt1 | contig 14400 bp, 14 predicted proteins | sample BogForMeECP23OM2_FD_94442 | JGI IMG/M metagenome (GOLD analysis project Ga0074045, IMG submission 94442) | Bog forest soil microbial communities from Calvert Island, British Columbia, Canada - Bog Forest MetaG ECP23OM2 | ecosystem: Environmental > Terrestrial > Soil > Wetlands ... | reverse complement strand
TACGCCGAATTCGACGGCCAAGCGGCCAGCGAGTGCTCATAAAAGTGATAGAAGAATAGGCGACTTGGTTTATCCTCATAGCTCGTCGCAGGACGACGAGTAGCCAGCAGCCAACGACAGGAGTCCTACAACATGAGCGAAGAACTGACCGAATTGCACGAGCACGCCGAACACGCCCGCGAGCACCCCGATCTCGCGCCCGTCACGCTCACCATGGCCGTACTGGCCGTCCTGGTGGCAACCGTGTCGCTGTTGGGACACCGCACCCATACTGAAGAAATCATTCTGCAGAACAAGGTCACCGACCAGTGGGCCTATTACCAGGCCAAGAATATCCGCCTTCACACCGACGAATTATTCGCCGATCTGGCCGGCGTGGTCGCCTCCAAGGATGCTGAAGCCGCCGCCAAGCTTCACGAGAAAACGCACGCCGAAGCCGAACGCTATAAAGACGAGAAGAAGGAGCTCGAGGCCAAAGCCCACGAACTGGAGGGGGAATTTGCGGTCACGCACCGCAAAGCCGACCGCTTCGATCTGGGCGAAGTCTTCCTGGAGGTCGCCCTGGTGATCACCTCGATCACGCTGCTGTCGGGCCGCCGCATCTTCTGGCACCTTGGGCTATTGATGGCCGCTGCCGGCGTTCTGCTCGCCGCCTCTGCCTGGATCCTGCACTAGAAGCTGGCGACCTCCGTGAATGGGCATTCGCCGACACTCGGTTGCGGGGCTAAACGGGACTAACAGTGATCGTTTGGAGATGGAAAAATCATGAAGCACGCAAAGATGGTGGCGTTCCTCGCAGTTTTGCTCTTGGTCGCTATCACGATTTGGGCGCAAGAAAAGCAGACAAAGCGAGGGCCGCTGACGTTCCTGCTGGATTGCGCCAGCGGAGACTGTCCTCTGCTAAAAGGGGCGCCGCAGACCAGCGGCATGCGGGGTGGCTCCGTGAAACTGCAACCGGGGGAGAGCGTCGGTTGGCATTCCACAGGGGCGCACGAAGAAGCCCTGGTGATTCTGCAAGGAACGGGAGTGGCGAATATCGAAGGGCGCGCGGATGTGCCGGTGCACGAGAAGATGCTGGCATATATTCCGCCGGCTACGAAACACAACGTGACGAACACCGGGATGGAGTCACTCGAATATGTGTGGGTGGTAGCACCGATCGGTCAAGAATAATTCTGCCCTCGCCCGGCAGGGGACTCGTCCTGCCTATCACATCGACAATACGTCTGAGGACAAAGCGTCGGCTGGCGGTGCATGTCACCCAGACGAGTCGAGAATCGCTGACGACCATTCGTCGGCCGCGACTTCGCTCCGTCAGCACCATCGATGCACCGTGATCCGGACCTTTCTACCGTCCAACTTGTTGTAACTACGGGCCAGCAATCTCTCATCTACTCGCCAGCACTTCGGTACCCTGCATGCTGTGTGCTTTCAATCTCTCTGGCCGAAAAATTCAACAGAAGAGAAGACTGGACCAGCTGATGCTCCATAAATGTGCCAATCCCGCTTGCGGGGCACCCTTCCTCTCCCTTCGCCATGGCAAGCTCTTCCTGGCGGAAACCTTTTCCTCTGACGTCAGCCCGGTTTACAACGGCAACCAGCGGAAGCTCCACCGACGTGAACATTTCTGGCTGTGCGACGCCTGTGCCGCTCACTTCACGCTTCGTTTCGACAGCAACCTCGGAATGCTGACCGTCCCCCTCAGCGAGTCCGCGCATCCACGCTTCCTCTCCCGCGCCACTGGCAGCGCCAGTTGATGGTCAAAAGGGGACCCTGATGGATTATCCGCTCTCAAGACGCAGTCCTTGCGCGGTTTGCGGCATCGAAACCTTCCGCCACACGGGATGGTTCCTGGTCGTCGAGAACCGTTGGCTCGATCGTCTCAAAATCCTTTCCTGGCATTCCTCGCTCTCCACTCAGAAGGATATGAAGAGCGTCTGCTGTAGTCAGCATCTCAAAACCCTCATCGCCCACTGGCTAACCCAGGCCAGCCTTCGTCTTCCTCCAGCGCACTATCCGCCGCTGCCCATGGGCAGCGACCCGACTCTGGCCGACGTCGATCTTGGCCCCGACTCGGTGGGACGCCTGGTCGGCGAATTGGCGGTTCATCGCGAGTCTTTTTCCCGCGTCTGGTCAGGTTCCCCGGCGACGCTCGAATGCATTCTTGACGCCCTCATCACCATCGGAGCTGAAAATAAACGTCACGCACTGGAGTGCCAGCTCTTCAACCCACCACCCGAGTCCTCACACGGACTTTCGCTCCAACAAGGCGCCGGCAGGGTCTAGCTCTGCCGGCGCTCCCTCCACACTCGCCAATCTTTCTCCATGGCGTCGGCCATCGCCTGCGCCGCCCCCAGCAGCCAGTTTCCTTTTTGTCCGCGCAAGTCCTTCAGGATCGCCTTGCGCTTTTCTTCCGTTCCCACATGGATATTCGCCGTCTCACTCCCCATCGCCTCCAGCAGGCGGCACTCACCCCGGTTGGTCGCCAGCGCGTCTAATTCGATGCGCGAGCAATGCGGCGACAGCCGGCGCACAATCCAGTGCCCCCGCATCTGCACATAGGGGTCGGGACAACGCATGGCCCGCCGCAGAATCGCCCCATACAGAATCTCCGCTGGCGATCGCTTCGGGCTCACGTACAGCAACGCCGAGGGCAGCAAGGCTTTCGCTTCCCGCGCCACTCGCCCGCCGTTCCAATCCGCGATCGCCACCAGTCGAGTCCGCCCCAGGCTTCCGAGGCCGGCCCTTCGACGTATCAGCCGGTAGCTCATGCCCGGCGCCGGCAGCATGTGCTCGAGCGCCTCGCGCGCGCTCTCCGGTATCTCTCCTCTCGCTGTCTCATTCGCGTCCATCTTCTTCCAGAACACCACCGGATCGCGCAGCCTGCTCTCCGCGATGGCGCGCAACCACGCATGGCGCTCCTCCAACACAAACGGACACCCGCCGTCGTCCATGGCGCGCTCGTATCCCTCCAAGATCGCCGCCGCCGCATCTTTCGGCTTCATGGTCAAACTCTCTGTCCTGGCCGCCAGCAAAGCGCTGGTTGCCAGCCGCACGAGGTCCATCGTGTAGGGATAGAGACACGCTTCATCGAAGTCATTCACTCCCCATACCAGCCGCCCGTCGGTGTCGCGCCAGGTGCCAAAGTTCTCTACGTGCAGATCGCCCACGGACAAAATATGAGGCGCCCGAACCAGGTCCGCGCAGACCTCGGGCCACACCTGCACCCAGCGGTAGAATGTTGCCCGAAAAAATGGGAAAACAGCCGTCGCCATCTGCTCGTGCTTGAAGCGCAGATCGGGCTCGACGATTTGGATGTGTTGCCTCAGCCAGTCCTCGTACTTCTTTGTGGCTTTAAAAATGTTCATGCCCGGCTAACAATAAGAAGGTGGCGGTACCCTGTCAAGGCAGTTACCAGCAACCGTTCACCAGGTAAAGCGAGGATTTGAGAACTCCCTGGGGGGCCTGCCGCCGATCGCGGCTCTCACCCCGCTCATCGTCCGACGTTGTCATCGAGGAATTTGAAGACGTCCGGCTCCCATTGAGGGATGGCCAAGTAGAGTAAATTGTGCCCATCGTCCGTTGATTGACCGACCGGCGGGTAGATCTTTAGGAGATGGCGCTTGTGGAGGCGATCAAGCTCGGCCGCGAGAGCAGTGCCCGCAGCTGTGCTGTAGTCGTTGGCGGCTTGGATGAGCATGATCGGGGCGGATATCTTGCGGACTGCCGTTAGCAGACGCTCGCGGAGCTCGGGCGAGCGTTCCCAAGAATTAGCGGCAGCCCCGAAGGTCACGACGGCGCGAACGGCGCCATCGCGCTCGGCAGCGAGCAGCGTGAGCTGGCCACCGAAAGAGTGCCCTGCGATGGCGATGCGCTTGCCGTCGACTCCGGGCACAGTCTTCAGGAAAGACAGCGCGGCGATAACATCGTCGAGCTGATCCGTGGTCTCCAGAATAAACTGCAGGTGTTGACGAGCTTCTTTTCCCTTGGCCGCTTCCTCGCGCTGGAGCACATCCTGCATGAAGGGAGCTTGATCTGCGGAAAGGCCTTGCCCCCGACGGAACAGATAGAGGAACGCGTAGCCGTGTTTGAGGAACAGCGGCGCGAGTTTCTCAGCTGCCTCGGATATCGGCATTCCCGCGGTAGTCGCGGCATCCACTCCTCCCGAACCATGATTGAACAGCACCGCCGGAAATGGACCGGGCCCCGACGGTTTCCAGAGGAAGACTTTGAGATGAAGCTCGCCACTGGAAATTTCAACGGTTTGCTGGGCGGCTGGCAGTGAGGACTGACCTGTTGCCACGCGCGCAATAGTCAAAGCCACTACGTAGACGAATAGGCTTCTCATCAGTGTCGCAATACCTCAGGCTGCTCACTCTAAAGGAGACTTGAAGTCCAGACAAGGAACCTCACGTGACCGTCAGGTGCATTCGCACTCTCTCCTGTTATGATTTGCGGCGCTCATGTTTCTACGTTCTTATCTGCTTGCGTGCGAACGGGAGACGGCAGTTGCCGAACTGCTCCACCCCGTCAAGCCAACACCGCGCTTGACGGGAGCCCCGGTGCGCTCGACCGGACAGCCGAGGGCGGCTGTCCCTACGCGACTCGCGAGAGGCTTCGCCATCCTCGCCACGCTCGCAATTCCCTCGAGCCTTGGCGCGCTGCCCGCTCCTAAGATGCCGCCCGCTCCGGACACCCCTCGCATGGTGCAGCAATCGATTCCCATGCCTGACGGCATTAATCTCTCCGCCACTCTCTACATCCCGGACAACGCCAAGCCCGGAGAAAAATTCCCCGCCCTGCTTGAATATCTCCCATACCGCAAAGACGACGCCACCGCCGACCGCGACTATCCCATCCACTCCTGGTTCGCCGCCCACGGATACGTCAGCGTCCGTGTCGATATCCGCGGCTTTGGATCGAGCGAAGGCACGCCCACCGACCGCGAATATTCCGAGCAGGAACAACGCGACGGCGAGCAAGTCATCGCCTGGTTAGCCACTCAACCCTGGTCGACTGGCAAGGTAGGAATGTTCGGCATTTCCTGGGGCGGCTTCAACTCCATCCAGATGGCCATGCGACATCCGCCCGCGCTAAAGGCCATCCTCGCCGTCGATGCCACCGAACAGCTTTTCCACGACGACATCCATTACATCGACGGCATGATGCACTTCGACGAGTTCGAACTCAACATGGATCTTGCGCCCTCCATGCCCGGGGCTCCCGACTACTCGCTCGACGAAAAAGTCCTCGGCCCGCGTTTCGAATCGGCGCCATGGTCCCTGCTCTATCTGAAGCATCAGCGCGATGGCCAGTTCTGGCACGCGCCCGTCCGCCCACTAAGCGAAATCAAAATTCCGTGCTTTTTAATCGGAGGACTGCTCGACGGCTACCGCGATTCCGTCCCGCGCATGTTCGAGCAAGTCAAAGCGCCGCTGAAAGCCATCATTGGCCCATGGAATCACACGTTCCCTAACGACGCCGAACCCGGTCCTCAAATCGAATGGCGGGACCAGGCGCTCCGCTGGTGGGATTACTGGCTAAAGAACCGCAACACCGGAATCATGGAAGAACCGCCGCTCTCCATTTATATGCAGGACTGGCACGCCCCCGATCCTCACCTCAAAACCGTTCCCGGAAAATGGCGCGGCGAAATTGGCTGGCCCCCAAGAAACGTTGCCAACACAACGCTCTATCTCTACGACGCCCACGTCCTTTCCACCGACCCCGCCAAGCCCGCCGTCCACCAACTCCGCTACATTCCATCCGTTGGCGTGGAAGCTGGATTCTGGTGGGGAGAATTGCTGACCGATCAGCGCCCCGTCGACGCCTTCAGCCTTGTCTACGATTCTGCTCCGCTTAAAACGGACCTCACCATGCTCGGACGCCCGCACGCGCTGCTCCAGGCAAGTTCGTCCGCCCCGCAAGCCGACTGGTTCGCCCGACTCTCCGATGTGGCTCCCGACGGCACCGTCACCCAAGTTACGGGAGCTGGGCTCAACGGCGCCCAGCGCGACTCAGCTTCCGAACCTCAAGACTTAGTGCCCAGCCAGACCTACCCGCTCGATATCGAAATGCATCTTGCCACATGGACGTTCCCCAAGGGACATTGCATTCGCCTGGCAGTCTCGAACGCGTTGTGGCCCATGGTCTGGCCGACCCCTTATTCGATGACGACCACTCTTCAACTCGGCGGGGATCACGGATCGCGCCTGACCCTGCCGCTCGTCCCACCCTCGATGTATGCCGCACCCCAATTTGCGCCTCCCGAACCGTCCGAACAACGCAGCGACGTGCAGTCCGCAGGCTTTCCCTGGCCAGGCGATTGGAAGACCGAGCGCGACGAACTCAATGGAAAAACAAAAGTGACCTGGACCGGAAAGTCCGAAGAAACCTATCCCTGGGGCAAGGAGACCGACTTCGAAGGCATAACCTATCTGGCCGACGATAACCATCCCGAGACCACTTCCGTCCAGGCCGAAGCGGAAATCGCCATGGCCCTCAAGCAACAAACGCTAATTTGGCAAGGCCATTTGACGTTGACCAGCGACGCGCAAAACTTCTACTACAAATACACCCGCCAACTATTCAAGGACGGCCAGCCGATCAAGCAGAAAACGTGGCAGGAAACGATTCCGAGAGACCACCAGTAAAATCCCATAGCAGTCACGAGCGCTAAGAGCGAATTCGTGCTGTTACTTCGGTGACCTTTCGGGCATTCTGGATAACGTTTACGCTGACTACGTGAAGGAGTCATCGATGCGACCCCCCATTGCAACCGCGCTCCGGGCGCGCCTTTCCGGAGGGACTGTCCTAGGAACGATTGTCTTAGGAGTACTCATCTTTGGAATGATCGTCTTTTCGCCGTCTTTTTCTCTTGCCCAAGAACCGTCGGAGCGGAAGATAGTAAGCAGAGTGGTCCCGGAGTATCCCGAGTTGGCGCGAAAAATGCAAATCACCGGGACCGTCAGGGTGGAAGCAACGGTTGCGCCCAACGGAAAGGCGAAGTCCACTCAGGTGGTTGGCGGCAGTCCTGTACTGGTAAGAGCTGCGGTCGGTGCTATAGAAAAATGGAAGTGGGCTCCGGCGCCGCAGGAAACCAAGGAACTCATAGAACTCAACTTTCATCCCTAACTTTCATCCCTAGCCGGCCGCGGTGGAAGTGCGGCAGGGATCAGGGCATCGCCTTCTAGCCAGCGAACGCCCATTGCCCCAGACCACTCTTTAAATCCGCCGCCAGCAACCGATGAAACAACTGTTCTCCGGCTTCCCGACGCACCGAGAGCCGCCCTGCGCCATAAGCCCGCGACTTCAGTCCTCTCTGCACCGACTCGCAAATCCCCAAATCCTCATCCTGGACGCGATTCCCCACCGCGACACTTGACTCGTTGTAAGCGCGCGCCGCCTCGCTCACGTCATTGAAATAGAAATCAAAAATCACACGGCAATGATCCACATCAATCGGAATCACCAGATTCGTATCCAGATATCCCTCGTAGCAGTTGAACATGAAATTCGGATGCAGCCAGAAATACCAGGCTCGATCGCCCTTGCGTGTCGTGGCGGTGGCTGCGTCCTCGTCCGAACTCACCATCGGACTAGACTGCAGACAATACCGGTCCTCGTTCTCGATCGTGTACTGCTTGTAATGCAAAACCGAATTAAGTCCCTTGTGTAAATGCGGCACGTGATATCCGCCATCCAGATAGTTATCGACAAACACTTTCCAGTTACAGTGGATATCGTAAGTCTTGCTCGTGAAGTAATGCAGCTTACTCAGCCCCAGCGGAGCCACGCGCTTCACCAACCCGCCAAGAAACTCAGCCAGCGGCGCCGCCTGCGCATCCAGATTTACAAACACGAACTGCTCCCACGTATCCACTTTTACCGGAACCAGTCCATGGTCCTTGCGTTCGAAGTTCTTCACCCCATCGAACTCCGGCATTCCTTTGAGCGCTCCATCCAACCCGTAATTCCATCCGTGATAAGGACAATGCAAAATCGACGCCTGCCCACACGGCTCCGTCACCACCGCCGCCGCATGATGCCGGCACACGTTATAAAACGCGCGCAACACACCATCATTTCCGCGCACCGCGACCAGCGGTTCTCCCGCGACCGTTGCCGTCACAAACTGTCCCGGCTTTTCCACCTGGTCCACTCGCCCCATCACTTGCCACGTCCGCGAGAAAACCGTCTGCCGTTCCAGTTCCGCAATCCGCGCATCCACATACCACGGCGCCGGAATCGTCGACGCTTCCGGCAACGGCGCCGCCTCGTCATAACTCGCAACAATCTGCTCCACCGTCATCCCGTCCCTCATACTTTTTTTAGCGTTGCCTGTGCTCTCTCCGAACCAACCGCTCGCCGCAACAGTTCCACAAATTGCTCAATGCGCGCTTCTTTCTCTTCCGGAACCGGTCCCGTCTTCCGGAATAGACCCGGATCCAACTCCTCGGTCAAGAGCGCGTCCTGAAACCGGTCGATGGTCCATTCCAGGATCGATCCGATCATGTCCACATCCAGATCCGGCCGCAGTTCTCCGCGTTTGACTCCGAAGGCCACAAAGTCGCGCCATCCATAAGGATCTTCCGCTACCAGAAACCGGTTGATCTCCCTCCGTAGCGCCAGATCCGCCCCGTAATTACCAATCAGATAAATTCGGTACGATGCCCAGTTATCCCGCACCATATTCTCCGTGCGTCCCAGCCAGTACCGCAGTACTTCAAAAAATCCCCGCTCCTGCGCCGCCGCCGGAGCGTGCATATACTTAGGAAACGACTGCACCGCCTTCTTATAGGCCTCGAAGAACAATCCGTCCTTGCTCTTGAAGTGCTGGAAAACCGATCCCTTCGCGATGCCCAACTGCTCGGCAATATCTTCCACTCGAGCCCCACTATACCCACGCTCCGCAAAATGCCTGATTGCCACCTCCACAATCCGCGCCCGTTTCGCTTCCGAACGTGGACGCGGTTTGCCGTCCCGCCTCATCTGCGTCGGTTTCGCCAGACTACTGGTAATTCCTTCCATGGCCCAACTCCCATTCATATTTTGACTATCAGTCAACATAAGATACAGTACTGCGAAACCATTATTCAATCGTTTTTTGCAGGGGTTTGGCTGGTTTCTTCGATCCGAGTGTTTCCGCCTTTTGACCATTGGTCATCCATAAATCCGGCCCCCCTGCCATCGCGCTGTGTCCAGTTGAGTTCGCGGCGTAGATCCTAACCACAGGGGATACAGAGATACACAGGGGAGGACCCTTGGTTATATTTAAGGATGAAGAGGAAACCCTGAGGCTGCACAAAGTGGAGGGAGATTCCCAATGTCCGAAACCGCTGAACAATATACGCAACGCATCCTGGCCAACGCCCAGGGACAAGATCCGATTAAAGTCCAAACCGCGACTAACAAAAAGATGGCTCGCCTGATCAAGGGCGTTCCCACCGTCAAACTGCGCAAGCGCCCAGCACCCGAGAAGTGGTCGGTCGCCGAAATTCTCGCCCACCTCGCCGACGTCGAGATCGCAGTGGGGTGGCGCATGCGCTCCATTCTCGGAGCCCCCGGAACACCGGTTCAAGCCTATGATCAGAACGCCTGGGTCATTGCCGGACACTACGAAAAACGCGATCCGCGCAAATCCATCGAACTGCACCGCGTGGTGCGCGAAGCAAATCTCGCGCTCCTCAAGTCGCTTTCTCCCGATCAGTGGAAGCACTACGGCCATCACGCCGAGCGCGGCCAGGAATCCATTGAGCACATGGTCCGATTGGTCGCCGGACACGATGTCAACCATCTCGGGCAAATCGAGCGCATCCTGACCCCGAAAAAATGACGGCAGTCGCCACGAACTACATGCAAACAAAAAAATGCGGAAAGCATCACGCTTCCCGCATCGATTCCAAAATACTCACTAATTATTTCTGTGTAAACGGCAGCCCCGGCAGCGTTTCCGTGTGCTCGGACTTGACCGCACTCAGCAGGCTCGGATCCAACCCCAACGCTTTCACGATGGTTGGAGCAATCTGGCGCGTCTCGACCTGATCGTTAAACGTTGAAGGTTTGTAGCTCGGGTTCGAAACAATCAGCAGGACGTTCCGGTCGTCATAGGCAAAGCCGCCATGCTCGGAAACTTTGGCCGTGCCCCCGGTATAGATAACGCCAACATTCGGAGCCACGATGATGTCGGGAGTCCGAGAATCGGTGAGCGGATTGTTGAATTGCAGCGTGAGCGAGGGACCAGCGAAAATCTCCCCCTGCCCAAACAGGTCTTCATTCGCGGACATGCCCAATATGCTGGCAAAGCTCTGCGTCTGGCTCTGATCAGTCAGCCAGAGCATCGAGATATCATCCTCGTCGGCTTGCGCGACCGGCATTCCGGGCCCCACTCCGCCCGGTGAAAGAATCTGCGATGGCGGTTCATCCGTAGCCACATCTCCTGGAATCCGCAGCACCCGACTTGGATCAATTGGCGACTGTCCGTGCTTGGCCGATACGATGATCAGCGTCGAGTCCAGCAGCCCTTGCTTCTTTAACTCCGCAACCATTTGGCCAACCGCGCCATCCACGTACTGGATCTCGTCGAACAATGAATTACTCGGCGTTCCCAGAACGTCGACATAACCGCCCGTCAGGCCGAGCGATTTTTCCACCAGCTTCTCACCCACGCTCACTGCCTGGAAGTTCATGCCGAAGATATTCGGCACTGGCGCGGAAACGCTTCCATCGTGCGTCTTGCCGTCAATCCAGTTCAGCACTGCCTGCACCTTGAACTGGTCGTAGCACCGGATGTTCTGGAAACTGTCCGTCCATGCGTTCGTCGACTGCGCCGCACCGGGATCGGGAAGCGGTTTGCAACCCTGCACGGTAGGTATCGGCACTGGAATCGAATTGATTTCCGGCGACCACAAATCATCCACGCCATCGCCACTCGGCCCATTGGTAAAGTCATAAGACGGATGCTTGTCCGACCACGCAGTGTAACCACCAGCGTTCTTCACCACATTGAAGATCGTGTTATCGCGGAGGTAGGTGTGCGGATATACCGGCGCGCAGCTATTTTTCGGATCGCGCGGCAGATAGTCGGGATTGATTCCGTTGATCCCGGAGCTCCCGTTCGGCTTCCCGGAGTCAAGTTTCAAGTAGTTATAGTCGATCTCTTCGTCGAACCCGACCTGCGTGCCAATCACGCTCGGGCATAGCTTGGGGCCGCCGACAATGCCGTAAGGCGTAGTCTTCGCCGGAGGAGACAGCGCGCGATCATAGGTGACGTCGTAGAAGATTCCCGACGAACGCGGCGTGCCGCCGGCGATCTGGGCGACCAGCCCAGGGAAAGAATCGGAGGGTTTCGAAGTGAGCGCTTGCAGGTAGTGCACCCCGGTAGCGGACAACGCCGCCAGATGGGGACAGTAAGGCTGATTCCCGTAGATCGGAACGCCCTTGGCGCAATTCGCGAAATCCAGCGCGTGCATGCCGTCAAGGCTGATGAGTAAAACATGTTGAATCTTGCTGGATGTTTGCGCGGCAGCCGTAAAGGAAAACAGGCTCATCAGCGCCAACGTAACCAGCCCGAGGGAAAGAAAACGACGATCGGACACTTTTAGCCTCCTTGAATACAACGTAGAGGGTAAGTATTCGCCTTGCGCCGGCCGAACAGGTTAATGTGATGTGAATCAGAGATTAAAAAACCGTAATACCGGCGAATTACGGTTCCGCCAGCTCCCGCAGCGGCTTCACCAATGGCGGAGCAGCAGGATTCTTCGCGCGCGTGGTGGTGATCACAACCACGCTGACCAGCACCAGCAGCGTTCCCAGCAAGGTTCTTGGACCGACGGTCTCGCCTCCAAGGAAATATCCAACCGTCACCGCCACGACCGGGTTGACATAGGCGTAGGTGCCAACTTTGGTCGGTGATTCATGATGGATGAGCCAGACGTAGGCGGTAAAACCTATGATGGAGCCTGCCACGATCAAGTAGGCGAGTGCGAACCAGGCGCCGCGAGAGACCGCTTGAATATGAAATCCGTGGAACTCGCCGAAAATTGCAGCCGCCAGCGCGAGCATGATTCCTCCGGCCAGCATCTGCGCTCCGGCGCTCATGGCTTTCGACGCGGGCAGCGTCAGCTTACGGGTAAGAGCCGAGGCAATCGACCAACTCATCGCCGCCACCACCAGAGCAATCGCGCCGCCACGATCGATGGGAACCTCGCCAAAACTCTGACTTAACGAACGGCTGACCAGAACCGACACGCCTCCGATCCCGACCAAAAGAGCCAGCGCGAGCCGGACCGTAAGGCGCTGGGTGCGCAGAATAAGGATCTCCGAAAGCGCCATGAAGACCGGGATGGTCGCCAGCATCACCGCGGCAATTCCAGAAGGCACGCGTCGTTCGGCCCAGAACAGCAGCCCGTAATCGAGCACAAAGATGCAGAGCGCGAGAAGCGATGCGGAAACCCACTCGCGGCGTGATGGCGAGGGCGTACCCTGCAGGCGCAACCATCCGAAGAGAACGACTCCAGCGATGAAGAAACGCATGCTGGCGAGAAGAAGTGGCGGAACCTCACGCACACCTACGCGGATCGCCAGGAAGGTCGAGCCCCAGACGAAATAAATAATAGAAAAGGCCAGCACGGTCTTCCATGCCGGAGGACGAACCGTTGCTTCCATAGAAAATAGATCACGGGCAGGGCTGCGGGGACGCAGAGTTTTTCGATTAGCTTTGTTTTTTCAAATTACCAAATCACAAATTGCGCAACTACCAATTCCCTCATGAACTCCCAATCCATATCCCCACCGCAAATACCAGCACTCCGCCCACCACCACCTGAAACGCTGCCGACAGCAGTGGAGTATCCATGTACCGGTTTCGAATCCAGGCGATCGTACCGAGTTCCAGCGCCACCACAATCACCGCCGCGATAAACGCCGCATGAAAGTCCTTAAGCAAGAACGGAAGCGTATGTCCAATCCCGCCCGCCGCGGTCATCAGTCCGGTCACCGCGCCGCGCAGCACTGGACGCCCGCGCCCCGTCAACGATCCATCATCCGACAGCGCTTCGGCAAACGCCATCGAGATTCCCGCCCCAATCGATGCCGCCAGCCCCACCAGAAATGCATCCTCGCTTTTCCTCGTGGCAAACGCCGCCGCGAACACGGGAGCCAGCGTCGACACCGATCCATCCATCAGCCCGGCCAGTCCCGGCTGCACGATCTGCAGAACAAACAGGCGCCGCTGGGCTTCGTCCTCCGTCGTTTTCTCCGTCGGAGTGATACTCTCCGACATCGCTTCCGCCGCCACCTGGTGCTTGCGTTCGACCTCCTCCAGATCTCCCAGCAACTTCCGGATTCCCGCATCCGTCACTTGCCCAATCGCTTTCTGATAGAACTGGCGCGTTTCCAACTCCATGATCTCGGCCTGCTTCCGCACCTCGGCAATCTTCAAAGGACGCGTCAGCCAGAACGGCCTCCGGTGCACAAAACCCTTCACATCCTGCCGCCGGATCAGCGGAATGTGCTCCCCGAAACGCTCCCGATAGGTTGCGATCAGCGACGCCCGGTGGTCCGATTCCTCGGCGCCCATGTCATCAAAGAGCTTGGCCGTCGCCGGATACGTCTCGCGCAGGCCGTCGGCAAAATCGGCGTACACGCGGCCATCTTCTTCTTCCAGTGAAACCGCAAGCGCCAGAATTTCGCGCTCCGTCAAATCTTTGAAGTTTCGCGCCATGCCGACAAGTGTACTGTTTCTGGATTTGGTTTCAAGATTTTCCAGTGTGGGTAGGGCCTCTCGCGAACTGGCCGAGGTCGAAGGGCCCATGGCCTGCGTCGGCACGCTGCCGCGCCAACGGCAACTCTTGCCTCCGCACAACCTGCACATTTTGCCTGCTCGCCTTGTGCCGCACCGCCTCGATGAACGCCTCTGCCCGCAACTGGCACAAAACGCGGCAACATTTCCTCCGTGCCATTCCTCCGCGCCATCGACCGCGCGAATGGAGTCGCGCGTGCTTCTACCCACCAGGTTCACGGGGAAATTTGCCGCTATCAGCGTTAGTCTTTCGCGAGATTGATCTTTAACCAGATTAGTCTTGCACCAGCGAATTCCTCGCCGAAGCTTCATAAACTTTTACATCGAGGTGTATCAGTGTCCGTCTCCGGGATTTTAAGCAGCAGCTTCCTTCAGAACCAACTCAGCTCCGTGAGCTCTCCGTCCCAACAGGACATGCAAAAGCTCAGCCCGGATCTCCCCGGCAATCTCTCGGCCGCGCAGTCCGACTTCGCCGCCTTACAGAAAGCCTATTCGCAATCCGCAACCACTTCCCCCACCGCCACCTCCAACCCACCGCACGGGCCTTTAACCAGCTCGGCAGTGATCTACAGTCTGGCAACCTTTCCGCCGCACAAAAG